>Ga0129317_1002221_pt1 | contig 11659 bp, 9 predicted proteins | sample Cm1ome_FD_94430 | JGI IMG/M metagenome (GOLD analysis project Ga0129317, IMG submission 94430) | Eastern black-and-white colobus group fecal microbial communities from Wisconsin, USA - Cm1105 metagenome | ecosystem: Host-associated > Mammals > Digestive system > Large intestine > Fecal | place...
CGGAGGGGACATGGGAGTCCGCCGGTGCTTGGCGAGGTCCCTCACGAGCTTAGCACTGCTGCGCACTCCAAAGAGTGCAAACGGTCCCCGCAGCAATTCATTCCGGCCGGATTCCCCCTCCACAACCAACTTCCCACGGGGACGGAAGACTCAGCCATCCCCCTCACCGCACCGGACATGGTCCGTTCCGGACGCGTCCTCCCAACCTCAGTTAAATCTCTCATCAACAGCGCTCTGACTGAACTGATACTGAAAATTTAAAAAAACATAGTTTGGTGATAATTTCTTCACAGTTCCATCACAAATTACTGATAGACTATGCCATGTAAAGATATAAATGATATAAATTATGAATGAAAAAATAGAGAAAAAGAAAGGAGCAATAACTATGTATAATGAGAATGACTACAATAAATATCAGGGCGGCGGCTCCAGGCAGGACCAGAATACGGACAGCGACCTGGACTATACGGAAGGATCTTATTCGGACAGCACATCCTCACGGCAGACGGACAGCAGATACAGCGGCTATCATGATCCCAGATATACCGGCAATGCCGAAGGCAGGGAGCGGAGTGAGGGAACATATCAGGACAGGAAACCGGACAGAAGCTATATTCCGCAGGAGCCGGGGCGAAACGGGAAAAAGGGCGGTTACATGGCTAAAAGGGCAGCGGGAATCGCGGCGGCGGGAATTATTTTTGGCTGTGTAGCCGGAGGAACGATGGCCGGTGTTAATATTCTGGCGGACAAACTGGTTCCGGAGACGGTCCAGAGCAGTGAAGCGCCTGCGCTTTCTTCACAGGCGGTTACGGAGCAGCCGACTACGGCAGCGGCAGTACCTGTTTCAACCGGGAATGACGTTTCGGCAATTGTTGACAAAGCAATGCCTTCCGTAGTTGCAATCAATAATAAAATGGTTTATACACAGGAAGACTGGTTTTTCGGGAAACAGTCCTATGAAGTTCCGAGCAGCGGCTCCGGTATTATAGCAGGGCAGAATGATTCAGAACTGCTTATCGTGACCAACAACCATGTGGTTGCAGATTCGGAGGAGCTGTCAGTCACATTTATCGACAATACAACGGTAAAGGCAGCGGTCAAGGGCACGGATTCAGATTCGGACCTGGCGGTAATTGCTGTAAAGCTTTCGGATATTCCGGATGAGACAAAAGGAAAGATTCAGCCGGCAGTACTCGGCGATTCAGACACGTTGAAGCTTGGTCAGGGCGTGGTTGCAATCGGTAATGCGCTTGGTCAGGGCCAGTCCGTTACGGTAGGCTATGTAAGCGCGTTAAATAAGGAGGTTACAATCGACGGTGTTGACAGGACTCTTCTCCAGGTTGATGCGGCTATTAACCCAGGTAACAGCGGCGGAGCGCTTCTGAACATGCAGGGCGAGGTGATCGGCATCAATGCGGCCAAATACGCCGATACGGATGTGGAGGGTATCGGATATGCGATTCCGATTTCCTTTGCCAAAGATATCATTGACGACCTGATGACGAAGACTACGAAGATTGCCGTGGATGAAGAGGAACAGGGTTACCTCGGAATCCAGCTGCAGAATATCGACAGCAGAATGGCGAAGGCTTACGGCATGCCGGAAGGAATCTATGTTTATAAGATTGTAGAGGGCGGAGCAGCGGCAAATTCCGATTTACGCGAACGTGATATCATTACTAAATTCGATGGAGAAACAGTCAGGACAGGTGATGAACTTCAAAAGATGCTGACATATTATAAGGGAGGCACGTCGGTCACACTGACGGTGCAGAGCCTGGAAAACGGCTCCTATGTGGAGAGACAGATACCTATCACACTCGGTTATAAAAAAGACAGCCAGAAACAGGAGGTACAGGAAAACTAAATGCCGCACCGCGGCGAATAAACGTCGGAGGCACAGTGTCATGGCCGGCAGTACGGAGTTAACCGCTGCCGGCCGGTACTGTGCCTTTTATTGATGACGGTCACCTGTTCGCGGAGCGTGCTGGTTATCGTTGAAGGCGGTAACCTGTGGCGAGCGTGAAGATTATCATTGCCGAAATTTTTACAGAACCATAAGCAGAGTGCCGGTCCCAATTAGGACACAGCCAAGAGCGGAACGAACCGTAAACGGTTCATGCAAAATTACGGCAGCCATCACCATTGTGATAATAATGCTGAGCTTATCGACAGGGATAACCCTGGAAGCCTCGCCCATCTGCAGCGCTTTATAATAACAAAGCCATGAGGCGCCGGTTGCAACACCCGACAAAATCAAAAATATCCAGCTTTTCCGGCTGATTTCTATCATTCCGCCCTGGGTATTGGTCAGAAAAACCATTCCCCATGACATGAGTAGGACAACGATTGTACGAATTGCCGTTGCCAGAGTAGAATTCACCCCATCGATACCAATTTTAGCCAGGATAGAAGTCAACGCCGCAAATACGGATGAACCTAATGCAAATAGAAACCACATAATGCTCTTTCCTTTCAGATATTCAGATTATCGTTCAGCCAAATCCAGCCTGATTCCAATATGATTATTCTATCACATTTTTAATGGTGAGAAAATATCCTGCTGATAAGTCTTTTATACCGGGAAGGCCTCACGTTACTGTTCACACCCCGCCAAAAAGCGGCGCGCCGTAAAACTCGGGATTTTCCTGCAAAATGCGCACGAAAACATCTCGCAGGCACAACCGTGTGAACAGCAGCTTCCTCCCTTCCTCAACAAAACTTTCCAATGACTTTTCTGTATAAGTATTGTATACTGGAAAGCAGAACAAAGTGAATAACGGCAGATACTGCCGTCATCTAAGGAGTAAATAAGATGGAAGAAAACAGAGCGAAAAACCTGGCGGCACTGACTGTCCCGCTGCCGGAAGATATTGAAAAACTGAAGTGGCACGGTGATTTTACCAGGGCGCTGAAGATTATAGAGAACCGCCTCGGAAAAGACATCCCCGGGATAATGAAGGAAAGGCTTGTATTGGAGCGTGATATTATCAGGCGGCTTCCGCTTCAGTATCCCTTCAGCCATCAGGCGGCCCTTGCCTTTGCAACGGAGCGGATAGAAGGTTTTTCAGAGGAAGAACTTGAGAACCTGATTGATGAAAATGCAATAGACTGGCTGTATATTGAGGGTGAGAGAAGGATTAAGGATGATTTTGTCGACAATCTTGTAAAGACCAGGTTAGATATCAGAGCGCGTATTTTCGATGAAATCGGCTCTGGCGGAGGGAGAGCTGGAAGGCCGTCTGCGTGATCAGACCATAAAGAGAATGAAGGAAAAAGGCGGCCTTGCCTATTATTTCCGTATCAGGAGTACGTTGAAGATTCGGGAAGAGGCATTTGAACCGGGAAAAACAGTACGTGTTTATCTGCCGATTCCTCTGGAATATGCACAGGTCAGGAATTTCAGGCTTCTTCACACATCGATGGAGCCTCTCAGGACAGCGCCGCCTCTGTGGCCGCAGAGGACGGTATGTTTTGAGACTGAGCTGACGGAAAACAGTGTATTTTCAATTGAATATGAATTTGAGAATCATACGCCTTATATTGAATTAGATGAGAACAGGGTAACTGGCGCGGCGGATGCAGGGAAGGTATTACCTGACGGCAGCAGGCTTGGGAACTGGCTTGGGGAACAGCTTCCCCAGATCAGGTTCACACCGTTTCTCAAAAGCCTGACGGAAGAAGTGGCGGGAAGTGAGGAAAATCCGCTTTGCAGGGCAAAACGCATTTATGAGTACATAACTTCCCATGTGACGTATTCCTTTGTCCGTTCTTATTTCACGATAACGGATATTCCGGAATCTGCGGCGGCAGGTCAGAAAGGGGACTGCGGCATCCAGGCGCTGCTTTTCATAACCATGTGCCGGATCGCGGGCGTTCCGGCCAGATGGCAGGCAGGACTTTATGCAAATCCGCGCGATATCGGCTGTCATGACTGGGCGCAGTTTTATATCGAACCTTATGGATGGCTGTATGCCGACTGTTCATTCGGGGGCGGTGCATACAGGGACGATGTAAAAGAGAGAAGAGAATTTTATTTCGGCAACCTGGATCCGTTCCGGATACCGATGAACTCGGAATTCGGCTGGGAGTTTACACCGCCGATGAAGCGGCCCGGCAGCGATCCGTATGATAATCAGACCGGGGAAGCGGAGTACGGAGACAGGGCGCTGATACGTGACGAGCTGGACACGGCGCATGAGATAATAGAGATAAGGGAAATTGATTAAAGGAAATCAAAATCCGTTTACAGACAGGAGGAAATAGACTTTGGAAGACAGAGATAAAGATAATAAAATTGATGAAGAGACAACTGTGACATCAGAAGGCGGCGAACAGAAACCGGACGGCGCTGCACCGAAATCAGACGGAGATGATGATTATGAAAAAATTTGTTATGTCTGCCGTCGTCCGGAGAGCAAGGCCGGTACAATGATTACAATGCCGGGAGGCATGAATTTCTGCCACGATTGTATGCAGAAGGCATTTGATTCAGTCACACAGAGCGGCCTGGATTTCAGCAAGCTTCAGAATATGCCGTATATGAATATGAATCTCAGTGATTTTCCGAATCTGGAGAATATGAATCTTGAGATTCCGAAGAAAAATAAGGTAAAAAAGAAGAAAGAGAAAGAGGAAGAAAAGAAACAGCAGGAATTCAGTATCAGGGACATCCCTGCGCCGCACGTGATAAAATCCCGTCTTGACGAGTATATAATCGGACAGGAGAAAGCGAAAAAAGTCATCTCTGTTGCAGTCTACAACCACTATAAGCGTGTTCTTTTACAGAACGGCGGGCAGGATGAAAATCAGGAGGAGAAGGTACAGATTGAAAAGTCCAATATCCTGATGATTGGACCGACCGGAAGCGGCAAAACATATCTTGTCAAAACACTGGCGCGGCTTCTGGACGTGCCTCTGGCCATCGCAGACGCCACTTCCCTTACGGAGGCCGGCTACATAGGGGATGACATCGAGAGCGTTGTGTCAAAACTGCTGTCAGCGGCAGACAATGATGTGGAGAAAGCGGAGCATGGAATCATTTTTATCGATGAAATTGATAAGATAGCTAAAAAGAAGAATATAACGAACCGTGACGTCAGCGGCGAATCCGTACAGCAGGAGCTGTTAAAGCTCTTGGAGGGCAGTCAGGTGGAGGTGCCTGTAGGCTCCAACCAGAAGAACGCTCTCACTCCGATGACCACGGTAGATACCAATCATATTCTGTTTATCTGCGGCGGTGCATTTCCTGATTTGGAGGATATTATTAGAGAAAGACTGACAAAATCAACTACAATGGGCTTTATGGGAGAGCTGCGCGACAAATATGAGTCAGATCCGGATATTTTGACCAAGGTGACTACGGAGGATCTCCGTACATTCGGCATGATTCCTGAATTCCTGGGCCGCCTTCCGATTGTTGTTACGCTCCAGGCGCTCACAAAAGAGCTGATGGTTAAGGTGCTGAGGGAACCCAAGAATGCGATTTTGAAGCAGTATGTGAAGCTTTTGGAACTGGATGAGGTTAAGCTTGTATTTGAAGACGAAGCATTGGAGTGGATTGCGGAGGAAGCCATCAAGAAAGAAACGGGAGCGCGTGCGCTCAGGGCGATCATAGAGGAGTTCATGCTTGACATCATGTATGAGATACCGAAGGATTCCAATATAGGCTCTGTTGTCATAACAAGAGCCTATCTGGAAAAAAGCGGCGGCCCTATGATTGAAATGAGGGGATAGGAAAACGCGCAGTTACTGCCGTATACGTAAGAATGAGTTATAGAGATCCAGCATTCCATATCCCCATTCCCGGTTGGGATAGGTAATGTTTGAATTTCTTCTAGCACCGCGGATCAATATTGATTTTGCGGAGGATGTATTGAGTGTCAGGATAGTTTCATTACGCAATGCCCAGGATAGCAGGTTGGCTGCCGCTCCGGCCACATGGGCGGCTGCAATGGAGGTTCCGGTTTCCGCACGGTTATCGAGAGCCACGACGTTGACCCCGGGGGCAGCCAGATCCGGTTTGATTGTGCCGAGTCTTGTGTAGCCCCTGCTTGAATGGATGTAAATACTGTTATTGCGGTGGTTATAAGCGGCAACCGTGATGGCTCCGGCTGTGTTTCCGGGTTCCGTTATAATCGTATTCGGATCGGGACGCAGGAAAAATGTATTCTCGGATATAAGACCGGCCGTGGGGAGCCAGATATTATATTCTCCCTGTATAAACAATTCATTATGCACTTTGATTTTCCAGATGCCGGGAGTGGGATTCTTGAAGCGCATCATGATAAGCTGGCTGCCCGTCGCGCTTTCTGCACCGCTGTAGCTTAAGTAGATAACGGTATCTTCCAAAAGGAAGGTGAGGCGGTGCTCCTCCGGAGAGGTATTGGGGACCCGGGGGATCAGCTCCCCCGTGGGCGAGGTAAAGGCGACGGAATAGAGTTCGGACTCCCTGGCCCACAGCTCCACCGTGAATCCGGTTTCATTGCTTCCTACCCGCAGTTCAACTTCCTCATACTCCTCCTCTGCGGCAATGTGGCCAAGATAATGGTGGCCAAATCCGGTTTCGTTGCCCCCGGCCACTACGGTTATCAGGCCGAAGCTGTTGCTGAAATGATTGAGATAACTCGGCAGAGGCGAAGAGCCGCTGTGGCTTCCGGTATTCGTACCGATACCCAGCAGGATGGTAAGGGGCAGAGAGTATTTCCGGGCCATCAGTAGAAGATATTTAATGCCCAGCATGATATCATTTTCCTGGTAAGCATGCGCATCTTCAGAAACCATATAAAAATCCCTGAGATATTTTTTGGCCGGTTTCAGTTTTACAACCGCCAATTTCGATTCGGGGGCGGCACCCGTGAAATTGGAGGCCGGCACTTCATTCCCAGCGGCAACCATTGCCATAAAAGTGCCGTGACCAATCGTATCGACAGAGGGGACGATGGAAAGCGGCTCCACGCTATTTAAGGCCTCATTAATCTGTTCCTCCGTATAGGAGGTTCCATAACGGATATCCTGTACGATATCTCCCGTCTCAATTCCCTGGCCCTCAATAGTCTGATCCCATATTCCGACAATTCTAGTGGAACCATCCATATTTTTAAAAACAGGATTCTGGTAATCAATACCGGTATCTACAATGCCAATCAGGGTGCCGCTGCCTTTATAGCCCAATTGGGGCTGGTCGAAAGTTCTTAAAATGCCGGCGCTGTCCATATTGGCAGAATCCAGCAAAGTATAGAGGCTGGGAATTGTATCATATCCGTCTTTTCCTATAGAAATCGGCTCCACTTCAGAGAGCGGCTGGTAAACAACAATAAATTGCGGATTGACAAAATCATAACAAAAATCTATGTCCTGCAGAATTGATTCAGGTGAGAATACATAATATCGGTAAATAAAATCGGCAATTGATTCAGAAGCGGAATTTTCAGTACACGCCATGCGCAATTTCCTTAAATTGTTTTTATTAATATATGCCGGGCGGGAGAAAATATTATAAGGAAAGCTGTCTTGGGAAACTTTACGGGAATGCAAAAAAATGATACGATAGGAAGAAGAAGTCTAATTTATTTATGAGCAGGATGGGAGGAAGATTATGCAGTTTCTCGGATTAATGGCAGGCCTGTTCGGCCTTGACATACTTTTAAAGGGGAAAATAGAGGCCGGCGATAAGGAAGATTTCCCCAGGGATATGGAAGGAACCTCCGGTAAGATAAGGCTTTACAGAAATCATAATGACGGTTTCTGCTTTGGCCTCTTAAAAAACAACCAGGAACTGGTGAAAACGGTTCCTCTGGTTTTTACGTCTGCTGTGACGGGTGTTTTTTTCTGGCTGCTTACTAGAAAAAGCCGTCTGATCGACAAACTGGGATTTTCCCTGGTGACGGCAGGTGCGCTGAGCAATCTTTTTGACAGGGTGAAACGCGGTTACGTCGTGGATTATTTCAGCTTTCAGTTCGGCTGGCTTAAAAAGGTGGTATTCAATATCGGCGATCTTTGTATCTTTCTTGGTACTTTTCTGCTGGCTGTTTCCGAACTTTTCTCCGGCCCGGAGAGCAGGCCCGGAAGAAAGTCGGAACACAGGGCAGATAAAGCGGATGGAACTGTGGAGCAGTAATACCTAATCATCAAAATTCATCATAACGGCGCCGATTGCCGTGGCGAATGCGGCATTCGGCGGTATGATGAAGTGTACGCCGTAGAGATCTTTCATTTGCTCAAACACACCGAATACCTTGACCGCCGGAGGCAGGCAGGCGAGGGAGCCGGTCAGGACAATGTCCCTGGCCGTATCGTTAGTCAGGGCAAAAATAGCCAGGACGCCTACGGTCTGGTACACGAGGTTAAAGAGGGCGGCGGCGACATCACAGTCGCTGGCGTCATTTTTAACTTTTCCAAAGTTGGCGGCGGTCAGTTCCGGGGGCAGTGAAGCAATATCGCCGCAGAAGATATCACTCATCATCAGATCCACCTTTCTGAGATCACCTTTCTCAGCCATGGAGGCCAGGACGAAAATGTCGGTTTCATGAAGAAAATGGGAGGCCAGTCCGGACAGGGTTCCGCCGCCGACCCCGCTTCCCCCTATATGACGGATACTGTTTTTGTCCGCCCGCACAAAAGCGGTGCCGGTACCGATGCTTACAACCAATGCTTCATCCAGACCGGCCAGAGCCAGTCCGCCGCGTGCGATGGCATCCAGTTCCACTGCTTTGACGGTTGGGATTGCATAGATATCTTCCTCGATAAAGGAGGCGCCCACACCGGTGAGGACGATTTTAGAAATATCGGCCAGAGACAGCCCGTGTTCACGCAGAAAACGGCCGAGAGCGCCGTACAGGCTGGTTATCTGATCCGATGCTTTGACCTGCAGTGTGCCGAGGAGCTTTTTTTCTTCAGTAAATCCTGCTATTTTTGTCGTGGAACCGCCGATATCAATACCGATTGTAGCTTTCATAATTTTTCCTTCCGTGTTCTCTAATAATAGCTTTATTATAAACAGAGGCGGGATTTTTAGCAAGCTTTCCTATTATTTGTTGACAGGCAGTGGGAAATATTGTAGAATCAGCTTTAAAATATGATAAAACAGGAGTTGATTTTTTTGGATTCAAGTGACGCCATACAGTTGCTTATTTTAGTTGTTTTGCTTGCATTATCTGCATTTTTCTCATCGTCAGAGACAGCCCTTACCACGGTGAACAAGATCCGTATGAGGACTCTGGCCGATGCCGGTGATGGCAGGGCCGAGTTTGTCATGAAAGTGATCAGCAATCCGGGCAAGATGCTGAGTGCGATTCTTATTGGCAATAACATAGTAAACCTTTACGCATCATCCCTTTCCACAATGCTGGCTACAAGGTTGTGGGGCAACGAGGCCGTGGGTTTTGCGACAGGTGTGCTGACATTGCTTATCCTTGTATTCGGCGAGATTACGCCGAAGACGGTTTCCACAATATCAGCAGAGAGCATCGCTCTTCGCTTTGCAAAAATTATATATATTATAATGGTAGTTTTGACACCGGTGATTTACATCGTAAACCATCTATCTTTTTTTGTCCTCAAATTGTTCCGGGTTGATCCGAATAAGAGAGGGGAGTCTATCACGGAGGATGAACTGAGGACCATTGTCCAGGTCAGCCATGAAGAAGGTGTGATTGAGTCGGAAGAGAAGAAGATGATCAACAATGTGTTTGATTTCGGTGATGCCGTGGCAAAGGACGTCATGGTTCCCCGTATTGATATGAGCTTTGTGGATGTGAATACAAGCTATCAGGATTTGGTTGACATATTCCGGGAAGAGAAGTACACGAGATTTCCGGTATTTGAAGAGACGACGGACAATGTGATCGGCATTATCAATATTAAGGATATCTTCCTGGCGGAAAACAGCGAGGATTTTTCAGTGAAGAATTACCTGCGCCAGCCGCTCTACACGTATGAGTTCAAAAAAGTTTCGGAACTGATGATTGAGATGCGTAAAGCCATGATAAATATTGTCATTGTCCTGGACGAATACGGAGCGACGGCGGGACTTATCACGCTGGAGGACATGCTGGAGGAGATTGTCGGGGAAATCCGTGATGAGTACGATGAAGATGAGGAAGAGGCGCTTATCCAGATTGGCCCCAGGGAATATGTGGTGGAAGGCTCCATGAAGCTGACAGATTTGAATGACTATCTGGAACTGAATCTTCAGTCGGAGGATTATGATTCCATCGGCGGTCTGGTAATCGGACTCCTCGATCACCTGCCTGAGGAAGGCGAGGACGTGGTGATTGATAATGTGCGTCTCTGCGTCGACAGCGTAGAGAAAAACAGGATTGATAAGATACATCTCTATATTCTCAATCCCATCGAGGCGGTTACGGCGAGGCGGGAGGAAGAGGCGGAAAAACAGTAGAATTTAAGAAAATACTGCATCGTTTGAACATGTTACAGCCAGACTTATTGAAGTCTGGCTGTTTGCATATCTTTGCGACTGTCCGCAGGAATATGAAAATACGATCAGCTTATCATTCCGCCTATCGTGCCGCTTCCGGCGCACATGGCAAAGATGAGGGCCAGTTCATTCATATTGCTTCCGATACTCTTGTGGATTAAAAAAGAAACGGCCAGGAGTACCAGAAAGTAAGCCGTACCGGAGAAAAATCCCCACAAAAACCGCTTTACTTTTGCTGCTTTACCAGCCAGAACCCCGCCGATAAAACAGGTGACAATGTAGATAACATTGATCCCCAGATTTACCTGACTTTCACTCAAATGAAGCTGATAAAGGCCGAATGCCAGAAGCAGCAGAAAGATGGCGGTGAGTATGTAGGTGATAAAAATGGTGCGGATTATTATCCGCAGACTGGACTTTCCCATAATGACTCCTTGTAAATTTTCTTCTGCTTCATGTATATTCATGAGAGGGCCAGGATATGCGGACAGCCGTAAATGGAGATTTAACTGAGGTGTGGAGGACGCGTCCGGAACGGACCATGTCCGGTGTGGTGAGGGGGATGGCTGAGTCTTCCATCCCTGGTTGAAGGTTGTCGTGAGGGGGGAATCCGGTCAGAATGAATTCTTACGGGGACCGTTTGCACTCTTCGAAGCGCATAGCCGTGCTGAATTCGAAAAAACCTCATTAAGCACGGATGGGCTTCCATGTCCCCTCCAGAATTGATTCTGCCTCCTTCCCCCAGTCAGGTTTCCGCCGGGGACGGAAGACTCAGGCGGAGGTTTTCGTGGCACCGGACATGGTCCGCTCCGGCCGCTGATTGTCTTTAACCTTAAATGGGGAGAGCCTTGTCACTGCCACTACGTGTTTCCGGCAGGCCGGTATCAAATCTTCCGCAATTCTTTAAAAAGGCGCATGGAAGGCATATCGTATTTCCCGTACACGGTAGCACTGCGTGGCCGCGACAAGGTCCGCCCCCGCACTTAACGCGTGAGACTATCAGCGGCCGCAGGCCAGTGGACGGGGCCGATACACCCGGCGGAGTCTTTCGTCCCGGCGAAACCCTGGCCTTGGGGCGGAGGGGAAGATAAAGTTTGCGGATGCCGCCTAAATCCATCGCTGATTAGCGAGGTCCCTTACGAGCTTAGCAGCGCGATGCATTTCACAGAGCGGGAGCGTGCTCCGCAGACTTTATCTTCGCCCGCAGCCCCAAACCAC
>Ga0129317_1002233_pt1 | contig 11602 bp, 11 predicted proteins | sample Cm1ome_FD_94430 | JGI IMG/M metagenome (GOLD analysis project Ga0129317, IMG submission 94430) | Eastern black-and-white colobus group fecal microbial communities from Wisconsin, USA - Cm1105 metagenome | ecosystem: Host-associated > Mammals > Digestive system > Large intestine > Fecal | place...
ATCGTTCTCTGCAAATGCCGACCCAGTCAGTAAAAGGGCCGATGTTAAGATCAGTAATTTTTTCATGCGTTTATTAATTTCCGTAAAAATACGAGATTATTTTTATACAAATGTCATATTTAACATATTCCTGATAAAAACTGTTCCGGGGGTATAATTCAACAGCACGAAGAGAGATCGTATTCCTTCCTTCTTTTTATGTTCGAAAAACGGAACTAAAATGCCGAAACAAAGCAAGATAAGCGAATGTTTTATAAATGAAGTATAGTCAATAAGGCGAGATAGTTTATTTATTCCTATTACAAATACTATTTAAAAACAAATTTAGATCACTAATGAAAAAGTATTTAGCAGAAATGATCGGGACGATGGTACTTGTCCTGATGGGTTGTGGTAGCGCAGTATTTGCCGGAACCGTTCAACCGTTTTCTTCAGTAGGTACGTTGGGCGTTGCTTTTGCTTTCGGGCTGGCCGTTCTGACGATGGTTTACACGATCGGTAAGATTTCCGGTTGTCATATTAATCCGGCTATTACGCTGGGTATGTTACTCTCCAAAAGGATTTCAGGAAAAGATGCGGGAATGTATATGATATTCCAGGTGATCGGAGCGATCATCGGCTCGTCTATCCTGTTTATTCTGGCTAAAGATTCCGGTTCGACGACAACACTGACCGGAGCAAACGGTTACCATGATCTTGTTCCGGCCTTTGTGGCAGAAACAGTCTTTACATTCATCTTCTTACTGGTGGTTTTAGGTTCAACATCCAAAGGTGCCAATACCAAGTTTGCCGGTATCGCTATCGGTTTAGCATTGGTTTTGATCCATATTGTTTGTATTCCTATTACCGGAACATCTGTGAATCCGGCACGTAGTATCGGTCCGGCTTTGTTCCAGGGAGGTGAAGCTCTCTCACAATTATGGTTGTTTATCGTAGCTCCGTTCCTCGGAGCGGCTATCGCTGCTCTTGTCTGGAAAGGTATTAATACAGAAGAAGCATAATCCTTTATTATATTTATATTTTATTCCCCCGGCAGGTTATTCTGTCGGGGATTTTTCTTTTAACAAAATGATATTGCCGTACCATGTAATTTTTTACCTTTGCCCGTAGACTAAACTAAAATAAACTTCCAACAAAAAAGCAGGAATAAGCAGAGCATAGCGAATTGGCTGACAGAACGTTTGTTACGCTCTGTTTTGCTTTATATGGCTATCCATGAAAAGCCATATTTCGGCAGAGTAAAGCAAGAGATGCGTTACTATCCCGTTACTTGGAGTAGAGCGAAAAAACTTTGCTACACGATTCTTATTCAGTGGTTTGCGTAAATTTGCATACCGTCTTATAACTCAATGATAACTAATTTTGTAATCAAAAAACTATTGAGTTATGAGGTCAACATTCAAGGTCTTATTTTACGTGAAGAAAGGCAGCGAAAAACCCAACGGGAACTTGCCTTTGATGTGCCGTCTGACTGTGGACGGCGAGGTCAAACAGTTCAGCTGCAAGACGGATATTCCGCTCCGCTTGTGGGATGTGAAAAACAACCGGGCATTGGGAAAGAGTGTGGAAGCGCAGAAAATCAATATCGCCATCGACCGTATTCGTGTGGACGTAAACCGCCGTTATCAGGAGCTGATGCAGACGGACGGCTATGTTACCGCCGAAAAACTGAAAAACGCCTACCTCGGAATCGGAGTGAAGCAGGAAACCTTGCTGAAACTCTTCGAGCAGCACAACGCCGAATTTGAAAAGAAGGTGGGGTACAGCAGAGCAAAGGGTACTTACTCCCGCTACCGTACTGTCTGCAAACACATCCGTGAGTTCCTGCCCCTGACATACCACAGGGATGATATACCGCTCAAGGAACTTGGCCTTAGTTTCATCAATGACTTCGAGTATTTTCTGCGGACAGAGAAAGGATGTTGTACCAATACCGTATGGGGATATATGATAGTCTTGAAGCATATCATCTCCATAGCAAGGAACACAGGGCTGTTGCCGTTCAATCCCTTTGCCGGATATATCAACAGTCCCGAACATGTGGACAGGGGCTACCTCACGGAGGAGGAAATTCAAACGTTGATAGAAGCTCCGATGAAAAACAAAACATACGAGCTGGTGCGCGATCTTTTCGTCTTTTCGATTTTTACCGGCTTGTCGTATGCGGACGTGAAAAGTCTTACCACCGATAACCTGCAAACATTCTTTGACGGCAACCTGTGGATTATCACCCGCAGGCGAAAAACCAACACCGATTCCAATATCCGCTTGTTGGATGTTCCCAAACGGATAATAGAGAAATACAAAGGTTTGGCAAAGGGTAACCTCGTTTTCCCTGTGCCGAGCAATACTTGTTGCAACGCAAAGCTGAAAAAGATAGGCGAACAATGCGGTATCAAGACACGGCTAACCTACCACGTCAGCCGACATTCCGCGGCAACGACTATCCTGTTATCGCACGGTGTACCTATCGAAACCGTGAGCCGCATACTCGGACACACGAATATAAAAACTACCCAAATCTATGCGAAGATAACCAATCAGAAAATAAGCCGGGATATGGAAACCCTGTCGCAAAAATTGGAGGAAATGGAGAAAAATATTTGCGATGCTATCTAAATCTGACATACCATGTAAAGTTGGTACACATCATTCACTATATGAACAGTGTATAGTGGGTGATGTGTTACTGGTGGCTACTGTCAGAATTTACAATCGCAGCTACACCAAAAGGACGTTTTAAAAACGCCATAGCTTATTAGGGTGTTTTCTTCACGCTCCGATAAATCTGCACTAAAAACACCCCAATAAGCCAAAGAGGTTGCACCCCTCTGGACTCCCCGAAGACTTCCCCGAAAGGAAGTCGGATAGAAATTCTCAATCAAAATTTCAATCGTAAAAGTAATCAAAAAATAAATGTAATGGCAAAATTCGCAGTACTTCATTTGGAAAAGGGAGCAGGCAACGATGCCCCGATAAGCTCCCACATCGAGCGGACGGTCAGTCCCGCCAATGCGGATAAGGACCGTACGCATTTGAACCGGGAACTGATAGAGTTTCCCGATGGTGTAAGAAATCGCACCGAAGCAATCCAATACCGGATTGAACACGCAGGCATTGCCCGTAAGATTAGTCATAACCAAGTCCGGGCAATCCGGGTAATTATGACAGGAAGCCCCGAACAGATGCAGCGCATCCAGGATGAGGGCAAGTTGGATGACTGGTGCAAAGATAGCCTCGACTGGTTGCGCAAGGAGGTGGGGAACGAGAATATTGTTTCCGCAGTCCTGCATATGGATGAACAAACGCCCCATATTCATGCAACGGTAGTTCCGATTGTTACCGGTGAAAGAAGAAAAGCCAAACAGGAAGCACAAAAAGCGGGGAAGAAATACAAAAAGAAGAACGTTAATGCTCCCCGCCTGTGTGCCGATGATATTATGTCGAGGGAAAGGTTCACGCATATGCAGAATACATACGCACAGGCGATGAGCAAATTTGGGTTGGTACGTGGTAAAGAGGGTTCAGAGGCAAGGCACATTTCCACTCAACAATATTACAGGGAACTGGTTGGTAAGAACGAAGACCTGAAAGAAATCATCTAGGAGCAGGAACATGAACGGCAGGAGGTCTATGATAAAACAAGGGACTTGTATGACCGAAAGGATGAGGCAAGGGACAAGTTCCTGAATATGGACAGACATGTGCGGGATAAACAGGAGGAATTGGCAACCGTAGAAACCAAATTACAAAGAGCCAAGCAGGAATACGAACCATACCAAGCACAGGAAGAACTGAACCTCATACATAATTTGTTCCCGATGATGAAAGAGCAGTTAAGGATAGCCGACTTTTGCAAGAAAATAGGGCTTGCCGTTAATTCCATCAGGGCATTACTTGAGGGTAGAAACCTGACAGCAAAAACGATTTCTTTCTTTTCACCGGAACACAAGCAGAAATTTACGGCGGAGGATGTCAAGCTGAAAATGGAGAAAGAGCCGGATAATCCCGACAAGTTACGATTAAACCTCAACGGAATGAATATCGTGGACTGGTTCAGGGAGCAATACCTGCGAGTGAAACAGGCGACAAACCACTATACAAGACTAAACGTCAAGCCAGAAGTGGGTAAAAACAAAGGAATTAAGATGTAGAAGTTTTGAGTATCGAAAGTATTTACTCTTGTTTTTTGCGTAGAAAACAAGAATAAATTGTATCTTTGCATCATAAATTTGAGAAATATGAATTGGAATAAAACAAAAATAGGGATACAAAGCGGGGAAGTTGTTGAGGCACAGGCTCCTCTTATTATTTCGGCGAGCCGTTCAACAGATATTCCAGCATTCTATGCTGATTGGTTTGTCAGTCGGCTAAAAGAGGGATATATTAAATGGAAAAATCCGTTTAACGGTGTTCCTTTATATGTTTCATTCCAAAATGCACGATTGATTGTTTTTTGGTCGAAAAATTACAAACCGATGATGAAGCATTTGGATTATCTAAATGACAAAGGGTTGAATTATTATTTTCAATTTACACTCAATGATTACGATGCGGAAAAGTTAGAACCGCAAGTTCCAAATGTGCAAGCAAGAATTAATACCTTTATTGAATTGTCCGAAAAAGTTGGTAAAGAAAAAGTGGTTTGGCGTTTCGACCCACTTATTTTAACTGATAAAATAGGAGTTGACGAATTGTTGGGAAAGGTTGAAAATGTTGGTGACCAATTGAAAAATTACACTGATAAATTAGTGTTCAGTTTCGCCGATATTAAGATTTATAAGAAAGTTCAGAATAATTTGCGTAGCAATTCCATTCCTTATCAGGAGTTCAATGAGCGCACAATGAATGAATTTGCAACAGGACTTCAACACTTGAATGAGAATTGGAACTTTGAGCTTGCAACTTGTGCTGAACAAATTCCTTTGGAAAAGTATGGAATTATTCACAATAAATGTGTTGATGATGATTTAATGATAAAACTTTTTTCTCACGATAAAGTACTTATGGATTTTTTGGGTGTAAAAATAACGCCTCCCGATATGTTTAATCCAAACGGTAGTATTGAGAAAACACGCAATAACAAAGATAAAGGACAACGCCAATATTGTGGGTGCATTATCAGCAAAGATATTGGCGAATACAATACTTGTCCACATTTGTGCGAGTATTGCTATGCTAATGCAAACAGGAATATTGCGTTGACAAATTGGGATTTGCACAAACAAAATCCTAATAACGAAACTATTAAATAACAAAATATGGCAGGGTATTATTTCAATTTACCTCAAATTACGCAACTGACAATCTCGCAACAAGCGGCATTGAACGAAACAAAGCAAATTGCATTGTCGGGTGGACCCGGTACAGGCAAAAGTGTTGTGTCATTGTGGAGGCATATTTCCAATTATCAGAGAAATAAGAAAAGTTTGTTGCTCACATTCACTACGACATTGGCAAGATATTTAAGTGCTTGCTGCGTTGGGCAAAATCAAAATGCAGCAAATAATGTAAAGACTTCATTACGAGGAAAACCAAGAATTGGCAGTAGTCTGAATGAAATAATTGTAGATGAAGCACAAGACTTACCAATTAGTTACTATAATGATATAAAGCCAGTTGCAAATGTCTCTTATGGTGCTGATGATTCTCAGATTTTATATCCTGATAATTGTTGCAGGCAGGCAGAATTAAAATCTTTGTTCAACTCAAATGTAGATTATGTGCTTGATAGAAATTTCAGAAGCACACAACGGATTATGCAATTTGCAAAAGTAGCATTTCCAAATGCTTATATTCCACAATCTACTATCGTAGGACTTGTAAACAATGTGGGTGAATTGCCAATTTTGCTTATAACAGGTAAAAATCAATGGAATGACGAAACAGGAAGGTTCGATATATCTAATGTTAAGCAAGATAATTCCATCATTGAGATAATAAATTCTTTTCGTTCTAACACTCATAATATTGCAATTCTTGTCCCTTTCAAAAATGACGCACAAACTTTTGAAAATGTTTTAAAAGAAAATAATATTACGGATTATAGCATTTACTATGAAGATCGTGATGGACGCTTCCCTGATGGTTGTGGAGAAATTAAAAATGTTCACATCACTACTTTCAAATCAGCAAAAGGATTGGAATTTGATACAGTCATTATTCCTAATTTCCATAAATTCCCCGAAATTTGTGGAAGATTTAATACGGAATGGCAAGATTTTTATGTTGGTGTAACAAGAGCACGGAGCAATCTGTACTTGATAAGCAACAATGATATGCCCCACTTAAATTCAGTAACAGATAAATCAATTATATAATGGAAAAGAAATATTATTTGCCGATTGGCTCAACTTCGCTTGCTCATTATTTCGGCTGTGCTTGCATAAAGCCGAGCAAGTATTTCGATAATAAACAAGAGGATTTACAAGACAAATTCAATGACTTTTTGCTTGTTACAACCTATTTGGGAACGCAACAAACCGATTGTTGCTTGGAACTCGTGCTCACAGGACAGGAGGCAAGGGAATTGATCCCTCTGAAAAATGGTTTTTTTCTTTATGAAAAGCCGTTGCCCATAACACGAGTGAGAAAAATTTATTTTTCCAACAAAGAACGAAAAGAGCAGACCATTACCAATATTAATATGAGTACCGCGTTTGTTCCCGATGAACTTGTTGAAATCAAAGAATTTGATAATATCCAAGCGAATGATTTAGAAAAACCACAAGACATTCATATTGCTCCGTATAACGAACAGTTGAAACGATTTAATAGTTTTTTGGGAGGTTTTGCGTTAATGCGTTTAGCGGGCGAAGATTATATGAATTATTCAGAGAATTATTTCGCAACGCTTTCTCTGTTTAATTCAGTAATTCACCGCGACCTTGAAGATTCAAAAATTAGCATTGATCCTCGTTATCGTGGTGCATTTACAGGTGAAAGTGGTTTTCAAAAAATAATTCCTTATCTGAATAAAACTATTGATGAGTCAGACATAAACAGTATCGCACAAGACGAAAATCAAATTATTCAGAAAGATAAAATAACACGGATAATTGAATTAAATTCGTTGGATAAGAATACCTATATTGTTGCTGTTCTTAATACTTATGGAGTTGGCAGTGAATCAAAAAGGAAAAGAATAGACGAGTTGATTTTATCAAATTTCAAATCTGATATAAAGACTGGAAAATCAGAAGGAATTGCCTTATGCTACGGAATCAACAGAGGATATTCCGCATTTTCAAATAAATACAGTCTAAACAAAAACGAAAAGGTTGTTAAGTTTCAATTAAACAGTCAACTTGATTATTATACCATTGAAAGTTTGTATCAGTATACTTTTAATGATGTAAAATCAGATGAATTTTCATATTTAAAAGATTGGTGTCCGAAACAAAAAAGGTCTAAAATAAACAAAAAAACAGATTATAAGATTTTAGATGTGATTGTGATTGGTAAAAAAAAAGCGAAAGTATTATCGAAAGAATACTGGGAAAATTTGTTGCCTTCCTTTTTTCAAATTAATAAGTTTACTGAAAAGACATTGCCAGAAATCTATCGAGAATTGGGTGAAGTTGTATTTAATGATGCTAAAGAGGAGATTGTAGATGATTATGAAAATCAAATTGCTCAAAAACAGGAGGAAATAGATAATCTGAAAGCAGAGCAAAAGAAAATGCTGCAAGAAACTCAAAAACCTATTATTACAAAAGAGTATAAACAGCGAGAAAAACAATCAATTCCAGCGATAGTAGAGCCAACAGATCCATATTTTCCAAAACAAGATATTGATATTAAAAACATTGTTGAGCAGACGTTAAAGTATAAAGAAAAAACTCAAACTATGCTCAAAAATGAGGCAAAAGAAAAAGGCATTGCAATTTCAAAAGGAATGAAACAGGACGATATTATCGTATTGCTAATGACAACTAAAAACAAAAATTTATTTAGCAATGAGTAACCTATTTGAAAATTTATTTGAAATATCTGATACTGCGGATTCATTAGATAAGTTCCTTAATGAAAATATGCAGGCTGTAAATGAGTTTTATAACTCAAATTATGCCTGCATACAGCTTTCAAAAAACACGATTGATAACTTTATACTTTTAAAGTACAACACTATTTCTCAATTAGATTTCTCAAAAAGTTATACCAAATCATTTGCATTGATATTGTTGGATTTTTGCGAGAGATTTAACTTCATTTCGGCAACACCACGAATTTATACAATTCTTGTGAAACACAATATACCTATCAATAATCGCTTACAAGCGGCTTTGCAATTTTTGTATCCCAAACCTGAAACCAATTCGGAACTTGTTGATAGATTTGGTTCAATCTGTGAACAGTTGCAGCTGGCAATAGACACAGAAGAAGATAATGATAGTAAATCCGTAGCTACCTTCCTAAATTACTATGGCATTGTCGTAAATGATACTCGATTAGAATTTGCCGAACAAGTTAAGGCAAAAATAATTACTGCAATCCAAAATGACACATACGGTTTTCTTCAAAACAAAAATATATTGGCTGTTGCCAATATTGAATTACAGGATTTGGCAATAGCATATACACAAATTCAGACTGTAATTGACTCCGTTCTTGAGAAAGAAGATATTGTCATGTATGCGCCTGATGAAGAAAAAACTGCACAAAATTTTATTATTGAAACAAATACGGATTATTCGAGAGAATTATTATCTGTTTCCAATGATTTTGATTCTATTCGTTCTATTTCTGTCCGCAATGCTGTAAGTCAGAAAATAGCAGGTCGAGGAGTGAAAATACTTGAATCGGAGGAGGAACTATTCGGATATTTTAAAAGTTTCGGCAACATGCACAAAGCAAAGCTATTATCTGCATTGGAAGTACTGCCTTCAACTTTTGATTCAAAAGTAAGCATTATTGATTGGGGCTGCGGACAAGGTTTTGCAAGTATGATTTTTCTTGAAAAATACGGTAATGAATCTGTCAATCACATTACTCTTATAGAGCCGTCTAAAATCGCGCTTGAACGAGCAGCATTGCACTGTAAGAAATATAGCTCTGAAGTATCAATAAGAACAATCTGTAAAAAGTTAGATGATTTAAATGAAGATGATTTGATTATGCCACAATCAGGTATTACAATACACTTATTCTCAAATATTCTTGATATTGACGATTATTCGCAAAGTCATTTAATAGAGTTGATAGAACAAACGCAAACAGGCGAAAATTATTTTGTCTGTGCAAGTCCGTATATTGATGCGATTAAAACAGAACGGATAGAAACATTTAAGCGGCATTTTGAAAACAATTACGAATCATTTGAATTATTGATGGAATTTACAAATTCCAAAGGTAATGAGTTCTGGTGTTGTAATAATGTTTACAACAAAGGTTCAATAAACCATGGTGGTTATTTTAACTGCAAAGAGTTTGATGACTGTGGTTGTTCAAACAGATGGACAAGGGTTATTAATGTATTTAGAACGACTATATAATATTTCCCGTTTTATTCGTAAAAAACACGAAAATTGGAATCCATTTTAGAAGTCAAGATAACAATGAAAATAGTTGATATAATAGAAGAGAAGATAAACAAAATACCTGATGGTCAAGTCTTCACTTATACTGATTTTGATATAGAGGTAGAGCGTAAAGATACCATTGTAAAGACCTTGAATAATTTTGTAACTAAGGGTAAAATCGCCAAACTATCCAAAGGTAAGTTTTACAAGCCACAAGTTACAGAGTTTGGGGCTTTACTACCATCTTCGTATCAGGTGGTCAAGGATTTTATTGAGAAGGACGGAACATTAATCGGCTACCTCACCGGATACTCCGTATATAACGATTTATTGCTTACAACGCAAATTGCCAATATGATACAGATTGGAACAAATCAATATAGGCGGCCTTTGGAACGTGGAAACTACAAAATTTCGTTTGTGTTACAACCGAACAAAATAACACGCTTAAACTACCGCTACCTGCAAATTTTGGATGCAGTGCGTTTTGTGCGTTCCATTCCGGCAACAACAACAGATGAGGCGTGTAAGAGGTTAATTCAAATCTTCAAAGAGTTTACGCCTGAAGAACAAGAAAAAATTACAAAGTTAGCATTGCCATACACCGATTATGTTCGTGCTTTGTGCGGTGCGATTTTGGAAAACAACGGAGCTGCAAAACCATTACTTGCTATGCTCGATAAATCGCTAAATGGCGTATCGACTTATAAATTAGGAATTTCCGACAATATTCTACCAACAAAAGCAAAATGGAGAATACTATGAATTTACATAAAAATAAAGACTTATTCTTGTCAATAGTCCAAGATATGGCTCAAAAAACAGCTATATCGGAAGTCTATATCGAAAAAGATTATTGGCTTACACGCTCGTTGCAACGCTTATCGCAAAATCCAAATGCAGACAAAGTTGTTTTTAAAGGGGGAACGGCATTGTCAAAAGTGAGGCTCACAAATAGATTCTCGGAAGACATTGATATTGCTGTGATTGAGGCAAATTCTTTTTCCGGCAATCAACTGAAAATGTTAATAAAACGACTTGCCAAAGATATGGCAGCGGATTTGGAAGAAAAGGTTGTAGAAGGGGTTACGAGTAAAGGTTCAAAGTTCTACAAAGCGATATACCTGTATCCGAATCTTATCGGTCAGAAAACCAAAACCGCTGTAAAATCTGGGCAGTTATTGATAGAAATCAACACTTTTGCCAACCCATACCCTTATCAAAAGCAACAAATAACATCTTTTGTCTCAGATTATCTTTTAAAATTAGAACGTCAAGACTTGATTGAAAAATACAATCTCTTGCCATTTTCTGTTAATGTACTTGATAAACGCCGAACAATGCTTGAAAAGTTTGTTTCATTGTTGCGTTTTTCATTTTCAGAGAATCCTAAAGCCGAGTTAGCAAAGAAAATCCGACATTTCTACGATTTATATTACTTGTCAAACGATGAAGAATGTGCTAAATATATTCAGTCTGTTGATTTTCAAACAGATTTGCAAGAACTTTTCATGCACGACCAACAAGAATTTGATGAACCAAACGGTTGGCAAACAAAAACGATAAAAGAATCACCTTTACTCATAGATTTTCCTGACATTTGGGCAAGCTTACGAATCACCTATCAAAATGAATTGTCAAATTTGGCTTTTGCAGAGATACCGGATGAGAAGGCGGTAGAAAAAAACGTTCAGCAAATAGTTTATGTTGTAACTATTTGAAAGATATGACATAAACCTTTCTTTATCCGAACACAAAGGTATGTTCCAAGAATAAAACGTTAAGGCTGAAATGAATTTTATCGGAAATCTTCCTTTCTCGTACCTCGAAAGAGTATTTCCGATAAAAGCCTTGCCTTATTCATTCTTTCCACAGGAGAAGTGTTTATCGGAAAAAGAAAGGAAAAAAATATGCGCTGGTTTCAAAAATAATGCGTACTTTTGACGTGAGTTATTTGACAGTATAGCACCGCAAAATGCTGAAATACGCACGGTTACTAACTCGTTACCTCTGAAATATGAAAACTCTGCTAAAAGTTTATTCCTCAATCGGTTATCTCAAACCAGTAAAAATCTAAAATA
>Ga0129317_1002234_pt1 | contig 11601 bp, 13 predicted proteins | sample Cm1ome_FD_94430 | JGI IMG/M metagenome (GOLD analysis project Ga0129317, IMG submission 94430) | Eastern black-and-white colobus group fecal microbial communities from Wisconsin, USA - Cm1105 metagenome | ecosystem: Host-associated > Mammals > Digestive system > Large intestine > Fecal | place...
CATTGCGGCTTTCTTTGTCGGGCTGTAAATAGCGATCAGCGTCCCCAACAGAATCCAAACCGACATCTGAGAAAAGATTTCTCCCAAATTCGGATAATACATATCGAATAATCTTGACAGCGCACCGAGGAAAAGGCCGACGAAGAACAGGGAGAGCGGGTTCAGAAGTTTATTTGTTTTCATTGATTCTCACATTTCCAAAGTGATATAAATATTGTCAGGAAGTAATGTTCCTGTTTTCCACACAGCTTCAAAATCTTCCGTTGGCAGTACCCGGTTGTATTGCGTATCCGATGCGTTGGCATTTTCCGCGAGAGAATCCACCAGATAAATGTGCTGCTCGTCATAGCCGACAACGACAGCGTAGTGCGTATCTCCCGGAATCCGGATGAAAACGATGATCGGATTTCCCTCCGTCAGCCGCTGCTTCAACGTGTCAACGCTCCCGTGACAAGCCTTTGCATGATACCCATGCCGCTCAAAAACATCTACGACGCTATTTGCGGAAACGAAGCCAAGCGTTCGTTTTAATTCCGGAAACAGCGCCTCTCCGTCCGTATCTTCCCCAAAGCGCCGCAGGAGATAGGCGGCAGCATAAGCCGCGCATTTCCCATCCGTCTGGTAGTCGATACGATTTTCTAAACTTGCACAGAAGAACTCTGGCGGATAATCAAAGGCTTCCATCTCGTCCCTCGGCGGACTTATGGATGCGAGGAAACTGATAGTTGTAGCAATAGATACGACGATTGCAACCATAGCGGCGGTCAGACATATTTTTCGTATCTGCATTGTTCCTGTACCTGATCTCCCAGCAAAGTGATTGCTTTTTGGGGACATAAGCTGATGCAGCGGTAACACATCGTACATTGTTTTCCCGGAACTGCTCTATAATCCCTGATTTCTATATTTCCCATCGGGCAATTCCTGCTGCACAGGCCGCAGCCGATGCAGACACCACTTATTTTCAGCTTATCTGTGTATCCGCTTGTTTTACGATAAAACCACAGCCTTTGCCCAAGCAAACCTTTGATATGCGAGATTACCGACAACCCTTCCTGCGGATATTGCCCTCGCCTGATTTGCTCTGCGATCTGCTCGATACGCTGATCTGCGCATTTGACGATCTGCCTGTTTTCTTCCATGCTCTTTTTCAGCAGCTTGTTGTCGCAGACGGAATCAGGCATTTTTATCTGTACGCCTCCGAGAATTTGTGCGCCATACTTCTTTAGGAGCCTTGCAGCACAGCCGGTTCCGTCACCGCTGAAAAGTCCCATTGTATTTAGACAGAACATGCTTTTGCCGTTCCACAGGCAGCGGTTTTTTCTGATAAAGTCACGCACCATAAAGGGGGCATTGGAGAATTGCGTGGGATAACCCAAGATGATTGTACTTTGCTTCTCCAGCGTTTCGGTAACGTGTGGAGCTTCCAGCGGAATACACTCCGCCGCAGCGTCCAGCAGGTTTACCAGCTTTTCAACGCAGTGCTTTGTGTTTCCGGTTCCACTCAGATATATCCCTATCATTTATGCTTCTTCTCCCTGTAAATCCCAATATCGGCTTGTGGTTCGGTCGGTCAATTTCCATTCCCCTAAAACAATAGACGCAGTACAAACCGATCATCTCGGATTGCACTGCGTCTAAGCGTCTGGCATTTTGATTTCTTCAATTTTTCCGTCCTTGAAACGGATTACACAGGTATATTTGCACTTTGGGCAGAATAAGGGGAATTCCTCTAATACCGTGCGTGGTCGTATCTGTGTTCTCGTCTTACCGCCGCATCTTGGGCAGAGAAGCCAATCTAATTTTGGTTTGTTCATACTGAATCCCTCATCATATTCGTACTTCAAGGATAGAGTTGATTATTTGCCGAAATCCATAGTCGAGAAATTCATCTTCGGTCATACCATTCTGCGCGCAAATGAACTTTCCCTTTGTTTCGGTAAGCGCAAGCAGCGAATCAAGGCTTGTGGATAGTACATAGACCGTCAGAACAGGAATAATATCCTTCTTTACCTCGCCGCTTTTCTGCCCGCGTACAATGAGTGATTCAAGGATGTCGTTTATCTCCGTTCCAAGACGGAGTATGCTTTTCACCGTATCTGAAATCGCCAACGGTTCGATTTTCGCGGTACCAGAACGATTCAAACTCTCAAGCGAGTGGGGACACTCCGTTCTGTAACGGCTCATCGCACTGCACACCGCACGGCAGGCTTCCACGAAACCGGCATTATCGTTCACAGCATTTTCAATATCCGCCTTCAAGGACTGCAAGCTTTTTTCAATGATATGATGAAGAATATCTCCCTTACTGTCATAGTAGGCGTAGATCGTGCGCCGACTGTATTCAGACGCTTTTGAAATGTCCTCTATCGTTGTCTGCTCATAGCCTTTTTCCGAGAAGAGCCTTTCGGCGGCTGCCATTATCCGTGTCCTGTGCAGTGCGGCGACGGCCTCTTTTTTGCTTACCTGTCCCATTGTAAACCTCAATTCTAAAAAGTATATCCATAGTATACTTTATAATTTGGACGCTGTCAACAACTATTCAGCCTTTCCGATAATACAAGCATGGAAAGTTTATGCCCAACAGATATTTTACACGTTGAACTTTTTCACGCCAAAGTGGTTGGTATCAAAATATGATACCAACCACTTTTTGATGATGCTCGCTGTGTGCAAGTTCCTTTGTCTTATAGCAACCATCATAAAATAGAAACCTCACAGAAATGTCACCGCCAGCCCCTTTTTGTCGGCTAAAAATTCACATTTTTGTGACATTTGAAAACGGCCACCCTTTCGGATGACCGTTTCGTGTCTGCGTATTTTATTCAGCAATGCGTAGCCGCTCTACCACCGTTTTTTGTGCCATTTTGTTATAGCAAACCAAAGGAACAATGGCTGTAATGAGGATCAGAGGGATAATACAGAGAAATACCGGAAGCAGGGTAAAATGCCATGTAAAATAGGTTAATTCTGCACCCATCATCCGAACCACCGTTAGACTTGCTATAACGGAAAGTATCAGAGAACCTAAAAGGCCCAAGATAGAATAACCAATCCCTTCATATATCAACATTTGCTTAACCTGTCGTCCTGTCATACCTACCGATTGCAGCATTGCAATTTCTCTGTACCGAGACAAGATAGACGTTGTCATGGAGTTAATAAAGTTCAGTATGCCGATCAGAGCCAATATCGCACAAAGAGCGCCGCCCACAAGACGGTACATATTGATCATCCCATCAAAAGTCTGCCGCAGGGTTACCTTTGAAAGATAATCCAAAGCGGTGTCCGTATTTGTCGTGTAGTTTTTCAGCCAGTTTTCGGTGGCAAGCTGGTGTTCATCATCAACATTGAAGATTGTTTTCATGGCTGACTGGTCGGCGGATACCATATTTCCTAAAAGTTCATTGGTCGGGAAAATATAGTCCAATCCCATGTCTACCTGTAAAGGAGTTTGCAATGCGTTTGGAATACTTACCACAGCCAGCACATCATACACTTTATTTGTACCGTCAGGCTGTGTCACACTAATTTGATCTCCCGGTTTATACAAGCAAAGAGAGCCATCGCCCATCATTCGCAACGGAGTTACATACACGCCGGTTCCCGCTTTCCACTGTTCCGTGTTTAGTTCACCGTCTAACACCTGTACATATTCAGCAGGGAAATCATCCAAGCCGTATACATTCACACCATGTTCTCGCCGAACCCCATAATTATCCAGCTCATTTGCAACATCACTGGAAGAAGCAGATAGTTCCTGTAATCGGGCAAGGTCATTTTCAGAAAGTGGCTGTTCAGAAGTCCATAAGTAGACATTTCCTATATCTTCAAGACCATTCAAATTTTCTGCCTGGCTAATAAAATCTTGGCTTACATTCGCTGTGTTGTATGGTGCATAGGCGTTAATTACCGTTGTGTCGGAAACTGTAAAATCTGTAAGGCTGAAATCAGCCACAAACTTATCAAAGTCAAATGAAGTCACATAGGTATAAACGCTATTCAAGAGAACGATACTAAGGGCAAAAGACAAAGTGACGATCATTACTTTTTTCTTGTTTCGAGTCAGATTATTCTTTGCCATCATCATTGTGCTGATATGCTTACTGCGCCGCTGCTTTTTCTTTCCACCAGTCTGTTCAATATAGTGCAGAGCCTCCATCGGGGAAACTTTGGCGGCCAATGTTGCAGGTTTTTGACAGCTAATGAAAACTGTAATTGCGGAAAAGACAATCGCTACCAAAAAGATCAATGGATTTACCGTAGTAACGACCCTTATATCATCCGTCAGCATATTTACAATCGCAGGCAGCAGCAACCGACCAATCGGCCATCCCAACAATAGTCCAATAGGAATACCCATAAGAGATAGCTTAATTGCTTTTCTATAAACGATTTTCCTTATTTGTCTTGCAGTGGTTCCCAGTGTTTTCAACATTCCATAAAACCGAATATCCTGTGCGATAGAAATATAAAACACATTGTAGATCAGAAGATACCCTGCGATAAAGATAACCGCAATACCAGCTACAAGGGGCAGCATGGAAGAAAGACTGACCGTTGCTGTTCCGTAAGCGTCGTTAATACTTACCCGTTCATCCAAACCGTATTTGGAAGTTACATCTAATGCATGCTTTTCAATATTCCATGCCGTAGGCATCATCATAATGGCATCAATATAGCCGGTTCCCACAGGTGGGGTTGTTCCGTCCGTTCCTCCGTGGATGACCGGAGCTACCTGTTCCGTATATTCTTTGGATAATAGCATGGTTTGGCGATACGCCACAGCATCCCCATCCCAAATGCCGCAAAGCGTAAAGGTATCGGTAAATGTATCCGCATCGGTTGTAAAGGTCAACTCCATTTGTGTCCCGACTTTATCTGGCAGCCCCATCGCATCCAGAACAATACGGCTGGTGGCAATCTCATTTTTCTGTTCCGGCAGATGTCCAGTATCAGGAGTATTAAAGGTCAATTCCGAATAAGTTTCATCCCCGTAACGCAGTTCCGTAGGCGTCTTATTGAAATTATCTCCTACAGCATTTCCTATGATGATAGAATACCCGATGTCTTTTATCCCTGCATCCAATGATAGATTTTCATATTCTTCCCATGATAAACGCTTGATGCCTGCGTGGGCAGAAGTGCCGGTTGTCCTCATATTGCTTTCCTGCATGGCAGTTTGCAAGCTAATGGCAATCGTAAACAAGCTGGTAAAAAGCAAAGTAGCGAGCATGATTGCCAATACCGCAATCGTGTTTTTTCGAGCTTTCAAAGAGCGCTTTGCCAGAAGTTTCAAGACGGGTCTGTTGTTATTCCCAAATAAAATATCTGTCATGGTTTCGCCCTCCCTTTACTCGAAAATCCGACCGTCCTCAATACGAATAATGCGGTCGGCAAGCTGGGCGATCTCATTGTTATGGGTAATCATCACAATGGTCTGATGAAATTTCTGGCTGGTCATTTTCAAAAGACCCAATACATCGTTGCTGGTTCTGCTGTCAAGGTTTCCGGTAGGTTCGTCAGCCAGAATGATGGCTGGTTTGGAAACAAGGGCGCGGGCAATCGCTACACGCTGCTGCTGACCACCAGACAGATTGTTAGGCATACTGTTCAGCTTTCCATCGAGAGCCAACATTTTCACGACTTCATTCATGAAATGCTTATCAACGGTATCACCATCCAGCTCCACTGGCAAGACAATATTTTCATAGACGTTCAGCACAGGAACAAGATTGTAATTCTGAAAGATAAAACCGATGTTGCGTCTGCGGAAGATGGTAAGCTGTTCATCCTTGAATTTCGACAATTCTTTTCCTTTTACCTTGATACTGCCGGAAGTTGGAGTATCCAATCCTCCCATCATATTCAGAAGTGTGGATTTTCCACTGCCAGAAGTACCAACAATAGCCACGAACTCCCCATCCTCAATGGAGAGGGTTACGCCATCCAGTGCTTTCGTAATATTGGGCTTTGAACCATAATATTTTTTTAGTTCAGTCGTTTGTAAAATGCTCATAAAGAACACCATCCTTTCTTTCGTTAAGCCCATTGTAACGACCAAACCTCACAGGAATGTCACGAGCTATAAATTATTTCTGGACAATTCGGTTCTAAATGTCATAAGCCTGTGACATTTATTCTTCGGCGTACTTACCCTGTTCTCGAAGCAGGAAAACAGAAAAGGTTGACCCCTTCCCAACCTCGGATGTTACCCGAATATAACCGCCTTGCAAGGTTACGATCTCACGAGCCAGATACAGACCAATACCAATTCCATCTACATCATGTACGATGTCCTCCCGATAGAACCGCATGAAAATTGCCCCCTGATGCTGTTCTGAGATGCCAATGCCTGTATCAGCAATGTCAATTTTCACATACATTTCCCAACTTTCAACCGAAACCCGGATTTGACCGCCCTCCGGCGTATATTTCACCGCATTATCCAAAATGTTGAACAGCGCTTCACCTGTCCATTTTCTGTCATGAGAAACGATCAAGCTCTCCGGGCAGTCCACTTGAACATTGATCTGTTTTTTCTCGGCGTTCAGAAGGATACCTCCCAATGCGGCGGCAAGCGTGTCATAAAGCGGCTGGCTTTTCTTTTCCAGAGAAATGACACCTGTTTCCAGACGCGAGGTTTTAATCATAGCCTGCATGAGAAAATCCAGTTTATCAAGTTGGGTGGCCTGTGCTGTAAGAAACTCTTTTTGCTTTTGCACAGGGACTTCATTTTCAAGCAGGGTGCTGTTAATCATTTTCAAGTTCGCAATCGGGGTCTTGACCTGATGGGAAATATCGGAAATCAGTTCTTGCAAGTCAGCCCGCTCGTGTGCAATGCTGTTCTTGTTTTCCTGCATGACTTCATACAAACGGTTCAACCGATATTCAATTTTATAGAAAAGACTTTCTTCTTCCACAGTTTGTTTCGGCTGCATATTCCCGGACAACATATCATCCATCAAACTGCAAAAAGCATCGGAGAACATCGCCAATTTGCGGCGAACCAGCACCATAAAACAAATAGAGCAAAACAGCACAAAGATGCCGAACAATAGTACATACCAAACAGCGGTTATATCTTGGGTCAACGCATATAAAGCCACTGAAACCGTCACCATTGCCGCCAGCAGGAGAACAGCTAAAAAGATACAGGCTTTGTTGACGGAAAGTTTTCGCACATTCATTTCAGCGCCCCTCCGATCCACATATAGCCCATACCATATACCGTTTTGATGTACTGACGGTCGGGTGTTTCGATTTTGTTTCGTACCCGGCTGATAGCCGCAGTCAGAGCGTGTTCATCCACAAAATTTCCGTCTGCGTCCCACAGTTTTTCCAACAAGACTTGCCGCGTCAAAACGATCTGTGGATTTTTCATCAGGATTTTCAAAAGTCGATATTCCAGTGGGGTGAATGTAAGTGGCTTTCCTGACAGGGCAGCACTCATCTCTGAAAAATTGATGGTCAGTGTGCCATCCTCATAAGTATCACCACCATATTTTTTTGTCAGCCGCCCCAGCACCACCGCCAATTTCTTTTGAAAGACGCTCATAGGGAAAGGTTTTGTCACATAATCCTCTGCGCCCAGTTCATATCCTTTGAGCATATCGCTTTCCATATCATTTGCGGTCAGAAAGATAATAGCGGTATCGCGGCGGCGCTCTTTTACCTCCCGGCAGAAGTCAAAACCGTTCCCGTCCGGCAGATTTATATCCAACACAATCAGGTCATAGTCCTGCTTCGTCAAGAAACTACCGGCCGCTGATTTTGTCAGTGCAGAATCAACCGCATAGCCCGCAGTATTCAAGTTATAGCATAAAGTATTATTCAAAAGTCGATCATCCTCGACTACTAAAATTCGCATGGTATCACACTCCTTCATTTTCAGTGTATCACCCAAATGTCACAGAAACCTCACTGAGATTTGTTTTCTTTTCTCCGCCTGTCTACTGGCTTCTCTGCATTTTTAGGAATAAGCCAAATCGTCGCCATTTTCACAGCACCGGGGATGCGCCCAGATGTACACAAATAATTTATCTGGCGCGGCGTAACATTCCATTTTTGGCTTGCCTCTTTTAATGTTATGTAGTCCATTTTACACCTCCTAAAATATTATATTTCGTCTTCTCGAAGGATACAAGTTTATCCCTATCTATTACTCTACAAGAATCAGCATAATCATACCGTTCATCAGGCATAATAATGTCATTCCTTTGCACAAACCGGAACGATACAATATTATTGAGGTGAACAATTATGCCGATTGATGATTTAACTGCTTTAGGGCAGAAAATGCGGGAAGCCCGAAAGAATAAAGAGCTGACACAACAGGAACTTTCCGATCTAAGCCATGTTTCTGTAAAGCAAATCGCCAATATTGAAAAGGGGAAAATGAATCCTTCTTATTTAATTTTAAGAGCATTGGCAAAGGTTCTACACATCTCTTTAGATACGCTTATAAATCCAGATGTTTCTCTGGAGGATGAGGGTGTCAATCAGATGAAAATGCTTTATTCCAACTGTCCGCCAGAAATGCGTGACACTCTGTTGCATCACACGCAGGAAACGGTGAAAGAGCTAACAGAATTGTCCGAGAAATTTGAAACGAATTGAGCCAGTGAGTGAAATTTAACGATTCTCTCACTGGTTCTTTTCATTTTCGGAGAAAACCGGCAAGCAATGCAAAGCGGTACCCACTTTGCGAAAACAGGCGGATTCCGTTCACACGGAACCCGCCTGTTTCATGCTTGTTGGGGCGCTGCCCCAATCCCCGCAGAACACAAAAGTTGTGTTCTGGAACGCAGGATAAATCCTGCGGCTACGCGATTTTTCAAATCGCTGATGGACGGGCAACTTAGCGTTGCTTCCCCTCTTTTTCGCGTCGTTCATTCGCTTCCTCCTGCTCCTTGTCCAACTCCAGAATACGGTCGATATTGGCCTTGGCTGTCAGCAGCTCTTTCATATCCTCGCGTGTTTTTCGGTACTCGGTATAAGCTGCCTTTTTCTCCGTCATCAGCGCGGCGTACTCCGTATTCAGAGCTTTAATGGTAGGCAGCTTTTTCACGCCCAGCTCGTCAAAATGCTGCTTTGCGGCCTTATGCAGCATGATCTCACTTTCATGCTCAGCAAGAAATTTCTTGGAGTAACCGGCCTTGCGATAGGCGGCATAGATGTCACGGGTCTTGGCGTAATTGACAATATGCTTCCGCAAAACGGCAATCTCGGCCATGCGTCTTTCCGCGGACTTGATTTTCGCGGAAAGGCCGTTGAAATGGGCGGACGCTGCCGCCGCTTTTTCCGAAAGAATATCATAATCCAAAAGCTCGTTCTCTTGCAGATACGCCACCGTCTGCGCCATCTGCTTGAGGTTAAACAGGGTCGCCCAGCGCGCATATCCGGAACCTTTGCCAGCGCGCAATTTTGCCTGAATGTCTACTAACAGATTCCCGTTTTTCTTTTCGGGAACGGCGATTTCTGTTCTGCGCTTTCGCGGCGTATGCGTCTTTTCACCGGCAATCACAGCGCGGAGATCTTCGGGAGTATATCCCGCGCCCAAGGTGTCCATGCGGATGGATTTTTTCTGCTCACCGCCCATCAGGGACGGGACTTTTTTGTCCTTGATCTCATACCCGGCCTGCCGCAGCAGCTCCAGCAGCGCTTCAAAGCTGTCGGGCTTCTGAGTCAGCGCATCGTCGATGGCTGCGCAGATTCGCTCCCGGTGAGAGGGCTTCTTCTGATCGCCCAGCCACTTGTTATAGCTTCGCCCGTGCAGCTTTGGATTCTCCACAATGGAGTATCCGTTCTCAATGCAGATGGTGTCATTCAGCCGCCGCACGGCGCGGCTGCTGCCCCAAAAGTTGCGGAATTTGCGGATCTGATTGAGCGCGGTGGAGTTCCAGATCACATGATTATGGATATGGGATTTGTCGATGTGGGTGCAGACGATGTAAGCATGGTTGCCCTTGGTGAACCGCTTGGCCAGCTCGCAGCCCAAGCGGTTCGCCTCCTCCGGCGTGATCTCACCGGGGACAAAGGACTGCCGCAGATGATAGGCGATCACATCGTCCTCGCCGCGCACTCTGCCGGTCTTTTGAATATACTGATTTTTAGCGAAAAGGAACTCGGCGTCGGCAATCCGGCTGTCGCATTGCCAGCTTGTGATCAGCCTGCCGCCGTCTGTCTTTTGCGGATTTTCGGTGTAGTCGATGATGTCGCGGATGGCCTGTCCCACCGTGCGGCCTTTGCCGGTGTGCAGGGGCATTAGGCGTGTAGTTGCCATGGATGTTCACCTCCTCGAAAAGCAAAACGGCCTGCCGAAGCAGACCGCAAATAGAAGTTAAAAATATTTCACTTTTCCTATTGACGTTCGCAAATGCAAGTGATATATTTATAACATCGCAAGTGCGAAATATATAACATTGAGGGAAGAACTATGGATAGGAAAGTAACATTACGGGAGCTGCTTATCGCCCGTATCGTATTGGCAATTTGTATCGCGGTCTATTACTGGTGCTGGGCCAGAAATGGATGGGAAAATTATTTCAGCTCTATTCAGACAACGATTGCAATCTTTGCGTTTCTCTTTTTCTGCTTTTTGGGTATGCGGGAAAGAAAATACAAGAAAGAGGTCGTGGATGAAATGGCCGCGGCAAATCTGAAACGCTGCGACTCGGTCTGCTATAAGATCACGATGGTATTGATCGTCTGCATCGGATTTCTGTCCGCCATTTTTCGTTTTGACATATCCTCGGAGGTAATTGGCTACCTGTTGATGGGTGTGCTGGTACTGACATCCATTATACGAACGATTCTGTTCTGCTATATGGATGCGAAGGGGGCTTAATCGTGCTTGTAACCAAAATCAAAGAATATCGGGAGCAGGCGGGGTATAAGCAGAGCGAGTTGGCCGAGCTTGTCGGCGCAAGACGGGAAACAATCGTCCATCTGGAAAACGGAAGATATAATCCATCCCTTAAATTGGCTATGGATATTGCGAAAGTGTTCCATGTGACTGTTGAGGACTTGTTTGAATTTGTCGATGATGAGAAGTAAGGTGCTTATTATGAAATTGAAAAGAATTTTTGCGATCTGTCTTTCGATTGCAATTTGTCTCGCCCTGTTTACTGGGTGCGGCAATACGAAAGCTACTGTATCGGCAGATTTATCCTATACGCAATCCGATATAAGAACGCTTTCCGTACCAGCTAATGTACAGATTGTCGGGTTGGGAGAAGCAAGTCATGGCGTGGCGCAGTATCATCAAATGAAAGCAGATGTATTCAAAGCGTTAGTAGAGAATAATAGCTGCCGCACTTTCATCATAGAGGGCGATTTTGGCGGGGCGCTCAAAGTAGACCAGTACATCAATGGCGGGGACGGAACTGCTGAAGATGCCGTTGCAGAAATAGGCTTTGCCATTTACCGCACACGGGAAATGGCTGATTTAGCAGAGTGGATGCGTTCTTACAACGAAAGTGTTTCAAGTGAACAAGCATTGCACTTTTACGGTATGGATGTACAACGATTTGATAATAACAAAGAATATCTGTTCTCGGTTCTCGATCAAACTTGCCCGGAATTGAGCGCAGAATATTC
>Ga0129317_1002235_pt1 | contig 11597 bp, 14 predicted proteins | sample Cm1ome_FD_94430 | JGI IMG/M metagenome (GOLD analysis project Ga0129317, IMG submission 94430) | Eastern black-and-white colobus group fecal microbial communities from Wisconsin, USA - Cm1105 metagenome | ecosystem: Host-associated > Mammals > Digestive system > Large intestine > Fecal | place...
AAAGCCTCACAATCGGTAGGTTTGTCCCGTTTACGGGCGGTGGGGCAAGTGATGCGAGCGAAAGCTTTTTCAACGCGTCTTGAGACGCGTGCCGGCATTAAGCCCTTATAGGGCTTACTCAAGTCTCCGGCTTAGCCGGAGGTTTTGACTCAGAAGTCAAAAGGTCAGCCGCATATCGTACCAGACCACGCCGCCGTGGACGGATTCCGACACGCCCTCGTTCACAAAGCCCAGCTTGCTATAGTAGTGGATCAGCTTGTCCTTGCAGGTGAGGACGCAGCCCTTGCGGCCCTGGGCCCTGGCGTCGGCGATGACACGGCGCAGCACCTGCTCCGCCAGCCCCTGCCGCCGGTGGGAGGGAAGAGTGTTGACACCGAAGATCATCTGCCAGACGCCGTTTTCATCGTGAAAGGAGGCGTCGCTGTACATCTCGTCCCGCAAGGTGGGCTCGTCGGTTACCAGTCCGTCCACAAAAGAGACGATAGTGCCGTCCTCGTCCTCCAGAAGCCAGAAATGATCCGGATAGACCGCCAGACGGGCTTTAAAATCCGCCTCCGTGGCGGCCTCCGCCGCCGGGAAGCAGGCTGCCTCCACCGCGGTAATGGCGGCCAGATCCGCCATGGTAGCTGTGCGAATGTGCACGGAAATTGCGCTCCTTATTTCAGATATTGGTACACCAGCAGCAGCCGCGCCGTGGCGTTGGTCATGTTCTCAAAGCGGTAGGGCTGGTCCGCCGCAAACCGGATGGCGTCCCGCTCCAGCAGGCGGAAGCTCTGGCCCTCCGCCGTCAGGCTCACGGTGCCGGACATGGACGTCACATAGCAGACGCAGCCGGGCACCGAGGGCTCCGGCTCATACCGGGCGCTGATGTACAGGTCCAGGAACCGGCTCTCCAGCCGGGTGACCGCGTCATAGGGGAAGTTCTCCCGCAGGACCGCCTTGCCCCCGTCCAGACGGGTGGGCTTGGTCTTGACCTCCGGGTACTCCGCCAGGGTGACGAAGTCATCGTTTTCCAGCAGGACCTCGGCGGGGACCTTCAGGGCCGACGCCAGCTTGCCCAGAATTCCCACGGAGGGATTGGCCTCTCCCCGCTCGATCTGTCCCAGCATACTGCGGGACACGCCGGCCTCCGCCGCCAGCCGCTCCATGCTGAGCTTCTTGCTTTTCCGAATGCGCTTGATATTCTCCGCCACGGCCCGGTTCAGTTCCATGCCCGTCTCCTCCGCCAAAAAAGCCAATATATTGATAAATTCCTTTTTTATAGTAAGGGGACTGACAGGATTTGTCAAGGTCCTGGGATTGTTTTCCGCACCGGAAGCTGATACAATGGAGCCATTCAAATACGGGAGGGACGCACATGGCGGACATCATCGACTTTGGCGCATACCGGGCCCCGGCGGACATGGACAAGGCGGAGCTGCAGGCCTATCTGGACACGCTGCGCCGTCAGATCGCGGAGCTGGACGAGGCGGAGCCGGCAGACATGGAGAGCGAAGCATACGAGGACTGGGGCCAGCGCCACGAGGACCTGGAGGACCTGGTGGATGACGTGCTGGATCGTCTGGAGGAATTGGAATAAACAACGCGGGAGCCGGATGGCTCCCGCGTCTGTTATTTGCTTTACACTCGCTTCCAGGTGGCGCCGCCCTTGACATCGACAATCTCGATGCCCTGGGCCTTCAGCTCATCGCGGATGCGGTCCGCCTCGGCGAAGTTCTTGGCCTTCTTGGCCTCGTACCGGGCCAGCACCTGGGCGTCGATGGCGGGGTCGCCCTCGCCGGTGACGATATATACGCCGTCATGCTGTGCGATTACCTGAGCTGGCTTGGCGTTCCGAAATGCTGCCGCCGCTTCCAGCAGATTCAGGCTCAGCACCTGGTCGAAGTCCCCGATCAGGGCCAGCTTGGTGGCGTCGTTGGTCTTTGCCTTCAGCACGTCGAAGATGGCCGTCACGCCCATGGAGGTGTTCAGGTCGTTGCCCATGGTCTGGACGAACTTGGCCTTGTACTCCTCGAACACCGCCTGGTCCACCGTCCCGTCATTGGGGTCCAGCGCGGCGATCTTCTTTTGCAGCTTCACATAAGCTCCTGCGGCATTGTCCAGATTCTCCCAGGTGAACACCAGGGCCTTGCGGTAGTGGCTCTGGAGGCAGAAATAACGGTAGGCCAGGGGATCGTAGCCCTTCTCCTGCAGCAGGGAGACCGTCAGGAACTCGCCCTTGGACTTGGACATCTTGCCGTCGTTGGTGTTCAGATGGGCCACATGGAACCACTGGGGGCACCAGGAATGGCCCAGGTAGCTCTCGGACTGGGCGATCTCGTTGGTGTGGTGAGGGAAAGCGTTGTCCACGCCGCCGCAGTGGAGGTCCAGATACTCGCCGTTGTACTTCAGGGAGATGCAGGAGCACTCAATGTGCCAGCCGGGGTAGCCCACGCCCCAGGGGGAATCCCATTTCAGGGCCTGGTCCTCGAACTTGGACTTGGTGAACCAGAGGACGAAGTCGTTCTTGTTGCGCTTGTTGGTGTCCTCCTCCACGCCCTCCCGGACGCCCACGGCCAGGTCCTCCTCGTCGTGGTCGTTGAACACATAGTAGCGGGGGAGCTTGGAGGTGTCGAAATACACATTGCCGCCGGCCAGATAGGCGTAGCCCTTCCCCAGCAGGCCGCTGACCATCTGGATGAACTCGGGGATCAGGCCGGTGGCGGGCTGCACCACGTCGGGCCGCCTGATGTTCAGCTTGCGGCAATCGTCGAAGAAGGCGTCGGTGTAGAACTGGGCGATCTCCATGACGGTCTTGTGCTCCCGCCGGGCGCCCTTGAGCATCTTATCCTCGCCTTCGTCGGCGTCGCTGGTCAGGTGGCCCACGTCGGTGATGTTCATGACACGGTTCACGTCATAGCCCGCGTAGCGCAGATACTTCTCCAGCACGTCCTCCATGATATAGCTGCGGAGGTTGCCGATGTGGGCGAAATGATACACAGTGGGGCCGCAGGTGTACATCTCCACATGACCGGGGGTATGGGTCTTGAATTCTTCCTTTTTGTGGGTGGCAGAGTTATACAGATACATGTCCAGTACTCCTTTATTTTTCCGATTCGGCAGGGGCCACGCCCTGCTGATTGTTTTTCAGATACTGATCGTCCAACATCTTTTCCAGCAGCTCCAGGCGGGAGGAAACGGCGGCCAGCTTTTCCAGGACGGGGTCCTTCACGTTGATCTGGTCCACGTCGTCCGCGAAATGGGTGGTCTTTCCGGCGATGCGGACCACCTGGGCGGGAATGCCCACGGCGGTGGCGTCCTCCGGGACCTCGGAGAGGACCACGGCGTTGGCGGCAATACGGGCGTTATCCCCCACCTTGAAGGGGCCCAATACCTTGGCGCCGGTGGAGATCAGCACGTTGTTGCCGATGGTGGGATGGCGCTTGCCCTGGTCCTTGCCGGTGCCGCCCAGTGTGACGCCGTGATAAATCAGGCAGTCGTCGCCAACCTCGGCGGTCTCGCCGATGACGATGCCCATGCCATGGTCGATGACCAGACGGTGGCCGATCCTGGCGCCGGGGTGGATCTCAATACCGGTCCAGAAGCGGCTCCACTGGGAAACGCAGCGGGCCAGGAATTTCAGGTGGTGACAGTAACACCAGTGGGCGATACGGTGGTAGATGACGGCGTGTACGCCGGGATAGAGGAGAAAGATCTCCAGCTTGCTCCGGGCCGCAGGGTCCCGGCGCTGATAGGCGGCCAGCAGGCCGCCCAAACGGGTTTCTCTTGCCATAGAAATAAACTCCTTGTGTCGGTCGGGAAACAAAAAAGCGCCTCCCGTACCAAAGTACGAGAGGCGACGAATCGCGGTTCCACTCTCTTTTATCACTCAAGGAAGGCCATTGACGCAGGCCACTCGGAGGGCTTCCACATCCCCCGCGCTCCTGGGCGCACTTCCCAAGCTCCCTCCGCAGGCACGCTTGCAGCCGGTGACGCGCCCTCTCTGTTCTTCGGGTAATCCGGTACTCTTCCCAATCATCACGCTATTTGATTATACCCCAGTATATTAGCAGGATTCGCCGGGGGTGTCAAGAGCGTTTTCCTGCCGGTTCTTTCGATCACCGTTGATTGCTTCCCTCTCTGCGGGCAAGGGGTGTGCCGCAAAGCGGTGCATGCCCGGTTCATTCGACTGGCCAGAGGATATCCTTAGCGATGGGCGTATAGAACAGCCGCTCCACCTCGCCGCGGTCATGGGTCTGCCCCAAAATCCACATCAGCTTTGCCACCACCGCCTCGGTGGTCATGTCGTAGGCCTCCAGCACGTTCAGCTGGTTTTTCAGGGCATGTCCCACGTGGTACACCCCCACGTCGCTGCCCTCGTTTGCCACCTGGGTGGTCAGCACGATCACCCGCCCTGCGTCCATCCACTGCCGGACGCAGTCGTAAAACCCGCCGCTCTCCGGCAGGCCGCCCACGCCGAAGCTCTCGATGATGAGGGCGTCGTTCCGCTCCAGCAGGAAATCCGCCTGGGCCCGGTCCGCGCCGGGCACCAGCTTCATCAGCGCCACTTTCGTGTCCAGCTTGTCATAAAACAGCGGATAGGCGCCGCAGTCCTGGCGGATATACCGCAGCAGGACTCCGTCCCGCAGAACGCCCAGGTGGGGATAGTTGATGCTGGAGAAGGCCTGGAAACTCTTTGAGCGGGTCTTTCTGGCCCGGGTCCCCAGGATCACCTGGTTGTTGAAGACGATGGAGACCCCCGGCAGGTCCTCCGCGGCGCACCGGAAGGCGTCCTGCAGGTTGATCTTGGAGTCCGTGGAGTCAAAGCCGATGGGCTTCTGGGCGCCGGTGAGGATGATGGGCTTGGGGCTGCCCTGCACCAGATAGCTGAGGGCCGCCGCCGTATAGGCCATGGTATCCGTGCCGTGGGTCACTACGAAACCGTGGTAGGCTCCGTAGTGCTCCCGGATGCACCGGGCGATCATCAGCCAGTGTTTGGGCTCCATGTTGGTGCTGTCCAGATTCAGAAGCTGCACGCAGTCCACGTCGCAGATATCCGAAATGGCCGGGATCTGAGCCAGCAGCTGCTCCGTGGTCAGCTCCGGGGTCAGGCCGTTGGCGGTCACGTCCGACGCGATGGTGCCGCCGGTGCCGATCAGTAACACCTTTTTCATATCGTTACCCCAAATCTCTGTGGTCCAGGGCCGCCAGTCCGAAGCGGGCCGCCCGGGTGACGGTCTCCCGCTCCTCCTCCGTGGTGGCGGCCTTCCATTTGGCCCGCAGCTCCCGCAGGAACAGGCCCCGGAGGGAGTCCTCGCTCTCCCGCTTCCAGATGTCCTCCGCCATGCGGGTGTGGTCCCGGATGTCCAGGGCGTAGAACCGATCCGCCAGAGCCTCCTGCAGCGCCGGGGCATTCGTGCCGCCCTCCCCAGTCTCTCCGGTGAGGAGAATGCGGTACAGGTGCTGGGCCGTGTCCGGCGGCAGGGCCGCCTCCAGGGCGGCGCGGGGGTCCTTCCCCGTCACGTCCACCTCCAGAATCTCATAGCGGCGGCGGGCAAAGGGAACAAATTGCAAAGACACCGCTCCGTTTTCCAGAGTGCCCTGGTAAAAGCCCTTCTCCCCCAGTTCGTCGAACCCCCGGCCCTCCGGGCAGCCCGGCCAGGCGCAGAGAGTCCCGCCGCAGCGGAAGGGCTCCGCCCGCTTGTGGATGTGGCCCAGGGCCAGATAAGTGAGGCCGCTGGCGGCGATCTCCTCCCGGCGAATGGGGCCGTAGCGGTCCTCCGCCGGGTCCACCTCCCCGTGCAGCAGGCCGAAATGGGTCCTGCCGTCCTCCGGGGCCGTAAAGCTCGTAAGAACGTGCTCCGCCTGCTGGTCCCCGGTGAAGGCGGCGCCGTGGACGGTCAGGTTCCACTCCGGAAGGTCCACCGCCGTCAGGCGGTTTTCCCGGAAGATGGTCACATTCTCCGGCCAGTTCACCGTCAGCCAGGGGCTGCCGGGGCCGTACCAGTCGTGGTTGCCGGGGGTAATGAACACCCTGGCACGCATCTGCCCAAAGGCCTGGGCCAGCTGCTCCCCGGTCTCCCGGAAGACGCTGTTGCTGTCGAACAGGTCTCCCGCCAGCAGCACCAGGTCAATGCCCTGTTGGTTGACGTAATTCGCCAGTCGGAAGGCCAGTTCCCGGCTCTCCCGCCGGCGGGCGGCAGCCTGCTGGGTGGTCAGGGCGCCGAAGGGACTGTCCAGATGAAAATCAGCGGCGTGGATGAATTTGAGCATGGTACTTCTCCCTGCAGCATCATAAAATTTCAATCATTTTTGCCGCGGCATGTACGTGGCAAAAATACTTTGACTCAGCCGCCTTAGGCGGCGTTCACCAGTGACCGATGTCACTGGTGGGGGGAATCTAAAGGGGGGATGAAATCCCCTCTTTACTCTCTCCAAGCCTTACAGACGTCCACCCATTCCACGAAATTGGAGGAGTACTTCTCCAGCTCCTCACAGGTCAGCTCGACGGCGCTGTTGTCACTGCCCGCCGCCGGGAACACGGTGTCGAACCGCTTCATGGACACGTCCAGATACACCTTCACATTTCCCGGCAGGGCAAAGGGGCAGACACCGCCCACGTCGTGACCGATAAGGGTGTGGGCCTCTTCGTGGGTCAGCATCTTGGCCTTGGTGTGGAACTGCTTTTTATAGGCGCTGTTGTCCACCTTGGCGTCTCCCGCCACCACGATGATGATGGGCTGGTCATCCACTTTAAAACTCAGGCTCTTGGCGATGCGGGCGCCCTCCACGCCCACGGCCACCGCCGCCAGCTCCACCGTGGCGGAGGACACCTCAAACTCCCGGATGCGGTCGGCAATGCCGAACTGTTCAAAATAAGCGCGCACTTTCTGAATGGACATAACTGTTATCTCCTGTCTTTTTCTCTGATTTTCTATCTTGTTCTCACCTGATATCCACCCGCTCCACGGCGGTGCACAGACCGGTGTCGCTGTCCAGGGTAAACACGGCGCCCTGCAGCTTGCAGGGACCTCCGGCGGGCTTGTAGCGGCCCGGCAGGCCCCCCAGGAAGCTTTCCACCGACTGCCAGGGCTCAATGCCCAGCACCGACTCGATGGGACCGGTCATCCCTAAGTCCGTGAGATAGCCGGTGCCCTTGGGATACACCCGCTCGTCGGCGGTGGGGACGTGGGTGTGGGTGCCCCAGATGGCGGACACCCGGCCGTCCAGATAGTAACCCAACGCCAGCTTCTCGCTGGTGGCCTCAGCATGGAAATCCACCAGGGTGAAGTCCGCCCGGTCCTTCGCCAGCAGGCGGTCCGCCGTGGTAAAGGGATCGCCCGCCTTCCAGTCCAGGTCACAGCGGCCGATCAGGTTCAGCACCCGGATACGGACGCCACCCAGGTCAAAGGCCTCGCAGCCGTGGCCCGGAGCCCGGCCCGTATAGTTGGCGGGCCGCAGCAGCCAGGGTGTCTCCTCCAGCATGTCCCGGATCTGCATCTTTCCGAAGGTGTGGTTGCCTAAAGTGACGGCGTCGGCCCCGGCGTCGTGGATACGCCAGGCCTGCTCCGGCGTCAGGCCCACACCGGAGGCGTTTTCGCCGTTGACCACGGTGAAGTCGATGGCTTTCAGCTTTTTCAGCGGGCGCAGATGGCGCTCCAGATGCTTCAATCCGGGCTCCCCCACCACGTCGCCCACGGCTAAGATATGATACAGCATGGGTACTCCTCCTTATCCGTTCAGGCCCACCAGGGCGTCCAGCTCTGCCAGGTCCCGGATGCGGTGGTCCGCCGCCGTTTCCTGGGGCTCCGGACTGAACAGGCAGGCGTGGATGCCCGCGTTTTTGGCCGCCAGCACATCCAGCTCCCGGTCCCCTACCGCCAGGGTGCGGTCACGGTCCAGACCGTGGCTCCCGATCAGGTACAGGTTCCCCGCCGGGTCCGGCTTCCGGGCATAGGTGGTCCCGGCGGAGACCACGTCGGTGAAATATTGCGTCAGGTCCGCCCCCGCCAGATAGTCGTGGACGGAACCGCTGCGGTGGGTGAACACGAAGTTCCGCCCGCCGGCCGCCTGGAACCGCGCCAGAAATTCCCGGACATGGGGAAAGGGGTAGGCCTCCGGCTGGCCGTGCTCCGCCACCCAGGCCCGGTACACCCGGTCGGTCTCCTTGGCGGGCAGCCCCGCCTGTTCCCCGCACCAGGTCAGCACCGTCTCCCGGGAGACGGTGAACCGGGCCAGCAGGTCCGTCTGCGGGACCGGCGCCCCCAGGCTCTCCATCACCTTGCCCAGGTCCCTGCACATGGCGGGATAGGTGTCAAACAGGGTGCCGTCAAAATCCCAGATGATATTGTCATAGCGCATAGCATCCGCTCCTTTTCACGCTGTACTAGTATATCAAAGAAGAACCTGTTTGAAAAGAAATTCCCTGAAATTTGCGCTTTCTGTTGCGTATTGCCGTCTTTTTGCTTATAATGATTTATCAGTAATAAGGAATACTAATTTCAGGAGGGACGCTTATGGCAGTCAAGCTGGAGCTGTACCGCGTATTCAAGGAGGTTGCCGAGACGGGAAACATCTCCGTGGCGGCGAAAAACCTGTATATCTCCCAGTCGGCGGTGAGCCAGTCCATCAAGCAGCTGGAGACCGCCCTGCAGGCCCGGCTCTTCGCCCGCAGTCCCCGGGGCGTCACCCTCACCGGGGAGGGGCAGATGCTGTACCAGTACGTCCGCAGCGCCCTGGGGCTTCTGGCCACCGGAGAGGACAAGCTGTCCCAGGCCCAGCAGCTGCTGCTGGGCACCCTGACCATCGGCGCCAGCGACACCGTCACCAGCTTTTTCCTGGTCCACTATCTGGACGCCTTCCACCGCCTCCACCCCGGCATCCGGCTGAAGATCGTCAGCGGCCGCAGCGCCAAGGTGCTGAGCATGCTGAAATCCGGCGCGGTGGACATCGCCTTCGCCTCCTCCCCCGCCGACCCGGCGGTGGAGAGCTGGCCCTGCTTCGCCACCCACTCCGTCTTTGTGGCGGGCAGCGGCTACAACTGCGACTTTGGCCACCGCTACACCCGTCAGGAGATCGCGGAATTCCCCCTGATCCTGCTGGAGCGGAAGGCCAGCAGCCGGGTGTTCCTGGAGCAGGAGTTTCTGAAAAGCGGCGTCACCCTGACGCCGGAGATCGAGCTCTCCTCCCGCAGCCTGCTGGTGTCCCTGGCCCGCATCGGCCTGGGCGTGGCGGGCGTGACCCTGGAATTCGTGCAGAAGGCTCTGGACGCCGGGGACATCCGCCTGCTGCAGACGGACTTCGACATTCCCGCCCGGTCCGTGGACATGTGCACCCTGCGGGACGTGACCCCCACGGCGGCGGCCGCGGCTTTTATGGAGATGGTGCGCCAGGGCGGCGCACATTGATCCGGCGCACAGCTTTTCTGGGAGTGGTATCTCATGGAACTTTTCATCCTCATCATTGAGTTGATCGGCACCGTGGCCTTCGCGGCCTCCGGGGCCATGACCGGCATCAAAAAGAATATGGACATCTTCGGCGTCTGCATCCTGGCTATCACCACCGCCGTGGGCGGCGGCGTCATCCGGGACCTGATCCTGGGCAACACGCCCCCCGCCACCTTCCGGGACCCCATCTACGCCACGGTGGCCCTGGTAGCGGCACTGGTGCTGTTCTTCTCCCGGGTGCGCCGCCTCCTGATGCATAACACAGTCCTTTTCGACAAGGCCATGTTCTGGATGGACACGGCGGGCCTGGGCATCTTCACCGTGGTGGGCATCCGCACGGCCTACGCCCACGTGCCCCAGGCAACGGTCTTTCTGCTGGTGTTCGTGGGCGTCATCACCGGCGTGGGCGGCGGACTGCTGCGGGACATGATGGCCGGGGACACCCCCTATATCTTCGTCAAGCACGTCTACGCCAGTGCGTCTCTGGCAGGGGCGCTGGTGTGCGGCCTGCTGTGGCACTACGCCGGGGAGATGGGCTCCATGCTGGCGTGCGGCGGACTGGTCATTCTCATCCGGGTCCTGTCGGCCCACTACCGCTGGAACCTGCCAAAGGCCCACGAGTGATGCAGGCACGTAAAAAGGGACCGTCGCAGAACATTCTGCAACGGTCCTCACTTTTTGGGCGGATAGGGTTGCTGTTCATCTGTCAGGCCAGCCAGATAATCCATGCTGGTCTCCAGTACCAGCGCAATGCGCCGGCACTGTTCAAAGGTCATGTTGCGCTTGCCGCTCTCGATCTTGGAATAATCACTTTGGTCGATGCCCGTCAGCATCTGCATCTTGACCTGGGAATAGCCCCGCTCTTTTCGGAGCACTTTCATCGGTGTCATATCCATCACCCAAGAAAATTATGTCCCGTTGACCTATTGAAAATAGGGTGATTTAGACCTATAATATAGTATGAGGTGATGGAAATACACGACGAACCCGATTACAAGAAAAATTTTGAGCTTCTGGACGAAGCCCTGGGGGACGCCATCCATATTCTGCAAAAGGCACGGCTGCGCACAAAGCTGAACATCCAGTTATCCACCGGAGAACTGACGGCGGAGGACGAGGGGGATTCCGCCGAGCTGTATGTAAAAACGGCTCAGGAATACGCGGAGCACTGCAAATGAAAAAGTCTCTCCCGCGGGAGAGGCTTTTTCATATTCTTATTCCGCTTTCAGGGTGTCCCGGATGGCGCTGTCGAAATAGGCCACCGGATTCTGGGCCTCGCCGTCCTGGCGGACTTCAAAGTGCAGGTGGGGCCCGGTGGACATACCCGTGGAGCCTACGGCGGCGACCATCTCTCCGGCCTTCACCGCGTCGCCCTCCTGCACGTCCACGTTCCGGCAATGGGCGTACAGGGTGGTCAGGCCGTCCCCGTGGTCCAGAATGAGGTAATTCCCCCTCTCCCGGTCAAAGCCCACTTCGGTGACGGTACCGTCTGTTGCCGCCAGGATGGCGGCCCCCTGGTCGGCGGGGATGTCGATGCCGCTGTGCAGCTTTCCGTTGATGACGCCATAGGGATTGCCCTTCCATACGGTCCAACTGTCCTCTACCGGCCACTGGAGCCAGCGGCTCTCCGCCTCGGAGGCGGCGTAAATGCCGTAGACAAAGGGTTCCTCGTCTCCCGCCAGTTGGGGCAGCATGGTTCGCGTCCCATCCTCATGGTATTCCACCCGCAGGCGGCCGGTGGACAAGGTGTAGGTCTTGCTCTGCTCCCCGCCGTCCGCAAAGGCGACGGTCACGGTCAGGCGGGCGCCGTCAAAGGTGTCAATGCTGGCCCAGGCCGCCTGCCGCAGATCCGCATCCGGGTCCTCGTGATACTCCGGCACCCAGAAGCCATAGCGCACCTCCGGGTCGTAATCCTCCGTGACGCTGGCGCCCAGCGCGGTCATCACTTCAGCGTTCATGGGGCCGTTCTCGTCTTTGCCATAGACGCTGCAGACAGGGCCGCCTGCCTCCTCGGCCTGCCAGAGCTTCCGCACCTCTTCCGCGGTCAACCCCGTCCGGGTCTCGCTGCGGTACAGGCCTCCCCGGTCAACGGAAAGGGAAACCCTCTCAATCTCCTCTCCCGTCACCTGGAACAGGCATCCGGTATAGTGTCCGATCTCTTCCCCCGCCATG
>Ga0129317_1002236_pt1 | contig 11595 bp, 10 predicted proteins | sample Cm1ome_FD_94430 | JGI IMG/M metagenome (GOLD analysis project Ga0129317, IMG submission 94430) | Eastern black-and-white colobus group fecal microbial communities from Wisconsin, USA - Cm1105 metagenome | ecosystem: Host-associated > Mammals > Digestive system > Large intestine > Fecal | place...
ATTAAAAAAAAAAAAAAAAAAAAAAAAAAAAACCAGACCCTAAAACTAGGAAATCTGGCTGTTTCTTTTTTTATGTTATTCACTTATCATATTTAAGACTCTATTCATTTCTTCTTTTTTTCTATTCTCACCACATTCAGGACATAATTTATAAATATATCCAAAATCATTAGTACCTATTGTTTCACATAAACATTTGATATTCATATTGTTTTGTAAACAATATGATATAAATGAATTTCTTAACATTCTAAAATCAACTTTGACATGTAAAGATGAACTCATATCTCTTAGATTTCTTTGTAATAATCTTGGATCATATAATTTATCACTTTGTGAAATAAGAAAATCTTGTGAGTTTATATCATAGGTTTGAAAATACTTTAATAAATAATGCTTAACAAATTGTGATAATGGAATCTTACGTGATGCTGTTCTTGTATCAGTTAAAGCGAGTTCACTTTTATTATCATTATCACTTTTTATTCTTTCTACTGTTTTATGAATATAGATTGTATTATTTTTTATATCAATATCTTCTTTTTTAAGACCACAGATTTCTCCTGTTCTTAAACCACTATATAAAGATAATAATATCGCAATCGCAATGTGATTATTATTTTTAAAGACATAGATATTCATCAAATCTTTTTGTGAAGGTGTTAGTATTTCACTAGATGTACTTTCTTCTTTGACTTTGATATTATCTAGACTTAGTGTTGTTAATTGATATTTATCATGACAATAATCAAAGATAGATTTCAAAACTTGTTTAATAGTACGTAACATACTATTAGACAAATTTTCTTCTTGTTTTTTATGAAAGAAATTTTCTACATCTTGTTCATTGATTTCATCAATATTCTTATCTTTAAAATACATTAAATGTTTATCAACAATCTTTTCATATTTATCAAAAGTTAAATATTTAACAGATGATTGTTTCTCAGATAACCAATCATGAGAAACATCATAAAAACTTAAAGTTTCCATATTTCACCTCCTATAACTCCCTTTTAGAAAGAAGTTCATCTTCTTTTAAAATATACTTTTCATATATTCCAATGTATTCTTCATCTTCATAAATAAAATCTTGATCATAACGATAAAAATATAATCTCTGTAATGTTTTAACAATAATATGATATTGTTTATCAATATCATTTAATTCATCATAATTATCAAAATAAACCTTATCTAAAGGCACTAAATAATTAAACTGATAAAATATACTCTTATCAATAAAATCATCTACTATATCAGCATATTTATCTAATAAGTTAATAATTTCAGAACCATATTGATATGAATCAATATCCAAAACATCACTAAACATAAAACCCTTTAAACTATAATCATCATACAATCTTTGATTTAAATAATAATCATTATTTAAATCAACTTCATGATTATCAATAAATAATTTTAAGTATTCATCATATTCAAAGGTAATACCATAACTCTTTAAAAACAAACCTAAACTTTTATCAAGTAATACATCTTTTAGACAATTTGAACATTTACTATCATCTAATCTTCTAGATAGATGAGTAAACATCACATAATCAATATTCATACATAAATGTTTCTTAACAAAATCATAAAAGTAATCATATTGATTATCTATAATAAAAACATGATGATCTTTTTGAAACTTGTTGTAACAAGTTTCAAGTAAATCACCAAGTTCTTCTTTATTTATATTTAAAGCTTCACATACTGATAATTCCATCATTTCCTTTGATGAAGTATTAATATACATTATGCACCTCCACATTCCATTTAAGTACTTTACATTCAAGAATTAAAAATTGATTTTAGTCTTCCACAAAAATAGTATATTCCAACCAATATAAAAAATATTGCGCTACCTACAATGATTTTTATTATTAATGTCATAAAATGATTTGTTATGAATGGAATCTTTACAACAATACAATACATAAATATTCCACTTAATAACAGTGGTAAGCTTTCTTTAAAATACTGCCCTACTTTAATTTCTTTTCTAACCTTATATGTTTGATATAAACACACTGTCATTTCTGCCATTAATGTACCAACTGCTGCACCTATTGATTGCAACCATGGTATCAGCAATAAATTTATAACCATGTTTACCCCTGCTCCTAAAAATACAGAAATAATGTAAATCTTATCTTGTTGATTAGGTATCAAATATTGTGTACGTATAACATTAGCCCATGATATAAATATTGCAGAAAGAACTAGTATTGGAATCAGAATGCTACATTTGTCATATCCAGAACCATAAAATAAAGGTACAAATTCTGTCGAAATTGCACTCAATCCTAATGCCATGCAACTCGATAATAATACTGATACAATCAATGACTTTTGAATATATTTTTTTGCTTGTTCATTTTCACCATTTGCAATTAAATTAGACATTCTCGGCAACATGACAGTACCTAAAGTTGTAATTGCCATTGTAGGTATAATCGTTAACTTATTTGCATTCTCATAATAGCCTACTTCTAACATATTACTCATAGCTCCTAACATAATTTTATCCATAATAGTATATAAGCTAATTGCAATTACAGGAATAAACAGAGTTATATTAGGAATAATGTGTTTTTTTACTTCTGATATTCCTACTTTTTTAAATACTACATATCTTTTTAAAAATGGCCATAACATCAATTGACTTAACAACATACTTCCAACCATTATCAAAGAATATTTATACATATCATTTGAACTCTTAACAAATATAAAAATACAAACTAAACTAAAAATCTTTATTATGGTATTTCTTATTACTGTCACTTTAAATAATTCCATACCAAAAAAGAACCAATTGATATCAATCATTACAGATAAAAGATATATCATTTGTATCCACGCCATTGTCTTATTTTGAGCTATAAACAAAACATAAAAAATATATGCTATAATTACAATTGCTGACATAGTCAACTGCATCATATAGATACTACTAAATGTATGTGATAACATTTTCTTATCGTCACGCACACTAGCAATAGTTCTATTGCCATAATTATTTAATCCTAACATTATAAACAACCCAAAATAGCTAACAACAGAATAAGAGTATGAATAAACACCTATATTTTCTGCTCCCATTACTCTTGATATATATGGAGTTGTAACCAATGGTAAAATCAATGTCAATATTTGATATGATGCATTAAAAATAAAATTCTTTTTTAAACTAGAACCCATAGTTAATCTCTCTCAAACAAATCTCTTGTGTAGATTTTATCTTCTACATCTTTCAATTCTTCATTAACCCTATTTACTACAATAACATCACTTCTTTGTTTAAACTCTTTCAAATCTTTAATAACTCTGCTATTGAAAAATGTTTCTTCTTTTAATGTTGGTTCATAAATAATAACTTCAATGCCTTTAGCTTTAATACGTTTCATAATTCCTTGTATTGCACTTGCTCTAAAATTATCTGAACCACTTTTCATTGTTAATCTATAGATTCCTACGACTTTTGGATTTCTATCAATAATTTGTTGTGCTATATGATCTTTTCTTGTACTGTTTGATTGCACAATGGCACTAATTAAATTCTCTGGTACATCTTTATAGTTTGCCTTCAATTGCTTTGTATCCTTAGGTAAGCAATATCCACCATAACCAAATGATGGATTATTATAATGAGAACCTATTCTTGGATCCATACATACTCCATCTATGATTTCTTTTGTGTTTAATCCTTTCATCTCTGCATATGTATCTAATTCATTGAAATATGAAACTCTTAATGCAAGGTATGTATTTGCAAATAATTTGATTGCTTCTGCTTCAGTACTATCTGTAAATAACATTGGGATATCTTCTTTAATAGCACCTTCTGCTAATAGGTTTGCAAACTCTTTTGCTCTTTCTGATTTTTCTCCAACCACGATTCTTGAAGGATATAAGTTATCATATAATGCTCTACCTTCTCTTAAGAATTCTGGTGAGAACATAAGATTATTAATTCTATATTTTACTTTCATAGATTCTGTAAATCCAACTGGTATTGTTGACTTAATAACCATGATAGCTTCTGGATTTATTTTCATAATTGATTCAATACACTCTTCTACTGATGATGTATCAAAGTAATTCTTTGTTTCATCATAATTAGTAGGTGTGCTGATAACTATAAATTTTGCATTTTTAAAAGCAACTTCTTTATCAAGAGTTGCTTTTAAGTTTAATTTCTTGTTTTTTAAAAATTCTTCAATTTCATTATCTTGAATAGGTGAGATACGATCATTAATCATATCAACCTTTTCACTAATGATATCTAAAGCGACAACTTCGTGATGTTGTGCCAATAATGTAGCAATGCTTAATCCTACATATCCTGTTCCTGCAACCGCTATTTTCATTTTAATCTCCTTTTTTGAATGTCTTTATTAATACATTTTCCAATTTTTAATTAATATAAATTGTTTTAACTAATAACAGTAAATAATTTTTTTAAACTCCTCAATTAAATTTCATGATTATATACTATAAGATTTCTCTATTAACAATGTTTAAATCCTAAGTCTTGTATTTCTTAATGTCTGTACAAATTCTTAATCTCATTATATGTTCTTTTACAATTCTCACAGTCATATAATCTATAAAAATTATCGTGAGCAGTTAAATAATCACTTGAAACTTTAAAATCATTATTTATAATCTTTTCTAATTCATTAAATACATCATTTTGATTACAAAAACTCTTTCCAAATGGATTATCTTTATAATTGAAATACCCTTCAGAATACTGATAACTCCTAAATTTTTCATAATCAAATTGATAAAAAATTATTGGTTTTTTCATATATATCATATCAAAAAAAACACTAGAATAATCAGTAATCATAAGGGCCGCTTCTTTTAAAACATCCTGTATATCTCTGTCTCTCCAATCTATTATTTCAATAAATTCATTAGACTTACAAAAATATTTTAAATACTTTTGCATGTTTCTATGTGGAAAAAACATAAATTTTATATTGTATTTCTTTGAAATGTTAACTAATTGTTCATTGTTCAAAAATTCATTCCATTTTTTAAAATAATCAGTTTCAGAAATAACAGTTGTACCCTCTAATTTTTTTAATCTATAATCTTCATCGGCAATCCATTCTCTCCAAGTAGGCATGATTAAGATTGTCTTCAAATCACTATTTATATTATGTAAATTATCAAAACGACATTGTCCCACATATTTCACTGCATTTTCAGGATAACCAAATTTTTCTTTAACATATTTGTATTCGTCAAAAGCACTTGTACAAAACATTTTCATTTTTGTTACCGAATAATACAACCATTTTAAATCATCTTTAATGATACCATGTTGTAAAAAAACTGTATTTGCATTAATCAATCCATATACTTCCAAAAAATAACATATCGCTGCATTAGGCTTTCCACTTTTTTGACTACTTATATTTCTGCTTGCCGCTAGATAATATATCCAATGTTTAAATGAACCATATTCAATAATATCGCCAAAATGTGATACCTTTTTATAATCGCTTGATTTTTTATTTATAGCATAATAACAAGATTGCTCTGGATAATTTTCTTTTATAAATTTGAATAACCAATATCCATTATCTCTTGCTTCCATTTCATCCTCACAAATCAACCAAATATTCTCTTTCTTTTTCATTTTAGATGGAATAATCGCTAAAACAAACATAAACATATGAGGAATATCTCCAAATTTAACTCTTAATAACTTTTTTAAAAAATTTTTCATTAATTTATCTCTCCAACTATAGACCAGTTTTCTCAATCAACTTAATCATTCTAACTTCGTCTTTGAATTTTTTATTCACTCTTTTTCTTACAAAGAAATATTTAATATTTTCTATTTTTATATAATTATTTATAAATAATAAAAAAAAGCGAAAATATGATCTAGTATTAAAATCTATATACTCATCCAATGCTACTTTTAATTTCATAAATCTATTATACTTTTTTGCACAAATTGCCGTTGTTAATATCTGACTTAAATTAATATTATAAAAAATATTTTTTTCTCTAGAGTTTAATTTTTCTATTTCGTGTGCAAATACTTTAAAATAATTCTTTTTAATATTGATAATTTTATCTAAATCAGCTTCATTGCTTCTATCATCTTGCACTTTTATAACTGTAGGTGAATAGCATGCTATTAACTCATTATCATTAAAATATCTCAACATAAATTCTATATCTTGATGTCTACGAAATGATGTATCAAATCCATTCATTCCTTTTACCACATCAGATCTAAAAAAAAGATTACTTCCTGTACCAAAAGCAAATTGATCTAAAAGAAGTTCTTTTTTCATATTACCACTTCTTTTCGCCTCTACTAAACCTATTATTTTTTTATTTTGTGTTACAATAACAGAGGAATACACACCTTTATAACTTGCATTTTTATCTAACAGTTTAGTTAACTCTTCCAATCGTTTTGGTAAAAAGTAGTCATCATCATCAAGAAATGCAATATATTTCCCTTGTGACGCAAAAATCCCTGTGTTTCTTGCTGCAGCACCATTTTTGTTACAATCATGCTGAATATACTTAACATTTTCTTTATTTTTATATTGTAGCATTATATTTTCCATTTCTTCTCTATATCGAGTTTTTGGATTATTATCATCAACTACTATCAATTCAAAATCTTTATATGTTTGATTTAAAACACTATTAATAGCTCTTGTTATGTATTGTGTACGTTGATAAGTAATTATTATTACAGATACCATATAGTTAATCTCCTTTCAATTCTGTTTTCTTTATATCTTTTTTTATTAAATATAATGATATAAAAATACATATCCAAAAAAATAGATCTAACCAATATTCAAACGAAAGTAATAAACGTACAATCGTTAAAAAGAAAATAAAAAGGTAAAATAATTTAAATTCTTTCTTAATATCATTTCCATAAACAACTCTAAAAAAAGAATAGATAATAGGTATAGTTAGAAATAACATATATAATATGCCTCCCTCATACCAAGTTTGCATAATAAAATTATGTGGATAAGTTCCATAAACCATGTTAAAACTACCTATTCCATTTCCAATAATAGGATGTTGAATTATACCATTTATAGCATTTTGATATATTAATGATCTCCCATTTCCTAAATTATTTGATTGAAGTAAGTTCAAATTTTTATTTATAAACTCAAATGAAATATTAAAATATGAAACAAGACTTTGAAGACCTTCAAGTAAAGGTACACCAAAAATTAAAATAATAATAGCAACTAAAATTGATATCGTTGAAAGAATTATTTTATTTTTTTTATTTAACAAACATAATATCGCAAAAAAAACACACAAAAACACAGATAATATAGTCCCACGACTCATGAATCCAATGGTAAATCTTAAATAAGGATAGTATATAATTAAATATATTATCGCTTTGACTACTTTAATAGATATAGAATTGTACTTATCTAATAGAAACTCAAAAAAAACGCTTAATAACAATGGCAAAATATAATAACTTATTGCCATTCTATCTTTAGGAGTATAAACCCAAAAATTTGTTGTATAAATTGATAAAGCAAATAATGCATAAAAGAAATTTATAAATTTAATAACTATTATGAATTTCAAATTACTATTGCAGATATACATAATATATAAAAAAATCCATGGTAAAAATCCATAAACAAAAAAAGATAAAATTTTTTTTAATCCCTCCTCATGTATACCAAAAACAATACAATTAATTAATAAAAATATAAAAAAAATAAAGATATATATTAAAAAAAATAAACCTTTTTTATAATTTTTAAAAATTTCATTTCTTTTTTTTATTAGTAAACTAAGTAATAACACCCCAAGCGTAAAAGGAATAATATTATTAATATTAACCAAGAAAGAAATCATAGGTACACAGCATAGAATAGCTACTAATAAACTATCAAAATATGTATTTGTTTTTTCTAAAATACTTGTTAGCATATTCTTTACCCCCTTTTTTTATTTTCAATAATCTCTTCATAGTGGTATACGGCATTCTGTGAAACCTTTTCCCACAGTAGATTTTCTCTAGCATAATTAACTGCTTTTCTAGACATTTCTGGTAATTTTTCCCTTTGAATAAATGCCTCTCTTATAACTTGACATAAATTCTCTACAGAAAAATCGGATACCCAACCAATACCTTCTTTTTCTACTATTTCTCCAAAATTTGTACCCTTAGTCAAAATACAAGGCAATCCTAAAGAAATAGCTTCAATTATACCTAGTGGTTGTCCCTCAGATCTAGAAGTTTGAATAAAAACATCTGCGTTTAATAACTTTAAAATTTTATCTTCTCCATAAACTCCATCGTTTAATAAAACAATATCATCTATTTTATAATCACATACCATTTTCTTTACTTTTTCATAATCTAAATATATTTTCCCATATAAAGAAACAATGATATTATTTTTTCTCATAAAATCTTTAATACAATTAATACTCTCTATCATTAAATCTAACCCTTTAAAATACATATTATATCTACCTACAAATATTAATTCAAACTTATCATTATTTTTTTTATTATGATATGTTTTTTGTTGTTCAACCAACTCAAATCCATTACCAGAAATGAAATATTTATTATTTTTGTTTACTGAATTATTTTTTTCTCCTAAACATAAATATTGTATTGCTGACGCATTTCGTAAAAAACTATTAAATAAAAAAATATTTCCTAATATTTTTTTTACTTTTTTCGTTCTTTGAGCTCTAAACTGTAGTCCACCATGTGGAACAACTACATACGGTATATTTAATTTGTTTGCTTGCTTAGCAATCTTTAAATATTTAACGTAATATATAGAATGAAAAATTATTAAATCCGGTTTATTAAATGGTACATTTAATCTGTCAATTGATTTAATATTCTCAAAATTTTCCACTTTATAAGATTCATTTTCTAACCTAAAATCATAAGTACTAACATTTAAAAGTAACATTTTAGCATACTTAGATTGATATTTTATATGATTCAAAACAGCTGATTCAGCACCAGCACAAGGGTTTCCATTAATACTTGCAACATGAATAATAATATTCTCTTTCATTTTATATACCTCTCATTTTAATACTTTTGTGAAGATTCAGACTAATTTCTTAATATTTTTTCAAATATTTTTTTTCGTATTTTTAATGGTAATGTTGATACAACAAACTGTATTAATAATGTATATATATAATCCCAATAAGTTGCTAATCCCAATTGATAAACTTTTTTTCTACTTTGTCTATATTTTTTAAAGTATGACCACCCTCCTCGCCTAGAGATCATGTCTAATCCTGTACGAACATACACTAGAGTTTCGTCTATATTTTTCCCATTACAACCTGCAATTATCATCCTAGTCCATAACATATCATCTTCCATCAATGGAGCGTCCTCATAATTCCCTGATTTTAATACAGAAGATTTTTTAAACATAACAGTTACATGATTATATGCACTTCTTCTTTTTTGATACTGAATTATATCTTTATTAACAAGAGGAACTCTTCTTTCAGAATGTAATTTATCAATGCCTTCATCAAATTCTTTAATATGACTTCCACAAATGTCCAAATTAGGATTAAAAATAAACTCTTTTAGTTGTGTTTCAAATCTTTTATGAACACATATATCATCAGTATCCATTCTTGCTATCAATTCATATGAACAAGCAGGGACTCCAGCACGTAGTGCTAAGCCTAATCCTTGATTTTTTTCAAACTCTACATATTTAATAAGATTAGGATATTTAGTTTCATATTCTTTCAATACAGATTCTAATTCATCAGTTAATGGTCCATCTTTTACAATAACCCATTCATCAGCTTTAACAGTTTGATTTAATAAACTATCAAAACACTCTCTTAAATATTTGGGTTTTTCTTTGAAATATAATGACATCAAAACACTGAACTTAGGATATTTATTTAAATCACTGTTTTCACACATAAAATCACATCCTTTACTATGTTAAAATGATTAAGATACTCTAAATTGAATCTCATCTTTTCTGGTAAGACATCTTCTATATATGTAGAATCTACTGTCTTGCCTTCATCTGTACCCTTCTTGATGATTTCATCTTCATCTCTATAGTTAATGCTTGCTAGTGAAGTTACACCTGCTGGCAACAACAATGTAGCCTTCATTTCATCTGTATAGGCATCTACATACTTCTTGACTTCTGGTCTTGTTCCCACGAAACTCATGTCTCCTATGAGAATATTAAAGACTTGTGGAATTTCATCTAGTCTACATTTTCTTATCTTCTCTCCAACTTTCGTTATTCTTGAATCATTGGCTGTTGTTACAAGACTTCCTATTTGATCTGCATTGACTACCATTGTTCTGAATTTGAATATCCTGAATGTTTTTCCATATTGAGTAATGCGTTCCTGTCTATAAAATACAGGTCCCTTTGAATCAAACTTTATCCAGATTGCTACAATAAGTAATACTGGTGATAAAAGAATGCACAATAAAAAAGACATTACGATATCAAAGATTCTTTTTAGAAATAAAGAAAATCTTTTTTTACTTAATATATCGTAGTAGCTTTTCACTTCATCATTTCTCATGAATTCAGGTATATCTTCCCATCTCTTTAACAGCATCCACATTCCCTCAAGCTTTCCTTGAAGCATTGTATAATGTAATCAACATCTTCATGAGTTAACTTTGTATATAATGGCAATGTAATCTCATTCTCATATTGATGATATGCATTTGGATAATCCTTAATATCAAATCCTAAATTCTTGTAAGCTGTCATCATTGGTAATGGTTTATAGTGTACATTTGTTGCTACACCTTTTTCTGCCATCTTGATAATAATTTCATTTCTCTTTTCTTCATCAATTCCATCTACTCTTATAAAATAAAGATGTCCACTTGATGTATGTGTTTCATCTTTATGATTCAATAAAGTTACTGGTAAGTCTTTAAATGCTTCATCATATTTAGATATGATTTCATGTCTCCATTTCAGCATATCTTCATATCTATCTAATTGAACCAATCCAATTGCTGACATGATATCAGTCATATTGCATTTATAAGCAGGTGATACGATATCATATTCCCATGCTCCTAACTGATTCTTATGTAATGCATCTTTTGTTTGTCCATGTAATGACAATAATTGATATTGTTTATAGATATCTTCATCATTGATTCCTTCAATAGACTTCCATGTTGCTGCTCCACCTTCTGCAGTTGTCAAGTTCTTAACTGCATGGAATGAATAGCATGTAAAGTCTGCAATAGTTCCAGCATGTATTCCATTTTGAATAGCACCAAATCCATGTGCACAATCAGCCATAACAATAACTCTATTGAATGCTTTTTGGATATCATTTGATGGATTAAATAAATGTTTCTTGCTTTCAACAGCTTGATAGATCTTTTCATAATCACAGACAATCCCAGCAAGATCTACTGGAATGATAACTTTTGTTTTTTCAGTAATCAAATCTGATAACTTGTCATAATCCATTTCAAAGCTATCCTTAGCACAATCAATCATAACTGGTGTTGCACCAACATGACAGATAACACTACAGCTTGCA
>Ga0129317_1002242_pt1 | contig 11566 bp, 12 predicted proteins | sample Cm1ome_FD_94430 | JGI IMG/M metagenome (GOLD analysis project Ga0129317, IMG submission 94430) | Eastern black-and-white colobus group fecal microbial communities from Wisconsin, USA - Cm1105 metagenome | ecosystem: Host-associated > Mammals > Digestive system > Large intestine > Fecal | place...
GTTTTGTGTGGTAACTTTACAATATCAAATACTGGTAAGAATTGCCATTGCCTATTTTATTATTGAGAAAAAGAAAGCTGCGCCACAGCCTTGGCAGGCCATCGCGCAGCGATTTTGTTCAACCTGAATTTGTCGGCATTGTCTCTAAGCTGTTTCATAAGCTGATAACGTTCCTTGTCACGCTGGTTCAATGACACGATATTCTTTTTTAACTTGTTAAATTCATTTTGAGTATTCTCTTTAACCTGTAAATACGCTTTACACAGTGTTTTGGATAACTCTCCACATCGTTCAAGCTTTAATTTAACGATGGAAGGAAGTCCGTATTTATCTTTTGCATCTCTGGTATAGTTGTCTTTTTCAAGATAAAACTGGAAGTTCATTCTCTTAAACGACTTTGCATAATATTCATAGTCGGACTTTCTTTGTTCACTATTGAAGCAGCAATATATAGCATCTGCAGGAATTTTTAACGAGCGTGTCAAGAGAAGGAGGGATTGGAGTTTATCGTATGTGGTAAAAAACTCGTCATGCACAAAGTAGCAGCCGATATCTTTTACCTCATCGGCATTGGCTAAGTCAGCTTCATTGTAAATATGATATGCCCAACTCGAGTCCGGAATCGTAATATCAAAGTTGACAGTATACTCTGCATGGATCTTTAAGGAAGACATTCTTTTTCGCATAATGGAGTCGTTGCATTTAAAGGTTGATAAGAGGTTAGAAAACAACCTGTCATATCTGCTGCACACATCCCACTCTGCAAAACTAAATATAATCACATCACTATTAGAAATACCATCACACAAATCATCATAATCGAATTTTCTGCCATGGAAGACAAGTTCAACTGCCTCGTCTCTCGCCAAGTCTGCAATCTGATACTCTAAGCCTTTCCACGAACCATTAGGCTGTATCCATGATTGAAAGGGGTAATTTCTTACCGGATACAAAAAACCATAGATGTCATTTTTTTCTACAGGAGTTCCATTGAGTAATATATCTGTTTCTTGTGCAACAGCATCATACCATAATTCCATTTTCATGTTTCTTTTCTCCTTCTTAAGCAGTTCGAGCCACCGCATTTTGCGGCGGCTCGTTAGAACTACTTGCTTTCAATCGCATATTTAATATCTTCTGCTCTTTTTTCAATTTGCCCTTTAAGATTTGCGGAAACTTTTTTTACAATATCGTTTTTCAGTTTTGCATCCTTAAAAGCATCCTCAATTTGCCGAGGAAGATTAGCATCTGAAAAGCTCTTATCGATTTTTTCATCTTTCATTGTAATTCTTGCAATTTTAGGAAGATTCCAACCCATAACCTTACCCTGGAAAGATTGTTTGAATTTATCGAAACCACCACTTACCAAAATGGTAACTGCAACTCCAACCACACCGGCAAGAATAGTCCAGCCCGCAGGTCCCATTCCAACCAGCGCTAAAAAGAGAGAAGCAGCAAGAGATTCAGAAATCAAGGAGATAACAACAACAATTGCTGCCATAATAGTTGTAATGGAAACAGCAGCAACAATACCAGAAATAATGGCAATTACTGCTGAAATAGTATCCATAAAATCAAGAGGATCAAGTGGAATCTCTCCAATGCTGATTTTAGGCATTGTCATAATATTCAAATCATCAATGCTAATATCACGAACACCGTATTTATTGCAAAGACCCTTCAATTCTATTGCGATATCCCTGCCCACTTTGTCCTTAAGCCATTTTTGAATAGCAGCCTTATATGTAGAATTGTTTGAAAGCAGCTCGATTAAGTTATCCTCTGAACAATCCTCCTTGATTTTTTGGTTCATATCATTCAAGGTTTCAATATCACCTTTTCTCCAACTCTTGATTCGTCCCTTCATCTTTGGTGTAAGAATGTTGGAAACTACAGTTCCCATTTCCTCTCCGAGAGCAGGAATATTGTTCTCGACAATTTTTTCAAGTTTAGAATCAATAAGCCGGTTGAGGTCGTCTTGGAAAGCCTTGGACTTTTCATTGGACGGACCTACCAAAGCAAGTCCCTTTGAGATTGTTCTTGAAGTGTCCATATCGTATTTAAGAGAATCAGGAGGAACCTCATTAAAGACCTCCAAAACAATCTGTGGTACAAACAGCATTTTGGATGCGCCGCCGGTGAGAATAACGTAACCTACCTTAATGCCTTGCCTGGTCATTTCCGCTTTTTTCTCAGTCAGGAAGTCCTTGAACAGCTTTTTCCAAGATTTGTTACCCATGCGAGTACACTCCTGGTCATTTAAGTTTATAGTTGTTTTAAGAATATCAGCGATGGCCGTAGTGTCGATGATTGCATCTAATTCCTTAATATCCAATCTAATTCCAGGAAACAATGCAAAATGGATCACCGACATTTTTTTCGGAGAACTATATAATTCCTCCTTAGCCCTACGGCAAGAAAGTGTTAAAGCATTAGCGACGGTCGGATTCGTTTTAACTAAATTCTGGTACATTGACCACGACGCAGGCTGAGTTTGCAGTTTTTTCAAGTACCAGTCTCTGATCATGAAGTCAATACTGCGAGCACCCAGATAATTGCTGCCACTGTTATACTGGTGATTGTTGGATGATGCAGTCATCGCTGTAATATCAATGCTGGAGGAACCGACATCAATAAGCAGTACGCTGCTGCCTTTCGGAAGTCTTCCGAATGATTCCACATCTTTGGAGTACAGAAAGGCAGCTCTGGACTCTGCTTCCATAATGATAGATGATTTTTTACCTTCGTATTTTCCTTTACCAAGAATGCTGTTCTTAAGAATCAATTCATAAATGGCAATATCAAGGTCTGTCCAATTTGTTGGATGCCCAATACAAAAAACTATCTCATCGCTATCTTTAGCGGCAGACTTTAATCTGTTGATATAGTTGGCATCGCCAAAAATTGCATTCGTAAAAGTAATAACAGATTCCTTGAATGTAAGCATTTCAGAACTGTTTCCGTCTGCCCAGACAGATGCGTTGGGCCAATCGGATGATTTTTTTATGAAATCGATTTGCTCAGCAACAGACAGGGGGGAGTCTTCTTTCAGCAAGTCGCTGGGACGTCTTTTGAAGTTTACGATTATATCTTTTACGGCTTCAGGGTCTGCAGTGATGGTTTGAGAAAAAATAACATCGCCATTTTCATCAAATGCAAAAACTGTTGGCATAGCCTGTCCTGGTTGTACCGTGTCAGGCATGGTCATATTATCAAAAAATGTCTTTGTTGTTGACTTACCCGATTCCAGAGTCACTAAATCTGTGATTGTCTCGCCGTCTCCAAGATCATAACCTACATAAGTTTTTCTTGACATTTCTACTTCCTCCGTAAATATGTATCTTATTTTTTTATAAATCTTATTCCTTTTACAAATATTGCTCCATCTTTGACAAGGCACGGCTTTGTGCTTACCATAGAGTCATCGTCGATGGAATATTCGGTGAACATTGCTGCATCGGTCATAGGAGCGTTATTACAATCCCAATAGACATCGATACTCATATCCTTCAGCAATTCAACGAACTGTTTATTTTCGCGGGAATCGTTCTGTCCTTCCAGGGACAAAATGTATTGAATTCTTTCAGCTACAAGTTTATCACTTGTTTCGGCGCTATATTTCAATTCATTGTATTCTCTGGCTAGCTTTTCATATTTGCTAAACAGCTCATCTCCGCGTCTCTTTTCTTCATCATAGGACTCATTTGCCTGCGTTTCGAGTTCATATAGCTTTTGAGATATTTTTTCTATGACACCCTTAAATTCTGCACGATCCAGCGTTAACCAATGCTTTACATTAGATTCATCAATTTTCACAGCAACACTGTCAACATCAATACTGGAACCAAGAAATTTGTTTATTGCTTTTTCTTTTTTGATAAGCTGAACACCAAATAGATTTAAGAGTGAATTAAGAGGATTTCTGGATGTGAGGCACTCTTCAATAGAACCACGCATTCCCTTTTTGTCAATGTAAACAGTATCGATCAATTCGGGCAACATCGTTAAAACATCCTTACTTCTTACTAAGTCACCTTTTCTAATTTCCTCTTGCACAACTTCTTCTGCCCATTGCTTTACTTTCTGATTTTCCATCCTACCCCATCCTTTCATTTTTGAATAGCTTCTATCGTTCTATATTTACATTATATATAAGCTAAATTCTGGTTTTAAAAATTGTTTCCGCAACTTCCATCTTTCTCTTTCCCTTCTCAATGATTTAAGTGGTTACTTTTCACGTTCAGCAGCGGCGCCAGGCTCGACACTAACTATTACTATTTCACCACTTCTTGCCTTTCTCTCTTTGCTAATAAATTGTTTTTTGTTCTATGTCTGTATTATAAAGAGCTTAAACTCTGATTTTGAAAATCATTTCCGGCAAATAAAATGCCAGATATTTGTGATGTCATGGGACACCTTATAAGATTCAGCCAAAAAAAGAAAAAGCCTTTAAATACCGGAATTTCCGGTATTTAAAGGCTTTTCGCACTTTACTTTTTCATTCAGACTAATTAGTCCTGTACGTACGGCATAAGAGCTACGTGACGTGCTCTCTTGATTGCTACGGTAAGAGCTCTCTGATGCTTTGCACAGTTGCCTGTGATTCTTCTCGGGAGAATTTTTCCTCTCTCGGATACGTATCTCTTGAGCTTGTTTACATCCTTATAATCGATCTCGTTGTTCTCTTTGCCACAGAATACGCAGACTTTTTTTCTTCTGCGGATCGTGCCCCTTCTCTTCATCGGAGCATCGCCTCTATCTTTATTGAATGCCATTACATGACCCTCCTTCTTTTACGCATTATACTGTAACAGTACTTAATCTAACCTAATTGAACGGAAGCTCTTCGTCAATTCCGTCCGGGATGTTCATGAATCCATCTGCTGACGATACGCTCGCCGCTGACGGCATCGGAGCTGCATGACTCGGTGATGGTGCCTGACGCATCATACCGCCATTCTCCGAGGATGCGGATTTGCTCTCTGCAAATTCCTGATCCTCCACTACTACATCCGTTGTATAGACTTTCTGGCCATCCCGGTTCGTATAACTGCCTGTCTGGATACGGCCGGTAATTACAATCTTCGTACCCTGACGAAGATATTTCTCTGCAAATTCTGCACTTCTGCCGAATGCCACGCAGCCGATAAAATCTGCACTGGAACCCGAATCGCCGTCACGGCGGAATCTGCGGTCAACAGCCAGTGTATATCTTGCAATTGCCATGGAGTTATCCCCTGCGGAATAACGAACTTCAGGGTCTCTGGTTAAACGTCCCATTAAGATGACTTTATTCATTTGATCTCCTCTTTTCTATTTATGCATCCTGTCTAACGCATAAATATCTGATGACATTTTCCATGATACGGATCCGTCTTTCAACTTCTGCCGGACATGTTGCATCAGCTTCGAAGCGAACAAAGTAGTAAAATCCTTCACGCATTTTCTGGATTTCGTAAGCGAGCTTCTTCTTGCCCCACTCTTCTACTTCTGTTACAGTACCGCCAAAACGGGTAATGTACTCTTTTACTTTCTCGATTGTAGCGGCTCTGTCTTCGTCTTCAATCTTTGCGCTGACAACCACTGCTAATTCATACTTGTTCATGCTTTCGCACCTCCTTGTGGTCTCTGGCCCCTTTTCTGGAAAGGAGCAAGGAATTAAAAATCATATCACGAGATATTATTCTACCATAAAAAAAGTGGAAAGACAAGCATTTTTTTGCTTATTTTCCCACTTTTTAAGCTTAGAGCGTGTTTGAAAAATCAGGAGCGGAACCGACAACAACTCAGTTCTTCTTCTCTCCTGCTGCGTTTCTCAGCTCTCTCATACTTTTTTCCACCTGACGGCGCGGCATCATGACCTGATGACCACAGCCCGTACATTTCAGACGGAAATCTGCACCCACGCGGAGGATTTCCCACTCCTGACTCCCACACGGATGCTTCTTTTTCAGTTTGACGATGTCTCCTACTTCGTATTCCATTGGCATCGTCCCCCTTTCTGTTACGTTCCACTTCATCAGACAGTTCCGGATTGTTCTGCTCCCCTGATCTCAAGCGCCCCGAGTACCTTCCCGATGCTCTCCGAAATCAGCAGATCCGCCTGCTCATCCCGCGGGGTCGGAGCTTTGTTGATCACAACAAGATATTTACCTTTGAAGTAATCGATCAGTCCGGCGGCCGGATACACAGAAAGTGAGGTACCGCCGATGATCAGCGCGTCTGCATTTGCGATATGATAAATCGAATCCTGGATCGTTTTCTGATCCAGTCCCTCCTCATACAGCACGACATCCGGCTTGATGATACCACCGCAGGTACAGTGCGGTATCTCTTCCGTATTTGCCAGAAGATATTCTGCATCGTAAAATTTTGCGCACCGCTGACAATAATTACGATGAATGCTTCCGTGCAGCTCCAGCACCACCTTGCTCCCCGCTTTCTGATGCAGTCCGTCAATGTTCTGCGTCACAACTGCCCGAAGCCTTCCTTTTTGCTCCATCTCCGCTAGTTTTTTGTGCGCCGCATTTGGCTCCACATCCAGGATCAGCATTTTATCCCGGTAAAACCGATAAAATTCTTTTGTGTTTCGTTTAAAAAAGGTATGGCTCAAAATTGTCTCCGGAGGATAATCATATTTCATATGATAAAGCCCGTCCACACTGCGGAAATCCGGTATTCCGCTCTCGGTTGATACCCCTGCGCCGCCAAAAAATACGATGTTGCTGCAGGTATCCACAATCTCCTGCAGCTTTGCAATTTTGTCCTCCATACCAGTCGCTTCCTTTCTTCCGGACCTTTATAATCCGTTCTCACTGCCTGCTCTTTGTTTCTGTCTTATCCTTTTTCGATGCATAGACCTGCGCCAGCTTGCCCTGCACCACGAATCGCGTGGAATCATCCCCGGTACATGTGGACAGCGTTACCACACGGTCTTCCCTTGTGACTTCCACTCCGGTATTATCCACAACAGAGTTTGCAAATGCCTGATTTACAAACTGGCTGAATTCATCCTCGGTAAAGACGATCTGATAGGTCAGACCGGTCTTATTAACCACGGATGCGGAGAAAATCCGGTACTGATAAATCAGATCCGGTGTATAGATCCAGAAATATTTGCTTTTTTTAAACACCTCTGGATCATTATAATTTTTCAGCTTTCCGAACATGGAACCATTTTTCATGTTGTGGCCGTAAATGATCGTATTCTGATCGGTCAGATCTGATGCATTGTCACAGTTCATAAAAAGGCAGCCCGCAAAATTATCCGTCCGCTCAAATGTCCGATGCAGATAATAATCGTTGTCCTCTCCTTGCACGACCGGATAGGAAATATCCAGCGCCCGAATGCGTAGCCAGCCTGTGATATCCTCGTTGACTGCCTGCAAACGATCAAAATCAATCGGATTTTTCATCATCGGAACCGCAATCTCTTTTCCGTTTTCTTCCACTGTAACGAGCGTTTTTCCGGTAATCGACTGCACCGCTGATGCATCCTCCAACGTCGCATCATCATCCAATGCATCGTAATCACCGGTTCCCTGTCCGTCGACCGCATAACTGCTCTCCAGATTATCATACTCATCAGAGCCCTGTTTGTAATCTTTATAATATCCATATAGCGTCCACCCAGAATACAGGAAAACGCTAAGTGCAATCAGCATCAGAACAAAACGAACCACATCGCCGAAGGTCCGCCTTCTCTTTTTCTTTCCGCCCGTATGCACTTCACGGTACGGAATTTCACCGGATTCGTACGGCACTCTCTCCTGTCCGTACCCACGCGGCCCTTCTCCTGCGCCGCCATATCTTCTGTCAGAACCGCTGCTGCGCCCATTTCTGTCGTCTCTGTCATTCATTTTCTATCACTCCTGTGAAACAACAACTTTCCCGAATTTTTCTCTGATCTTTGATGACTACCTTCTCTTTTTCCTGCTTTCATGGCTGACCGACGGAAAGGTCACAATAAAACGTGTGTTTTTCTGATCACTTGCTGCTGTAATTGTACCTCCGTGCAGCTCTACAATCTGTTTTGCAATTGCAAGTCCCAGACCGGAGCCTCCCGTTTTACTGGAGCGTGAATCATCCGCACGATAGAAACGTTCGAAAATCATTTCCAGCTTTTTCTGCGGAATCTGCGGACCCTCATTCGTAAAAACAATCGTTGTCCTTCCATGACCACCGCGAGCCTGAATCAGAATCTGCGTATTTTCGCTGCCATATGCCACCGCATTGCGCAGCAGATTCTCAAACACTCGCGCCAGCTTATCCGGATCCCCCTCGATCAGCAGACCGTCCTGCGCATCGACTGCACAGGTCATTCCCTTTTTCTGCAGCATCCCATAATTTTCATCTGCGATCTGCTCCAGAAAAATTGCAAGATCCACCTCCTGCTTTTCTAATACAAAATCCTGAAGATTGAATTTTGTGATATCAAAAAATTCATTGATCAGCTCTTCCAGCCGAAGTGCCTTTTCCAGTGTGATATGCGTATACTTCTCCCGCTCTTCCTGACCCATATCCTGCTGATTTTCCAGCATTGTCAGATAAGCAACCACGGAAGTCAGCGGCGTTCGCAGATCGTGTGCAAGATAAGCAACCAGCTCATTCTTTTTCTGCTCACTGACGGCGGCCTCTTTCTCTCTGCGCAAAAGCTCACTCTTCAGTCTTTCCAGCTGGCCGGTAACAGACAGCAGTTCTTCCGGAAGCACTACCGGTTCTTCCGGCGCATGCTCGATCCCATCGAGTGCCATACTGATACCGTTCAGATATCTGGTCATACGGTTTACTGCAATCAGAAATAAAATAAGAAACGATGCTGCGCATCCAAGCAGCCCCCAGCACAGATGACCCTTACCGGCCAGGCTGCCGCACAGACTGGCTGCTTCTGAATGCTTCATGCCTCTTACTGAAACCAGTACCCAAACTGCCGCTCTTTTCAGAAGCGTGCCCGGCAGCCCGTCTGCAGCCAGAGAAAACAGACCATACCAGACTGCGCTCATTAATATAAAACATACAAACGCCTGCGTTAGAATTTTCTTTCGAAACGCACGATACTCATTTTTCAATTTTATATCCTACTCCCCAGACAGTCTTGATAAAATCGCTTTTACGTGTTTCGTCTCCCATTTTTTCCCGCAGATGCCGGATATGAACCATAACGGTATTATTGCTGTTTTTGAAGTATTTTTCTTTCCAGATCTGTTCAAAAAGCTGTTCGGAACTGATCACCTTTCCGCGATTTGAACAAAGCAGCCAGAGAATATCAAATTCAATCGGTGTCAGAACCAGTTCCTTTTCATTGTAGATGCACTCATGGGTGTCCCGGTTCATCACAAGGCCGGCAAAATCGATGATATTTTTCTGCGGCTTTACACTGTCGTTGTATTTCGTATACCTGCGAAGCTGTGCTTTGACACGTGCCACAAGCTCCAGCGGATTGAAGGGCTTTGGAATATAATCGTCAGCACCGAGTGTCAGACCGGTAATCTTATCCACATCCTCCGTCTTTGCCGTCAGCATAATTACCGGAAAACGATACTTTTCCCGGATTCTCTGCAGTACGGAAAAACCATCCATATCCGGAAGCATAACATCAAGAAGTGCCAGTACAGGCGACTCCGTTTCGATTTTTCCAAGAGCCTCCCGTCCTGTAAACGCAAGTTCAACCTCGTAGCCTTCGTTGCGCAGGTACAGCGCGATCACCTCAGCGATCTCTTTTTCATCATCCAGTACCAGTATTTTATTGTTCATATAGAATCCTTATCTGCAGGCACGAAGCTCATCCGTGCCTGCCATATCTGTCCTTGCTGCTTTTTCTGCCGCTGTTCACAGCCAGATAACCATTTGCTTACTCACAGTTGCCAACAGTACGCGGATACGGAAGTACATCACGAATATTTGACATACCGGTCAGGTACATCACGCAGCGCTCAAAGCCAAGTCCAAAGCCGGCATGTCTTGTGGAGCCGTATTTTCTCAGATCCATATAATAACGGTAATCATCCTCACGCATACCAAGCTCGCGGATTCTTCCTGCCAGCTTATCGAAATCATCCTCTCTCTGACTTCCGCCAATAATCTCACCGATTCCAGGTACAAGGCAATCCATCGCCGCTACTGTCTTTCCGTCCTCGTTCAGTTTCATATAGAAGGCCTTGATCTCCTTCGGATAGTCCGTTACGAACAGCGGACGCTTATAAATCTGCTCGGTCAGATAACGCTCATGCTCGGTCTGCAGATCACATCCCCAGGATACCTTATACTCAAACTCATCATTGTGCTTCTCCAGAATTTCAATTGCCTCCGTGTAAGTCACATGGCCAAATTCAGAGTTCAGCACATGATTCAGACGGTCGATCAATCCCTTATCCACAAAGGAGTTAAAGAAATTCATTTCTTCCGGAGCATTCTCCAGCACGTAACGGATCAGGTATTTGATCATATCCTCTGCCAGACGCATATCATCATTAAGATCTGCAAAAGAAATTTCCGGCTCAATCATCCAAAACTCTGCCGCATGACGAGCCGTGTTGGAATTTTCCGCACGGAACGTCGGTCCGAATGTATAAATGTTGCGAAACGCCTGTGCAAACGTTTCGGCATCCAGCTGACCGCTTACGGTCAGATTAGTCATCTTCCCAAAGAAATCCTGTGAGAAATCTACATTTCCTTCCTTATCCTTCGGAATATTGTTCAGGTCCATTGTTGTTACCTGGAACATCTCGCCTGCACCCTCACAGTCACTTCCCGTAATGATCGGCGTATGCACATAAACAAAGCCTCTCTCCTGGAAAAACTGATGGATCGCATAGGCAATCAGGGAACGCACGCGGAACACAGCCTGGAATGTATTGGTACGCGGACGAAGATGCGGAACCGTACGCAGATATTCCAGAGAATGACGTTTTTTCTGCATCGGATAATCCGGTGTGGAGGCTCCTTCCAGCTCTACCTTAGATGCCTGAATCTCAAACGGCTGCTTTGCATTCGGTGTTTCTACCAGCGTACCGGTAACAATCACAGCTGCACCGACATTCATCTTGCAGATATCAGCAAAGTTTTCCAGCTGATCTGAATATACAATCTGCAGCGTTTCAAAAAACGTACCGTCATGCAGTACGATAAATCCAAAGGTTTTTGAGTCTCGGTTGCTGCGTATCCAGCCTCCTACCGTGATCTCTTTTCCCACATAGGACGTGCGGTCATGATACAATTCTCTTACCGTAGTAAATTCCATTTCTTTGTTCTCCTATTCTTTTCTTTCCGAAGACTGATGACCTGCAGAAGAAATACAGCCTGTGCATCCTTATCGTCATGCAGTCTGTTTGACCTATTATAGCGTTTTTTGCATGGGACTGCAAGTTGAATTGTCCGGTTCGTCAAAATCCCTTTTCCCCTTCGCAATTCTTGACAGACCTGCCTTTTTTTCTTTACAATTATTTGTAACTGTTCAGAGCCAAGCAAAATTTCATAAAACAAGCGGAAAATGCTTGCATTTTTAAGCCTGTTTTTGAAATTTTATTTGGCGGATACGCCACACCGACGAAATGCGTAGCATTTTGGA
>Ga0129317_1002244_pt1 | contig 11565 bp, 9 predicted proteins | sample Cm1ome_FD_94430 | JGI IMG/M metagenome (GOLD analysis project Ga0129317, IMG submission 94430) | Eastern black-and-white colobus group fecal microbial communities from Wisconsin, USA - Cm1105 metagenome | ecosystem: Host-associated > Mammals > Digestive system > Large intestine > Fecal | place...
TTCTTTTGCTGGTGTTCACCGTGTGGCCAATCTTCAATACGGTAAGGATGGCGTTCCTTGAGAACTACAGCGGACTCAAGGCCGCCGGTGGAATGAAATTCCAGTTTGGATTTGGAAACTTCGAGAAGGTCGTCCAGTACAAGAGATTCATACAATGCATGAAGAACACCGTCCTTCTTTGCATCTTCACGGTTCCTATCTCGACGATCCTGGCGCTTCTCATAGCGGTGTGCCTCAACTCGATCAAGACGCTTCAGAAGTTCCTTCAGACGATATTCTTCCTGCCGTATGTAACAAACTCAATAGCCATTGGAATGGTCTTCGCGGCAATGTTCAATATAGTTGGAAGCTTCTATGGAACCGAGAACGAGATAATCGTGACGGCTGGAATCATAAACAACGTCATAGAGTTCTTTGGTGGAAAGCCAATCAACTGGATAAACTACGGCTCCACCTATGCAGCGAACATGACGGTCATGGTCATCTACATAGTATGGAATGCTTTGCCGTTCAAGATCCTCATCCTTCTTGGAGGACTCCAGAGCATAAACAAGCAGTACTACGATGCCGCAAAGGTTGACGGAACGTCCAGACGCAGGATCTTCACAAGGATAACGGTGCCTCTTCTTTCCCCAATGATCGCATACGTTGTAATCACAGGCTTCATTGGAGGTTTCAAGGAGTACACCAGCATAGTAGGTATCTTTGGAGAATCCATGGGCCCTGCCGACGATGCAAAGAGGCTCAACACCATGGTTGGATTCATATACGATGCGCTGTCGTCCAACAGTCAGGGTAGGGCAAGTGCCGCCGCCCTCATTCTGTTTGGAATAATCCTTGTCGTCACTCTCATAAACCTGCAGGTCAGCAAGAAGAGAGTCCATTATTGAGGAGGCGCGACATGGCAGAGAGAATTTCAACGATGCACGAAAAGGATATGCAGAAGGAGACCTCAAGGCAAAAGGTCGTTGGCGTCATAGTCATGGTGCTCCTCTATGCTTTCCTCATAACGATGGCCTTGATTGTGCTTTTTCCGTTCTATTGGATGATAAACTCGTCTCTCAAGACATTGGAAGAGTACAGAATGAGCGTTCCTACGTTCTGGCCAAAGCAGATAATGCTTACGAACTACGCCACGGCGTTCCAGACGGCCAGCCTTGGAAGGCTGTTCCTAAACACGCTGTACGTTGGCATAGTGTCCACTATACTTTCATTGGTGATCACGATACTATCGGCCTTTGCCTTTGCTCGTCTTGAATTCAAGGGGAAGGACCTTTTGTTCGCAGGGCTTTTGGCTACGATGATGATTCCAGGCGAGCTGTTCACGATCACGAACTACAGCACCGTCACCAACCTTGGATGGCTGAACACATACACCGTCCTCATTGTGCCGTTCCTCGTGAGCGTGTTCTACATCTACCTTCTCAGACAGAACTTCATGCAGATTCCAAACGAGCTGTATCTTGCTGCCAAGGTGGATGGTACAAGCGACTTCAAGTACCTGTGCAAGGTCATGATTCCGCTTTCGCTGCCAACGCTTATATCCATCACAATCCTTAAGATGATGGGTGCATGGAACTCGTACATTTGGCCAAGGCTCGTTGCAAACGATGCAAACCACAGAATGATAACGAACGGTCTTAGAAACGCCTTCAAGGAGACGAGCGGAGACGTGAACTATCCTGTCCAGATGGCGGCAGTCGCAATGGTGTCCGCACCGCTTTTCCTTGTGTTCGTGTTCCTTAGGAAATACATCATGAAGGGAGTGAGCCGCAGCGGAATCAAGGGTTGATGCCGATGCGGTTTCGATGGTCTGTCGCCTAAGGCAGCCTTGGAAAAATTGGGAGATATCGTCCAATTGGGCGATTATATAGGTTGAAATCAATAAAAGGAGAAAAGCATGAAGAAAACTTTTCTGGTTCTGTTGCTCCTTGTTGGGGCAGTGATGGTTGCCTTCTGCGGAGGAAACTCCGAGTCCGGCAATGCGAAGGTCGAAGGAGCATTCGAAGTTCCAGAAGTAGGTTATGACGGAAGCGAAGTCACAATCACCTTCTACCACACGATTGGCTCGACCAAGACACATACTCTGGATGACTACATCGTAGAGTTCAACAAGCTCTATCCAAACATCCATGTCGTATACGAATCCGTTGGCGGCTATGATGATCTCAGAGATCAGATCAGCACGCAGATCACTGTTGGAAACCAGCCAAACATCGCCTACTGCTATCCTGACCACGTAGCTCTCTACAACCTGGCAGGTGCAGTCGCAACTCTTGACAACCTCATCAACAGCGACATCGTTGTGACAAGAGCGGACGGCACGACAGAGACGTTGGGACTTACAGCCGAGCAGCAGGCAGACTTCATCGAAGGCTACTATAACGAAGGCAGACAGTTCGGCGACGGCCTCATGTACACCATGCCGTTCTCAAAGTCCACTGAAGTCCTCTACTACAACAAGACTTTCTTCGATGCAAACGGCATTGAAGTCCCAACCACATGGGAGGAGCTTGAAGCAGTATGTGCAAAGATCAAGGAGATCGATCCAACCTCCATTCCTCTTGGATACGACTCTGAGTCCAACTGGTTCATCAATATGTGCGAGCAGTACAACAGCCCATACACAAGCGCAACTGGCGACCACTACCTGTTCAACAACGAGACGAACAGAAGCTTCGTCAAGCTGTTCAGATCCTGGTACGAGAAGGGCTATCTCACAACACAGAAGCTCTACGGCGCATACACATCAGGTCTTTTCACCTCCACAACGAATCCAAAGAGCTACATGTCCATTGGTTCTTCCGCAGGTGCAACATACCAGCGCCCAGCCAAGGTCGATGGTGCATATCCATTCGAAGTTGGAATCGCATCCATCCCACAGGTCTCCCAGGACAACAGAAAGGTCATCTCCCAGGGACCAAGCCTCGTGATCTTCGACAAGGCCAACTCCCAGGAAGTCGTTGCATCATGGCTCTTCGTGAAGTTCCTCACCACATCGGTTGACTTCCAGGCTGCATTCTCCATGGACTCCGGTTATGTTCCTGTAATCAAGTCCGTCATGGACAACGCTGTCTATGCCGATTTCATTGCCAATGCCGATGGCTATGACAACATAGCAGCCCTCAGCGCAAAGGCATGTCTCGAGCAGGAGGATGCTTACTACACATCCCCAGCCTTCAACGGCTCATCCACAGCTCGCGACCAGGTTGGTGCACTTCTTTCCAAGTGTCTCTCGACTGCAACGGACAACGTCGATGCAATGATCCTCCAGGCTTTCCAGGATGCCATCGACGAGTGTGAGTACAACAACTAAGGGATGATTCCAGAATGAAGAAGCTTCCTTTCGCTGCTTTTGTTCTTGTTCTATTCGTCTTTGTTTTCGCACTTGCAGGCTGTGCATCGGCTTCAGGCGAGGAGGGCTCTGGGACATCGGTCTATAGTGAGAGCCCCTCCAATGCAGTTGTCCAGCCCACGGAGGTGAAGGACTATGTGGCGGACCTCAAGCTTGCCATGAATTCCGACACCGTGAAGCAGGAAGTGACCGTGAAGACGTTCGTGGACGGCGATACGACTCATTTCTATGTGCCGGAGTCTGTGATGGAGGGTGGTGTGCTCAAGGCCCGCTACCTTGCCATAAACACGCCTGAATCAACGGGTAGGGTTGAGGAGTACGGCAAGAAGGCCTCCAACTTCACGCGTGAGAGGCTTTCTAAGGCTACCTCCATAATCATAGAGAGCGACGACGACAAGTGGAACCGTGACTCCACCGGGTCAAGATACCTCGTGTGGGTCTGGTATAGGACAAGCGACAGCGAGGAATACAGGAACCTCAACGTTGAGATACTTCAGAACGGCCTTGCCATTGCATCGTCCACTGCGAACAACCGCTATGGGTCGATTGCGATGGCGGCCCTCATGCAGGCAAAGGCTTTGAAGCTCAATGTGTTCTCAGGTGAGAAGGATCCTGATTTCTACTATGGAGATGCCGTGGAGCTTACGATGAGCGAGCTTAGGCTCAACATCGAGAGGTACAACGGCATCAAGGTGGCGTTCGAAGGCGTTGTCGCCAAGGACGATGGAGGAAGCGTCTACATAGAGGAGTACAATCCACAGACGGATATGTACAACGGAGTTTCAGTCTACTATGGCTTCAATCTTCCAGGTCCTGCGCTCAAGGCTTTGTCCGTGGGCAACAGGGTCCGCATCGTGGGTACCGTGCAGTACTACGAGGCTGGAGGGCTGTATCAGGTCTCCGGGCTTTCGTACAAGCTCATGGATCCTGACAACCCAAACAACGTGAAGATGATAAGCTCCGGCCACAGCGCTGCGTTCGTGAAGACATCTCCTTCCACCTTCGTTGATGGAAAGGTCAGTGTCGTGAGCATGGACGATGATGGCGTTGAAGTCGTGCGCGAGTACGACTATGCATATCTGGCTTTGAATACGACTTTGGAGATGGACGATCTGTTCGTGGAGGATGTCCGCACGACAAGCGATCCGTCCAGCTCTTCATACGGTGCAATGACGCTTGTCTGCGTGTCAGACGGCATTGAGGTCAATGTTCGAACCACTGTGTTCACAGATGGCAAGGGACACCTTGTCACCGCAGATGCATACATGGGTAGAACCATTGACGTCAAAGGCCTTGTGGATTCCTTTGATGGAACCTACCAGATAAAGGTCATTTCGCCTAAGGACATCGTTATAAAAGATTAGGTTTAAGATCAAAAGGAGTACAAGATGAAAAAATCATTGACTTCCATTCTACTGCTTGTCGCTCTGTGCGTGTGTCTCGTTTCATGCGCAACCGTGAAGAGCGAAGTTGCCGCACCTGCCGTTGAAGAGGTTTCCGCTCTTGAATCGGCAAAGGCCTACCTCAAGGTCATGTTCGACAAGAGTTCGAAGAGCAATCCAGAGACACGCACACCAAGCGACTATGAAGTCCTTGATGTCGTTGCAATCAAAGGCGTTGAGTATCCAGTCACATGGTCCACTGACACTGACCTCGTGAAGGCTGTTCCTGGCGAGAACCACATTGTCGTCATTGACGTAGACGAGGCTGCTCCAGAGGAGACCCACTACATCCTCACAGCTACGATTACAGATCCTGCAACCGGCGAGACCATCACCCTTGATATCAAGCATGTCCTTCCAGAAGGACAGAAGGATCCTTCGATGGAGGATATTGTCCTTTCTGCATACAAGCTTGCAGACGGAGAGACCACGAACAACGCAGTGACGCTCACCGGTGTGATAGTTGCGATTCCAACAGCATACAGCGAGAAATACGGCAACATAACGGTTGATATCCAGATTGGAGCCATGGCCGACAACATTATCCAGAGCTTCAGGCTCAGCGGAGAAGGTTGCGACAAGCTTGCTGTTGGCGATGAAATCACTGTCAACGGAAAGATCAAGAACTACAAGGGAACGATTGAGTTTGACAAGCCAACCCTCGTAGGCATGGGATTCATTCCAGATCAGAAGGCTGTTGTAGATGCTGCATACCTTCTTGCTGCTGGCGAGGCCATGACTGAGACTCAGGTTCTCGTTGGTGTCATCACCGGCATTCCAAGTGCATACAGCGAAAAGTACGGCAACATCACAGTTGACATGATTCCTGTTGGAGACGAGAGAACGGTTCAGTGCTACCGCCTTGCAGGTGAGGGTGTTGACAAGCTTGAAGTTGGCGATACCATCGTCGTCCAGGGAAAGATCAAGAACTACAAGGGAACCATTGAGTTCGATAGCGGCTGCAAGCTCTTGACCGATGCAAAGGCTTTCGCATACCTCAAGACCCTCAAGGCAGCATACGCTCTTGAAGAGGGTGCAGCTCTTGAAGGTGCAAGGGTTCTCAAGGGTGTCGTAACCGAGATTCCAAGTGCATACAGCGAGCAGTACGGCAACATCACAGTCAACATGATCGTCAACGGTCTTGAAGACATGGTTGTGCAGTGCTACCGCCTCACGGGTGACGGCGTTGCAACTCTTGCAATTGGAGATGAGATCACCGTTGGTGGAAACATCAAGAACTACAAGGGAACGGTTGAGTTCGACAAGGGATGCTACTTGATGTAATCCCTTATTCGAACGTTGGTTCTGAAAACAAAAGACCGCCTGACTGGCGGTCTTTCTTTATTTGTGGAACGGATTCAAATGCTTGATTTGCTCGTAGGCGTTCTCTGCGGTCCTCACCGTATCAAGCGGTGTTATTGAGATATAGCCGTTAAGCGTTGCATCCAGGTCTTCAACGTAGTTCTGGGCGCCCTTGTACACAGAGTAGCCCTCGACTTGGTAGATGTCGTTTCCAAGGTAGTGGAAACGATCCTTGTAGAATGCTCCGCCTTGGCGTGTGATGAGTATTTCATCATGTGGTACGAGCGGAATGTTCGCATTGTATATCCTGTTGTAATCAAAGAGCTTGTTCTCCAGGATGAAGTCATAGACCCTATCAAGGTTCGCCTTTGCACCATCGAACGTCTCTGGAACGGTTGAGAACGCTATGGCGTTGCATCCCATGTAGGCGGCTTCGAATATGGCTCCGTCCGTACCTGAGTAGGCTATGTCCTCTCCAAGGTTGAGGCCTTTGTTTATTCCAGAGAGTACAAGGTCATAGCGTTGCTTGAGACCGTTGAAGCCAAAACGCACGCAATCTGCCGGAGTTGAGTCTACATAATACCAGTCTATACCTTCGATCATCTCGACCTTCTTGGCCTCATATGGTTTATGTATCTCTATTCCGTGGCTTCTTCCGCTTTGCTCGTTCTTTGGAGCTGCAACTGTGACATGGCCAAGCTTCTTCGCCCATGAAGCAAGGATTCCAATACCTTCTGAATTGTATCCGTCATCGTTCGTTATGAGTATTCTCATAGCCATCCTCCGTTGTTTGATTTGTATTGACCTAGAAGGGAGTCTGCATCCTCGATCAATGCCTTCATTTCGTCTTCGCTGTAGACAGTCGCACCTGATGCGAACGCATGTCCCCCTCCATGGTACTTCTGTGCAAGTTGGTTCACTGTGACGAATCGAGACCTTAGACGAACCCTCGTTGAGCCGTCATCGTTCTCTATGAATGCAAGCCAAATAAGGCTTCCTTTTATCTTGTCCATGAATCCAACGCTGCAGCTTGCCTGTTCGTTTGACAGAGAAAGCTCCTTCTGCATGTTTTGGCTGACGTATGTGTACGCAACTCCGTTCTTGGTTATGTCCATGTTCTCTATGACCTTTGCCTTGAACTTCTGGAACGAGAAGTCTTCAAGGTAGAGGTTTGCATAAAGCGTTGTAGTGTCTATGCCAAAGTCCAAAAGGAAGCCTGCGAGCCTAAGTGTGTCACCGCTTGTCTCTGCGAACTGGAAGCGTCCAGAGTCCGTCACCATTCCTGCGAACACCAATGTTGCGATTTGCTTGTCGCATCTAAGCTCGTTTGAAAATGACTTGAGGAGGTCCGCAACCATTTCACACACTGACGACCTGTAGTCTTCCACCCATACAACGTCTCCATAAGACTCCGCCTCTATGTGGTGATCCAGCTTTATGATTTCCTTTGCAAGAAGGGCTTTCTTGTTGGAAACCCTGTCCAATGTTGCAGTATCCATTATGATTGCAAGTGCATCTTCGTAGAACGAGTCGTCAACCTGGGGATCTTCGCTACCTAGAAATGCTAAGTGCTGGGAGTAGTCACAGTTTATGACCCTTACGTCTTTGTTCGGAAACGATAGCCTAAGAGCATTGCAAAGGCCTTTTGTTGAACCTATTGCATCGCCATCGGGTCTTGAATGCCTTGTTATGACGATTTTGTCATACTGTTTTATCTTGTCTAGGACGGCCTTCTTCGCTTCCATTCCGCTCTTTTCCTTTGTCATTCTTCTTTCCTGTCGTCGTTCTGCGATAGTGCAGCCAATGCATCGAGCTCCCTCAGCATGTCCATGGCTAGGGATTGAGAGTTGACTGTAGCACCACTTGCCTTTGCATGTCCACCCCCTCCATACTTGACGGCTATTGGGTTGATGTTGCAGTCGGAGGATCTGAGCTCACAGGCAACACCGTTTTCGTCCTCTGCGAAAGCGACCCATATTTCAATGCCTTCTATGTCTCCCATTACATTGACGAAAGCCCTTGCTGCCGTTGGTGCGTCAAGATTGTCCTCTTCAAGCTCTTCCTTCGTTGTATAGGTGTAGGCTACGTTGTGCTTTGTCGTCTTTATCCTGAGTGTGAATTTTGCTTTGAGCTTCACGGAATAAAGCTCATTTGTATAGAGGGCTTTGTAGATTGATGCAGTGTCTATATTGCTTTTCATCAGAAATGAAGCCAACATGAACGTTCGTGAGTTCGTGGAGTCGTATCTGAAACGGCCTGAATCGGTGACGATTCCAGTGAATAGTGCTGTGGCTGCACCGTCACCTACCTTGAGCTTGCAACTTTTGGCGAACAAGGCGATGATCCCGCAGCAGCTTTCGAATGATTGGTCTATCACCTCTATGTTGGCTATGCGACCCATGAAGATGTGGTGATCGAATCTGAGAGTCTTGCCTGCAAGTCTCCATCTATCGTCGCTTATCAGTGTGGGTGCGGAAGTGTCCAGAATGATTGCAAGGGCATTTGTATAGAAGGAGTCTGGAATGTCGTCCATGGAAAGAGCGTGAAGCATGAATGACAGTCTTTCGTTCGTATCTCCCACCATGTAGACCTCCTTTTGTGGAAAGTTGTCCTTGATTAGGCGGAAAAGGCCAATCTGACTGCCGTATGCGTCTCCATCGGGTCTTGTGTGACGGTGTATGATGATGCGTTTCGCTTCCTTGATTGCTTCAAGGGCTGGTCCAAATGCGGGCTTCATTGGCGGGCTTCTCCTTTGGAATCCGGGTGCGCTGCAACGTTCATGTTCTCATAGATGGTAAACCTGATTTTGAACCCGTTGTCATCGATTGGATTGGACTCCCATGCAAGTCTCCAGTTCTCCATCTCATCAAGGTTGTCGAAGAACACCTGCGCTTCGCCATCTGCATCAACCTTTGTGAGCAATACCTTGTCGCAATAGGGAAGTAGCGTATGATACATCATTGCTCCTCCTATCACGAAAACGTCTTCGCTTGGATATTTTGAGATTTCAGCGAACAGCTCGTCCAGACTTTCCACCATTGTGAAACCATCGGTCTTCGCCCTTTGTCCGTCTCCGTTTGGCCAAAGGACTATGTTCGTTCTGTTCTTGAGAGGTTTTCCTCCCGGAAAAGACAGCAGGGTGTTGGATCCCATGACGACGACTTTTCCAATGGTTGTGTCTCTGAAGTACTTCATATCCTTTGGAAGCTTGAACATAAGGTCGTTGGCTTTGCCTATTCCCCATTTTCTATCGCAGTGAAGTATGGCTTGCATCGTTGGTCTCCTTTGATTTTATCTACTTTCAAATGGCAACTGGGATATCGTATTTCTTCTTACAGTATTCGTAGCCCTCAAGTTTGAAATCATCCTCCGTAAAGGCGTAGAAGTCTTTTACGTTGGGGTTAACGATAAGCTTTGGGGCTTTGTATGATGTATTGTCCAGCATTTCCTTTACTATTGGTATGTGCCTGTCGTAGATGTGTGCATCTGCAATTACATGCACCAGTTCTCCAGCCACAAGGCCACTGACCTGAGCCATCATTACAAGCAATATACTGTATTGCACTACGTTCCAGTTGTTGGCTGTAAGCATGTCCTGGGACCTTTGGTTGAGGATTCCGTTCAGGACGTTCCCGCTTACGTTGAACGTCATTGAGTATGCACAGGGGTAGAGTCCCATTTCGCTTAGGTCATGGTGGTTGTATATGTTGGTGAGTATCCTTCGGCTTTGAGGGTTGTGTTTGAGGTCGTAGAGAACTCTGTCGACTTGGTCGAATTGCCCTTCTGGATATTTGTGCTTGACTCCAAGTTGGTAGCCATAAGCCTTGCCTATGGAGCCTTCTTCATTTGCCCAGTTGTCCCATATGTGGCTTTTTAGATCCTTTACGTTGTTGGACTTCCTTTGCCATATCCAAAGAAGCTCGTCTATGGCGGACTTCATGTAAGTCCTTCTTAGCGTCATTATTGGAAATTCCTGTCTTAGGTCGTAGCGATTGACTATGCAGAACTTCTTTATCGTATGGGCTGGCGTTCCATCCGCCCAGTGGGGGCGAACCTCCAAGTCGGCATCTGAATAGCCGTTCTCAAGAATGTCTCGAACGTTCTCCTTGAATATGTCATCGGCTCTGCTCATGGTGTTTCTCCTTGGCTTTTCGCATTTCCAGGCTCCCTCGTTTTGCATGAAATGGGGCTCTTCGCTGAACATCCATTATCGCAAAAGAAAGTGGTAGTTTCAACAAGGACTCTGGATGTTGCAGGACTAGGACTTACAGGTGCCTCCTACCCTTGCATATAATGGGAAAAACCCCTATGGTTGATACGCTGTGTTCAGGTATTCAAGCTCGAAAGAGCAAAGATGAAAGAAAAGGGAGTTGGTAGTTATGTCGAATTCGGGAATTAGTGATGTGAAATGGAGTTCGAGGAAGACCATAATAGCCGCTGTTTTGGTCGTTGCTTGCTCTTTTCTTATGGCATGTCTCATACCGGAGTCCATGAGGGGCTCTTCGTCCTATGGGATATTCTCCGTCATTCCAGCCGTCTTTCTCATAGCCTATATATTCTTCACCAAAAGGATTTTCGAGGCCCTCATACTTGCATCCCTGATGGGGTACATTATGATTGGTCCAATGGATGCCGTGAACAGCTTTAGCACTGGAATACTTGATGTCATGATGTCCGAGGACATTGCATGGCTCATAATCGTGTGTGGTCTTATGGGAAGCGTCATAGCCATGGTTGAGAAAGCCGGTGGGGCATGGGCTTTTGGAGAGTGGGTCGCAAAGAAAGCGAAGACCAGGAAGTCCGTTCTCATATGGACATGGGTGCTTGGTATCGTGATATTCCTTGACGACTACCTCAATGCACTTGTCATTGGGTCCTGCATGTCTCCTCTGTGCGACAAGCACAAGGAACCAAGGGAGTTCCTTTCGTTCATTGTCGATTCCACTGCCGCTCCTGCATGTGTTCTCATTCCAATATCAACATGGGGAGTCTTCTGTGGAAGGCTACTTGAAGCCAATGGCTGGGCTCCTCATGGAGAAGGGCTTGCGTACTTCATCAAGACCATACCATTTAATTTCTATGCGTGGATAGGCATCCTGATAGTGCCGTTCTTCATCTTCAACATAATCAAACCATTCGGTCCAATGAAGAAGGCTTACGAGCGTGTGGCCAATGGCGGACCTATAGTGCCAGAAGGATCGGAGAAGGTTGATATAAGAGGCGGTCGTCCAATCATGGAGCATGAAAACGCCAGAATCGTCAACTTCTTCATCCCAATCCTTTCGCTGATATTCTTTGCGATGATTCCTGTCTTCAAGTCCAAAAGCGTTGGAGACTTGGACATGCAGCTTGGTGTCATATGCACCCTTGCGGTGTGCTTCGTGCTTTATCTTGCCCAAGGCGTCATGACGGCAGGAGAGTATTGGGAGTGCTTCATAGGCGGTCTCAAGAACATGCTCAACTCAA
>Ga0129317_1002246_pt1 | contig 11542 bp, 6 predicted proteins | sample Cm1ome_FD_94430 | JGI IMG/M metagenome (GOLD analysis project Ga0129317, IMG submission 94430) | Eastern black-and-white colobus group fecal microbial communities from Wisconsin, USA - Cm1105 metagenome | ecosystem: Host-associated > Mammals > Digestive system > Large intestine > Fecal | place...
AAAACAGCTTTAGGGTTTAACCCGGAGAACTATAAGATAGCGGACGGCAGCGGTGTTTCCGTTTATAATTATATCTCTCCACGTTTACTATTGGAGTATTTGAAATATACCTACTATCATCGGGAAATTTTTCTTCCTTTCTATGAGTCCCTGCCCATAGCCGGAGTGGACGGTACTTTACAAAACCGGATGAAGCAGACCAAGGCCCGTGGAAATGTGCATGCAAAAACAGGTTCTGTAACCGGAGTCAGCTCGCTGGCAGGCTATGTAAAAGCTGCTGACGGACATCAACTGGCCTTTGTTATCATCAATCAGAATGTACTGAAATTAAGCCGGGCGCGTGCGTTCCAAGATAAGTTTTGTGATATTTTATCTCGTTGAATTTGAGTTTTTGAATGTTCTGAAACGTATTAAGTAGCAGATTTTGCATATAATAGGACAAAATTTATACCTATTCTGAACGATTTTTGCAGCATCGAAACAAGATTGTTTCGTAACTTTGCCCAAGTCGAAATAATTCGGAATACTATAAAAACATAAAATAGCTGCTTATGAAGACAAATTATGAAATCCGTTATGCCGCGCATCCCGAAGATGCCAAAAGCTATGGCACTCAAAGGATACGACGGGATTTCTTAATAGAAAAAGTATTTTCGGACAATGAGGTGAACATGGTTTACTCCATGTATGACCGCATGGTTGTAGGAGGAGCCAAACCGGTGGGAGAGATATTAAAACTGGAGACCATTGATCCGCTGAAAGCATCTTACTTTCTTTCCCGACGTGAAATGGGTATTTTTAATGTGGGCGGTCCCGGTGTGGTCAAAGCTGGAAATGCCGTGTTCGAACTGGATTATAAAGAAGCGCTTTATCTGGGTTCGGGAGACCGGGAAGTGACTTTTGAAAGTAAAGATGCCGGAAATCCTGCCAAATTCTATTTTAACTCTGTTACCGCTCATCGTAACTATCCCGATAAAAAAGTGACCAAGGCAGATGCCATCGTTGCTGAAATGGGTTCACTGGAAGGTTCCAATCATCGTTGCATCAACAAGATGCTGGTAAGTCAGGTATTGCCTACCTGCCAGTTGCAGATGGGGATGACCGAACTGAAACCGGGAAGTGTGTGGAATACCATGCCGGCACACGTGCACAGCCGTCGTATGGAAGCTTATTTTTATTTTGAAGTGCCTGATGAACACGCTGTTTGTCATTTTATGGGAGAAGTGGATGAAACACGTCATATATGGATGAAAGGCGATCAGGCAGTTTTGTCTCCCGAATGGTCTATTCATAGTGCGGCGGCAACACACAATTACACCTTTATTTGGGGTATGGGTGGAGAGAATTTGGATTATGGTGATCAAGACTTCTCATTGATTACAGACTTGAAATAAATAATATAACTTCATTAATTTAATAATATAAGTATCATGAATCAGTATTTGAATTTTTCTTTGGAAGGTAAAGTCGCCCTTGTAACAGGCGCTTCTTATGGTATCGGTTTTGCTATTGCATCTGCTTTTGCAGAACAAGGTGCAACCATCTGTTTCAACGACATCAATCAGGAATTGGTGGATAAAGGTTTGGCTTCTTACGCTGAAAAAGGAATTAAAGCACACGGATATGTATGTGATGTTACTGACGAGCCTGCCGTACAGGCTATGGTTGCCACTATCGCAAAGGAAGTAGGTACAATTGATATTCTTGTAAACAATGCCGGTATTATCCGTCGCGTTCCGATGCACGAAATGGAAGCTGCCGATTTCCGCCGTGTTATTGATATTGACTTGAATGCTCCGTTCATTGTTTCTAAAGCAGTTTTGCCTGCGATGATGGAAAAAGGACATGGTAAAATCATCAATATCTGCTCTATGATGTCTGAGTTAGGTCGTGAAACCGTTTCTGCATACGCTGCCGCTAAAGGTGGTTTGAAGATGTTGACTCGTAACATCTGTTCTGAATACGGAGAATACAATATTCAGTGTAATGGTATCGGTCCGGGCTATATCGCTACTCCGCAGACTGCTCCGTTACGTGAAATCCAGCCCGATGGAAGCCGTCATCCGTTTGATACATTCATCTGTGCCAAGACTCCGGCCGGCCGCTGGTTGGATCCGCAGGAATTGACTGGTCCTGCTGTATTCCTTGCATCCGAAGCATCTAATGCCGTCAATGGCCATATTCTCTATGTAGATGGCGGTATTCTGGCCTACATTGGTAAACAGCCTAAATAATTAGTAGATATAAATAGGAAGAATCTGCTTGTGTCTTTGTTGATACTTGCAGATTCTTTGTATTTTTGTCTTTCAGTTCGACAAACAATAAATAGTATGAGAAAAATCTTTTTAGCAGTCGCAACGGCGTTAGCTATGTTTTCCTGTTCGCAAAAGGAGCCGGTGACTGTCACTATAACCAATCCGCTTTCTATTGATAGGAATGGAGAAATGGTGGAAATCTCTATGGCTGAAATAACAGGCAAACTACAATTACCCGATACGGCACAAGTTATCGTATTGGACGAGAACGGGCTTGAAGTACCTTATCAGATAACATACGATGATATGCTTATCTTTCCTGTTTCGGTGAAAGGGGGAGCTTCGGTTACTTATACAATTGCAGAAGGAACTCCACAGCCGGTGGATGTGGTTGCTTGTGGGCGTCAATATCCCGAGCGTCTGGATGATGTGGCATGGGAAAACGATCGCGCCGCTTATCGTGCATACGGTCCTGCTTTGCAGGAGAAGGGCGAGCGTGCCTTTGGTTATGACATCTGGACCAAGAATGTACCCGAACCGGTGGTGGAAGATCGTTATGACGGTGATTTGAATCAAGGAATCTCTTATCACATAGATCATGGAAACGGAATGGATTGTTATGCGGTGGGTCCGACTCTGGGTGGCGGGACAGCAGCTTTATTCCCCGATAGTACCATTGTTTATCCCTATTGTTACAAGGATTGTGAAGTCTTGGATAACGGTCCGCTTCGATTCACCACCAAGTTAGTTTATAATCCGTTGGTTGTAAAAGGAGATTCAAATGTGATAGAAACGCGTATCATTTCTTTGGACAAGGGATCGCAGTTGAACAAGACTGTGGTTTCTTTTGATAATTTGCAGGAAACAACTCCGGTGGTGACCGGCATTGTATTGCACAAACAGAATCCTACGGGGTATAGTTTTGATGCAAATGCAGGTTATATAGCCTATGCGGACTCTACAGAGAATGCAGCCAATAACAATGGAGTGATTTATATAGGTGCTGTATTTCCGGCTAATATAAAAGGAGCGCTGCCCCAAATGTTCTCCGAAAAAGAGCAGAAAGAACGTGGAGGTGCTTTAGGTCATGTGTTGTCGGTCAGTGATTATGAACCGGGTTCCGAGTATATTTATTATTGGGGATCAGGCTGGAGCAAATATGGTTTCGAAGCCGATACCGATTGGAACAAATATTTGGAAGAATACGCTCAGAAGGTACGTAATCCCTTGGTGGTCCATGTACCATAGAATGGTGATATAAGAATAATAAAAGTTATCCGAGGAGCACATGCTCTTCGGGTAACTTTTTTTCATGGGATGTTAAAGTGTTAATTCTCTCGTCTTAAACATCTTTTTCCGGTTCCTTTTGTTTCATTGCAATATAAGAAATTAAACTAGTTATTTATTTGTTAATAGAAAATGCAATGGACAATAAACCTAAACCTTTACAACATGGGCGGCAGGGATTGAGGACTTTTAGTGCTTTAGTCTGTCTGCTGTTGATGACTACGTCGCTGTTTGCTCAGGAGAAGACAGTGACCGGAACGGTAACCGATTCGACCAATGAACCTCTGATTGGAGCATCCGTAGTGATTCAAGGTACTTCCAATGGTACGATTACCGACATAGATGGGAAGTACAGTATTACCGCCTCACCCGACAATGTACTGGAATTCTCGTACGTGGGAATGGTGAAGCAAGATGTGAAAGTAGGCAGCCAGCATGTGATAAATGTACAGCTGAAAGAGGACTCACAAATGCTGGCTGAAACAGTAGTGATAGGTTACGGTAGTGCGAAGAAGCGTGACTTGACCGGCTCTATCACGAATATCAAGGGAGCCGAAATCGCTAATAAACCTTCTACAAATCCCTTGTCTTCCTTGCAGGGAAAGGTAGCCGGTGTGCAGATTATCAACTCGGGACAAGCAGGCTCGGACCCCGAAATCCGTGTACGTGGAACGAACTCCATTAACGGATACAAACCTCTTTACATTGTCGACGGCTTGTTCAATGATAACATTAACTTTCTGAATCCCGAGGATATTGAGTCTATGGAAGTGTTGAAAGACCCGTCTTCATTGGCTATTTTCGGTGTGCGTGGAGCTAATGGGGTTATCATTATCACTACAAAGAAGGCTAAGGAGGGGCAGACTTTGGTGAATATCAACACCTCATTCGGCTGGAAACATGTGGTGGACAGAATCAAGATGGTGAATGCTTCTCAGTTCAAAGAATTGTATAGTGAGCAGCTTGTTAATGAAAAGAATCCCGCTTTTGATTTTTCCGGCTGGAATGCTGATACCGATTGGCAGGATGAAGTGCTTCAGAATGGCTTCATTACCAATAATAATATCAGTGTGACAGGAGCTTCTGAAAAACATAGTTTTTATCTGGGGATGGGATACTCATACGAACAAGGAAATATAAAGCACGAGAAGTTCAGCAAAATCACCTTGAATGCCAGCAATGAGTATAAGATAACCGATAAGATAAAGGTCGGGTTTCAGTTTAACGGAGCACGTATGCTGCCTGCTGATAGTAAATCAGTTCTGAATGCTGTCCGTACCACTCCTATAGCTCCTGTATTCAATGAAGAATATCAGTTGTATGCGGCGTTGCCGGAGTTTCAGAAAGCACAGATGATGAATCCGATGGTGGATGTGGATTTAAAAGCCAACACCACTCGCGCAGAGAATTATCGTGCATCAGGTAACATTTATGGAGAGGTGGATTTTCTGGAACATTTTAATTTCAGGGCTGTGTTCTCTATGGATTACGGCTCGAATAACGGGCGTACCTATCAGCCGATTATCAAGGTATATGATAACACAGTGAAAGGAAATGTGGCTACACTGGGAACGGGTAAGACTGAAGTGAGCCAGTTCAAGGAAAATGAAACGAAGGTGCAAAGTGATTATGTGCTGACTTATACAAATAGTTTTGGCGACCATAATCTGACGGCAACCGCCGGTTTCACTACTTATTACAATTCTCTCAGCCGTCTGGATGCCGCCCGTGGGCAAGGTATTGGATTGGTTATTCCCGATAATCCCGATAAATGGTTCGTCAGTATTGGTGATTTGGCCACAGCTACCAATGGAAGTACACAGTGGGAACGTACTACTGTTTCTTTTCTGGGGCGTGTGATTTATAATTACAAAGGAAAATATTTGTTCAACGGATCTTTCCGTCGGGACGGTTCTTCGGCTTTTTCGTATACGGGCAACCAATGGCAGAACTTTTACTCGGCAGGTGCCGGATGGCTGATGACCGAAGAAGAGTTTATGAAAGACATTTCTTGGTTGGATATGTTGAAGTTGAAAGGTTCCTGGGGTACGTTGGGCAATCAGAATCTGGATACTGCTTATCCGGCTGAGCCGTTGCTTGAAAATGCTTTTGGAGCTGTGTTTGGCAATCCGTCCACCATCTATCCGGGCTATCAGTTGGCCTATTTGCCTAATGCGAACCTTAGATGGGAAAAAGTGGAAGCTTGGGAAGCAGGCTTTGAATCGAATATGTTTCGCAACCGCCTGCATGTGGAAGGAGTTTATTATAAAAAGAATACGAAGGACTTGCTGGCAAAGGTTCCCGGACTTTCCGGAACCATTCCCGGAATAGGAAATCTGGGACAGATAGAGAATAAAGGGGTGGAATTGTCTGCCACTTGGCGGGATCAGATTGGCGATTGGGGGTATAATGTGGGAGTCAACCTGACTACTATCAAGAATAAGGTGAAGAGTCTGGTACAAGACGGCTATTCCATTATTGCCGGAGACAAGAGCCAGAGCTATACTATGGCGGGTTATCCCATCGGTTTCTTCTATGGATATAAGGTAGATGGTGTTTATCAGTCACAGGCCGATATTGATGCTTCGCCCAAGAATACATTGGCTACAGTGACTCCCGGTGATTTGAAGTTCGCCGATGTGAATGGGGATGGTGAGATTACACCGGCAGACCGTACTTTGATTGGTGATCCTACTCCGGATGTTACCTATGGAATCTCATTAGGTGTTTCCTATAAAGGTTGGGAACTGGGTATTGACATGATGGGACAGGGCGGTAATCAGATTTACCGTACTTGGGACAATTACAATTGGGCGCAGTTCAACTATATGGAGCAGCGTCTGGACCGTTGGCACGGCGAAGGTACATCCAATACACAACCTGTCCTAAATACCGGTCATGCCATTAACTTTGAAAATTCGGAGTATTATGTAGAAGACGGCAGTTTCTTCCGTATACGTAACCTGCAATTGGGCTATACTTTTGATAAGGCCCTGATATCCAAAATCGGTTTGAAGGCTTTGAAAGCCTATTTCAATATTCAGAACCTGAAAACTTGGAAACATAATACCGGCTACACCCCTGAGTTTGGTGGTTCTGCCATTGCTTTTGGTGTGGATAATGGAAGTTATCCGGTACCTGCGATTTATACATTTGGACTCAATATTACATTTTGATTGATTATGAAACGAAGTAAATATATACTATACATTTGGGCGATTGGAGGAATCCTGGCCTTTACCGGTTGTAATGATTTCCTTGACCGCAGTCCTCAAGGTCAGTTCACGGAGGATGATAATCCCGGTGCATTGGCAGAAGGAAAGATATTCAACATCTATACCATGATGCGTAATTTCAATATTACTGCAGGAACTCCCGCATTCGCTATTCATTGTTTCCGTTCCGAAGATTCGGAGAAAGGAAGTATTTCCAGCGACGGGTCGGAACAGGCGGCAATGTATGATGATTTTCAGTACAATGCCAGCAATGGGTTGATAAAGGCCTATTGGAGTCAGAATTATGCGATTATTTATCAATGCAATGAGGTGGTGGATGCCATTGAGACCGGTCATCTGACAGAAGAGAATGACCTCTATAATAAAGGAGAAGCGTTATTTTTCCGTGCCTACTGTTACTTTAATTTAGTGCGAGCCTTCGGGGAGGTTCCATTGGTTACCTTTAAGGTAAATGAAGCTTCGGAGGCTAATGTACCCAAAACAACGGTAGACAAAATTTATGAACAGATAGACAAGGACTTGAAAGATGCGGAAGATTTGCTTCCCGAACAGTGGCCGGCTGCCTATTTGGGACGTCTGACGTGGGGAGCTGCCCGTTCCCTGCATGCCCGTACCTATATGATGCGCAATGATTGGCAGAATATGTACAAAGCAGCCTCGGATGTAATGGGAAAAGGAATTTATAATCTGGATACCCCTTACGATAAGATTTTTACTGACGAGGGAGAGAACAGCGGTGGTTCGGTGTTTGAGTTGCAGTGCTTGTCTACGGCCGCCTTGCCGCAAAGTGATAAGATAGGAAGCCAATTCTGTGAAGTACAGGGGATTCGTGGTTCCGGAAAATGGGATTTGGGTTGGGGATGGCACATGGCTACCGAACTGATGGCGGAAGCTTTTGAGCCTGGTGACCCCCGTAAGGATGCCACCTTGCTTTATTTCCGTAAGAGTGATTCCGACCCTGTTACTCCGGAGAATACCAATACACCATACGGAGAGTCCCCGGTGTCGCAGGCAGAAGGTGCTTACTTCAACAAGAAAGCCTATACCAATCCGGCATTGCGCCAGGAGTTTACCAATAAAGGCTTTTGGGTGAATATCCGGCTGATCCGCTACTCGGATGTCGTTTTAATGGCAGCGGAGTCAGCAAACGAGTTAGGTAATACTTCGGAAGCGCAAAAGGATTTGGAGATGGTGCGTGCCCGTGCGCGTGGCGGTAATCCGGATATACTACCTGAAATTACTTCTTTGGACCAATCGGTATTGCGTGAAGCAATCCGACACGAGCGTAGGGTGGAATTAGGACTGGAATTCGACCGTTTCTATGATTTGGTACGTTGGGGAATCGCCGAGCAAGTTCTTCATGCGGCAGGTAAGTTGAATTATCAACCGAAGAATGCACTTTTGCCTATACCGCAGGATGAAATAGATAAGTCGAAAGGAGTGCTGAAACAGAATCCTGATTATTTATAATTATTCAATATGTCAATAGGCTTATGAGTACATTGACACATTAGCACATTATTTAAGATGATGAATAGAATATTTCAAAGAATGAAGCAAGTGGCTCCCATGCTGCTATTTGCCACCCTGAGTGTGCATGCGCAGAAATCACCTCAGGATATGAATCGTTTCATTGATAATTTGATGAAAAAGATGACCTTGGAAGAAAAGATAGGCCAGTTGAACTTGCCCGTTACCGGTGAAATCACTACGGGACAGGCAAAGAGCAGCGATATCTCAGCCCGTATAAAACGGGGTGAAGTAGGAGGACTGTTTAACTTGAAAGGAGTTGCCCGTATCAAGGATGTGCAGGAACTGGCTGTGAAAGAGAGCCGTCTGGGGATACCTCTACTGTTTGGTATGGATGTGATTCATGGTTATGAAACGATTTTCCCCATCCCTTTAGGCTTGTCATGTACCTGGGATATGAAAGCCATTGAGGAATCGGCCCGTATTGCGGCCATTGAGGCCAGTGCGGATGGTATCTCCTGGACTTTCAGTCCGATGGTAGATGTCAGCCGGGATCCCCGTTGGGGACGTGTTTCGGAAGGGAGTGGGGAAGACCCGTTCCTGGGTGCTGAGATAGCTAAAGCCATGGTGCGTGGCTATCAAGGCGGCCAGATGAAACGCAATGATGAGATAATGGCTTGTGTCAAGCATTTCGCCTTGTATGGAGCTTCCGAGGCCGGACGCGATTATAACACGGTGGATATGAGCCGTCAACGCATGTTCAATGAGTACATGCTCCCCTATCAGGCAGCTGTTGATGCCGGAGTGGGTAGTGTGATGGCTTCCTTTAATGAAGTGGATGGCATTCCGGCTACAGCCAGTAAATGGTTGATGACTGATGTGCTGCGTAACCAGTGGGGCTTTCAGGGCTTTGTGGTGACGGACTATACCGGAATCTATGAAATGATAGACCATGGAATCGGTGATTTGCAAACCGTAGCTGCCCGTGCTGTCAATGCCGGAGTAGATATGGACATGGTGAGCGATGCTTTTGTAGGAACATTGAAACAGTCGGTGCAGGAAGGAAAGGTATCCATGCAGACCATTGATACTGCCTGTCGTCTTATTCTGGAGGCAAAGTATAAATTAGGGTTATTTGCCAATCCTTATAAATATTGTGATCTGAAACGTCCCGCACGTGATATCTTCACTCCGGAACACCGTGCCGTAGCCCGCCGCATTGCCGGAGAAAGCTTTGTCTTGCTGAAAAACGAACCTTCTACCGATAGGGCAGGATCGAATCCGTCCGGAAGCACAGTGCAACCTGTACTTCCTTTGAAGATGCAGGGTAATATTGCCGTAATAGGCCCGTTGGCAGATACTCGTACCAATATGCCCGGAACTTGGAGCGTGGCCGCTATACTGGATAAATCCCCTTCACTGATAGAAGGTTTGAAAGAGATGACTGCCGGAAAAGCTACCATTTCATACGCTAAAGGCAGCAATCTGACCAGTGATGCCGCCTATGAAGAACGGGCGACTCTCTTCGGGCGCAGCCTTCATCGGGATGCCCGTACCGATGCCCAACTGTTGCAAGAAGCATTGACGGTAGCTCAGAAAGCCGATGTCATAGTAGCTGCTTTGGGCGAATCTTCAGAAATGAGCGGTGAAAGCAGCAGCCGTACTTCACTGGATATCCCCGATGTACAACGTACTTTGTTGAAGGAACTGCTAAAAACTGGAAAACCTGTAGTCTTGGTACTTTTCACCGGACGTCCGCTGACGTTGGAGTGGGAACAGGCTCATGTTCCTGCGATTCTGAACGTATGGTTTGGAGGTAGCGAAGCTGCTTATGCTATTGGTGACGTACTTTTTGGCGCTATTAATCCAAGTGGAAAACTGACTATGACTTTCCCGAAGAATGTGGGGCAGATTCCTTTGTATTACGCCCACAAGAATACCGGACGTCCGCTGCACGAAGGGAAATGGTTTGAGAAATTCCGTAGCAACTATCTGGACGTGGACAACGAACCGCTTTATCCATTCGGTTATGGGCTTTCATACACTACTTTCAATTATGGAGATATTACGTTGGACCGTACTTCAATGCCTATGGACGGAAGTCTGACAGCTAAAGTGATACTGACAAATACAGGAAACAGGGATGGTGCGGAAGTAGTGCAGTTGTATATCCGTGACAAGGTAGCTGAAAGTACCCGTCCTGTAAAAGAACTGAAAGGTTTCCAAAAAGTATTCCTGAAAGCAGGTGAATCCCGTGAGATAACCTTCAAGATTACTCCCGATTTATTGAAATATTATAATTACGAGTTACAATACGTGGCCGAACCCGGAGCTTTCGATTTGATGATTGGTACGGACAGCCAGCATGTGAAAACAGCAACATTTGTGCTGCACTAACCTAAACCTGTGAAAAAATGAAAAGAATTCCCTTATGTGCAGCGGTGTTGCTGCTTTTCTCATTGCTGGCTTGTAAAAACAAGCCGGCAGCTTCTTCTGACAAGCGTCCGGCATCGGCGTCCGACACGCTCTCCGATGATGCTTTGATGGATACTGTCCAGCGTCGTACTTTCCAATATTTCTGGGAGGGGGGCGAACCTTATAGCGGTATGGCTCGTGAGCGTTATCATATAGATAATGTATATCCCGCAGGAGGACCCGAGGTGGTAACCTCGGGAGGAAGTGGTTTTGGCATCATGGCTATTCTGTCCGGTATAGACCGGGGCTATGTGAGCCGGCAGGAAGGGCTCGAAAGAATGGACAAGATTGTGACTTTCCTTGAGAAAGCCGACCGTTTTCATGGGGCTTATCCTCACTGGTGGAATGGTGAGACAGGCAAAGTATTGCCTTTCGGTTCCAAAGATAATGGCGGTGACCTGGTGGAAACTGCTTTTTTGATGCAAGGCTTGCTGGCTGTGCATCAATATTATGTAAATGGCACTTCGGATGAAAAAGAGTTGGCGGCACGTATTGATAAATTGTGGCGTGAGGTAGACTGGAACTTTTACCGTCAGAACGGGCAAAATGTGCTTTATTGGCATTGGAGCCCCACAGATGGCTGGGCCATGAACTTTCCGGTGCATGGATACAATGAATGTATGATTATGTATATTCTGGCTGCTGCTTCTCCTACTCATGGGATACCTGCCACGGTTTATAATGAGGGCTGGGCACAGAATGGACAGATTGTTTCTCCTCATACGGTAGAGGGGATTAAATTACATCTTCGTTATCAGGGTACGGAAGCAGGACCGTTGTTCTGGGCGCAATATTCTTTTCTGGGCATGAATCCCAACG
>Ga0129317_1002248_pt1 | contig 11537 bp, 12 predicted proteins | sample Cm1ome_FD_94430 | JGI IMG/M metagenome (GOLD analysis project Ga0129317, IMG submission 94430) | Eastern black-and-white colobus group fecal microbial communities from Wisconsin, USA - Cm1105 metagenome | ecosystem: Host-associated > Mammals > Digestive system > Large intestine > Fecal | place...
AAAATCCAGTCACAAAACCCATAAATCCCAGCTTTTGCGACTGGATTTTGTGAATTTAAAAAGTTGGATTGCTATAAGTTCTGTATAGCCGCTGTTTTTGTGGTGTGTCAGCGGGATAACCACGATCATAAATGGTCATATCGGCACAAACGGTTTTGACCGCTCAGACAAGTTCGATGTCTGTAATGGTCAGATCCTCTGCTGCTTCTTCGGGTATTCCCGATATTACTGCCGCCACGAAGACATATCCGTCATCAGGGTCGATGATCTCGCCCTGCTGAGATACCGCGCGGTAGAATTTTCCCGAACTTACGCTTGCAGACTGACCGCTCAGGTCAAAAGTGAATTTTACCGATACGGCATCTTCCACATCTTCTTCCTTTACCATCATCACTGCACTCGCGTAGCATTTTCCGTTTTCATCAGGCTCGGTGAATTGAAGATACTTTGTGTAAGGTTCAAGAACCTTATCGGCTACAAGCACCTCATAATAAACCCTGCCCCACGAACTTTCAGAAGTTATCTTTATCGAATCGCCTTTAAGTTCATCGGCGGTCAGCACACGTTTAAGACTGTCCTTACCTTTTTCACTGCCCAGTTTGAAACCGCAGCTTCCGGTGAACCTGACCGCAGTGACTTTTTCAGCATCAGCATCACCGAAAAGTTCTTCCATCGTCAGGTCATATGTGATCTTGCCGCCGCTTTTCAACTTAAGGTCAACATAGCCGCTGTTAACGACTTTTGTACCCTTTTCGGCATCAAAACTCTCCAGAACTGTACCTGTTACCGTACCGTTCTTGTATGTATCAAGGAGTTTTACGGCTGCCTTGTCGTCCTTGCCGCCGATGTTTTCAAACACTGCGGGAACGCCCAGCTGCTTTGCCAGAGTGCCGAAACTTTCAGCCCACTTGACATTTTCAGCGGCTTTTGCAAAACTGCTCTCGGAAGCGCCATTGATAACAACGGGTATCCCCGCGTCCAGCCAGTCGAGTTCGTACCTGCCCAGCTGAGTTTTTATCATGTCGGTATCTTCTTCCGTAAAAGCAGTACCCGTGACATCGAGGCTTTCGCCGCTTACCGACACCATCATGTCAGCATCGGCAGCCACATCATACCAGTCTGCCGAATTTAACAGCAGTACCCTGTGTTCATTGCCCTTGACCGAGCGAATGGTCTGTATGATACTCTTTTTCTCTGTCTTGTCAGATGTGTTATTTTTCCCCGAAGTATCATTCTCAGCTGTTACAGGCTCGGTAAGATCACCCGCAAAGATCAGCTTTCTGTCATATTTTGCAAAATTTTCAGCCAGCTGTTCCCAGACAGCAGACCTGCCATCGTCAGATTTGCTCTCTGCTTCAAGGATAATGTACATATCCTGCGAAACAGCTGCGTCAACAGTTTTTTTCAGACCTGCCAGCCAGTCGGCATCAATGGTGTATTCGCCGTCAGCCGAAACATGCTCAGACCAGTCCGCTGAAACCTTGACAGTATTAAGACCGCGATCTTTAGCGGATCTTGCCTGCGCCGTATCAAAGCCCTCGTTCGCCGCCAGACCAAGTCCCATATCAGCGTTTAGCTGAGCGGCTGTATATTTTGAAACATCTTTAGCTGTAACTTTTGTAACCGCTGTGTCACCTGTTGATGCCGCATCAGCACAGACGACAGCTGTTGCGCCAAAACAAAGCAGACAAGCGGCAACTCGTTCAGTCAGACGCTCTTTGAATTTCATTTTATCACTCCTAAGGGTCGAAAAAACATATAATATACCATTTTTATTATAACCGATTGTAACCGTTTTGTCAACTATCTGACTGTTCATTTCACAAAGTTGTCATATTATGGTATAATACTGCTTTGCTGAATACTTTTGCAGTGAATTATTGCAAACGATATTTGATCTCAGACATATCCCGCTCACAGAAACAATTATCGAAGTATCTGCGAAAGGGATATGTGAAATTTTTTATGTCGTTTACCATATCGATTTTGTAACAGGTTATTCGATCTTGATAAAATAAGGCTGTATTTTTGTGTATTCTTCTCAGCCGCAGGCAGGGAAGAATATACTTGACGCAATGATCTGTCATTGTTAAGATTATGCGTATTTCTGATTTCTCCGAAAAATGATCTGCGTAATTCGGGAAACTCCCCCCTTTACTTTTGCAGAAAAATGTGTTATAATAACAAAGTGTGGCTATCCCTTTAGTACATTATCTGAAAATGCTGTGCTCAAAATGGTGTCTGAGCGTTATATATCTTTACGTCACTTGCAGTGGCGGAAATAGATGTGTTAACAGCTTTATGCTCAGGCAGACCGCGTTTGTTGGGGTGCTTTTAGTGTGGTGACCACATAGTTTTATATGTATGTGGACCGAAAGGTCCGATCCCGATAAATAAAGAAAGGAACGCATATGAAGATAATCGGAGTGCGCTTTAAGAGCGTTGGAAAAATATACTATTTCGACCCGCAGGACACTCAGCTGACAGAGGGCGATAAGGTCATCGTTGAAACAGCCAGAGGTGTTGAGTGCGGTGATGTCGTGATGACTGACCGCGAGATAGATGAGAAGAATTTCAAGAACCCCATCAAGCCAATTATCAGAAAGGCTGATGAGCGCGACCTGAAATCCATCGAGAAAAGCAAGCAGAAAGAAGCGGAAGCATTCGAGATATGCCGCAAAAAGATCGAAGAGCATAAGCTGAAAATGGATCTTATCGATGTTGAATGCACTTTTAACAACAATAAGATGCTCTTTTACTTCACTGCTGAGAACAGGGTGGATTTCCGCGAACTGGTAAAGGATCTGGCGGGCATATTCAGGACAAGGATAGAACTCAGACAGATAGGTGTGCGCGATGAAGCAAAAATGCTGGGCGGTCTGGGCATCTGCGGTCAGCCGTTCTGCTGTTCGAGGTTTCTGGGCGACTTCCAGCCTGTTTCCATCAAAATGGCTAAGGAACAGGGTCTTAGCCTTAATCCCACAAAGATCAGCGGTTGCTGCGGCAGACTTATGTGCTGTCTGAAATACGAACAGGACAGCTATGAAGATCTGCTGAAACACACCCCGAAAGTCGGCGCGATAGTAAAGACTGCTGACGGCAAGGGCGTGGTGCAGGAGGTAAATCTGCTTACGGGCAAGCTGAGGGTCAAGATGGATCGTTCGGACAATGTGGTGACCGTCAAAAAGGACGATGTTGAAGTCATCAAGGACGGCAATATCAGAGTCGATAAGAATGAACTTCGTGCGCTTAAAGGACTGGAGGGGAAGTAAATGCCGTCATCACCTGTACATCTTCTGCTGGCTTATGATATGGCTGAAAGTCTTGGCGTTGAGGATAAGGCTGACTTCCTGCTGGGCGCGATAGCCCCCGACTGTGTCAACTACGGCATGGAACAGGCGAGCGAGAAAGTCCGCTATACCGCTCATATCCGCGATAAGGACTATGACAAGTGGAAGGCTCAGCTTAAGGCTTTTGCAAAGGATAACGCTGAACAGTTCACGGACAGCAGAGATTTCCTGCGCGGGTATCTGTTCCACTGCTGGTCGGATATTGCGTGGGACGAAGCAGTTCAGCCGAAGATATTTGAGTTTCTGGGGACGCTGGGCTTCGGTTATGATGATATGACCGCCCAGAAGTGGAAAGAACTTTACAAGTTCAACAGCCTTGTGACAAAGCAGGCTGACTATGCTGAGTGCGTAAAGCTGGTAAAAGCGGGCAGACCACGAGATATAGCGGGCTGTTCTGCTGAACTGATAGGGAAGTTCGCGGCTTATGTTGCTGATGACTACAGTGACAAGATAATCGATGAAGCCCCGCTTTTCCTGACCGAAAAGCATATCGCTGACACGATCTTGCAGATGGATAACTGCGGATACAGCGATGAACTGAGAAATATTTAGATAAAAATACGCCGAAAGGCGGACAAAGACATAAAACGGAGATGTTTAAAATGTTCACAATAATGTCAAATGACGCTATAACTACGATGCAGAACGTGTATACACCGTTCCCGATGGGTATGCACCTTGTTTTCTGCGTGATCGCAACTGTCGTGTACGGCTTGCAGTTTTTGAATAAGAAGTCGCTGCATTATCTTTTGCTGCTGTTTGCCTGCGATGCGACTTTCGTTACGCAGATAAACACATCAAAGCCTGTTATCACAGGGCTTTTCGTGGCAGAAGTGCTTCTGCTGGCGGGTGCGGCTGTATTCTCTTTCAAGTACAGCAAAAAGCTGAAAGCTGCTGAGGCTGAAAAGAAGAAAGCCCCGAAAGAGAACGGCGATGCTGTCGATAACGCATTTGAGGACTGAGCCATGAAAATAGTTATCCTTGACAGCGAAACTGTTTCGCGCGGGGGCGATGTCAGTCTTGATGGCATAACTTCGCTGGGCGAAGCGCAGGTATACGGCTATACGCCCAATGAGGAAGTCGCGGACAAGATAGGCGACGCTGATGCGGTCATCTGCAACAAGTGCCTTGTGACCGAAGAGGTCTTTGAAAAGTGCAAAAACCTGAAATATGTTGGTCTGTTTGCAACGGGCTATAACAATGTTGACCTGAATGCCGCTGACAGACACGGCGCTGTTGTCTGCAATGTACCTGCTTATTCTACCGATTCGGTGGCACAGCACACATTTGCGCTGATACTCAACCACTTCAACAAAATTCGCGCGTATGCTGATACAGTAGATAACGGCGACTGGGTAAACTACAAGCTGTTCACCTACTTTTATATACCGACTTACGAACTCAAAGGCATGACCATCGGCATTGTCGGCTACGGCAGTATAGGCAGGAGAGTGGCTGAGATAGCGCGTGTCTTCGGCATGAAAGTGCTGACTTTCACACGTTCGCCCGAAAAGGTTGGGGACGGCGCTGAAGCTGTCAGCCTTGACAGGTTACTGCGGGAGAGCGATGTGGTGACGATGCACTGTCCGCTGACCGATACTACCAAAGAGATGATAAACAAAGATGCACTGGCGAAGATGAAGCCTACAGCTTACTTCGTGAACACCGCACGCGGCGGCGTGGTGAACGAGCAGGAACTCGCAGATGCGCTGAATGACGGCGTTATAGCAGGTGCAGGCATCGACACGCTGACATTTGAGCCGATGCGTGAGGACTGCCCGCTGAGAAATGCAAAGAACATCACCATCACCCCGCACATCGCGTGGGCACCCAAGCAGACAAGAGAGCGGCTGCTTGAAACGGTGGCTGAGAACCTGCGCAAGTGGCGTGACGGTCAGCCGCAGAACGTGGTAAATAACAGGTAATAATAAAAGGCGAAGAAATTGCTTCTTCGCCTTGTTTTTATGTTAAAAAAGGTCTGCGCACAGACTGTTGCAGACTAGCCCCAGACTACAGTTTGCATCTATACGCCTGATGTATTTTGTTATCTTGTCATAGACCTCAGTGCCTGCCGAGAGGGTCAGCCTGCGTGAAAGCGAATCTGCCAGCGCGGTATCACAGCCTACAGCATCGCCGTTTGCAAGGCGCACACAGGCATCACGCAAAAGTTCCGAAAAAAGGTAGAGCGCCTCTCGCAGAAGGGGTTTCTTGCCGTCAGCACCCGCAAGTGCCTTAAGAAATCCGTATTCCGAACCGCCTGCATAAGCCTGCGCTATCTGCCGCGCAAGACCTACCGCGTTGTAAAACAGCTCCTGCTCGATGTACGCTTTGCATCTGCCGATGTTGCCTTTTCCTGCTTCGAGGGCTTCGCGTATCTCTTCCATCGAGCGGTCGGGATAGTTTGCCTGCAAGAACTCGCCGCTTTCCTGCATGGTGACAGGTGTCACCGAAAGACTTACGCATCTGGAGATTATGGTGGTCAGGAAAGCCTCCTTACTGCGTGCTGTCAGTATCAGCGCAGTGTGGTCGGGCGGCTCTTCTATCAGTTTCAGCAGAATGTTCTGCACCTGAATTGAAGTCTGTATCGAGAGGTCAAAATCTGGTATGACATACACCTTTATGTCACCCTCATTTGGCGCAACAGGTGCATCACCGACTATGCTGTCACGGATATCCTCAACAAGATAGTTGCCCTTGTCGTTGGACTGTGCAAAAATAAGGTCGGGGTGAGCGCCGCGCTCTATCAGCTGACACGCCCTGCATCTGCCGCATGGGACACCGCTGTGTTCTTCACACATCAGCTGTGCGGCGATGTACTTAGCCATCGTCTTTTTGCCCAGCCCCTTTTCGCCGTGTATTATTATCGAATGGGGTTCGCGCCCCGCCGACACCATTCTCGCAGTCTGTGCAAGCAGAGCCTTGTTGCCGTATATCTTCATCATTTACACCTGTTCAAAGCGCTCAATGTCGGTGACAAAGATAGTCGCGCCGCCGATAGCCACCTCAACAGGGTATGACTGCCCGCCGTCGGGACCTGTGACCGTTGAAGACGGCACGAACTGCTTGCGCTTGCGGGAATGTTCTTTCAGTACCGCAATGACTTCATCGACCTGTTCATTCTGACAGCATATCATGAAAGTGGTGTTGCCCGCCATCAGAAAACCGCCTGTTGACGAGAGTTTTGTGGCGCGTATGCCCGCCTTCTGCAAGCCCTTGTTGACTGCGTATGTGTCATCGTTGTTGACTATTGCATATACAAGTTTCATATAGGTTTCCTCCGAGATATCATATGTGCGGTCTGATGCCGCATCACATTATATATTATGACTATCCCTTTAGCACACCGGCTGAAAATGATGTAAACAAAAGGATAATTGAGCACCATACGCCAGCAACCTTAAGTTCTGTAAAACCGCTGTTTTTGTGGTGTGTCAGCGGGATAACCACGTTATATATTATAGCACACTTACACTGAAAACGCCATACCTTTTGAGAATTTTTATTATATCGGCGGTCATTTCTTCACCGCTGACTGCTATGGGCACTGACGGCTGACAGCTTGTGACGGTCATGCCGCAGATACAGCCCTCAGCTTCATTGACGGGGACAGTTTTCGCAGGTGACAGCGCCGCCTGTCTGATGGGCATGCGCACCACCGCAGAGGGTATCTCGTCAAATTCAGCCGTCCTGCCGCCGCTGACGGGTATCTCGGAAAGGGCGTGTTCCAGTTTGGTGTAATCTTCTTCGCTGTTGAAAGGGGTGGTCATCAGCACAACGAAATCGGGGTCGGTGTACTCAGGTTCAATGCTGTAACGGCGGAGTTTGTCGCCCAGTTCGTCACCGCTTATGCCGCATTCGCCCGCCGCGACAGTCAGCTTGCACTGTTCTTCACCGACAGTCTTCCAGCCCATGTCATTCAGCCGCTTTTTGCAAAGAGCGGTGCGCTTTACGCATTCGGCAAGGTCAGAACTGTAGCCGTTCAGCAGATAGTCACTGCAAAGGTCAAGGCTTTCCATGATAAGGTAAGAAGGGCTTGTAGATGCGAAAAGCGACATCATCAGTTTTGCGCATTCGGCATAGCCTGCGGGAGCGTCTTTTGAGATGTGCAGAAAAGCTCCGCCCGTATAGCAGGGAAGTGTCTTGTGTGCCGAATCACAGCAAAGATCAGCGCCCAGTGTCATTGGGTGAGTGTCATTTTCGAGAAATTTCAGATAAGCGCCGTGTGCATCATCGACTATCAGCGGAACGCCCGCGCCCTTGCAGACCTTTGATATCTCCCTGATATCAGCGATAAAACCGAGATAGTCAGGAGATGTTATATAAACGGCATCAGCCTTGCGGGTACATTTCTCCATAGCCCGCGCGATATCATCAGCCGTCACTCCCGATGAACACAGCGAACGGCTTCTTACCGCAGGATAGACCCAGCACACCTCTATATCCAGAAGTATGCAGGCATTAATAAACGCCTTGTGGACATGACGCGGGGCGATGACCAGCATTCTTTTGCTGTGGTCAGCGCGGCATCTGTCTGCAATGGCGAGCATAGTTTTTATACAAAGGCTTGAACCCTCAGTGGAATAAAGGGTCTTCTGCGCCCCGAACAGCTTTGCGGTCTGCGCCTCACTCTCTGCGATAACGCCCGATGCTTCAAAAAGATAATCCGCACCGCATATCTCTGTAAGGTCAAGCGCTTCCATACCGTGAAAGCGCCTGCCCTTGTGACCCGGCATATGGAAACGCGATATGCCGCTTTGTGAATATGTTTTGGCAAATTCGTATATTGGTGCCGACATGACTACACTCCTATCCGAAACGAGGGCGATGACTCATCACTTATCGAACAGCCTGCGCATGGCATTACGGGTCAGACCGCTTGCGATGCGCTGACGTCCGCGATTTATGGTGCGCGAAACGGTGGACTTATCCACCCCGAATTTCTGCGCTATCTGCTTGACTGTCAGACCGTCCCTATAATATAATAGTATATAGCATTTCTGTTTTTGGGTAAGGCTGTCCTGCAAAAGCATCTGCAATGCTCTGCCCTCACGGGTGAGGTCTGGCTTGTTTTCTTCTTCGGCGGGGTCATCGAACAGGTCTTTGTCAAAACTGTCATCTCTTACAAGATACTCCTCGCCCTTTTCAAAAGAGAGTCTTTTTTTGGTCAAGTTCTGCGAAACCTCCTGTATTTACTCTGAAATAGAAATGTAACCAAATTGTAAATTTTAGAAATGCGAATGTTCGTTTTGCGTTTTTAGTATACCATATATTGTGGTCAAAGTCAAGGCGAAACGCAATTTTCATTTTTTTTGGTCAAATTGAGTGAAAAATATCGGACTGTTTGTGCAATTTGTTCTTGATTTTTGTTGAAAGATGTGCTATAATAGGTCTTGCGATAACGGTTCGGGGAGTTAAAACGGACATCTTACATATAACAGAAAGATAAAAACGCATACATATGTTCGCAATAATTCGATGGACTGTGCATCTGAAAGTCAGGGTATTGTGTAAGCCTTGACTGGTGACGGGTATTGTGTAAGCCTGTCAGCACCTTAATAAGAGTGGGCGGCTCTTGCTTTTTCAGGTTACAGAGATATTACAAAAGTTACAGAATCAAGTGATGAGTCTGCCGCATTTTAAAAGGAAGCAGTGTGAAAATTTATGGAGAAAAAAAAGCTGGAAAGAATATCTGAGCTGACAGCCATTTCCCGACAGAGGGAGCTGACCGAAGCGGAGAAGTCCGAAAGGGAAGCGCTGAGGTCGGAATACAGGCGGAGTGTCATGGCGAATTTCACAGATACTCTTGAGCACACCTCTATACTTGAGCCTGACGGTTCAAAGATAAAGGTGAAGGATATGAAGCGCAGCGGGGAGGATAAATAAAGTGGCAGCTGAAACAAGACAGAAGCTGAAGCTTCTGACCATGAAGAAGTTTTTTGAAACGGAAACAGATGAAAAGCACACCATTACAGGCGCGAAGCTGATCGAATGGCTCGGTTCAAGGGGCATAAAGGCTGAGCGCAAGACCATCTATGATGATATCAGGACGCTATGTGAGAGCGGAATGGACATCGTGACCGTTAAAGATGGTCATTCAAACGCTTATTATCTGGGCGAGAGGACATTTCAGCAGGAGGAACTGCTGGTGCTGGCAAACATCGTTGCATCGAGCAGATTTCTTACCAAGAAGAAGTCCAGAGAACTTATCAAGAAACTACAGACACATACCAACAGATTTGAGGCTGAGAAGCTCTACGGACAGATATATGTAGACAACCGTGTCAAGAGTTTCAATGAAGTGATCTACTATTCTGTAAACAAGATACAGGAAGGTATAAGCGTTGGCAAGGAGATAAGGTTCAAGTATACCGAGTTCAACCCTGACAAAAAACAGGTGCTAAAGCATGGCGGTGAGTTCTACACGGTAACTCCGTACACTCTGGTGTGGGAGAACGAGAACTACTACATGGTGTGCTACTGCAACAAGCATGAAAAGATCTGCCGTTACAGGGTAGACAGAATGCTGAGCGTTGAACTTACCGAAAACGATGCGAGAAAACTCACCGATGAGGAAAAGGCTGAGGTCGCGAACTTACAGTCGGTGTACGGCATGTACGGCGGCAGAACGGAGAGCGTGACCATGCAGTTCGACAACTCGCTGGCAAATGTCGTTATAGACAGATTCGGGCTTGACTGCCACCCCAGCAGAAATTCTGAGAGTACTTTTGAACTGACCGTCGATGTTCAGATCGCGCCGACTTTCTGGGGCTGGTTCTTCCAGTTCGGCAAGAAGGCAAAGATAGTTGCACCGCAGAACGTGGTGGAAGAGGGCAAGGCATATATCGAAGATATAATGCAGAATTTCTGACAAGCGCAGAAAAGGCGGCGCATTGGAGAGGCGCACGCTTTTGGAGAGGAAAGGGAAGAGTATTCCCGGAGAAACGAGAAAAGATCACATATGATAAGCAGATCGGCCTCCCGGCGAAAGGTCAAGCCTTACGGGAGGTCGAATTGTATACTGACGGATCATCGAAAGGAGAATTTATATGTTGTTGGGTCTGGCGGGACTGGTTGTGGCGTTGGCTGTTGGAATAGCGCTGTTCTTTTCAGTCGGTCTGGCGGCTGCACTGATAGGCGGGCTTTTCTTGGGGATATCCATGACTGTCATCAAAATATTCATCGTGCCGCGTTTTGAACAGCGTGACAAAATGCGCCTTGCGACCGATAATGTGCGCATTATCCCCGAAAAGCTGGAAGTGAGGTTCGACAATTACAAGAACGGCTATGTGATCGACTGCTATTACCATTCCCCCGAAACAGGCAGACAGTTCGTGTTCACTACACAGCCCATGCCCAAAGACCCCACTCCATACCTGATGGACACTAAAATAACTGTGGTCACCAACCGCATCGACTACTCGAATTATTATGTAGATCTCGGTGGATTGGGCGGCTGCCTGCCCGATAACAGACAATAATATTAATGCCGCACCGTCCTGCGTGACGATGCGGCATTTTTCTTGTGTCAGTTGCCCGACCAGTGCTTGAATTGTCTGGTCTTGATGTAGTATTCATCGGGGTCGCTCTGTTTTGCTTTGCGGTAGCGGTAGTCGTAGTACTGTCGTTCGCTTTCCTTGCGCCTGCGCTCGTCCTCCTCAGCCATCTGCTTTTTTCTGGCATTTTCAGCATCAAGCTGCTGCTGGCGTATCTGAGCGGAATTGTCATAATGCGGTTCATAACTGCTCATGTCGATGGAAGTGTCTGGCGGCGAGAAAGCATCATCAAGGAAAGTCGCAAAAGCGGCTCTGCCGAGCAATCCCAGTGTACTCGGCTGTTTGACAGCGCCTCGCTGAGGTGTTTCGGGTTCCTTAGCATCTGTGCCGCCTGAGAAAAGAAACAGCGCCAGAAGCACAGCCGCGATCGTTATGCCGACAGACCAGCCTGTCCCGATATTTGAAGCTATGCCCTCACCCCATAAAATGTAAAGCCCGTATACTATCAAGCCTACTATGACAAATCTGGTAAAACTAAAAAGAATGTGTGCTATCCAGAGGACTTCATCGCCGTTTTCCAGTTTTATTTTTATAAATGAAATAATGAAAGCTGCCGCGCCGATCACGCAGGCAGTAAGACCGTCACTGCTGCCGCCAATGAAATACTCATATATTCCCCAGAGAGCCGCACCTG
>Ga0129317_1002251_pt1 | contig 11528 bp, 10 predicted proteins | sample Cm1ome_FD_94430 | JGI IMG/M metagenome (GOLD analysis project Ga0129317, IMG submission 94430) | Eastern black-and-white colobus group fecal microbial communities from Wisconsin, USA - Cm1105 metagenome | ecosystem: Host-associated > Mammals > Digestive system > Large intestine > Fecal | place...
GTCAGCGGCACCGCGTCCACCAGCATGGGGTTGTAGGAGGACAGCTTCGCCGTGGCTTCCTCTGCGTTCATGCGCATAATCAAGGTATGGATACGGCCCACCTTGGAGGCATGAAGCACCGGCAGCTCATGCGGTACCTCGGTCACGCCGTCCTGGAACACCACCTGCAGCTTCACCATGTTGTCCTGCAGCTGGGCCAGGGACCGCTCCAGCAGCACCTTGCCGTGGTCCATGATGCCCACGTGGTCGCAGACATCCTCCAGCTCCCGCAGGTTGTGGGAGGAGACCAGCACCGTGGTGCCCCGCTCGCTGACGTCGCCCATCATCAGGCTCCACACCTGGCGGCGCATCACCGGGTCCAGGCCGTCCACCGGTTCGTCCAGGATCAGATAGTCCGGCATGCAGCTCAGCGCCAGCCAGAAAGCCACCTGCTTCTGCATACCCTTGCTCAGGCGGCGGATGGTCTTTTTCTCGTCGATGCTGAAGACCTCCTTCAGCTTTTCATAGCGCTCCATGGAGAAATTGGGATAAAAGCCCTTGTAAAAGCGCATCATGTCCCGGATGCTGGCCTGGTTGAAATAGTACCAGTCGTCGGGAATGGATGCGATGCGGCTTTTCAGCGCCGCGTTCTCCCAGACGCTCTCGCCGCCGATGGCAACGGTGCCGCTGTCCTGGCGGTAGATGCCCGTCAGGTGGCGGATGATGGTGGACTTTCCGGCGCCGTTGGGACCCACCAGGCCGTACACGCTGCCCGTGGGCACCGACAAGGACGCCCCGTCCAGGGCCGCGAAGCCGTCAAACTTTTTGACGGCGTCTCTCACTTCGATCATGTGGTCTCCTCCCCTCTCAACAGCGCCAGCAGCTCTTCCTCGCTGACGCCCAGATACCGAAGCTCCGCCAGGAGCTCCCGGACCTTCTCCTTCAATTCTTTCTTGCGGTTCTCGTCTGTTCCCACGTCTCCGGCGGCAAAACTGCCCTTGCCGGGGATGGAGTAGATGTAGCCCTCGCTCTCCAGCTCGTTGTAGGCCCGCTGGATGGTGTTGGGGTTGATGCTGAGCTGGGTAGCCAGGGCCCGGACCGACGGCAGCTTCTCGTCAGCCGCCAGCGCCCCGGACACCATGAGCTTTTTCAGGCCGTCCTTGATCTGCTCGTAAATGGGCCGGGAATCCCGGTAGTTCAGGCTAATCATGGCCTCACCTCCTGCTCAGAACGGCAGCCACAAGCAGTATGACCACCAGTCCGCCAGCGCAGGCGAGTAAAAACAACACAGACATGTCGCACCTCCGTGTCAACTGTATTAACTGTACTAGTACAGTCAGGTTATCACGAAGCTATCCGTCTGTCAAGAAAAACTTTTGACAGGCAGGGTGCACACATTTTTCTCCCTTTTCGGGGAAAACTTATCTGGAAAACCGGCGAAAAAGGCCCATTTTCCTCTTTACAATTGAAAATAGGTATGGTATATTCGTAAAGCACGCGAATGTGCGGAAAACATCCCCAGGACCTCGTTTCGCGGAACTTCACCGTCCCGATGCGCAGTCCCGCGGGGAATCATGATGAAAGGTGGAAAACACTATGCTGCGCAAAGAACAGAAGACTGCTATCATCGACGCCAACCGTACCCATGAGACCGACACCGGTTCTCCCGAGGTCCAGATCGCCATTCTGACCGAGCGGATCAACCAGCTGACCGTTCACATGCAGAACAACCCCCAGGACAAGCACTCCAACCGGGGCCTGCTGAAGATGGTCGGTAAGCGCCGCAACCTGCTGGATTACCTGCAGAAGAAGGACATCGAGCGCTATCGTGCTCTGATCGCCAAGCTGGGTATCCGCAAGTGAGTCGTCGCAAAGTCCGCTAAGCTGTGTTTCCCGCTTTGCGGAAAACTTCGCACGCTCCCTTGCTCCTCCTCTTCCCACCGAACCCGCTTCGCTGGGCTTCGGCGGGATATATAGACGAGAAGAAACGAAGAGCGGCGCGGAACTCCGCGCCGCTCTTTATTAAAATTAAAATCATTTCGCCGGGAGCTGTTGCTTTTTGTGTTTGAAACTGTGCCCGAACCTTTCGGACATGCTTTCAAATACGAAAAGAGCCGCTCCCGAGCATTGAAGTAAAGGAGTAATCTTATGTCAACCATCATTAAGCAGAGACAGTTCCCCGGCTACCACAAGTATGAGATGGAGCTGGCCGGCCGTCCCCTGACCCTGGAGGTGGGCAAGCTGGCCGAGCTGGCCAACGCCGCCGTCATGGTGGGCTACGGCGACACCCGCGTGCTGGTGTGCGCCACCGCCGCTCCCCGTCCCCGGGACGGCATCGACTTCTTCCCCCTGAGCGTGGACTTTGAGGAGAAGATGTACTCCGTGGGTCGCATCCCCGGCAGCTTCAACCGCCGCGAGGGCCGCCCCGGCGAGAAGGGCATCCTGACCGCCCGTGTCATCGACCGCCCCATCCGCCCCCTGTTCCCCTACGATTTCCGCAATGACGTGTCCATCATGGCCACCGTCATGAGCGTGGACCACGACTGCTCTCCCGAGATCGCCGCCCTGATCGGCACCTCCGCCGCCCTGGCCATCTCCGACATTCCCTGGAACGGCCCCGTGGGCGCCGTGAAGATGGGCCTGGTGGACGGCAAGCTGGTCATCAACCCCGATTCCGAGATGCGCAAGGTCTCTGACCTGGACGTCACCGTGGTCTCCACCGGCAAGAAGGTGGTCATGATCGAGGCCGGCGCCAACGAGGTGGACAACGACACCATGTTCAAGGCCATCCAGATGGCCCACGAGGAAAACCAGAAGCAGATCGCCCTCATCAACCAGATGGTCTCCGAGATCGGCAAGCCCAAGTTCGACTATCCCCACGCCTCCTTCGACCAGGAGCTGTTCGACGACATCGTGGCCAATTTCATGGACGAGGCCAAGGCCGCCATGGACACCGACGACAAGAACGTCCGGGAGTCCCGCTGGAACGCCATGATTGAGAAGTGGCACGAGAAGTATCTGGACACCCATCCCGATATGGACCAGTACCTGGAGGAGATCACCTACAAGTTCCAGAAGAAGATCGTCAAGGCCTGGCTGCTGGAGGGCCACCGCGTGGACGGCCGCCAGAAGAACGAGATCCGTCCCCTGGCCGCCGAGGTAGGCGTGCTGCCCCGGGTCCACGGCTCCGGCCTGTTCACCCGCGGCCAGACTCAGGTCCTTTCCGTCGCTACCCTGGACACCCTGTCCGCCAACCAGAAGCTGGACACCATCTGGGAAGAGACCGAGAAGCGCTATATGCACCACTACAACTTCCCCGGCTACTCTGTCGGTGAGGCCAAGCCCGCCCGTTCCCCCGGCCGCCGGGAGATCGGTCACGGTGCCCTGGCCGAGCGCGCTCTGCTGCCCGTGATCCCCTCCGTGGAAGAGTTCCCCTACGCCATCCGCGTGGTGTCTGAGGTGGTCAGCTCCAACGGCTCCACCTCCCAGGGCTCCATCTGCGGCTCCACCCTGGCTCTGATGGACGCCGGCGTGCCCATCAAGGCCCCCGTGGCCGGCATCTCCTGCGGTCTGATCCAGGACGACGACGGCTCCTTCACCACCTTCATCGACATCCAGGGCGTGGAGGACTTTCACGGCGAGATGGACTTCAAGGTGGCCGGCACCAAGAAGGGCATCACCGCCATTCAGATGGACCTGAAGAACGACGGCCTGACCATGGAGATTATCAAGAACGCGCTGGACATCACCTATGACGCCCGCGTTCAGATCCTGGACCAGGTCATGCTGCCCTGCATCTCCGAGCCCCGCAAGGAAGTCAGCAAGTACGCTCCCAAGATGATCACCATGCACATCGATCCCGACAAGATCCGGGACGTCATCGGCAAGGGCGGCTCCGTCATCCAGAAGATCGTGGCCGACACCGGCGCCAAGATCGACATCAATGACGACGGCTCCATCTTCATCGCCGCTCCCACCCCCGAGAGCTGCGACGCCGCCAAGAAGTGCATTGACGACATCGTCTTCGTGCCCGAGGTGGGTCAGCTGTACTACGGCCGCGTGGTGCGCCTGATGACCTTCGGCGCCTTCGTGGAGCTGGCTCCGGGCAAGGACGGCCTGGTCCACATCTCCAAGCTGGCCGACCACCGCATTGAGAAGGTGGAGGACGCCTGCAAGATCGGCGACATGATGTGGGTCAAGGTCACCGAGATCGACGAGAAGGGCCGCGTGAACCTCAGCCACAAGGACGCCATGAAGGAAATCGCCGCCAAGGAAGCCAACGGCGAGCGCATCAAGTAAATCTTTCCCCAAGTGTTTCAGCGGGGCGGGCACTGGCCCGCTCCGCTTTACTTTGATAGAGAAAGGACAGATGTCATGCGGCTGCGCCTCTACCGCACTGGGGACCTGCCCGCGCTGCTGGAGCTGTTTTACAACACGGTCCACTCCGTCTGCGCCGGGGACTACACCCCCTCCCAGCTGGACGCCTGGGCGCCCCGGAAACCAGATGAAGCTGCCTGGGACGTCTCTCTTCGAAGCCGGACCACCCTGGTGGCGGAGGAGGACGGCGCCATTCTGGGGTTTGGAAACATCGGGCCAGACGGATATCTGGACCTGCTGTACGTCCACAGGGACCACCAGCGCCGGGGTGTCGCTGCCGTCATCTGTGATTTTCTGGAGACTTTATATCCCGTGGACCGGATCACGGTCCACGCCTCCGAGACCGCCCGGCCCTTCTTTGAAAAACGGGGCTACCGGGTGCTGCGGTCCCAGCAGGTAGAACGCCGGGGCCAGGTCTTGACCAATTATGTGATGGAAAAGGAGCTGATCTGAATGGACATCATCGCCGCTATCGCCACCGGCGGGAACCCCACCGCCATCGGTATCGTCCGGGTATCCGGCCAGGGCTGCTTTGCCCTCTGCGACAAGGTCTTTTACGCCCTGAACGGTAAGCCCTTCTCCGGGCAGGAGCCCCGGAAGATGATCTACGGCGACATGCTGGACGCCCAGGGCCGCGTCATCGACCGGGGTCTGGCGGTCCGGTTCCCCGGGCCCCACAGCTATACCGGTGAGGACTCCGCCGAGTTCCACTGCCATGGCTCCCCCGTGGTGCTGCGGGAGCTTTTGAGCGCCCTCTTCGCCGCCGGAGCCCGGCAGGCCAAGGCCGGGGAGTTCACCCGGCGGGCCTTTTTGAACGGACAGCTGGACCTGACCCAGGCGGAGGCCGTGGTGGACCTGATCGACGCCGAGACCGCCGCCGCCGCCCGGAACGCCGCCGCCCAGCTGGACGGCGGGCTGCGCCGGATGCTGGAGCCCATCCAGGACGCCCTGCTGGACATTACCTCCCGGTTCTACGCCGTGGTGGATTATCCCGACGAGGACATTGCGGACGTGGCACCGGAGCAGGTGGCGTCGGCGCTTCAATCCGCCGATGAATCCCTCACCCGCCTGCTGGCCACCTGCCAGCGGGGAAAGGTGTTGAAATCCGGCGTCCGGACCGCCATCGTGGGCCGTCCCAACGCGGGCAAATCCTCCCTGCTCAACGCTTTGGCGGGCTATGAGCGGGCCATCGTCACCGACATTCCCGGCACCACCCGGGATACTGTGGAGGAATCCGTCCTCTGCGGCGGGGTGCTGCTGCGGCTCATTGACACCGCCGGTATCCGGGATACGGCGGACACGGTGGAACAGTTGGGCGTGGAACGCAGCCGCAAGGCGTTGGAATCCGCCGATCTGGTGCTGGCGGTAGTGGACAGCAGCCAGCCCTTTACCCACGAAGACAGCGAAATTCTGGAGTTGGCCGCCCGGCAAAAAAACTGGATCATGATTTTCTCCAAGAAGGACTTGACGGAGGGTACCGCCGCCTTCGGCATCAGCGTCACCGGCCAGCCTGCAGCGACGCCCGCCGCTGTGGTGGCCCTTTCCTCTGTCACCAGTGAGGGGCTGGACAAGCTGGAAGCCGCCGTGGCTGCTCTGTTCCCCGCCGGAACCCCCGGAGAGGCCGGAAGCCTCCTGACCGACCAGCGGCAGGAAGAAGCCGCTTTCCGTGCCCGGGATGCCGTCCGCCGGGCCAAAGCCGCCCTGGAAAGCGGCCTGACCCCCGACGCGGTACTCACCGACGCCGAGGAGGCTCTGGACGCCCTGGGCGAGCTGACGGGCCGCACGGCCAAGGAGGAGATCGTCTCCCGCATCTTCGCGCGGTTCTGTGTCGGGAAATGAGAAAAAACCGGTTCCCATCTTTACAAAACATGATTTACAAAACCACATCAGAGTGGTAAAATAGCTCCTGTACGAAGTTTAAAACTGTAAAAGGAGGCTTCATCATGCAGGATCTGTCATCTCTGCTGGAATGTCTGCGGCAGCAGCGGCCGGTGGAGTGGGAACAGCTCCCCGATTTCGCCCTGTACATGGACCAGGTCCTCAGCTATATGGACCGGCAGGTCATCCGCTTTGACGAGGACGACGGACTCACCGCCGCCATGGTGAACAACTACACGAAAAGCGGCCTGGTGCCCCGGGCCGAAGGCAAGAAATACAACCGGGACCACCTGGCCTATCTGACGGCCATCTGCGTTCTGAAGCATGTCATGTCCACCCGGGACATGGACCTGCTGATCAAGGAGGAGCTGCAGGGGGACCGCAGCATTCCCGACAGCTACGCCGCCTTCTGCGGCAGTCTGGACAATGCCCTGAACCTGACCGCCGACGAGATGGAGGCCCAGGCCCCCGATCAGTCCCTGGCGGACGCCGCCATCCACTTCGCCCTGCTGAGCTACGCCGCCGGCGTGGCCAGCAGCCGGTATGTGACACTCCTGCGGCAGCAGAAGGAAGCCGCGCAGGAACCCCATACGAAAAAATCCAAGAAGGAGCATGATTGATATGAGAGACTTTGTCATCATGACCGACAGCTGCTGCGACATGACCGCCCGGATGGCGGAGGAGCTGGAGCTGAAAGTCCTTCCCCTGAGCCTGCTGATGGGTGAGAGCACGTATCACAATTATCTGGATGGCCGCGAGATCGGCTTTCACGACTTCTATGAGCGCATTCGCGCCGGGGCCACCGCCACTACCTCTGCCATCAGCGTGGGTAACTTTGAGGAGGCCATGCGGCCCATTCTGGAGGCAGGCAAGGACATTCTGTACTTGGGCTTCTCCTCCGGCCTGTCCACCACCTACCAGTCTGCCACCATTGCCGCCGACGGCCTGCGGGAGGAGTTCCCCGACGCCAAAATTTACACGGTGGATTCCCTGGCAGCCTCTCTGGGACAGGGCCTGTTCGTCTATCTCTGCGTCCAGCAGAAGCGGGCGGGCAAAACCATTGATGAGGTCCGGGACTACGCCGAGGAGATCAAGCTGAAGGTCTGTCACTGGTTCACCGTGGACGACCTGAACCACCTGAAGCGGGGCGGCCGCATCAGCGCCGCCACCGCCCTGTTCGGCACCATGCTGGCCATCAAGCCCGTCATGCACGTGGATAACGAGGGCCACCTCATTCCCGTCAGCAAGGCCCGGGGCCGGAAGGCCTCCCTGCTGGCCCTGGTAGACCGGATGGAGCAGACCGCCATCGACCCCAAGAACCAGATCGTCTTCATCAGCCACGGCGACTGTGAGCCCGACGCCCAATTCGTAGCCGACGAGGTCCGCCGCCGCTTCGGCACGGAGGACATCCATATCAACTACGTGGGCCCCGTCATCGGAAACCACTCCGGTCCCGGCACCCTGGCCCTGTTCTTCCTGGGCGAGCACCGGTAAGGGTGCCCCCGCGCTGACTTTTCATTCCAAATTCATGTGAGGTAACTATGAACTGGCTGGAACTGCACATCGACACCACCCACGCCGGTCTGGACACGGTGACGGCCATGCTGTCCGCCCTGGACATTGACGGTGTCATCATCGACGACGAGACCGACTTCCAGGACTTCCTGGAAAACAACCACCAATACTGGGACTATGTGGACGAGGACCTGGAAAAGGCCATGGCCGGCAAGTCCCGCATCACCTTCTACCTGCTGGCCAACGACAACGGCTACGGCAAGCTGGGCGAGGTCCGGGTGGCCCTGCAGAAGCTGAAGGAGAGCCGGGATGACTGCGGCACTCTGCTGCTGAGTATGGAGAACATCCAGGACGCCAACTGGGAAACCAGCTGGAAAAAGTATTACAAACCCCTGGAGATCGGTGACCGCCTGCTGGTGGTCCCCCAGTGGGAAACAGAAGACCCCAAGGTACGTGCCTCTTCCCGGGTCCCCCTGATCCTGGACCCCGGCCTGACCTTCGGCACCGGAAGCCACGCCACCACCCGCCTGTGCCTGACGGCTTTGGAAAAAGCCATTCAGGGCGGCGAGCGGGTGCTGGACCTGGGCTGCGGCAGCGGCATTCTGTCCATTGCCGCCCTGCGGCTGGGCGCCGCAGAGGCTACCGCCGTGGATATCGACGACAAGTGTCTGACGGTGGCCTATGACAACGCCGCCCTCAACGGCATCGGCAAGGACACCTACACCGTGAAGGTAGGCAACGTCCTAACCGACGAGGCCATGCGGGCCGAGCTGGGCGGCGGCTACCAGATCGTCCTGGCCAACATCGTGGCGGACGTCATCATCGGCCTGGCCCCCATGGTGCGCTCCATGATGGCCTCGGGCGGCCTGTTCCTCTGCTCCGGCATCATCGACACCCGGGCGGAAGAAGTTGCGGACAAGCTCCGTGCCGCGGGCCTGGAGATTGCGGAGACCCGCTCCGCCGAAGGCTGGTACGCCTACACCTGTCACTTCTGACTCCACGAGGGGGTTTTCCTTTGCAAAAGCTGTTCCAGTGGGACCGGTTCCTCGGTTCCTACTTTCCCTGGTTTGTTCTGGCCTGCGCGACGACTGGCGTTCTGTTTCCCGATACCTTTTCCTGGCTCAACGGCAACATCACCATGGGCCTGTTTGCCTTTATGACCTTCGCCAACAGCCTGGGCGGCGGCTTCCGGGAGCTGGGACGGGTATTCCTCCGGCCTTTGCCGGTGGTGGTCACCCTGCTCCTGCTCCACGTGGTCATCCCCTTGCTGACGCTGGGCCTTGGAAATCTGCTGTTTCCGGATGCCCCCCTGTTTACCATAGGGCTGGTACTGGAATACGTCATTCCCACCGGAGTGGCCTCTCTCATGTGGGTGGGCATCTGCGGCGGCAATGCGCCGCTGTGCCTTTCCATCGTCCTGCTGGACACCCTAGCGGCCCCTGTGGTGATCCCCCTGTCCCTCAAGCTGCTGGTGGGCTCTGTGGTGGAGGTGGATACCTGGGGCATGATGGGCGACATGATGGTCATGGTGGCCCTGCCCGCCCTGGCGGCCATGACAGTGTACCAGGTCACCGGAGGCCAGGCGGCTGTGACGCTGAAGCCCCGGCTGGCGGTATTTGCCAAACTGGCCCTGCTGACCGTCATCACTGCCAACGCCACCTCCTGCTCCTCCTTCCTCCGCAGCATCAACCGCACCCTGGTGCTGGTGATGGCGGCGGTGTTCCTGCTGTGCCTGTTTGGATTTCTGGCAGGATACTGGGCGGCAAAGCTCCTGGGGCTGGACTTCCCCACCCGGGCGACCATGTGCCTGAACACCGGGCTGCGGAACATCAGTGCCGGGTCGGTGCTGGCGCTGCAATACTTCCCCGCCCAGGTCGTCTTTCCGGTAGCCTTCACGCCGCTGTTTTTACAATTCACCACCTCCATCATCGTAAAGGTCCTGATGCGGACCCCCTCCGGCCGGGCATATGCCGCCGAAAAAGCGGATGCTTCCGTATAACAAGTAATTTTGTGCGCGGCAAGAGCCGCGCACTTTTTTTGCCGCTGTGGCCCCGCTTCGACAGGATACACCCGACTTTTCGTATTTGATTGGGTAAAATGGTGAAAACCGGAAGGAAGTGAAACCCATGAAGCCGACGACCCAAGTGCTGCAGCTGCCCGCGGCGGACATTCGCCCCAACCCCCGCCAGCCCCGCCTGGCATTTGATGAAGCGGGCCTGCGGGAGCTGGCGGCCTCCATCCGCGCCCACGGTGTCCTCCAGCCCCTGACGGTCCGCCGTACGGCGGAGGGCTGGGAGCTGATTGCCGGGGAGCGGCGCCTGCGGGCTTCCCGGCTGGCGGGGTTGGAGACCGTCCCCTGCATCGAGAGCACCGCCGGTGACGAGGAATCCGCCCTGCTGGCCCTGATTGAAAACCTGCAGCGGCAGGACCTGCACTACTTCGAGGAGGCTGCCGCCATCGGGGACTACATCCACCGGACCGGCATCACCCAGGAGGAGGCCGCCCGGCAGCTGGGCCGCAGCCCCTCGGCCCTGGCCAACAAGCTGCGGCTGCTGCGGCTCTCCCCCGCCTGCCGGGAACAGCTGGTGCAATCCGGCCTGACGGAGCGCCACGCCCGGTGTCTGCTGCGGCTGGAGGATGAATCGGAGCGGCTGGCAGCTCTCAAGTACATCGCGGACCGCCAGCTGAACGTAGCCCAGACGGAGCAGTACATTGAACGGCGGCTGGCAGCCCTGCAGGCCACGCCTCCGGCGGGACGGCGGACCTTTATCCTGAAGGACGTGCGGCTGTTTCTCAACAGCGTGGACCACGGCTTGCGGCTCATCCGCAGCGCCGGGGTGGACGCCGCCTGCGACCGGCAGGAGACGGAGGAGGACATTCTCCTGACTATCCGCATCCCCAAGCAGCGGGCCCCAAAAGGGTCCTGATTGTTACGGGATTGTAATTTGTTTTTCCCCAAACCTGTGTTAAAATGGGAAACTGAGCATAGAGTGTTCTGTGCCTGTCCACATTTGGAATAACAGGAGGGGCTTCATGGAACAGACGACAAACGAAGCCAGTGTGCAGAAAAAGCCAGGCGGTGCCCGGCTGCGGAAGGCGGAGACCGCGAAACGCGGCGGCAAAAAGCCGCTGGCGATTCTGGGGATCATCGTGGGTGTGCTGGCGCTGGCCTACGTGGGCCTGTGCGCCTACGCCGGGTCTCTGGAGACCTTTTATCCAGGCCGCCACATCAACGGTATCGACGTGGGCGGTCTGACGGTCAGCGAAGCCCAGGAAAAGCTGGAAACGGAGCTGCTGGCTCAGGAAATTACCCTGACCGACGAAGAAACCGGAACCTCCGCCGCTATTACAGTGGCGGACCTGGGCTATGCGCCGGAGGATTTTGCGGGAGATGCCCAATTCTGGAAGAACAGTGACAAACAGGAGGGCTTTTTCAGAAAGGGCTGGGCCTATCTGGCTTTTGCGACGGGCCGCTGGCCCGGCGGCGCCAACTGGCCGGACATGAACCGGGAGGTTTTGGACAGCACTGTGTCCCGTCTCTCCGAAGAACTCTCCCAGGAGCCGGTGGACAGCTCCTATGAGCTGAATGACGATTCCATTCTTCTTGTAAAGGCCCGAGACGGCCGCACAGTGGACGAATCGACTCTCCAGGCTTCCCTGACAGACATCTCCCAATATGCCGAAAGCGGCTATCAGATCCCCTTCTCTTTCACCACAGTTCCCGCCAAGACCCTGTCAGCCCAGGCCATTCACGACGAGGTGGCCGCCGAGATGAAGAA
>Ga0129317_1002253_pt1 | contig 11520 bp, 7 predicted proteins | sample Cm1ome_FD_94430 | JGI IMG/M metagenome (GOLD analysis project Ga0129317, IMG submission 94430) | Eastern black-and-white colobus group fecal microbial communities from Wisconsin, USA - Cm1105 metagenome | ecosystem: Host-associated > Mammals > Digestive system > Large intestine > Fecal | place...
ATGGCTCCCAGCTCCCGCTCTCCCTGGAGTACCTCCAGAACGATCTTGGCCTTAAATTCCGGTGTGTATTTCCCTCGTGACATAGTATGGACTCCTTTCGTTTCCTTTGGTCTATCTTACCATTTTCACGATTAATTTGGAAGATGTGGTCTATTTCCTGGGGACCATTATAGAGAGGGCACCTTGCAAGAAAATTGATAGAAAATTCACATCTGTTTTCCAAAATCTCGATTATAATGAGAGCAAATACAGCCTGATACTTCGGAGGGGATAACATGGCTAAGGGGAAATCCGGCGGTTTTATGGAATCACTGGCAGCCTTTATTGTGGATAAGCGGACGCTTTTCTTCCTGCTTTATCTGTTCGCAATCATTTTTTCCGTATTTTCCATGGGCTGGGTAGAGGTGGAAAACGATGTTACCACCTATCTTCCCGCGGATACGGAGACCCGTCAGGGCATTGTGGCCATGAACGAGAACTTCGTGGAATCCGCCACAGCCCGGATCATGGTCACAAGCGTTACCTATGACACCGCTCAGGCCCTCAACGATCAAATCGCCGAAGTTGACAGCGTTCTTATGTCAACCTTTGACGATTCCGAGGATCACTACCGGGACGCCTCCGCGGTTTTCGACGTGACCTTTGCCGAGGGTGCCGCCGCCCAAAGCTCCCTGGATGCCATGGCTTCGATTCAAAGCATCCTGGACGGCTATGACGTATATTACGATACCACCATTGGCTATGATGAAAACGCCATGCTGGCGGAGGAAATGACCAGCATCCTGATTGTGGCAGTCATTATCATCATCGGCGTGCTGGTGCTCACCTCCCGCTCCTATATGGAGGTGCCGGTGCTGCTGCTGACCTTCGGTGCGGCGGCAATTCTGAACATGGGAACCAACTTCCTGTGCGGCAAAATCAGCTTCATCTCCAACTCCATCGCCGTGGTTTTGCAGCTGGCCCTGGCCATCGACTATGCCATTATCCTCTGCCACCGGTTCACCGATGAGCGGGATACCAGAAGCGCCCGGGACGCCGCGGTCATTGCCCTGACCAAGTCCATTCCGGAAATCAGTGCCTCTTCCCTTACCACCATCAGCGGTCTGGCGGCCCTGGGCTTTATGGAATTCGCCATCGGGCTGGATATGGCCATTGTGCTCATCAAGTCCATTCTCCTAAGTATGCTCTCCGTCTTCACCCTGATGCCGGGGCTGCTGGTGCTGTTCAGTCCCCTCATGGACAAGACCCGTCACAAGTCACTGGTGCCGGACGTATCCCTGCTGGGTAAGTTCGCCGTGAAGACCCGGAAGATTGTGCCGCCCCTGTTCTTTGCCGTGCTGGTGGCCGCCTTTATTCTGTCCAACAACTGCCCCTACTCCTATAGCTACAACGACCTGCGCACCCCAAAAATGACCGACCGGCAGAACGCTTTCTTTGCCATCCAGGACACCTTCGGCAACAACAATATGGTGGCTCTGATGGTTCCCAGCGGAGACTACGAGGCGGAGAGCCGGATCCTTCAGGAGCTGGAGGAAATGCCTGAGGTGAAGAGTACCATGGGTCTTTCCGGCATTGAAGCCATGGACGGCTACAAGCTCACCGATTCCCTGACACCCCGGCAGCTATCCGAAGTGCTGGGCATGGACTATGAGGTGATCCAGCTGCTGTACAGCGCCTATGCCGCCGACCACAGCGAAATCGGGGCCGTCTTAAGCGGCATTGAGGATTATGAGATACCTCTGTTTGACATGTTCCTGTACTTAAAAGACCAGATGGAGGCCAACAGCATCACCCTGCCCAGCGATGGAGACCTGGACGTAAACGCCCTCCTGGATCAGCTGGACACCGCCAAAAACCAGATGCGCAGCGACCGCTACAGCCGTATGGTAATCTACCTGAACCTGCCCGAGGAAGGCCAGGAGACCTTCGACTTCCTGTCCACCATCCGTCGGGTGGCCGGACAGTATTATGACGGAGACTACTATGTGGTGGGCAACTCCACCAGCGCCCGGGATCTTTCCTCCTCCTTTGTCAAGGACAACCTGATGATCTCCATTCTGTCCTCCTTCTTTGTCATTGTCATTCTGCTGTTCACCTTCCAGTCGGCGGGACTGCCCCTGCTGCTCATTGCGGTCATTCAGGGCAGTATCTGGATTAACTTCTCCATTCCCACTCTGTTCAGCATTCCCATGTACTTCCTGGGCTACCTGATCGTCCAGGCCATCCAGATGGGCGCCAACATCGACTACGCCATTGTGATTTCCAGCCACTACCAGGAGCTGAAAAAGCAGATGCCCCACAAGAAGGCCATTGTGAAGGCCCTCAACGCCTCCTTCCCCACGGTGTTCACCTCCGGCACCATTCTGGCCTCCGCGGGTTTGCTCATCGGCAACATGTCCGCCCAGCCGGTTGTGTCCGTTATGGGCACCTGCATTGGCAGAGGCACCATTATCTCCATGATTCTGGTACTGCTGGTGCTGCCTGCCTTCCTGGTGCTGGGCGATTCCATCATTGAACGCACCAGCTTCCAGCTCAAGGGCATTGAGGCCCCGGTACATTCCGCCACCGGTACCCTCCGGATCAGCGGCCGGGTTCGGGGCTACGTCTGCGGTATGATGGACGGCGAGTTTAACGGCGTCCTCCACGGAGAAATGAACGCCAATATCGCTACCGGCGGCCAGATTCATGAGGAAACAGAGAAAGGAGGAGATGTCCAATGAAGAAGCGCGTAATCTGCGGCCTTGTATGTCTGCTTTTGGTTTTTTCCCTGGCCCTTCCCGGATTTGCCCTGGAAGAAGAGGCCCAAACCCCGGGCCAGGTTCTCTACATCTCCTCCGTGACCCGCTTCCTGCGCTTCGCGGAAAAATGCCGCCTGGACAGCTACAGCCAGGATCTGACCGTCTTCCTGGAAACCGATCTGGATCTGACGGGCACAGACTTTGCCGGGATCCCCATTTTCTGCGGCACCTTCCAGGGCCAGGGCCACACCATTTCCGGCCTGGCTCTGTCCGCTGACGGCTCCGACCTGGGACTATTCCGTTATCTCACGGATACCGCCAGCGTCTATGACCTGAACGTTCTGGGCACCGTTACCCCCGGCGGCAGCCAGGAAAGCATCGGCGGCATTGCGGGCAGCAACAGCGGCAAAATTCAAAACTGCACCTTCACCGGCGACGTCTCCGGAGGAGACATGGTCGGCGGTCTGGCAGGTGAGAACACCCTTACCGGTATTTTGGACGGCTGCACCGTTTACGGCAGCCTCCACGGCTCCCACTTTGTGGGAGGCCTGGCAGGAAAGAACAGCGGCGTGATCCGGGGCTGCATCAACCACGCCCAGATCAACACCACCTCCCAGGAAAACACCGTATCCCTGTCCGACGTGACTCTGGAAAACATGCTTGGCTCCGAATCCGCAACTACGGTGACGGATATCGGCGGTATCGCGGGCAGCTCCTCCGGGGTGATCCGCAGCTGCATCAACCGTGGTGAGGTCGGATATCAGCACATGGGCTACAACATCGGCGGCATTGCCGGCACCCAGTCCGGTTATATTGTGGACTGCTCCAACCGGGCCGGCGTCCGGGGCCGGAAGGAGGTGGGCGGCATTGTGGGTCAGATGGAGCCTGCCGCCCTCATTGAATACGACGAAGACGCCTTGCAGATTTTGAAGGGCCAGCTCACCGGCATGGGCGGCACCATCAGCAAAACCGCGTCTAACGTCCAGTCCGCCGGAAGCGCCCTGTATGGTCAGGTCAGCGACATGCAGGAATACGCGGATCTTGCCAGAGAATCCGTGGATCTGCTGATCCCGGATCGGGACGATCCCCATCTGCCGGACATGGACACCATTCAGGCGGCTCATAACGGTCTGAGCACCAGCCTGTCCGGTATGCGCAGCACCCTGGAGGGCATGGGCTCCACCACAGCCTCCGCTGTGGGCACCCTGTCCAATAACCTTTCCACCCTGCAAAGCCAGGTAAGCGCCATGTCCGCTACCCTCAATAACGTCTCCGAAACCCTGGGCGGCAGCATTTCCGACGTATCCGATCAGGATACCCAGGATACCCTGACCGGCAAGGTTGCCGACTGCAAAAACTACGCCCAGGTACTGGGCGACCGGAACATCGGCGGCATTGCCGGTGCTCTGGCCCTGGAAAACGACCTGGATCAGGAGGACAACTGGGACATCTTCGGCGACCGCTCCCTGAACTTTGAAAGCCAGCTCCGGGCCGTGATCTTCGACTGTGACAACCGGGGCACCGTCACCGCCGGAAAACGGGCAGCCGGCGGTATCGCAGGCTGGCAGTCCCTGGGCCTTGTAAAAGAATGCACCAATACCGGCCGGGTGGAGGGCGCCGATGCTGCCTATGTGGGCGGCATCTCGGGGCAAAGCACCGGCTTCATCCGCTCCTCCTATTCTAACTGCCTGATTTCCGGCAGGAAAAACGTAGGCGGCATTGCCGGCAGCGCTGCCATTGCCACCGACTGCCGCAGCCTGGTTCGGCTGGAGGACAGCAGTGAGAAGTGGGGCGCCATTCTGGGCGGCACGGAGGAGAACGTCCACGAGGACGTAGAGATTCCCATCTCCGGGAACTACTACCTCACCGTCAGCCAGGATCCGGGAGGCATTGACGGCATCAGCTACGAAGGTCTTGCCCAGCCCCTCAGCGAAGGCGCTTTCTTCCGGCTGTCCGATCTGCCGGAGGTGTTCGGCCGGGCCCTGGTGACCTTCCGCTTTGATGACGGCACGGAAAAGCAGATCCGGGTTGCCACCGGTTCTTCCCTGGATCCCAGCCAGATCCCGACCCTGCCGGAAAGAAGCGGCACCATTCCCCGTTGGGAAGGCCTGGCAGAAGCAGACCTTAACAAGATTTTCTTCGATCTGACCTTCGAAGCGGTTTATGACAGCCTGCACAGCACCATTGCCAGTGACACTCTCTCCGACACCGGGAAGCCCATGCTTCTGGTGCAGGGCTCCTTCTCCGCCGATGCCCAGGTATCCATCGTCCCGTCTCAGGACGGGCCCGCGCCGGAAAACCGGGAAACTCTCCTGGGTGCCTGGGATTTGGCGCTGCCGGAGGATTCCGTCACCGCCGGGCGGCTGTGCCTGCCGGACGGGTGCAATACCGACCATCTGACCGTTATGGTATCCGATGATCAGCTCTGGCACCCCGTTTCCCACACCATCAGCGGCAGCTACGCTGTCTTCCCACTGACCGGCAACGAAACCAAAGTGGCGATTCTGGAAGCAGAGCCCATCCACTGGCAAATGCCTGCCGCCATTGCCGGAGGCGTGGCCCTGCTGGCTTTGACCCTGTTCCTGATTCTTCGGAAACGTCCCAAAAAAGCCGCCGGAAAATAAGGGCAGCACCGCGCGATGGGTACTTCCTAAAAAGTTTGGGCGTCCTCACGGACGCCCCTTCTTTTTAGCAGCCGCAGCCGCAGCGATTGTTGTCGCAGTCGTTCCAGTTCCCGCAGCCGCTGTTGCCCCAGGTGCCGTTGCCGCAGTTGCAGAACAGCAGGATCAGAATGATGATCCACCACCAGTTGTTGTTCAGGCAGCCGCACAGACCGTTGTTGTTACACATAAAACTTACCTCCGAAATTTTTTTACTTGAGCTTCACCGCTCATTCCATGGTATTCTCCGGGTCAAAAAATGTGCGGCGAAGGAACCGGGAATTTTGGCCTGAGGGTCGTCTTTTCAGGAGCCCTTCAGCTTTTTCCTGTATACTGTAGGCAAAATCCATTTGGAAAGGAATCTTGCTATGAAAAAAGTAACCGCCCTGCTGCTTGTCTGCCTGCTTCTCACCGGCTGCGGACAAAAAGTGGTGGCCTCCGTCACCGATCCCACGCCGGAGGCGCCAACCCAGTCCCCCACAGTCTCTTCGGAGGCCATCGATTCTTCGGAATATGAAAGCCGTTTCTCCTCGGAGACCCGGATCACCCTGTCTGACAATGGCATCACCGTAGACGGCGGAGACGAGACGCCCTCCGTCTACACCTCCCGGGACATTGTCTACTACGAAGACCGGGACGTCTATGAAAGCGGCAACCCTTACGGAGAAGGGGAGACCTGGGAAAAGCACACCGCCCAGGAAGCGGATGCCCACATTGTCGTCAACATCACCACTCCCGGTGCCTACCGTCTCAGCGGCACCCTGTCCGCCGGACAGATTCGGGTGGATCTGGGAGAAGATGCCGAAGCGGATCCCGAAGCTGTGGTGGAGCTGATTTTGGACGGGGCGGATATCACCTGCACCGTAGCTCCCGCGATTGTATTCCGCAGCGTCTACGAGTGCGCCGGGGACGCCAGTGAAGACACAGCCTCCGCCCAGGCGGATACCTCCGCTGCCGGGGCAAGCCTGATCCTGACCGGGGAAAATACCGTTACCGGCTCCCATGTGGCCCGGATCTACCAGGATAACGACAAGGAAAAGAAGCTGATTAAGCAGGACGGGGCCATCTATTCCTATATGTCCATGAACGTCTTCGGCCCCGGCGCTCTTCTGCTCACCGCCGACAACGAGGGATTGGACACGGAGATGCACCTGACCATCCAGGGCGGAGACATCACCATCCGTTCCGGAAACGATGGAATCAACACCAATGAGGACAATGTCTCCGTTACCACGATCAACGGAGGCAGTCTGCACATCACCGCGGGATTGTCCGGAGAAGGAGACGGTATCGACTCCAACGGCTATTTGGTGGTTAACGGAGGCCATGTAACCGCCCTGGCCCATCCGGCTTCGGACAGCGGTCTGGACTCCAGCTGCGGAACTTATGTAAACGGCGGTACCGTAATCGCCCTTGGTGCTGCCATGGATCGGGCGGATGGGGCTTCCGGCCAGGTCACATTGAATTTACAGTTTGCTCAGGATCAGAGCGGCTCTCTGGCCGTGGAACAGGAAGACGGCACCGTTATTTTCTCCTACGACCCCGCGTCGGAGGAAGACCAGCGGCAGTATCAGGGAGCGATTCTCTCCTGCCCGGAGCTAACCCAGGGTGAAACCTACCATATTTATGCAAACGGCGTTCTCCTGGGCTACAGCAGCACCCAGGGTGACCGGGGCTTTGGCGGCTTCCATCCCGGGGCCGGCCCGGAGGAGCAGCCGCCGGAGGGCTTGGATGGTCAGAGACCGGAGAAGCCCAAGGACAGGGAACAGCCCAAGGATCTTCCCGACGGCGGGCATCCGGACATGTCCGGAGGGAATCCTCCCATGCCCGACGATTTTCCCAAGGAAGGAACCGATTTCCAGGAAGCGCCCCATGAGGCAGCCGTCCTCAGCACGGAATTCACCCTGACCGACCGGGTGGGCAGCTTCTTTGGCCTGGCCCCGGCGGAAGAATAACCCAAAAACGCTCCGATGCTTCCGGCATCCTCCGGAAACATCGGGGCGTTTCCTTGTTTTCAGTATCCAAACAGCCATCGGGTATAATGTTTAAAAATAATTCAAAAACTACCCATTGACTTTTTTGGCACTCAATGGTATAGTGTGCTTAGCACTCAGAGAGAATGAGTGCTAAAACAAAAAATGAAGGAGGAAGCGCCTATGGAACTGTCGGAACGGAAGAAAAAGGTACTGCGGTCTGTGGTTGACCTGTATATCCGCACAGCGGAGCCCGTTGGCTCCAAGGCCATCACCGAGCTTCCGGATATGCGTTATTCCTCCGCTACCATACGAAACGAAATGGCCGAGCTGACCGCCTTAGGGCTCTTGGAGCAGCCCCACACCAGCGCCGGCCGGATCCCCTCCACCGCCGGATACCGGATGTATGTGGATGAGCTGATGATGGACTACCGGTTGTCCATGGACGAAACCAAATCCATCAACCATGCCATCGAGGAAAAGATGCAGCAGGTGGATAAGATGGTGGAAAAGGTGGCAAAGCTGGTTTCCCAGGCCACGGAACTTCCCGCCATCTCCGTCACCGCAAGGCAGAGCGGCATCAGTGTAGAGCATTTCGAACTGGTTCAGTCCGGCAAGGGCAGCGTGATTCTGATGCTCATGCTCCCCGGGGATCAGGTGGTGAACAAGGTCATCAAGCTCCCCGTATCCCTTACGGAAATGGATCTGAAGCTTCTTTCCGCGGTATTGAACGCCTCCATGACGGGACTTACCCTGGAGGAGATCACCGCCGAGCTGCTAGAAAAGGTCATGGGTGCCGCGGGCGCTGCTGCTCCCCTGGTTCCCATTGTTCTGGACTTCACCCAGGAGACACTGAAAAAGAGCGGCGCCACCAATATGGCTGTGGTTGGACAGTCCCGGCTTCTGGGACTTCCCGAATATCAGGACGTAAATAAGGCCCAGCGGGTCATGGAATCCATGGACGAGGATGCCTTCCGGAACCTGCCCGCGGTAATGGGAAACAGCAGCGGCACCAAGGTCATCGTTGGGCCGGAAAATGTGGCGGACGAACTAAAGGACACCTCCGTAGTGGTCACCAAGTTCGACATCGGGGAAGGCATGCAGGGCATGATCGGCGTGGTAGGGCCCACCAGAATGGACTACGCCAAGGTCACGGCCAGGCTGAGCTACTTCGCCGAAAGCCTTTCCAAGATGTTCTCAAAGCCCGAAACGCCCCAGCTTCCTCAGCCGGAAGCGGACGAACCCCACGAATAGCATGAATTTTTACAGCATACAATGAGGAGGCTAATATAACGTGGCAAAAAAGGAAAAAGAAACCCAGGCAACCCAGGAAGAAACCGAAACCGTGGTAACGGAAGAAACCACCGAAACCCCGGAGCAGGCTCCGGAAGCGCCGGAAGTAAATCCCTGGGAAGAAAAATATAACGCGGAACGGGACGCTCACCTGCGCATCGCTGCGGAGTTTGACAACTTCCGCAAGCGCACTGTGAAGGAGAAGGACGCCTCCTATGGCAACGGCAGGGCCGATACCATCGGCAAGCTCCTTCCCGTCTATGACAATCTGGAACGGGCCCTGAACCAGCCCACCGAGGACGCCGCCTACAAAAAGGGCGTGGAAATGACCATGACCGAGCTTGTGAAGATCCTCACCGACATGGGTGTGGAGATCTTCGGGCAGCCCGGCGACGCCTTTGATCCCAATCTGCACAACGCCGTGATGCACACGGAAAGCGAGGAGCATGGTGAGAACACCATCTCCCAGGTGTTCCAGAAGGGCTTCAAGCTGGGTGACAAGGTCATCCGCTTCGCCATGGTGCAGGTGGCAAATTAATTCGCAAGCAAACACTTAACATATAAAACCATTCTTACAGAATTTTAGGAGGATAAAGATTATGAGCAAGATTATCGGTATTGACCTTGGTACTACCAATTCCTGTGTTGCCGTTCTGGAAGGCGGCGAACCCACCGTTATCGCCAACGCCGAAGGCAACCGCACCACCCCGTCCGTTGTGGCCTTCTCTAAGACCGGCGAGCGTATGGTTGGCCAGGTGGCAAAGCGTCAGGCTGTCACCAACGCTGACCGCACCGTCTCTTCCATCAAGCGCCACATGGGCGAAAATTACCACGTTACCATTGACGGCAAGGGCTACACCCCTCAGGAAATCAGCGCCATGGTGCTGAGCAAGCTGAAGGCCGACGCCGAGGCTTATCTGGGCCAGACCGTCTCTGAGGCTGTCATCACCGTTCCCGCTTACTTCTCCGACGCCCAGCGTCAGGCCACCAAGGACGCCGGCAAGATCGCCGGTCTGGACGTCAAGCGGATCATCAACGAGCCCACCGCTGCTGCTCTGGCCTACGGCCTGGATAAGGAAACCGAGCAGAAGATCATGGTCTACGACCTGGGCGGCGGCACCTTCGACGTGTCCATCCTGGACATCGGCGACGGCGTCATCGAGGTTCTGGCTACTGCCGGCGATACCCACCTGGGCGGCGATGACTTCGACCAGCGGATCATGGACTACCTGGTTGCAGAATTCAAGAAGGCCGAGGGCATCAACCTGGCCGGCGACAAGGTTGCTATGCAGAGACTGAAGGAAGCTGCCGAGAAGGCCAAGATCGAGCTGTCCGGCATGACCTCCACCAGCATTAACCTGCCCTATATCACCGCCGACGCTACCGGCCCCAAGCACCTGGATGTGACTCTGTCCCGGGCCAAGTTCAATGAGCTGACCGCCGATCTGGTGGAGCGTACCATGAAGCCTGTCCGTCAGGCCATGTCCGACGCGGGCCTTTCCGCTTCCGACCTGCACAAGGTGCTGCTGGTTGGCGGCTCCACCCGTATCCCCGCCGTCCAGGACGCCGTGAAGTCCATCACCGGCAAGGAAGGCTTCAAGGGCATCAACCCCGATGAGTGCGTGGCCGTAGGCGCTGCCATTCAGGGCGGTGTTCTCACCGGCGATGTGCAGGACATCCTGCTGCTGGACGTGACCCCTCTGTCCCTGGGCATTGAGACCATGGGCGGCGTGTTCACCCGTCTGATTGACCGGAACACCACCATTCCTACTCACAAGAGCCAGATCTTCTCCACCGCCGCTGACGGCCAGACCTCCGTTGAGGTTCACGTCCTCCAGGGCGAGCGGGAAATGGCTGCTTACAATAAGACTCTGGGCCGCTTCCAGCTCACCGGCATTGCTCCCGCACCCCGGGGCGTGCCTCAGATCGAGGTTACCTTCGACATCGATGCCAACGGCATTGTGAAGGTTTCCGCCAAGGATCTGGGCACCGGCAAGGAGCAGCAGATCTCCATCACCGCTTCCACCAACCTGAGCCAGGAAGACATCGACAAGGCCGTGAAGGAAGCCGAGCAGTACGCCGCCGAGGACAAGGCCCGCAAGGACGAGGTTGACACCCACAACGCTGCCGACCAGACCGTCTACCAGACCGAGAAGACCCTGAACGAGCTGGGCGACAAGATCGACGCCAGCGAGAAGGCCTCCATCCAGGCTGCCATTGACAAGCTGAAGGAAGTCAACAAGGGCACTGACGTTGCCGCCATCAAGGCTGCCACCGAGGAAGTCCAGCAGGCCTTCTACAAGGTTTCCGAGAAGCTGTACCAGCAGGCGGGTCCCCAGGGCGGTCAGGGTAACCCCCAGCAGCCCGGCGATGACGGCGTGGTTGACGCTGACTACGAGACCGTTGACTAATCAGTTTTATGGAATAGGGGCGGCTTTCGCCGCCCCTATACGGCGTAGTGAGAGTATTGAGGTAAGGTAACATGGCAGAAAACAAACGTGACTATTACGAGGTGCTGGGGGTCAGTAAGGACGCCAGCGCCGATGAAATCAAAAAAGCCTACCGGAAAAGCGCCATGAAGTATCACCCTGACCGGAACCCCGGAGACAAAACCGCCGAGGAAAAGTTCAAGGAGTGCGGGGAAGCTTACGAGGTGCTGTCCGACCCGGACAAGAAGGCCCGGTACGACCAATATGGCTTTGCCGGTGTGGATCCCAACTTTGGCGCGGGCGGTTCCGGCTTTGGCGGAGGCTTCGGCGGCTTTGAGGGCTTTGGGGATTTCGGCGATATTTTCAGCGATTTCTTCGGCGGCGGCAGAAGCCGGGGCAGCCAGCAGAACGTTCCCCAGCGGGGCGA
>Ga0129317_1002254_pt1 | contig 11512 bp, 9 predicted proteins | sample Cm1ome_FD_94430 | JGI IMG/M metagenome (GOLD analysis project Ga0129317, IMG submission 94430) | Eastern black-and-white colobus group fecal microbial communities from Wisconsin, USA - Cm1105 metagenome | ecosystem: Host-associated > Mammals > Digestive system > Large intestine > Fecal | place...
GAAAACCTAACCGCAGTATCTTCTTCTCCAGCCAGCGATACCGCTTCCCCCGGGACGAAAGACTCATATACACACCCCACCACCCCGTCCGCTGGCCGTTCCGGCGGCGTCCTCACCTGCTTATCTAAATCTCCATGTTCTCATACCTTGCATCCCGGTAAAATTTGTTGTAGGATAGTAATAACGACAGATACAGACAGGAATGAAGGGAGAAATTACATGCTCAATGAAAGCTATGCAGAATGCCTGATTAAAAAGAAACCGCCGGGGCCGGCGCCGTTAATAAAGATATTATTGGCAGTGGGACTACTTATTACAGCCGGTTCCATTCTCTTGTTTGGTCTGGCAGGATTTATTGCTTTTGCGGCAATGTGCGCTTTTGCTTATCACACAATTCAAAACCTGAATGTGGAGTATGAGTATCTGCTGGTGGATAAGATTTTTTCCGTAGACCGTATTTTAAATAAGATGCGTAGAAAAAAGGCGGCCGAATACACGCTGGAGGATATTCAGGTTATCGCACCTGAAAATTCCGGCAGAATCAGGGAGTACGATAATCAGGTGAAAAAAGTAAGCGATTATACATCGGGAGACGCGGGAGCGGTCCGGTATGCCTTTATCTATACAAAGAGCGGTGCGGGCGAAAAGGTTCTTTTTGAACCGGATGATAAAATGCTGCGCTGCATTAAGCAGATGGCTCCAAGAAAAATGTTTGAAAATTAGATGTAACAGTTCATGCTGTCTGAGCTGTCACAATTCGATGATAGTTACTGTTCACACCCCGCCAAAAAGCAGCGCGCTGTGAACAATAACACGCTTCGCGATGCACAGAAACGGCAAAAAGCGCCGTTTCGCGCCGTGAAACTCGGGATTTTCGTGCAAAATGCGCACGAAAACACCTCGCGGGACATAACCGTGTGAACAGTAACCGATGATACGGTTCCCGGAAAAACGTCAACGTGTGTGGTTGACATCACTCGCCAAATTTGATAGTATTAGATACTAATAACTCAAAATTCAGGAATAAGAGAGTTTATTTAACAAAAGAAGGCATGAGGTCAAACCACGCATCTGTATAAGATGTGGCCGCACTCTGTGAAATTACCGGGTGTGGATTGAAACAATCATAATACGAAAGTGAGGAAGAATTAATGGGTAAGATTATTGGCGATGGCATTACATTTGATGATGTACTGCTCGTACCGTCATATTCAGAAATCATTCCGAATCAGGTTGATTTAAGCACGCATCTGACGAAAAAAATTAAGCTGAATATCCCTTTGATGAGCGCCGGGATGGATACCGTTACCGAGCACAGAATGGCAATAGCCATGGCAAGACAGGGCGGTATCGGCATTATTCACAAGAATATGTCTATTGAAGAGCAGGCAGAGGAAGTCGATAAGGTTAAGCGTTCAGAGAACGGTGTCATCACAGACCCATTTTATCTATCCCCGGAACATACATTAAAGGATGCCGACGAGCTGATGGGCAAATTCCGCATTTCCGGTGTGCCGATCACAGAGGGAAGAAAGCTGGTTGGCATCATCACGAACCGCGACCTCAAGTTCGAGGAGGATTTCTCCAGAAAGATTAAAGAGTGCATGACCTCCAGGAATCTGGTGACGGCAAAAGAGGGAATCACCCTGACTGAGGCGAAGAAAATCCTGGCAAAGGCCAGAGTGGAGAAGCTTCCTATCGTGGATGACGACTTCAACTTAAAGGGACTTATCACTATTAAAGATATTGAGAAACAGATTAAATATCCGTTTTCAGCAAAGGATGAACAGGGCAGGCTTCTCTGCGGCGCAGGCGTCGGCATTACCGCCAATGTGCTGGAGCGCGTGGATGCACTGGTCAAGGCAAAGGTGGATGTGGTTGTGCTGGATTCTGCACACGGCCACTCGGAGAACGTACTTCGCTGTGTAAGGATGATCAAGGAAGCTTACCCGGATGTTCAGGTTATTGCGGGCAACGTTGCGACAGGCGCTGCCACAAGAGCGCTGATTGAAGCCGGTGTGGATGCCGTCAAAGTCGGTATCGGACCTGGTTCCATCTGTACCACCCGTGTGGTTGCCGGTATCGGCGTACCGCAGATCACGGCCGTGATGGACTGCTATGAGGTGGCAAAAGAATATAATATACCGATTATTGCAGACGGCGGCATCAAGTATTCGGGCGATGTGACGAAAGCAATCGCGGCCGGCGGAAGCGTATGTATGATGGGCTCCATGTTTGCAGGCTGCGACGAGAGTCCGGGCACATTTGAGTTATACCAGGGAAGAAAATATAAAGTATACCGCGGTATGGGGTCTATTGCGGCCATGGAGAACGGAAGCAAGGACCGCTACTTCCAGAGCGATGCGAAAAAGCTGGTTCCGGAAGGCGTCGAAGGACGTGTGGCATATAAGGGCATGGTGGAAGATACGGTATTCCAGCTTCTGGGCGGCCTTCGCTCAGGCATGGGCTACTGCGGAGCGGCCGATATCAGGACGCTTCAGGAGACGGGAAGCTTTATCAAGATTTCCGCTGCCTCCCTGAAAGAGAGCCATCCTCACGATATCCATATTACAAAGGAAGCTCCGAATTACAGTATCGAATAAATACCGTTGATTTTTGGCATGGTATATCCTGCAATGGAAAGATGGCCTTTGGGCCTGATAATAACAGGTGATGTCCTTCAGAGGGTGTCACCTGTTTATTTGTATCGGCAGATTTGTGGATAAGAATCATATTAAACAGCATTTTTGGGGAAAATGTCAGCAGGGAAGGTATGAAAGGAAGGGGAATAGGAATGGTAAAACTTCGTGAAAGGATTTCGGTAAAAGACGTGGGGCTGCTTCTGATTGGGGCTGTGATTTACAGTATCGGCACGCATGCATTTATGGTTCCGGCCAACATAGCGCCGGGCGGTGCGTCCGGCATCGCGCTGATGGTCAATTATCTGACGGATCTGCCGGTGGGAGCTTTGACTCTGGTATTAAATATACCACTTTTAATACTGGCCTGGTTTTATCTCAGCCGCCGTTTCGCCGTCACAACGGCAGCAGCGAGCATCGTATGCTCTCTGATTCTGGATCTGGCGGTGGCTCCCATTTGCCCGGTGTATAATGGGGACAGGATGCTTTGCAGCCTGTACGGGGGAGTACTGGTCGGTGTGGGCATGGCCATGATTTTTATGACGGGGACGACCACGGGTGGGACGGATATAATCGGTTACCTGCTCCAGAAGAAGAGGCCTCATATGTCCATTGGAAGAGCCTTGCTGTTGGTGGACAGCGTGATATTAATGTTTTCAATATTTGTATTCGGCAATATTGAAGCAGCTCTTTTTGGACTGATTGCGCTGTATGCACAGACGAAAGTGATCGATTCCATTATTTACGGCGGTGATGCGGGAAGTATGGCAACGATTGTGACCGGGAATCCGGACGGCATAGCTGCCAAGGTGATTTATGAGCTGGACCGGACGGCGACGGTGCTTCCGGCAAAAGGGGCATACAGCAGGAAGGATACCAGCGTTCTTTTATGTACGGTGAGAAAGTCTCAGTTTGTCAAGCTGAAAAGAATTGTATATGAAGAAGATCCCGATGCATTTGTCATGGTTACGGAGACATCGGAGGTACTTGGGCTGGGGTTCCGCGCGTTTAAGGATTCGTTATGAAATAAGGCAGAGCAGAGTGCTGCGATTCAAGTTTAACTTGAGTTGCAGTCCTTTTTTTCATAGGAAAGCATGCTGGCTGCAGATGTATAGAAATTGGTTTAAAATGTAATAAATATAGTAACCGGACAATGAAATCCTCATGTGTTCACATAATCTTCATATAATCCCCACATTTATATGATAATTTGTAACAGAAATGTAATATTTAGATTTGAAACACAGGAGGAAAAAAGATGCGGACAGGCAAATTAATGGCGGCTTTAATGATTGGAATGGTTCTGACATCAGTCAACAGTCATCCTGCCCAGGCAAAGAATTCTGCGGCAAGGGCTGCGGTGTATGAGAAATCAAGGTCAGATGAAATACAGAAGACAGAAACGCAGGAGAAAGAAACTGGGAAGATAGAACTGCAGAAGATAGGACCGCAGAAGGAGGAAACACAGAAGAATGGGAAAGCGGCGGAGGAGGAGATAAGAGATGCGTCGGGGCCTGGGAAAGAAATCATACAGGAGCAGTCACAGATGCAGGAACAGCTTCCGCCACAGGCAGCAGCCCAGGAGACGGAAAAAGTGGATAAGGGAGCAGAGGTTGTCGCATTTGCCACCCAATTTGTCGGAAATCCATACAAGTATGGCGGAACCAGCCTGACGGGAGGCGCCGACTGTTCCGGGTTTGTCATGAGCGTTTTCAAGCAGTTTGGTATAGAGCTTCCAAGAACATCCAGGGAGCAGGGCCGGGCGGGAACTGAAGTGGGAGGTTTGGAAAATGCGGTGCCGGGAGATATTATATCTTATAAAGGACATATAGGCATTTACATAGGTCAGAATCAGTTAGTACATGCAAGTAACGAGAGGGAAGGAATCAAAATTTCTCCGGCAACCTATAAGCGTATTCTTTCTATAAGAAGAGTAATTTAAAGAGAGCTGCAGTTTTCGGCAGGCCCGGACTGTGATAGAATAAAGCGTCTGCCCGGCTTGGCAGGTTAATGAAAATGAAAAAACAGGACATGGTGATCAGTTATGGGAAAAAACAGGACGATTCTTCTGGTAGATGATGAAGAGAAGATAGTGGAGGTTTTGCAGGCTTATCTGGAAAAAGCGGGATATGAGGTCCTGTGTGCCTATGACGGCGCGGCAGCTATGGAGCTGTTCAGAAATAACGATATCTCATTGATACTTTTGGATTTAATGCTTCCGGATATCATGGGGGAGGAAATATGCAGGATGGTGCGCGCTGTTTCCCGTGTACCGATTATTATGCTGACGGCGAAGACAGAGGAAAATGATTTGATAAAGGGACTCAGGCTTGGCGCGGACGATTATATTTTTAAACCGTTCAGCCCGAGAACCGTGGTGGCAAAGGCAGAAGCAGTCTTGAGAAGGGTGGAGAGCGATAAACTTATCAGCGTCCCGGTTTCCTATAATCAGGGGAGCCTTGTGATAGATTTTCAAAACGGAGACGTTAAGGCCGGGGGACAGGATGCTGGCCTGACACCGACGGAATACAAAATTCTGGCTACAATGGCTAAGGCTCCGAACCGGACATTTACCAGAGAACAGCTCATCACCTATGCTTTGGATGATAATTTTGACGGATATGACAGAAGTATTGACACCTATATAAAAAGTATCCGCTCTAAAATTGAGGAGGATCGGAAAAATCCCGTTTTTATCGTCACGGTACACGGGATTGGGTATAGATTTGTAGGGGTTACCGAATGAAAAAAACATTAAAAAGCACCTTGATTATTCCGTATTCTTTGATTGCAGTGCTGCTGGTCCTGACATTGAGCGTTCTATTCAATGTCACGGAAACCAGGACATTTGAACAATATGCAAAAAAGCAGCGGAAAAACCAAATCAGCCGGATTGTGGCTCAGGTCGGCATGCTCTATGATGAGCAGACAGGAAGCTATGATCAGAGAGGCATTGAAATGGTTGGGTATGCCGCATTACAAAACGGGATAATTATGCAGCTTGAGAACGAAGACAAAACTCTGGACTGGGATATAAGGAGCCACAGGGCAGAAGAGTGTTCGATGGTGCTGCAGCATGCGGAAGAGAATATGAACCAGAAATATCCTAATTTCAAAGGCGGGTACACGGAAGAGCAGTATCCGTTGATTCAGGACGGAAAGGTCACAGGCACGTTAAAATTAGGGTATTACGGTCCGTATTCTCTGAGTGACGGCGAATTAGAGCTGATGAAAAGCCTCGATAAATCACTTTTGATTATCGGTGCGGCAGCTCTTTGCATTGTGGCTGTTCTTGGTATGTTAATCGCACGGGCTGTCACCGATCCGGTTACAGGCGTGATACGGACGGCACAGAGGATAGCCGGCGGTGAGTACGGGACACAGGCGGAAAAAAATTCCTCCATTGCAGAGACGGCCCTTCTGATTGAAGCGATCAACGAAATGTCGCTTAAGCTGGAAGAAAATGAAAAGCAAAAGCGCCGGATTACGTCGGATGTGGCCCACGAACTTCGTACGCCGCTTACGAATCTGCAGACCCATATGGAGGCAATGATAGACGGGGTTTGGGAGACAACGACAGCCAGGCTGGAAAGCTGTCACGCGGAAATTCTGAGGCTGGTCGGGATTGTGGAGCAGCTCCAGGAACTCTATCTGCTTGAAAATAAGGAGCAGGCGCCAGATAAACGGAGATTTGATTTCAGGGAGTTATGCATGGAGGTATTTGACGGCTTTGAAATCAAGGCAAAGGAGAAAAATATAAGGCTTCTAATGGCAATGCCGCCTAAGACGCCCATTTATGCGGATTATTACCGTCTGAAGCAGTGTATGATAAATCTGATCTCCAATGCTCTGGCTTATACGCCCGGAGGCGGTCATATTGCAGTAGAATACAGAATGCGGGAAGGACACGTGGAGATAAAGGTCCGGGACGACGGTCCTGGTATACCTGAGGAGGATATTTCACATCTGTTTGAGCGGTTTTACCGGGTTGACAAATCCCGCAGCAAAAAGACAGGAGGCATGGGAATCGGATTGGCCATTACAAAGGCGATTGTAAAAATGCACGGAGGGGAGATTTCGGCAGAGAACCAGAATGGACAGGGGGCGGTATTCACAATCAAGCTGCCGTACCAGGCTGGATAGGGTTACTGGTAACAGTTCATCCTTCGGCTAAACCGTAACAAATGATGCACAGAAACGGCAAAAAAACGCCGTTTCGCGCCGCACAACTCGGGATTTTCGCAAAAACGGCGAAAACACCTCGCGGAATACATCATGGCTGAACTGTTACGGTTACTGTCCACACCCAATGTCAATGTATTTACATTTTTTGCCGGCTGGCGTATAATAATTGCATCACAAATTCTGAAAGGGACAAAAATGGTATTTAAAATTGCACTGCTGCTAAAAGAACACTTTCGGGAGAGAATCAGCAGCTATATGTCAAACAAACCGGAAGATGTTGTCATTGATTTTATCCCATATTCGACGGTGAGAGAGGTACAGGATATTTTTCTCTCTATAAAAGATCAATATGACGGATTTTTTGTAAGCGGCCTTATCCCTTTCCAGGCCATTAAAATATTAGGTGAAAAAAGTGAAGACGCGATAATAGGCCATGCTTCCGTAAATGTGGAAAATGCTTACCAGGCGCTTCTCCACCACATTGTTACGGAAGGTGTGGAGCATGTGGATCTTTCCCGCGTGGGGATGGATTTCCTTGATGACAAAAAGACGCTGAAAGAGCTGATTAGGGAGGAAAAATTTGCCCAGGCCGCTTATAAACATGAGGCGTATTGGAGCAGTATGCAGAGTCTGGAAGAGATTGAGAAGGAAGAGCAGCGTGTCCAGGACTTCTATGTGAAACAGTATGAGGAGGGGAAACTGGATCTCATCATTACCTATTATCAAAGTGTCATAGAGCGGATGAAGGATAAAGATATTCCCTGTTATTACGTGTACCGCGGCGAGTGGGCGTTCTGGAATAGCATAGAAGAACTGAAAAAGAGTATATATATCAAGAAATTTAATAAGAGCCGTTCCGCGGTCATCCATGTCAATACGGAAAGAGCCAGGGATCTGTATAAAGACAAATATGACCTGTTCCGTCTCGAACTGGTGCGCATGGTAATACAGTTTAACCAGATTCATTTTAATAAGGCTATTTTCAAGGCAAATTACGATGAGCTGGAGCTGTATATGGACTGCGAGACGATGGAGCAGCTGACAGAGGGGTTCCATCAATGCCAGCTCTTACCGTTCTTAATCAGGGAACTGGATTTTCCGGGTTCCGTGGGCTATGGAATCGGGGACAATATTTATCAGGCCAGGCTGAATGCCATTAATGCCAGCCATTTCGGCCGGAGCAGGGGAAAGGACAATATCGGAAGCTTTCTTCTTGACCAGAATGAATCCCTGATTTTCCTGACAGCCGATGTGGATTCAGGGATCGGACCGGTTTTTTCCGTCAGGGCGGGGTCTGTCTCAGAGATAGCGGATAAGGTGAAGCTGTCGTCCGAGACGGTGGTACGGATTGCGGAAGTCCTGAACGCGGTTGAGAGTAAGGAAATCACTTCCCAGGATTTGATAGACGGACTGGGGATTTCCCTCCGCAGCGCCAATAAATTTTTATCCAATCTGGAGAAGGGCGGATATGCATCCGTCTGCGGACAGAAGAGAAATGGAAATAAAGGAAGACCCATTAATATTTATCATGTGGATCTCAAATTGAAAACGCAGTAGAAGGTCCGGAAAAAGCCGGACAAAAAAGGCAGCACCGGGCAGTTGAATTTCAACTGTCCGGTACTGCCTTTCTGCATGAAAGCCGGTGACCTGTACATTCTGCTTGCAGGTTATCGTTGAAGTCGGTGACCTGTGCGCTCTGCGAGCCGGTTATCGTTACCAGATAACGACGGAGACAGCCATCAGTATGCTCTGCGTAAGAACGAGTACGATAAAGACAGGGACAAACCATTTCCACCATTTTTCAATCTTGACACCGGCGATACCGCAGATGATTGGCGTCATCGATGTAGGCCAGATGATATTGGAAAGGCCGTCGCCAAACTGGAATGCCAGTACGGCCGACTGTCTGGAGATGCCAATCAGGTCTGCCAGAGGTGCCATAATCGGCATACTTGTCACCGCCTGGCCGGAACCGGACGGGATGAAGAAATTAATTCCGGTCTGAACCAGGAACATTGCAACAGCGGAGATGGCTCCCGGAAGCTTGGAAAGCGGGATAGACAGGTAGTATACGATAGTATCGATAATATGGCCTGCCTGTAGAACCACCAGAATGCCGCGGGCAATACCTATCATCATACAGGCAACGGCAATCTCGGAGAAGCTCTTCGCCACTTTCTCGGCTATTTCATTGGGTCCCCAGCCCATGATGAAACCGCTTACAAGTCCCATCAAAAGGAATACTGCGCTCAGTTCCGCAAAATACCATCCCTTGGCTTTCGTTCCCCACACGATCACAACGATACCGGCAACGAGAGTGGCTAACACCAGTTTTTCCCTGATCCCAAACGGCTTGTTTTCGATATGATCCGAATCCATGGCAAGGCTGCTGAAATCATCACCGTAAACAAGGCTTTTTGTCGGATCGGCCTGGATTTTTAATGCGTACCGGATAACGAAGAAGGAGGCGACCGCAATCAGGATGATATGACAGATAATCCGGTAACCGGCGCCCGACATCTGCGGGACATCGGCAATACTCTGCGCCATGCCGACCGTAAACGGGTTCATGACGGCGCCGCTGTAGCCGAGGCCGGTGCCAAGAGCGACAATGGCAAGGCCGACAATGGCATCATAGCCCATGGCAATGGCAATTCCCACAAAAATCGGAATAAACGGGAACATTTCCTCAAATACGCCGATGGTTGAGCTGGCGCATCCAATCAGGGTGATAAATACAGGGATAATAATGGCACGTGCAGATCCCTTTAATATCCTGAGCATGCTGGCGACGAGGCCGTTAAAAGCGCCGCTGGCAATGATCAGGCCGATGGATGCATAGGAAATAAATACGAAGAAGATTACTCCGGCTGCGTCCACGGTGCCGTTATAAATAGACTGGACAAGGGTGAAGAAGCCTACCGGTGTGGATTCAATTACATGATATGTACCGGGAACCACCATTTCCCTTCCGGCATCGCTAAGCGCCCGTTCAAATTCACCGGCCGGAAGAAACCAGGATGCGGCGGCACAAATAATTGTAATCGAAATAAGAAGCACATAAATGTGCGGCATCTTCATTTTTTTTGTTTTTTTCGTTTTTGCTGCAGACTCACTGCTCATACGTTTTCTCCTCTCATAAAAAAAACCCATTTACTTTCTTTTTTCTACCTGTTCCTGAAATTCCGCATACACCTTGTTTCTGAAGGCCTCATCATTAAATGTCCTAAGAGCCGTCAGCGCCAGGATACAGGCTCCCTTCTCCATTGCCTCCTCTGCCTGAGGCAGGGCAGTTGCATCCCTGAATGCCGCCGTGTGCAGCGCATAATCCTCATCTGTGACAGCTAACAGAGGCTGGATGGCAGGGCACCGGTAGCTGACGTTGCCCACATCAGAGGAACCGCTGGCAGCTTCAACCCCCGTTGTCGGCATGCCGAATGCCTCAAACTGCCGTATGATCTCCTCCTCAAGTGTCATGTTGCGTACCATATCTGCAAATTCAAAAACAGAGGTGAATTTCACGGTACAATCCAGAGCCATGGCAGCGCCGTCCGCACATTTTTTCACCATTTCATCCACTGCTCCCATGGATTTCATCGTTGCGGTTCTGAATTCCATCCTGAGTTTTACATAGTCCGGTATGATATTGGGCGCTTTTCCTCCGTCCAGAATGATACTGTTTACATGGACATCCGGAGTGAAGCATTCGCGCCGCGCATCAATCAAATCCAGAAACTTCCTGGCCGCCGCCAGAGCGCTTTTGCCCTCCCACGGTGCGGCAACCGCATGAGCCGCCTGTCCGTAAAATTCTACAAAATAGCATTGCAGGCTCAGCGCGTCCATATCGGCCCGGCACTTGCCCCCCGACCAGCTGTGCATCATCATGGCCAGAGACATGTTGTCAAAGATGCCCTGGGCAGCCATGCCTATCTTAGCGCCGTTTTCTTCCTCTGCAGGGGTCCCAATCACATGCACTTTTCCCCTGTAAAACTCCTTTAGATCTTTAAGCGCCAGACCTGTCAGTACGGAAAGAGAGCCGTGAAGATTGTGGCCGCAGCCATGTCCGATTTCAGGAAGTGCATCGTATTCCGCCAGAATTGCCACTTCCGGGCCGTCACCGTTGTCGAAGAGGGCATGGAATGCCGTCTCATATCCGGCGAAGGGGTATGTAACCTCGAACCCGGCTTCCTTCAGGATCTCCACCATCTTTCTGCTGGATTCAAATTCCTGATCCGGAAGTTCCGGATGCTCTCTCAGGTAACAGCTCAGTTCAGCAGCTTTCTTAAAATGTGTTCCAATAACTTTTTTTACTGACGACAGTTCGTAATCTGTCATAACACCATCCTTTCTGAGTCCCCCCCCCACAATCAGTTCCGCATCAGGAGGTAGGTTTGATAGTAATTTTGTATGCTTTTATTTGCAGTATACTTAAAGAAGAGTTCTTTAAAACGGATTATAGCATAGAAATGTGGGTTGATCAATGATTTTTGTAAATTAAATATTTTTTTGTAATTTTTCAGTTAAAGAGATTTAGTTAAGCAGGTGAGGACGCCGCCGGAACGGCTAGCGGACGGGCAATGTCATTAAGATAACAAGACATAATTATCACCCTATTTCTGTTTTTATTAAAAACAAGGATAGGGTGATTCTTTTTTGCGGCACTATGGATTTTTTGAGCAACACAATGA
>Ga0129317_1002258_pt1 | contig 11505 bp, 9 predicted proteins | sample Cm1ome_FD_94430 | JGI IMG/M metagenome (GOLD analysis project Ga0129317, IMG submission 94430) | Eastern black-and-white colobus group fecal microbial communities from Wisconsin, USA - Cm1105 metagenome | ecosystem: Host-associated > Mammals > Digestive system > Large intestine > Fecal | place...
AAGCAGATCGTACTGGGCCTGTTTGTAATCCTCCTGCGTGGTGGCGGTGAGAGCGGAGGGATCCAAGCCTTTTTTTCGGCACAGATCATGAATCACGGCGTCGGCAATGCCGGGGCCGTCGAAAATCCCGTGGAGATAGGTGCCGTATACGCTTCCATGGTTCTGGATCAGAGGCAGCTGCTCCTGACCGCGGCCCATATGGATCTCATAGCCCTGATAGACAAGGCCTGTCAGACCGGACAGCGGCCCGCCAACGGCGCCAAAGGTGCCCTGAACCTGGGTTTGCACCTTTTCTCCCAGGAAAAGGGTGTCCATGGGCAGCAGATTCATGCCGGCTACCTGGGTTAGTCCCGCGGCTTCCACTCCATCCGGGTCGCAGATGCTCCGGCCAAGCATCTGATAACCCCCGCAGATGCCGAAGACTACCGTACCTTGGGCGTGGAGCTTTAAGATAGCGGCTTCCAGTCCGTTCTGCCGCATCCAAAGAAGGTCGGCAATGGTGCTTTTGGTACCGGGGAGGACGATCATATCCGGCCGCCCCAGCTGAGAGGGACGATCAACGTAGCGAAGGGATACGGTTTCGTATCGCTCCAGGGGACTCAGGTCGGTGAAGTTGGAGATTCTGGGCAGGCGGATCACGGGGATGTCAATGGCTTTTGCCGCTTCCTGCCGGGTGAAACGGGTACTCAGACTGTCCTCATCGTCAATGTCTACACGGAGGTAGGGAACCACGCCCGCAACGGGAACCCCACAGAGGGTTTCCAGAATCTCGATTCCCGGCTGCAAAATGGCCCGGTCGCCCCGGAATTTGTTGACAACGGTGCCTTTGATCCGGGCACGCTCCTCAGGCTCCAAAAGAGCAACGGTTCCGTAGAGCTGGGCGAAGACGCCGCCCCGATCAATGTCTCCAACCAGCAGCACTGGGGCATCCACCAGGGCCGCAAGGCCCATGTTCACGATATCGTCCTGCTTCAGGTTGATCTCCGCCGGACTGCCGGCTCCTTCTATGACGATGATGTCGTTTTCCGCCGCCAGGGAGTTGTAGGCCTCCAGAATGGTGGGAATGTATTCCTTTTTCCGGCGGTAGTATTCCATGGCGGTCATATTGCCCTGGACCTGACCGCCCACAATTACCTGACTGCCCAGGTCTGTGGTAGGCTTCAGAAGGATCGGGTTCATGCGCACATCCGGCGCGATTCCCGCAGCCTCGGCCTGAACCACCTGGGCCCGGCCCATCTCTCCTCCGGAAGCGGTGATGAAGGAGTTGAGGGCCATGTTCTGACTTTTGAATGGGGCGACCCGATAGCCGTCCTGACGGAAAATCCGGCAAAGGCCTGCCGCCAGCAGGCTCTTCCCGGCATTGGACATGGTGCCCTGAATCATGATATTTTTAGCCATACAGCACTTCCTCCAAAGCGCTTAGAAGCGCATCGTTTTCCTCCTCACGCTTTACGGCGATCCGGTACCAGCCCGGGCCTAATCCCAGGTAATTGTCACATTTGCGCAGCTGGATTCCTTTTTCCAGCAGAGGAGCGTACAATTCCCGCTGGCTGTAAAAGAGGATGAAGTTCGTTTTTGAGGGGATGGGGCGAAGGCCCAGGTCAGTCAACGCCTTCAAAAGCCGGGGACGCTGGGTATGGATGATGCCCCGGGCTGCTTCCAGAAAAGCGGTTTCCTTCAGGGCGGCAACGCCGGCCTTCTGCGCGGGAATGGAAATGTTCCAGGGCTGGGTCTGGCGGCTCATGGCGGCGAGAAGCGCCTTGTCGGCACTGAGGCAGTAGCCCAGACGCAGTCCGGCCATGCCGTAGCTTTTGGTAAAGGCCTTCAGAAGCAGCACATTGGGATATTGAGAAAGGGATCCGGTAAGAGACAGCTGCTTCCCGTTTTCTGTCAGATCCAGGAAGCACTCGTCCACAAACAGGCGGATGCCCCGGTTCCGGCACAGCTCACAAATCTTCCTAAGAAGACCCGGTTCCAACGGCAGACCTGTGGGATTGTTGGGATTGCAGAGCATCAGAAGCTCCGCGTCGGTGATTTCCAGGCAGCTTAGGAAGGCTTCCGTCGGGGCAAAGCCCCGGTTTTCTTCCAGGAAGAAGTGCTCCACTCCACAGCCAACAGTTCGCAAGGCATTTTCATATTCGCAAAAGGTGGGAGCCAAAAGCAGCGCCTTTTTGGGCTTCACAGCCCGGCAGTAGGAGAAGATCAGCTCTGCCGCGCCGCTGCCGCAGAGGATGGTTTCCTCGGGCAGGGCTTCAAAATCGGATATGGCCTGTACCAGCTCCCGGCAGCTGGGATCCGGGTAGCGGTGCAACAGGGGAAGACTGTCCTTAACAGCCTGAAGAACGCCCTCCGGCGTGCCCAGAGGGTTGATATTGGCGGAAAAGTCCAGCCGGACAGGATGGGTATAGATATCCCCGCCATGGGGATTTTGTGCATCATACAGCATAAGCGCCTCACAGGAAAAGCATCGTTCCAAGGCACAGAACGAGCATGAGGATGGTTGTCATGTACATCAGGCGGCAAGCGGCAGGAATGTCCGACCGCTGAATCTCCCGCAGGGGATCGCCGATAAAAGGTTTTTTGTGGAGAACACCGTGATACCAGGCATCTCCCGCCAGCCGAAGGCCCAGCAGCCCGGCGCAGACGGATTCCGTCTGGGCGGAGTTGGGGCTGGCATGGTGGTACCGGTCACGGCGGAAGATTTTCCAGCCGTTTTTGACATCCAGCCGAAGCAGTGCCCCGGACAGCAGCATGAGAATGGCGGATAGCCGGGAAGGAATCAGGTTAAACAGATCGTCCATCCGGGCGGGAATCAGACCGATATTTTTGTAGGGCATTTCCACATAGCCCAGCATGGAGTCCATGGTGTTCACGGCTTTATAGACAAAGGCCAGAGGCGCGCCGCCCACCGCGAAATACAGGATGGGCGCAATTACACCGTCGGAGGTATTCTCCGCTACGGTTTCCACGGCTGCCCGGGTCACGGCCTTCTCATCCAGAGAGGCGGTGTCCCGGCCTACGATCATGGAGACTGCGTAACGGGATTTTTCAAGATCTCCGGTGCCCAGAGCGTCATATACCTTCATAGTCTCCGTTTTCAGAGACTTGGCGGCGAGAATTTGCCAGCACATCAGACTTTCCGCCAGCAGACCCAGCCAGGGACTGACCCGGCGGCACAGCACCAAAATACCGAAGGGTAGGCCGCCGCTGCACAGTACCAGACACAGCCAGAGAATTCCGCCGGCGGTTTTTTCTCCGTTGGATGTTTTGGGGAATATCCGGCGAAGACCCTTTTCCAGCAGGGAAATCAGATTTCCCATGGCTACCACCGGGTGGGGAGCGCCTTTGGGATCCCCGAATATACAGTCAAGCAAAAATCCAAGCAGCAGTGCTGCGGCTCTCCATTGCATACCTTATCTCCTATCCCTGAAATAAAAACAGATATACCGGATTCTGCCCGGTCATGAGATGATAGCCGGCGGCCTTGCGGCTTCTGGCCACGGTGAGACAGATTGTCTGGCTCTCCGACAGCGGCAGAGCGTTCTGACAGGCGGTCAGCTCGGCTACGGTTTCCAGGGCAATGGCCGAGGCCACCACCCGGGCCTTGGGATTCTTCCGGAAAACCGATTCCAGGATTTCCCGCAGATTGCCGCCGCTGCCGCCGATGAACACATGGGTTGGAACGGGCAGGGCTTCCATGGCTTCCGGCGCGGCACCGGAAACGATGTGGAGGTTGGAAACGTGGAAGGCCTGCCGGTTTTCTTCCAACAGAGGAAGCACGTCCTCTTTGCGTTCCACCGCCCAGACCTGGCCCTGATCCGCCTGCAATGCCATTTCTATGGAAACAGAGCCGGTTCCGGCACCGACGTCATAGCAGACGGAATTCCGGTGCAGCTCCAACAAAGACAGGGCGGTGGCTCGGATCGCCCGCTTTGTCATGGGTACGGCGGTTCCGTCTCCATGGGTACCCCGCAGGAACGCTTCGTCAGGCAAACCGTGGGTTACGATGGGCCTTAAGTCATATTCAATGAGGGCAGCGCTGAGACTGTCAAAGTTTTTTTCGGAAAGGGATGCAGCCGTGCCGGTGGTGACTCGCTGGTCAGGGTAGCCCAGACGCTCGCCTACAGAAACATGCGCCTGGCCCATACCGTTTTGAACAAGTTCCGAGCAGAGGCTTTTCATACCGTTTTCGCCGCCAACCAGCACAAATACCCGGGGATTGCGGCGCAGAGCGGCAGCAATATCGCCCTGACGGCCATGGAGACTCAGGGAAACCACGTCCTCGTAGTTGGTACCCAGCTGAGCGCAGAGGGTCACCAGGGAACTTAGGCCGGGAATCAGATGAACGGTATGGTCTTTCAGCAGAGGAAGCAGCTTCTTTGTACCGCTGAAAAAGCCCACGTCCCCGGACATGACCACGGCGAACCGGTGGGAGAGGGTGTCATCCATGATGGCCTTTCGGATCTCCTCCGGGGCAATGGCTTCTATCGATTTCTGCCCGGGCAGGGCAGAGGCTTCCAGCATACGCCTTGCGCCGATGACGCAGTCCGCTTCGCATATGGCTTTGGAAGCGGCGACGGTCATATTCTCCCGGTCTCCCGGGCCGATGCCCACAATGGAAATTTCTTTCTGAATGGGGAAAGAAAGCTGCTGTCCAAGATAGGAAGCCATGGCTTCAAAAGACATGCCCTCCACCTGGGGCGGACGTCCGATGACCAGAAGTCTGGCACCGGCTTGTCTGGCAGCTTCCGCCTTTTCCGGGAAGCCGCCGGTGATGCCGGATTCCTTGGTGACCAATACTTTGGCGTCCACTGCCTTCAGCATGGCGGTATTCATATCCAGAGAGAATGGCCCCTGGATAGCCAGAACATGGGAAGGGGACAGGCCGCATTCCCGGCAGACGGCAAGGGAGCTTTCCACGGGAAGCACCCGGGCGTAGACCCGCTGAGGGAAATCCGGCAGGGAAGCGTAGGCGGGAAGCTCCTTACTGCCTGTGGTCAGGAGGATGTTGCCGGGAAGGGCTTCCAAAGCCTTCACCGCCTGGGCGGTGTTTTCCACGAACAGGGCGTCCTCCGGAATGGTGTCCGTCTCCCGAAGAAGCCGCAGGTAGGGAATTCCGGCGAATCCACAGGCTGTCCGAATGTTTTCCGTGACAATAGGCGCGTAAGGGTGGGTAGCGTCCACCACATAGGAAAAGTGGCGAGTGGCAAACAATTCCGCCATCTGCGCCTCTGTCAGACGTTTGGTGGAAACCGTCAGGTTTTCATGGGGCTTCAGGAGGGTGCCGCCGTATTCCGTGGCGGCGCAGCCGTAAACCGCAACGCCGTGGCTGCACAGAAGCTCCGTCAGCTTCCGGCCTTCTGTGGTTCCGGCGAAGACGCAGACTTCATTCATAGCGGTAGCCTCTGGGAGTGACCAGCTTGCCGCCGATGATTCTGGTCATGGCGTTTCCGATAAAAATGGTGGAGAACATATCAGCGTCAAAGTCCCTTAGCTCCAGCAGGGTCAGCAGCTGGAAGGATTCTCCCTCCCGGCCGATGTTTCGGGCAATGCCGCAGGGACGATCCTCCGGCAAGGTGCGCAGAAGCAGGTCGCAGGCTTTGGCCAGGTGATCCGGACGTCCCTTGCTTTTGGGATTATACAGCACAATGGTTAAGTCGGCCTTGGCGGCAGCTTCCAGCCGGGCGGTGATCTTCTCCCAAGGGGTCAGCCGGTCACTGAGGCTGATCACCGCAAAGTCATGGGTTAGAGGCGCGCCCAGCAGAGCGCCGCCACTGCAGGCCGCTGTCAGGCCGGGAATCACCTGGATCTGAGGAAGAGTGTTTTCACCCCGCAGCTCATAGCACAGAGCCGCCATGCCGTAGACCACGCTGTCCCCGGAGCAGACCATGGACACGGTTTTGCCCTTGGCGGCTTCTTCCAGGGCCAGCCGGCAGCGTTCCGCTTCCCGGGTCATGCCCGTGGTCAGATATTCCTTTTCCGGGTACCAGGAGCGAACTAAGTCCACATAAACCTGGTAGCCCACGATCAGATCGCTTTCCTGCAAGGCCCGATCCGCCCGCAGGGTAAGGTTATCCCGGTCGCCCGGGCCGATGCCGATTACATTCAGTTTCAAAATGCTACCTCCCAGCTTTCCACCGCCAGGGCTACGGTTACGCCGTCCCGGGCGGTTTTTGGTACGATGATCCGATTGGCTCCCATCATGGCGCTGCGCTCACAGACGTTATCCACGCCGGTAACGGCTTGCACGAAGGGAGAGGGTGTGAACGCCCCGGGAATGGCCTGGAGCGTTTGCGCACTGTAAAAGGATATGGGAAGCTTCCAGGCCTCACAGAAGGACTTCAGTCCCGGTTCGTTGGATTTTAGGCCGATGGAAGCGACGGCTTTGACAGCCTCCCGGCGGATGCGGTGTTCTTCCAGTACCGCAAGGACCGCCGCCTCGATTCGCTCTTTTGGCGCGTCCCGGCGGCAGCCGATGCCAAGGCGCAGAACCTTTGGGATCAGACGCAGAGTTTGGGTGAAGGGAGATGCATCCCGATATCCAATATAGATTCCCAAAGGCCCGGTATCGCCTGGGATTACACCGGCGGGCAGGGGTGTGGCAATGGGAAAGTCGGCGCATAGGGGAATATCCCGCTCCAAAATGGCGGCGGAAACGGCCTTGGCCGACGCCATATCATCAATGAAAAGGCCCTGCTCGGACGCCCACTGATCCACGGAAAACCTGCCGTTGACATCGGTGGCTGTGGTGATCACGGGAGTGGCACACAGGTGATCGGCCAGAACGCGTGCCAAGCGGTTGGCATTGCCAATGTGCCCGGACAGCAGGGAAATGACAAACTGTCCCTTTTCGTCCATCACCAGCACAGCAGGATCCGTCTTTTTGTCTCTGACCCAAGGGGAAATGGCCCGGACGGCCACGCCGCAGGCCCCTACGAAAATCAGGGCGTCCGCCCAGGAAAACACGGGCCCCGCAAATTCCCAAAGGGGAGAGGCGAGGGAAAGAAATCCTGGAATGGCGAATTTCTCCATGGTATAAAGCCTGGTTTCTTCCAAATCCGGAAGACAAGAGGGAACCTTTTGCGCCAGTTCGCAGCCCCGGCGGGTGAAGGCAAATACGGCCAGCTTCATTTTGCGGCCTCATGGTAGGGACGCTCATATTCCGGCGCATAGAGCAGGGAACGGGTGGTCAGGTCTCCCAGACAGTCGCCTACCACAATGAGGGCGGTACGGGTCAAATTGTTCTCCGTGACGGTTTTGTGGATGGTATCCACGGTGCAGTGGAAAATTCTTTCATCCGGCCAGGAGGCTTTGAATACCACCGCGGCCGGGGTAGTTCCCGGATAGCCGCCGGCCATCAGCTCTTCCTGAAGACGCTCCGTCAGTCCGGTGCTTAAATACAAGGTCATGGTAGCCCGATGGGCGGCCAGAGAGCGGATGGACTCCCGATCCGGTACCACGGTTCTGCCGGTCATCCGGGTGATGATCACGGTCTGGGACTGCTCCGGCAGGGTGAATTCCGCCTTCAGAGAGGCCGCGGCTCCGCAGAAGGCGCTGACCCCGGGGGTTACGTCATAGGCAATCCCTGCCTTGTCCAGCTCCGCGAACTGCTCCCGGACGGCGCCGTAAATGCTGCTGTCTCCTGTGTGGAGACGGACGGTGGTTTTGCCTTCTTGTTCGGCCCGGAGAATCACGGCAGTGGTTTCCTCCAGGGCCATTTTTGCGCTGTTGTGAATTTCGCAGTCGGGCTTACAGTCCCGGAGCAGCTCCGGATTCACCAGGGAACCGGCGTAGATGACCACATCCGCTTCCCGGAGCAGCCGCGCGCCCCGGACGGTGATCAGATCCACGGCACCGCAGCCGGCACCAACAAAATGTACCATTGTTATTCCTCCATAATATGTTCGATCAGTTGGCGGCTGTTGGAACTTTCTCCCAGCAGTCCGTATTCCTTGGAGAACAGAACGCAGCCCATTTCCAGGGCGCTTCCGGCCCGGTATTGCAGATGAAAGAGAATCCGGTCGGTCAGCCGCTCCGTGGTTTTCTCCCGCAGTCCCGCTTCGCTGAGAATGCGCAGACCTTCATCACAGGAAACACAGGTCAGCATTTGACTTATTTTCTCCGGGGAAAGGCCCTCAGCCCCGGCCTGGGCGGCCAGAATTTCCATGCGGCAGTCGCCGTATCGGGAATGGGTGTTCAGCATACCGCCGCCGATTTTTACCAGCTTTCCAATGTGGCCGATGAGCAGAGCACCCCGGAAGTTAAGCTCCTTACAGATGTCTATGGCGTCGCCGATGAAGTTGGAAACCTGAACGAACTGGGTTTCCTTCAGCCCCAGGGTAGCCCGGATGAATTCCGAGCCGTAATTTCCCGGAGTCAGGAGTACATAGTCTGCGCCGCTTTCCTTCCGCTGGCGCAGCTCTACACGAATGGTTTCCACCAGAGCCTGCTCGCTCATGGGCTCCACAATGCCTGTGGTACCCAGAATGGAGATGCCGCCCTCAATGCCCAGTCTGGGGTTGAAGGTCTTCCTTGCCAGGGCTTCTCCCTCCGGTGCGGAAATGGTCACGGCAATGCCGCCCCGGTAGTCGAACAGGGACATGACCTGCATTACGTTTTCCCGGATCATTCGACGGGGAACGGAATTGATGGCGGCGGAGCCTACCTTCTGGTCAAGACCGGGCTTTGTAACCCGGCCAATGCCGGTTCCACCATCAATGGCGATCCCGGGAACAGCGGTTTTGGATACAGCGGCATAAATGAGAGTGCCGTGGGTTACGTCAGGATCATCGCCGCTGTCCTTGCGGACGGCGCAGGATACGGTATTTTCTTCCATGCGGATATCCTCTACCGGCAGGGCCAGGGAAATGCCTTTTGGTGTTTTCAGGGAGATGGTTTCCTTCCGGCGGCGGGACAGGAGCATATAGACGGCGGCCTTGGCCGCGGCGGCAGCGCAGGATCCGGTGGTATATCCCAGGCGCAGACGCTTACCCTCTTTGATCACAAATTCTTCCATGGTTACCGTTTGATCTGGTAGAGCAGAGCATTGCAGATAGCAGCGGCCACGTTGCTGCCGCCCTTTCGGCCCCGGGCCACAATGTAGGGAACGTTGGACGCAATGATCAGCTCTTTGCTCTCCACCACGTTTACGAAGCCTACGGGAACGCCGATGATCAGGGCGGGATGGAGCTTTCCCGCATCCATCAGGGACTTTAAGGCAATGAGAGCGGTGGGAGCGTTTCCGATGGCGAAGATGCAGGGCTTTTCCAGAGCGGCGGCCCGCTCCATGGATACCGTGGCCCGGGTGATCTGCCGCGCCTTTGCCTCCCTCGCCACATCTTCATCGGACATGAAGCAGTGGACTTCTCCGCCCAAGGCGGCGAGTATTTTTTTGTTGATGCCAGCCTTGGCCATCTGGGTATCGGTGACGATATCACAGCCGCCCCGCAGGGCTGCCAGTCCTTTTTGTACCGCATGGGGAGAGAAGGTCAGATTTTCGGCATAGTCGAAGTCCGCCGAGGTGTGAATCACACGTTTTATCACCAGCTCGTTTTCCGGATCCAGAGGGGTATCTCCAAGAAGCTGGGTGATGATCTCAAAGCTCCGCTTTTCAATGTCCATGGGTTTTACGGTTTCAAACATAGGTCACGTTCTCCTTTCGGCAGGCATCCAGGAACCGGGAAGCCATTTCCGGTTTGGCGTAGAAATGAAAATGGGGGAACCCGGCGTACAGAGTATCCGAGGCAAAGCCGCAGTTCCATTCCCGTCCGGTTTCCTTCCGGGCGGTAAAGACGCTGCCGGGGTTTTCTACATCATAGTAATGAAATTCATGGGCGGGGATAGATTCTCCGGCGGCGCACAGCAGGTTATCTTGTTTGGCGGTCAGAGAGACATAGCCGAAGCGCACCAGGTGACCGGTGTCAAATCCCCGTCCGGGGAGATACCCGACCATGGGCTTTCCCAGGAGCGTTTCCTGCAAATACAGGAAGCCGCCGCATTCGGCGATACAGGGAAGTCCTTCCCTCAGCGCTTCCCGAATGCTTTGAAGCATCCCGGTATTGCGGGACAATTCCTCTGCGTACAGCTCCGGGTAGCCGCCGCCCAGGTACAGGCCTCGGACATTTTCCGGAAGGCAGGAATCCTTGAGCGGTGAGAAGGGCACCAGTCGGGCACCCAGGTATTCCAGGAGACGAAAGTTATCTTCATAATAAAAGCAGAAGGCCGGATCCATGGCAACGGCAATGGGCACGGGCTGTCGGGGGCTTGGCAGGCGGACGGGCTCCCAGGATAGCTTTGGCGCTGTTTCAGCCAGAGAAAGAAGCGCGTCGAGCTTGACGGTTTTCTCCACCTGGGTAGCCAGTTTTCCCATGGTTTCCTGAAGATCCTGGATTTCGCCGGCGGTGATCAGTCCCAAATGACGGCTTTCCAGGGAGCAATCCGGTATAGGCGGCAGAAAGCCTAAGGGACGGATGCGCCCGGAAAAGCAGGAAAGCACCGCTTCTTCCAGCCGTGGGTACAGCATCGGGGAGCAGTTATTGAAAATCACGCCCTGAATGCTGCTGTCCGGATGGAGAGAGGCAAAGCCGCTGATGACGGCCAGCAGGGAATGGGCCGCGCCCCGGGCGTTTACCACCAGAACCGTTGGCGTATCGGTAGCTTTGGCGATTTCATAGCTGCTGGCCCGGGTGCTGAGACTGACCCCGTCGTAATAGCCCATGACACCCTCAATGATTCCAAGCCGAGCGTCCTGACTGCCCTGGGCCAGGAGATGGCGCAGGGTATTTTCCGGGAAGAACTGAAGATCCAGGTTTCGGCATTTGGTGTCCAGAATTCGGCTGTGAAACATGGGATCGATGTAATCGGGGCCGCATTTAAAGGAGGCCAGGGCCACACCCCGGTCATGAAGGGCGCGGAGGATGCCGCAGACCAGGGTGGTTTTGCCGCAGCCGCTGTTGGTTCCGGCAATGAGCAGCCGGGGAATGGCTTGTTCCATGGGTTCCTCCAAAAAAGAAAGCCGCTGCGATAAGAAATCGCAGCGGCCGTATTCCCGCTTAAATACCTGAAAAGTCCGGTGCTTTGTACTGGCAAAGCCCGGTCTGATTGGCAGACCCTGAGCAGTTATCCTGACTTGCGCATCTTCAGCGTCCCCACAGCCTTCTCGGATCGATCCAATGGCCGGTTTTCACCATGTGGGGAGGCCTCCGCGCTTACAGTGGCGGTACCGTTCGGGAGTTGCACCCGATTCCCTATTCTTCCTGAAATCCCAAACAGATTCCAGAACACTCAGAGCGATATTTGTTTTCCAGAACAGTATACCACCCGGAAGAAAATATGTCAATGTGAAGCTTTTTCTTTTCGCGGCTGGGGACTGGATTTTTTGCGTGCTCTGTGCTATAATGCACGAGCATCTATAGTTTAATTGAGCGAGGTAACCGTATGATTGATAAGGAAATCAGTGAGATCCGGCGGCATCTGCGCCGGGATCGCAGTAATATTACCCATCTG
>Ga0129317_1002263_pt1 | contig 11486 bp, 12 predicted proteins | sample Cm1ome_FD_94430 | JGI IMG/M metagenome (GOLD analysis project Ga0129317, IMG submission 94430) | Eastern black-and-white colobus group fecal microbial communities from Wisconsin, USA - Cm1105 metagenome | ecosystem: Host-associated > Mammals > Digestive system > Large intestine > Fecal | place...
CGCTTCACGTCCATGCTGAGCACCACGCACTGGTCGCCGTACTTCTTGGCCGCCGCGCCGATGATGCTGGGGTCTGCAATGGCGCCGGAGTTGACGGACACCTTGTCGGCGCCACATTTCAGCACCCGGTCGAAGTCGTCCAGGGTACGGATGCCGCCGCCCACGGTCAGGGGGATAAAGATTTCGGATGCCACCCGGCGCAGGATGTCCGTGAACAGGTTGCGGCCCTCCACGGAGGCGGTGATGTCGTAAAACACCAGTTCGTCCGCGCCGGAGGTGTTGTAGAAATGTGCCATTTCCACCGGGTCCGCCATGTCCCGCAGACCCTCGAAATTGGTGCCCTTGACCACCCGCCCGTCCTTCACGTCCAGGCAGGGGATGATGCGTTTGGCTAGCATGCGCCCACCTCCTCGATGACCGTTTTCAGGTCCAGCCGCCCGGTGTACAGCGCCTTGCCCAGAATGGCGGCGTGGGTGCCGATGACCTGCAGTTCCTTTAATTCCTCCAGAGAGCTGACGCCGCCGGAGGCTGTCACGTTCAGGCCCTCAATGTTCGCCAGTTCCCGGTACAAGTCCAGGTTGGTGCCCTTCTCGGCGCCGTCCCGGCTGATGTCGGTGTAGATGACGGTGCCCACCCCCGCCGCATACAGGCGGCGGCAGAAGTCCACGCCCTTTTCATCGGACAGCTCCTTCCAGCCGTTGACGGCCACATAGCCGTCCCGGGCGTCCACACCCACAGCGATTTTGTCGCCGTAGGTTTGGGCCATGCGGGCGGTGAAGTCGAAGTCCTTGACGGCGATGGTACCCAGGATACAGCGGCTAACCCCCAAATCAAGATACTGGCGGATGCGCTCCTCGGTGCGGATGCCGCCGCCCACTTCGATGTACAGGCCGCCCTGTCTGGCAATGGCGGCAATGCTCTCAAAATTCGCCAGGGTGCCGTCCTTGGCGCCATCCAGGTCGACGACGTGGAGGTACTTGGCCCCGGCAGCGATGAAGTCCCGGGCCACAGCGCAGGGGTCCTGGCCGTAGACGGTCATTTTGTCGTAATCGCCCTGGTACAAGCGGACCACCTGTCCGCCGGACAGGTCGATGGCGGGAAATATCTGCATGGCGGTCCTCCTTTACAGTTCTGCGAACGCCTTGAGGAGCCGCAGTCCCGCGTCGCCGGATTTCTCCGGGTGGAACTGGGTGCCCCAGACGTTGCCGCAGCGCACCGCGCCCGTCACCGCCACGTTGCCGTACTGGGAGGTCCCCAGGGTGCTGACGGCGCAGTCTCTGGCGTAGAAGCTGTGGACGTAGTAGACGTACTCCCCGTCCTTGAAATACTTGAACAAGGGGTCGTCCTTCACGATCTGCAGGCTGTTCCAGCCCATGTGGGGGACTTTCAATGTCTTGTCGTCCAAATCCCCGTGGAGGTCCACCACCTGTCCGGGCACCAGGCCCAGGCCGGGGTGTTCGCCGTATTCAAAGCCCCGGTCAAACAGCAGCTGCATCCCCAGGCAGATGCCCAGGAAGGGCTTTCGCTCCGCCTCCTCCAGGAGGACGGGCACCAGGCCGGTGTCGTCCAGCTTGGCCTTGGCATCTCCAAAGGCGCCCACGCCGGGGAGGATAATGCGGTCGGCGGCACGGAGCTTCTCCGCGTCCTGGGTGATCGCCGTCTCCAGGCCCAGGGCCTTCAGGCTGGAGGACAGGGAAAACAGGTTTCCCACGCCGTAATCTACAATTGCTATCATGGTATCAACTCACTTTTTAAAGAGCACCCTTGGTACTCGGGATTTCATCCAGATGCTTTGCGTCCATGGCCACCGCCATTTTCAGCGTCCGGCCCATACCTTTGAACACGGCTTCCAGGATGTGATGGGTGTTCTCCCCCGCCAACTCCCGGATGTGGATGGAGGCGGGGCAGTTACGGACAAAGGCCAGCCAGAATTCCTTGGCAAGCTCCGTGTCAAAGTCCCCCACCTTGGCTGCGGGCAGGTTCACGGCCCAGCCCAGGTAGTCCCGGCCGGAGAGATCACAGGCGCACAGCACCAGGGTCTCGTCCATGGGCAGCAGGAACTGGCCGTAGCGGGTGATGCCCCGCTTGTCGCCCAGGGCCTGGGTAAAGGCCTGCCCCAGGCAGATGCCGATATCCTCCACAGAGTGGTGATAATCCACGTCCGTATCCCCGTGGCAGGTGACCGTCAGGTCAAAGTCGCCGTGGCGGGCAAACAGGGTCAGCATGTGGTCCAGGAAGCCGCAGCCGGTGGCGATCTCGGACGTTCCGGTGCCGTCCAGATCCAGCGTCAGTTCGATCCGGGTCTCCTTGGTGTCGCGTTTGATACTCGCGGTACGCATAGGCTCCCTCCTTACAGCTCTTCCAAAAGCCGGGCGATCTCATCCACCAGGGCCATCATTTGCTCCAGAGAGCCGATGGTGATACGGACATAGTCCCGGATGCGGTCCGCGTCGAACCACCGCACCAGGATGCCGTTCTCTTTCAGCTTCCGGTACAGCTCGCAACCGGGAATCTGATCAGACTTGGCGAAGATGAAGTTGGCCTGGGAGGGCAGAACGGAGAAGCCCAGCTCCTCCAGCTCCCGGACCGTCCACGCACGGTTGTTTTGAACTGCGCTGATACAGGCCTGGAAGTAAGGCTCGTCCTCCACAGCGGCGGCGCCCGCCACGATGGACAGGCGGTTGACGTTGTATGGATTGAAGCTGTACTTCACCCGGTTCAGGGCGGCAATCAGTTCAGCACTGCCCAGGGCGAAGCCCACCCGGCCGCCGGCCAGGGACCGGCTCTTGGACATGGTCTGGACTACCAGGAGATTATCGTAGCGGTAGATCATAGGCACGCAGCTCTCGGCGCCGAAGTCCACATAGGCCTCGTCCACGATGACCACTCGGTCGGGATCGGCCTCCAGCAGACGCTGGATGTCCTCCCGGGACACGGTCATGCCCGTGGGAGCGTTGGGGTTGGCGATGACGATGGTGCCGGGGAAATCCATGTAGTCATCCACGTTCAGGGTGAAGTCCTCCCGCAGGGGGATGACCTTGGCGTCCAGGCCGAACAGGGCCACCTGAGACTTGTAGAAACCGTAGGTAATATCGGCATAGGCCAGAGGCTTACCCTCGCCGCAGAAGGCCCGGAAGGCAAAGGCCAGAATCTCGTCGGAGCCGTTTCCGGTGATCACATTCTCCGGCTGCAATTCATACCGCTTGGCAATGGCCTCCGCCAGCTGTCCGCAGGTAGGGTCAGAGTACAGGTTGAGCTTCAACAGCTCCGCCCGGGAGATGGCCTTTACCACCTTGGGAGAGGGCGGGAAGGGACTTTCGTTGGTGTTCAGCTTCACATACTGCTGATCCTGGGGCTGCTCACCGGGGGTATAGGGAACCAGACGGGAGGCCTCCTTAGAAAGGAACTTGCTCATTGGGCGTTTCCTCCTTTTTCATTTCGAATCAATACAGACCGGGCGTGGGCCTCCAGGCCCTCCCGCCGGGCAAGGTCCGCGATACGCTCCGCCACGGGAGCCAGGGCGTCCTGGGTGTAATACAGAAAACTGGACTTTTTCACAAAGTCGTCCACGCTGAGGGGGCTGGAGAACCGGGCCGTTCCGGAGGTGGGCAAGGTGTGGTTGGGGCCCGCGAAGTAATCGCCCAGGGCCTCCGGGGTGCAGCGGCCCAGGAAGATGCTGCCTGCGTTCTTTACCCGGGGCAGCAGGGCAAAGGGGTCCTCCACGCACAGCTCCAGATGCTCCGGGGCGATGAGGTTGGCGGCCTCCACCGCCTTTTCCAGGCTGTCGGTGACGATAATTTTACCGTTTTCGTCAATGGACTTCCGGGCGATCTCACATCTGGGCAGTTGGGTCAACTGGACCTCCAGCTCCGCCTGGACGGCGTTTGACAGTTCCCGGCTGTCGGTCACCAGGACCGCGGAGGCCAGCACATCGTGCTCCGCCTGGCTCAGCAGATCCGCCGCCACCCAGGCCGGGTCACACTTGCCGTCCGCCAGCACCAGAATCTCGCTGGGCCCGGCGATCATGTCAATGGCCACCAGGCCGAAGACCTTGCGCTTGGCTGTCGCCACGAAGATACCGCCGGGGCCGACCACCTTATCCACCTTGGGCACGCTCTCCGTGCCGTAGGCCAGGGCCGCCACCGCCTGGGCGCCGCCGATCTTGAAAATCTTGTCCGCTCCGGCGATCCTGGCCGCCGCCAGGGCCTCGGCACTGATTTTTCCATTTTTGTCCGGCGGCGTCACTACCACGATCTCCCGGACCCCCGCGATCTTGGCGGGGATGACGTTCATCAGAATGGTGGAGGGAAAAGCCGCTGGGGCGCTGGGCACGCAGATGCCCACCTTTTCAATGGGGGTGTACCGCTGGCCCATTACGATGCCGGGCTTGTCAGTCAGTGCGAAGTCCCTGTGGACCTGCTGTTCATGGAAGTGGCGGATGTTCTCCGCCGCCATTTCCAGCGTTTTGATGAAATCAGCGTCCAGGGACGCCCACGCGGTTTCGAGTTCCGTCTCCGTCACCCGCAGTTCCTCCAGCTCCACGCCGTCGAACCGCTTGGTATATGCTTTCAGAGCGGTGTCGCCGTTGGCCCTGACCTCCGCCAGCACCGCGTCCACGGCGGCATCCACATTGGCCTCCGCCCGGATGTCCCGGTTCAGGATGTCCTGGGGGGCCAGCTTGTCAAACTCTAAAATCGGAATCACCGCTCCGTCACCTCCGTCAGCTTGCCCAGCAGGGTCTCGATCTCCCGGTGCTTGAACTGGTAGCTGGCCCGGTTGGCGATAAACCGGGCGGAGATGGGCATGAACTCCGTCAGCACCGCCAGATTATTCTCCCGCAGGGTGGTGCCGGTCTCCACAATATCCACGATCACGTCGGAAAGGCCCAGGATGGGGGCCAGTTCGATGGAGCCGTTGAGCTTGATGATGTCGATGTCCCGGCCCTGGGCGGCATAATAGCTCTTGGCGATGTTGACGAACTTGGTCGCCACCCGCAAGGTGCGGCCCGGGTCGTCGGTAAAGTCCTTGGGGCCCGCCACGCACATGCGGCACTTGCCCAAGCCCGTGTCCAGCAGCTCATAGACATCGGCACCGGATTCCGTTAAAATATCCTTGCCCACGATGCCGATGTCCGCCGCACCGTGCTCCACGTAGATCGCCACATCGCTGGGCTTCACCAGGAAGTAGCGGATACCGGCGGCGGGGTTCTCCACCACCAGCTTCCGGGTATCGTTGTAATTCTCCGGGCAGCCGTAGCCCACGCCAGCCAGCAGGTCGTAGACCTTGTCGCCCAGGCGGCCCTTGGGCAGGGCCACGTTCAGCATGACCTTTTCGCCGGGGGCGGCAGGCTCCTCCTGGCCCATGCGGGCCAGCTCATCTAAGTACAGGGCGTAGCCGATGGCCCGGGCGCCGGGGCGGAACTGCTCCGCCATGGGGTCATAGCGTCCGCCCTTCAGCACCGCCCGGGGCAGGCCCGCCAGATACCCCTGGAGCACCAGGCCGTTATAATAGTCCATGTCATTGACCAGGGACAGGTCCAGCTTCAGCTTGGCTGTCTCGCCCTGGGCCTCCAGGGTCCCGCACAGCGTCCGCAGCTCACTGAGTGCCGCGCCCATGGCGGCGTTGAGGGCCAGAGGCTCCGCCTCGTCCAGCACCGTCTCCCAGTGTCCGGACAGGCCGGACAGGCGGCACAGGGCGTCCGTTCCCTGTTTGGAAAGGCCCGCCTCCGCGGCGCACTTCTGCAGCTCATGGCGGTTCTTGTCCCGGATGCAGGTCAGCAGCCGGGGGCGGATGGTCTCCGGGGCGCCCACAGCGTCGAAGAGGCCGGTGACGAAGCCCATGTGGCTGATCTCCAGCACATAGTCCCGCCCGGTGAGGGCCAGGCTTCGGATGGCCAGGGACACCGCCTGGGCAGTGACCTCATCGTCCACCGCGCCGATGCACTCCAGGCCCATCTGGCTGATCTCCCGGAAGGTATGGCTCTCCTGGCTGGGGCGGTACACGTTTTCCAGATAGTAGAACCGGCCGCAGCCGCCCTCTTCCACCTGGGCGTTTTTGGCGATGGACAGCGTCACGTCCGGCTTCAATGCCAGCAGGCGGCCGTCCAGGTCCGTAAAGGTAATGACCTGCTCGCTGGACAAAAAGCGGCTGTTTTCCCGGTACAGGCCGTATTCCTCGAACCGGCCCATGTGGTACTGGCGGAAGCCCGCCTGCTCATACAGCAGTCGCAGCTGCAGGGAGACCCGCTCCTGGGGCCGCAGAATATTGAGATCCAATTCCATGGGATATGTCCTCCTCGTGGGGCTACTATTGCCCACTTTCTTTCACGGGGTTATTCTACTTTATTTTATTAGCAAAGTAAAGTGGTAATTCGGTAGCAAATGAAATTCTACGATTTGTACAAACACATCGCCAAAACCGCAGCCGGATACAGGGATTTTACACCCGGCAGCCGGTTTTTGCAACGATTCTTCCCCACACAATTCGGGGCGAATCAGATTTTTTGCGGCACTGTGAAAGTTTTCCGGTCTCCCGGTCGTATTGGATATGAGCGCGCTTCAAAGGAGTTGATACCATGGACCTGAACCAGCAGGCGGAGCGGCTGGCAAATACCTATGCCGACGCCATCCTCCGCTCAGCTATACCTATTTAGAAAACACCCAGGACGCCCAGGACGTGTGCCAGACCGTTTTTGTGAAGCTGCTGGCGGAGCCCCGGGAGTTTGAAAGCCCCCGGCATGAACGGGCCTACATCCTGCGGATGGCCGCCAACGCCTGCAAGGACCTGCTGAAAAGCCCCTGGCGGAAGCGGACCTGCGCTCTGGAGGCCTGCATGGAGGTCCCCGCTCCAGAGGCGGAGGACGGGTCGGTGCTGGCGGCGGTAAACCAGCTGCCAGCCCACTACCGGACAGTCATCTACCTCTTTTATTACGAGGGGTATGACGCCCGGGAGATTGGGCAGATTCTGGGCATCCCCACGGCCACCGTCCACACCCGGCTGGCCCGGGGGCGGGCCAAACTGAAAGAACTCTTAGGAGGTTACGGATATGAACAGACAGTCTGATTATCAGCAGGCGCTGGACGGTCTGCGCTATACGCCGGAGCAGAAGGCCCAACTGGCGGCCCGGGCAGCGAAGGCGGCCCAACAGCCCGCCTGCAAGGCCCGCCGGCCCTTCGGCAAAATCGCCGTTCTGGCCGTCTGCCTGGCGGTGGTGCTGGCGGTGGGAGCCGGGGCCAGCGGGGTCCTGAAGTCCGCCGTGGAGTCCTTCGGCGCCATCTTCGGCGGCGGAGCAGCCCAAACGGAGGTCATTGACAAAATCGGACGGCCTATCGGTGCCAGCGATACGGATAACGGTGTCACCATCACCGCCGACGCCATCATGGGCGACGCCTATAACGCCGCCATCATCTACACCATCCGCCGGGACGACGGCACCTCCTTGCTGCCGGAGGGCACCGACGCCCGCTCCCTGCTGATGGGCGGCTTTGGCGGCGCAAACCTGTCCGTGAGGGGAGGCAGTCATGGCAGTTCCTGGCTCGTGACGGACGAGGCCGACCCCAGCGTGATCCAGCTGGTGCAGACCGTCACCGCAGATGTCCCCATCTCCCACTGCACCGCCACAGCGGAGTTTGAAGACCTGCTGGGCTGGGACGAGACTATGGGAGAAGCCGTCACACTGGTGGAGGGCCACTGGAAGTTCCGTTTTGATGTGGACTATGAGGACCTCTCCGTCACCCTGGGCGGCGGTGAGACCTTCCAGCAGAACGGCATGACCTTCACCGTGGATTCTGTCACCGTCTCTCCCGTGGCCGTCAAGGTGGACTACACTGTGGACAGCGAGGTCCAGTGGAGCAATGCTCCCAGCGGCCGGGAGCCTGAGGAGGACAGCCGCCAGATGGAGCGGTACTTTGAGAACGTGGAGATCCTGCTGACCAAGACCGACGGCACCGTCATCGACATGTCCAACTCCGGCGGCAGCATCAAGCCGGAGCACGGCGTCACCGTCTGCGGCAAAGGCGAGGTCTTTGACGAGATCATTCCCCTGGAGGAGCTGGAGAGCATCTCCGTGGGCGGCATCGAATACCAGATTAAATAAAGAAACTGCCGGAGTTTTGCAAACTCCGGCAGTTTCTTTGTCTCTATTCAGTCGATGGACTTCCAGGCGGTCTCCAGGGCGATCTCCATCATCTCATGGAAGGAGTCCTGCCGGTCCTGGGCGGAGAGGGCCTCCCCGGTGAAAATGTGGTCGGAGATGGTCAGGATGGCCAGGGCCTTCTTGCCCAGGTACTGGGCAGTCCAGTACAGGCCCGCCGCCTCCATCTCCACCGCCAGAATGCCGAACTTGCGGTAGGTCTCCGCCGCTTCGGAATTGGCGTTGTAGAACTGGTCGGCGGTGAACACCTGGCCCACGTCGGCCCGAACCCCCAGCTTTTCCGCCGCCGCCACGGCATCTTTCAGCATCCCATAGTCGGCGGTAGCGCAGAGCTGGCCGGGGAACTGGTACTGGTCGGCAAAGTGGGAGTTGGTGGAGGCGCCCATGGCGATGACCACATCCCGGACCTTCACATCGTCGCCGATGCCGCCGGCGGAGCCGATGCGGATGATGGACTCCACGCCGAAGAAGTTATACAGCTCATAGCTGTAAATGCCCACGGAGGGCACACCCATGCCGTGGCCCATGACGGAGATTTTCTTACCCTTGTAGGTGCCGGTGTAGCCCAGCATGTTGCGGACCGTGTTGAAGCAGACGGGATTTTCCAGATAGTGCTCCGCCACGTACTTGGCCCGCAGAGGGTCGCCGGGCATCAGCACCACCTTCGCAATGTCGTTCTCTTCCGCCACAATGCTGGCGGAGGGGGATTCCTTGATGGCCATTTTCCAGTCCTCCTTGTATATTTTTGGTCAAATTTTACGTTTTGTTGTCGAATAGTACCTTCAAACTCTCGGTATACGGTGCCCGGCAGATGCCCTTCTCCGTGACGATGCCCGCGATCAGGGTGTGGTCCGTCACGTCGAAGGCAGGGTTGTAGCACTTCACTCCCGGCAGGGCCATGGGCTTTTCATACCACATATTCTTGATCTCGTCCGGGTCCCGCTCCTCGATGGGGATGTGGTCCCCGTCGGGGCAGTTCATGTCGATGGTGCTGGTGGGGCCCAGTACGTAGAAGGGGATGCCGTAGTGCTTGGCCAGGATGGCCACGCCGCTGGTGCCGATCTTGTTGGCGGCGTCGCCGTTGGCGGCCACCCGGTCACAGCCCACAAAGCAGGCCTGAACCCAGCCGTTTTTCATCACAATCGAGGCCATGTTGTCGCAGATCAGCGTCACATCCACCCCGGCCCGGTGGAGCTCATAGCTGGTGAGCCGGGCGCCCTGCAGCAGGGGCCGGGTCTCGTCGGAGAACACATGGAACTTCATGCCCTTTTCTGTTCCCAACAGGATGGGACCCAGAGCCGTGCCGTACCGGGAGGTGGCAAGGGGGCCCGCATTACAGTGGGTCAGGATGCCATCCCCGTCCTTCACCAGGGACAGACCGTATTCGGAGATGGCCCTGCACTTGGCGATGTCGTCCTCATGGATATCCACAGCCTTGCGGTAGAGGACTTCCAGCAGCTCTGCCCGGGGCAGGTCCAGATGGGCCTCCGCCGTCTTTACCATCTCCCCCAGCGCCCAGCTGAGATTCACCGCCGTGGGGCGGGAGCTGTTGAGATAGGCGGCGTACTCCTTCAGCTTGGTCAGGAAGACCTCGGAGGCCTCCTCCTGAATGGCGCGGGCGAGACTGTAAAGGGAATAGGCCGCACAGATGCCGATGGCCGGGGCGCCCCGGACCCGCAGCAGCTTGATGGCGTCATACATCTCCTCCGCCGTGGTCAGGGTGATGAAGCGCTCCTCATTGGGCAGCAGGGTCTGGTCGATGATGACCAGCTCCTCCCGCTCCTTGTCGTAGCGGATATTCTCCACATGGGTCACTTGCTTCAACTGTTCACTCATTCCGGTCTCCTCACTTCCCGTAATGTCCGGTACATGCCCTGTAGGCTCCGCAGCTGGGCCACCTGGTCCTCCGTCAATGCCACGGGATTTCCCAGCAGCCGGGCGTTCCATATGATTTTCGCGGTGTGCTCCACGGTCTCCATCCGGTCGAAGGCCTCCCACAGGTCCCCGCCCCAGGCCAGGGCGCCGTGGTTGGCCAGCAGCACCGCGTTGTGGTCGGGCAGATAGGGAACGATGCTGTCGGGCACCTCCTCGGTGGACAGCATGGCAAACTCCGGCGTACAGGGCACATTCCCCAGCCCCGCCACCAGCTCCGACAGATAGGGCGTCTCCAACCCCCGGCGGCAGACGGCAAAAGCTGTGGCCATGGCCGGATGGGCGTGGACCACCGCCCCCACATCCGGGCGGTGGCGGTACACCGCCAGATGCATTTTCCCCTCGGAGGAGGGATGGCGGTTCCCCTCCAGTACGTTGCCGTCCAGGTCCGTCACCAGCAGCATATCCGGGGTCATCCGCCCCTTGCTGACCCCGGAGGGGGTGATCAGCAGGCGGTCCCCGCCCACCTTCACGGAGATATTCCCGTCGTTGGCGGCCACATAATTCCGGTCATACAGGAGCTTTCCCACCCGGCAGATGGCCTCCCGCTCCGCCTGGTACGTCATGGCGGCGCCTCCCTTCGTTTTTCCTCAGTGTACCGCAATTTTTTCCGCTTCGCAAGAGGCTGTAAAGCTTCTGTGAACACCGCCCCGGAATAGTTGACATAAAATTGAAGGCGTGATATCATCCGCTTAAATATTCACACAGGGAGGTCCTGATCTTGAAAAAACAGAGAACAAAACGCCTCCCGGCGGCACTGCTGGTCCTGGCACTGTGCCTGGAGCTTCTGGCGGGCTGCGGGGCCGGAGATGCGCAGCAGAAGGAAGGTGCGGGCAATGCGGAACAGCCCGCCCGTGAGGAACCGGCCGCAGTTGAAGAATCTCCGGCGGCCCCAGCGGAAGAATCCCCGGAGCCGGAGACCGCCGCGCTTCCCGACGCCCTCCCCATGGACTTCGTATTCGCCAGCGGCGCCGGGGCCTGGTCCACAGACCTGACCCTGAACCGGGACGGAACCTTTACCGGCGTGTATCACGACGCCGACACCACCACCGTCTACATCTGCACCTTCAGCGGCCGGTTCATTGATCTCCGGCAGGTGGACGGCCACACCTGGTCCATGATGCTGGAGGAGGTGAACATTGAGGAGACGCCAGCTCCGGAGTGGGATGAAGGCGATATCCACTACATTGCCTCTGAGCCTTACGGTATGGAGGCCGGAACGGAGTTCCTGCTCTACGCCCCGGAGACTCCCACTGCGGGTCTCTCTGAGGAGTTTCTCAGCTGGTGGCCCAGCTGGAATATGGAGGACAACGGCACCCTGGGCTGCTGGGGCCTTTTGAATGTGGAGATGGGCTACGGGTTCTTTACCTATGACTAAAAAAGGAAGCGGAGGATATTTCTC
>Ga0129317_1002264_pt1 | contig 11484 bp, 8 predicted proteins | sample Cm1ome_FD_94430 | JGI IMG/M metagenome (GOLD analysis project Ga0129317, IMG submission 94430) | Eastern black-and-white colobus group fecal microbial communities from Wisconsin, USA - Cm1105 metagenome | ecosystem: Host-associated > Mammals > Digestive system > Large intestine > Fecal | place...
ACCGGGTCTCATGACTTATGAATAAAACGTTGTTAAAATAAAACCAAATCAAGGCTGATTAAGTGACAGATTTCGTCAAAATGAATAATACAGGAAGGAAGCGTGGTAAGGAATGAGAAAAACTCCTGCCAAATCGGCCCCGCCGGCAAACGCATTGTCCGCCCGCCGGGTCAGCAATCGGTTCTCCAAGTACAAGAAAACTCTGGCCCTGCTGACCATGGTTGCTCCCACCGCCATCTGGCTGCTGCTGCTGCGGTACCTGCCTATGGGCGGTCTGGTGCTGGCCTTCAAGGACTACAAGCTCAATCCCAGAAACCCAACCTTCATCGGCAGCCTGATGAGCAGCAAATGGGTTGGCTTCAAAAACTTTGAGTTCCTGTTTAAGACCAACGACGCCTGGGTCATGGTGCGAAACACCCTTTGCTACAATGTGGTCTTCATCATTCTGGGCATTCTCATTCCTGTGGCCTTTGCCATTATGATGAACGAATTCACCAAGAAGTATGTGAAGAAGGCCTACCAGACCATGATGTTCTTCCCCTACTTCTTAAGCTGGGTGGTTGTCAGCTACTTCCTCAACGCCTTCCTGGACGGCCAGTACGGCATGATCAAGGCCATGCAGGAGGCAGCGGGAAAGCCTGTCACTTCCTGGTACACCACGCCCGGCCCCTGGCCCTACATTCTGGTGTTCGCCAACCTTTGGAAGAATGTGGGCTACTCCACGGTGCTGTACTTAGCGGCCATCACCGGCATCGATGCCAGCCAGTATGAAGCGGCGGCCATTGACGGTGCCACCAAGTGGCAGCAGACCATTTATGTGACACTGCCTCATCTGCGTACCATGATTGCCATTTTGTTCATTATGAACGTGGGCAAGATCTTCGCTTCGGACTTTGGCCTGTTCTACAATGTGCCTATGCAGAGCGGCACCCTGTTCCCGGTGACCCAGACCATTGATACCTATGTCTACCGGACATATATGGCTACCGGCAACCCGGGTATGTCTTCGGCGGCCGGACTGCTTCAGAATGTACTTGGCTTCATCTGCATTATGACTGCCAATTCCATTGTGAAGAAGATCGACTCCGAAAGCAGTATGTTCTAAGGAGGAATGGAATATGGCTAACAAGAAAAAAGACCTCCGGCTGAACACCATCAGTGTCAAAACAGAGATCCTGTTCCATGTGATTATCGGTCTGTTCTCCATCGCGTGCATTATCCCCTTCATCTTCGTGGTGATCATCTCCTTCTCCTCGGAAAACTCCATCCGGGAGATCGGCTACTCCTTCTTCCCCAACGCCTGGAGCTTGGGCGCCTACCAGTATGCCTTTGATAAGCTGCCTCAGATCTGGCGCTCCTACTTCAACTCCTTCTTCATCACCGTGGTTGGCACCGTGCTGAGCACCACCATGTGCGCCATGTATTCCTACGCCCTGTTCCGTCCTGACTTCAAGTACCGGGGCTTCTTCAACTTCCTCAGCTTCTTCACCATGATCTTTGGCGGCGGCCTGGTGCCTACCTACATCGTATCCAAGCAGCTGCTGGGTCTGAGCGAGAATTACGCGGCCCTGATCGTGCCCCTGCTGGTCAGTCCCTTCAACATCATCGTCATGCGCTCCTTCTTCAAAAGCTCGGTGCCCATGGATTTGATCGAGGCGGCCACCATTGATGGCAGCGGCGAATACTCTACCCTGTTCCGGGTAGTGGTGCCCATTGCCAAGCCCGGCATTGCCACCATCGCCCTGTTAAACGCCCTGGCCTACTGGAACGAATGGTTCAGCTCCCTGCTCTATATCCGGCAGAATAAGGTACTGCAGCCCCTGCAGGCCCTGCTGATGGAGCTTCAGAACAACGTGGACTATTTAAGCCGGATGGCCGGCATGATGGGCGCATCGGCCATTCAGGAATCGGCAAAGCTGCCCTCTCAGTCCCTGCGAATGGTGCTGGTGGTTCTGATTGTCATTCCCATCGCCTGTGCCTACCCCTTCTTCCAGAGATACATTGTCTCCGGACTCACCATCGGCTCTGTGAAGGGCTGATCCAAACGGCTAATGCAGTTCAGGCGGAAAACCTGGCTGTGTAGTAAAAAACCATTTAAAATGGAGGAAAAACCATGAAAAAGTTACTCGCTATGCTCCTGGCCGTGGTAATGGTTCTGGGTCTTGCCGCCTGTGGCAGCAGCGCCCCCGCCGCTACCGAAGCTCCCGCAGCTCCTGCCGCTTCTGAGGCTCCCGCAGCCGAAGACAAGCTGGATCCCGTCACCCTGAAGATCTGGTTCCACGGCACCAGCGCCGCTACTCCCGAAGCTTCCGCCAAGGTTCTGGACGCTGTCAACGCCTATCTGGAAGACAAGATCAACGCCAAGCTGGAAGTCATCTGGGGCACCTGGGGCGACTTTGACACCTCTGTTGTCACCGCTCTGGCCGGCGGCGATGATGTAGACATGTACTTCACCTGCAACTGGTCTGCCGACGAGTACAACAAGTACGCCCGGGACGGCTACTGGGTCAAGCTGGACGACATGCTGGCTACCTACGCTCCCGACCTGCTGAACATCATCCCCGAAGGTATCTGGGCCTGCGCCGAGACCAACGGCTATGAGGGCAAGGGCATCTACGCCATCCCCGCTCTGAAGGACACCGCTACTCAGTACTGCTGGGACATCAACGGCACCCTGCTGGCTGAGCTGGGCTACGACGTGGACGCTGTCTGCGCCGGCAAGCTGGACTACTTCTCCCCTGAGTTTGAGGAAATGCTGCAGAAGGCCAAGGATGCCAAGGGCAAGGACTTCTATCCCCTGGTTATCGAGCCTTACGTCCTGGAGCGTATGGTCACTCTGACCTCCATCGTCACCGGTGACATCGGTTCCGGCGCGGTTCTGTCCTACTACCACGATGCTGAGCATCCCGGCAAGGACATCGGCAGCACCATCATCAACAAGTTCGGCTCCGAAGAGTTCATGAACTACGCCAAGAAGACCTACGAGTACGCTCAGAAGGGCTTCATCTCTCCCCAGTGCCAGAACACCGCTACCGCCAACGACTATCGTACCTCCGCTCAGAACAACGCCGAATACCTGATCACCACCCAGTCCTACGCTTACGGCTGCGAGATCGACTTCGCAAGAGCCCGTAACATCGACGTGCGGATGGTTCCCGTAACGCCTCCTTACATGGACGCTACCTCCGGTCAGGGCGCCATGGTTGCCATTTCCCAGGTTTCCAAGAACCCCGAGCGGGCTCTGATGTTCCTGAACCTCTTAAACTCCGATCCTGAGCTGATGACCATGCTGAACTACGGTCTTGAGGGCTTCACCTACAACAAGAACGCTGACGGCACCATCACCTTCATCGATGAGAACCGTTCTAACTACACTCCCTGGCGGAACGGCATGGGCAACGTCCGTATGCTGCCTGCTACCTCCGAGGAAGGCCCCACCTACTGGCAGGACTTCGCTGCCTACTATGACTCCGCTGAGACCCTGCCCATGGGCGGCTTCGTGTTCGACTCCACCGGTCTGGAATCCGAGATCGCTGCCATTGCCAATGTGAGCAACGAGTATGCCTTCCAGCTGATGGCCGGCGCCACCGATCCTGAGAAGGTCATCCCCGAGTTCCTGGCGAAGCTGGACGAGGCCGGTATGGGCGAGTTCGTAGCCGCTGCTCAGGAGCAGCTGGCTGCCTACCTGGCTGGCTAATCGAATATCCCTTCACACACTCCTAAATAGCGAAATGCCCCGGGCCAACAGGCCTGGGGCATTTCAATGCAAAAGAAGAAGGCATCAAAATGCCCCTCCGGAAAAGCCGGAGGGGCATTTTGGAGAGCTTAGGGCAGGGAATTGCGGTACTCGTTGGCACTCATGCCAACCACCTTCTTGAAGGTCCTGGCGAAATGGGCGGTGTCGGCGTAGCCTACCATTTCACTGATTTCGCCGATTTTCAGCTTGGGATCCTGCAAAAGCTCCTTGGCTTTGTTGATCCGGATGGCGTTGAGAATGTCGTAGAAGCTTTTTTCGGCATAGCGGTTTAACAGCTTGGATAGGTGCCATTGGGAAACAAAGCAGCAATCGGCCACCTCCTGAAGGGTCAGCTTCTGCTGGTAGTTTTTCTCCATATAGGCCAGAGCCTGATTGACCAGGAAACTGCCCGCGTGCTGGGACTGTTCCGTTTCCGCCTCCTCCTGGGGAGCCTTCTGGCTGTCCAGCTTGGCGGTGACATATTGGAGGGCCTCCTTGATCTCATCCATTTTGGAGGGCTTCAGCAGGAACCGGGCGACGCCCAGGCGGATGGCCTGCTGAGCATAGGCAAAGTCCCGGTAGCCGGTGAGGATGATCACCTCCATGTCCGGAAATTCGCTGCGCAGACCGGCAACCATGCTCAGGCCGTTCTGACCGGTCATGCGGATGTCGGTGAAGAGAATGTGGGGACGCACCTGGCGGATGATTTCGGCCCCTTCCTCTCCGCTGCTGGCAGTGGCTACCACCTGACAGTGGTAGTCCTCCCACTTGATAACCTTTCGAAGCCCTTCGACAATCCGGGCTTCATCGTCAATCAGTACCACCCGGTACATGGCAAACCCTCCTCCTTAGTTCAAAACCATGGCAGCTTCCAGGGCCTCTGCCGGGGAAAGCTGACCGGTGACCACCTTGGGAATGCTGGCGAACAGCTCGCTTTTGGCCTCGCCGGAGATGGCGTCCTGAACGGCGGAGACCACGCCGGTGAGGTTCGTGTTGGTGTCCGCGGCGGACTGCTGAAGGCTGTTCAGACCCGACGGGGCAGCGCCGCCTACGAGAGCGGTAATCTCCGTGGTGACAAAGGTGCTGAGCACCTCCTCGGAGGTCATGTGGAAGACAAATTCCACCGCAGCCTGCCGCTTCCGGGGATCCTCCCAGGCCTTCCGGGTGATGAAATAGCCCATGGAAATGCCGCCGATGGCATCGGAGGCAGGCCGCTGGCCCTTTCCGGGGACATAGGAGATAGCCAATGTTTCCAGGCTCTCCGGGTAATTCTTGGTGAAGAAGCCCACCTTCCAGGAGCCGTCAATGAGGAAGGCGGCCTCGCCCTTGCCGAACAGGGCAGCGGTCTGGGCGTCGGAAGCGGTGAGGGTGTCCGGAGGAAAGTAGCCCGCCTGGTACAGATATTGGATATCCTCCAGAGCGGCAATCCATTTTTGGGAAGTCTCGTTGTCAATGAGATGACCCTCAGCGTCCACGGTGGGAACCTCCAGATGGTTTTCGATGCTGCCGTTATTCAGCACCGCAAACTCGAACCAGTAGTGGGGCACCTCGTTGAGAGAACAGGCGATGGGCGTATAGCCCTTGTCCTTGACCGCCTGGCAGTCCAGCAGAAACTGCTCCCAGGTGTAGTCCGGGCCGGGAAGCTTCACGCCGCACTGCTTTAACAGGGCTTTGTTTACAAACAGGTTTTCCCAGAAGCCGTAGGAGGGCACCGCGTAGTGCAGCCCGTCCGCGGCTTCGGCCATCATGGACTGCTTCATGTTGGTGGCGTAGTCCGGATAGACTTGGCGGATTTCCTCAATGGGGACCACCTTTCCCGCGTTGATGAAGGGATCGGCGTCGGCATCGGTGAAGTAGAAGAGAACGTCCGGCTCGGAGCCGGTCATAAAGTCTGTGAGGACCTTGGCCTTCCAGTCCTCGTTGGAAACGGCGGAGTTGTCCTGCACCCGGTTCCCGGTGGCATCCTGATAAGCATTCACGGCGGCTTCAAAGCTGCCCCGGCTGCCGTCATCGCCGCCATAAGAGGTGACAACGGTGATGGTAACAGGCGCTTCCTGGGCCTGGGAGGCATCCGTTTCTCCCATTTGCCTGCAGCCCGTCAGCAGCAGGCAGACAGAAAGGAAAAGGGCCGATACGCGTTTCATTTTAACCATGGTTTTCCTCCTGGGGAATCCGAATCTGGGCCAGGACGGAACCGGCCCGGGTTTGCTCAATGCGAAGGGCGGCCTTGGTGCCGTAGATCAGCCGGAGACGCTGATGGACGTTGCGCAGGCCCACGCTGCCGCCTCCGGTTTCGCCTTCGCTGAGCAGCTTCCGGATGTTTTCCTGATCCTCGTCGGACATCTGACCGTCGTGCTCTACCTCTAAGTAAATGTGGCCCTCCCGCTGATAGCACCGCACCCAGAGGTGACCCTCCCGGCGGCTTACAATGTCGTGCTCCACGGCGTTTTCCACGATGGGCTGCAAAATCAGCTTGGGAATGGGCCGGTTTAAAATATCCTCTTCAATGTCCTTATGAACCTGGAAGCCCTCTCCAAGACGCTCCCTGGTGATATACAGGTAGGCGTCTACATAGACAAGCTCCTGCTTCAGCGGAATCTGGGAGTGGCCGTCCCGATCCAGGGCGGCGTCCAGCATGGTGGACAGAGCCTCAATCATGGCGCTGACACGCTCGTTGTCCGCAAGCCGGGCCTCCCAGTTGATGATCTCCAAAGTGTTATTCAGGAAGTGGGGATTGATCTGGGACTGCAGGGCCTTGATCTGGGCACGCTGGGTGGCCTGCTGCTCCAGAAAGGAACGCTCAAACTGGCCCTTCAGCTCCGCGGACATGGCGTTAAAATTGGCGTACAGGGTTTCAAATTCCGTGGTCGGGGCCTGGCTTTCGATTTGATAGCCCCGCTGACCGGACTGAAGCCGTTTATGGGCGTCGGCCAGAGTCTGAATGGGCCGGGTGACACAGCGGGTGAACAGGAAGACGATAACCGCCAGCAAGGGCAGCACCATCAGGGCAACCATGCCGATCTCCCAACCCAGCCAGGGGTTGTCCGCCCAGAGGTTGAATTCGGGAACCGGAGCGGCTACGGTCAGGGTGTGGCCGTCCACCTCGGCGGAGAATTCCGCCATTTTGTCAGCCACCATGCCGGAATCGGCAGTGATGTTTTTCTGGCTGTCGATCTGGATGCAGCAGTCATCCAGGGCAATCCGGACGCTGCCCATGGTGCTCAGGCTGCTGAGGACGCCGAAAATGTTTTGGCTGTCCAGAAGCATGACCACCGTTGCGTAGCTGGTGAAACTGCTGTCCAGCAGGTTTCTGGCCATGTACAGCTCACCGTCCAGATACAAAAACCGGATGTCCGTATCCGCGTCCGCCATGGCAGTGAGAATCTGCTTGGTATGCTGGGGCAGCACCTGAGCAATCTGGTAGCTGGTGGTGTCGCCGATGGTCACATAGGGCTGGGCAATGGAAGAATCCCAGAAGCTGATAAACACCGCCCGGTACTTGTCGTCCCGGGAAAAGGTTTGGGCCAGGTAGTCCCGGGAGGTTCTGAAAAGCTGGAAGCTCATGCCGTCGGACTGGTATTTCCGGTAGGCGTTCCGGATGACACCGTCGTAGGACACGGACTTGGAGCCGTTGATGGCGCTTCCCAGCCGCATCTGCACCTGGGAAATGCCGTTTTTGGCGGCATCGTCGATTTCCCGGAGAACACTCGTCCGATAGGAATGCTCCAGCATGGTGCTGGCGACCGTCACCACGATTAAAATGGGCACCAGCCAGCAGATCACAATGGTGGTGATCAGCCCCATTTTCAGGGACAGCCTGGGCTTCCTACCGGCCCCTTCGGGGGAGCGGCCGGGCCTACTCATCTTTTAGCTCCATATTGTCCAGGGCATACCGCAGGGCCATGCCGATCAGCTCGTTGCGGGAGCGGTTGGTTTTCGTAGCCAGAAGGTTGTATTCCTCCTGCAGGGCCCGGTCAATGCGGATGGTCATGGTAACGGTTTTGTCCTCCTTTGGGGTAATAATAAACTTGTCCATAAGCCACAGCCTCCACTTATTTTAATGTCATTATAGTATTGACATGGCACATAAAACCATACCACATTATGATTCGAAATAATAATGCGCTATGTGTTACAAACAAAACAGGATCCAAGGATAACGCAGAGGGAGGGTTTGCCGGTCAGGCAAACCCTCGTGTGCTTTTATAGATCCAGATCCCGCTGCCAGAGCCGCAGATATTCCGCCGCCTGGGCCTTGGAGCTGCCCTCGGCAGCCATCCGGAGCAGAGGCTCCGTGCCGGAGAACCGGCAGATCACCCAGCTGCCGTCGGTGAAGTAGACCTTGCAGCCATCCTCCCGGTTTACCCGCTCGATGGGCATGGGGAACTTGGGCAGCCGCTGATCCGTAAACAGCACCCTTTGCAGCTCTGCCTTTCGGGCATTGGTCATGGTGAAGGCGGCTTCCTCGTAGGAAAGACTGCCGTATTTGTCCGTGATCTCCCGATAGAGCTGGGACACAGACTTTCCGGTGACGGCCAGCATTTCCACCAGAAGGGCAGCGGCATAGATGCCGTCCTTGCCGGCAATGTGGCCCCGAACGGCCAGACCTCCCGAGGACTCTCCGCCGATGATGGCGTTGGTTTCCGCCATTTTCGCAGAGATAAACTTGAAGCCCACAGGCACCTCGTAGCAGATTTCTCCGTGATCCTTTGCCACCCGATCCAGCAGGTGAGTGGTGGAGTTGTTGCGGACACAGGGGCCCTTCCAGCCCCGGTATTCCAGCAGGTAGTAGTAAAGCAGCACCAGCAGGGTGTTGGCGTGGAGGAAGTTTCCGTTTTCGTCAATGACGCCCAGCCGGTCGGCATCGCCGTCGGTGGCAATGCCCAGGTTGCAGCGGTTTTCCACCACATAGTTGCTCAGCAGCCGCAGGGCGTCGGCGCTGGGAGCGGGCATCCGGCCGCCGAACAGGGTGTCGTGCTGCTCATGAATTACGTCCACATCGCAGCGGCAGGTCATGAGGATGGTGCGCAGGCTGCTCTGGCTGACGCCGTACATGGGATCCACGGCAATGCGCAGTCTGGCCCGGCGGATGGCCGCGGTGTCAATGACACCCAGAATGCCGTCGATATACTCGTTGAAGGGATAACATTCCGTTACGATTCCCTGGGCTACGGCATCGGTGTAGTCGATGCTTTGAATGTCTGCCGGGGCGATCTTCTCAATCTCCGCTTCGATTTTCCGGGTGACGGTCTGGTCGGCGTCCCGGCCGCCCTCAATGAAGATTTTGATGCCGTTGTAGATGGCGGGGTTGTGGCTGGCCGTGATGGCCATGCCGTAGGGAAGGCCCAGCCGCTTGACGGTGAACATAATCAGAGGGGTGGGAACGCTGCGGTTGATGATCAGCGGCCGGAAGCCGTAACCCGCCAGCACCTCCGCCGCCCAGAACATGGCCTCCTTGGACAGGAACCGCCGGTCGTATCCCAGACAGACAGTGGCACCGTGATGCCCTTCCTTTTCCATCAGGGCGCACAGACCCGCTGCTACCAGCCGGATGTTCTCCTTGGTGAACTCGTCCGCAATGACGGCACGCCAGCCGCCGGTACCGAATTTGATCATGATATTCCCCTCTTTCTTCTTAGCCCATGGTGACTTCCACCTGGTTTACACTGCCTGCCGGACACACCGGCAGCGCCTGGACAGGCGCTCCGTTCATGAGAATGGAAGCAACGCCCTTTTCCACGCCCTTGGGATTGATGACGTGGATCCGATATTCTGCTCCACGCCATTTCCGCACCACAGAGAATTCCTTCCAGTCCGCCGGGATGCAGGGGTCGATGATCATGTGGTCAAAGTCCGGCCGGACGCCAAGCAGATACTCCGTTGCGGCATAGTAGGCCCAGCCCGCGGAGCCGGTCATGAAGGGATGCCGGGCCCGGCCGAAGGCGGTGTGATCCCGGCCCACCACAAACTGGCAGTAGGTATAAGGCTCCGACTGTCGAATCTCGATTTTATCGTTTTGCAGGGCAGGGCACAGGGCATTGTAGAACTTCATGGCCCGGCTGCCCCGGCCCAGAATGGCCTCGGCACACCATGCCCAGGGGTTGGGATGGCTGAAGATGGCGCCGTTTTCCTTTAAGCCGGGGTATACCCGGGTGACGAAGCCGATGCTGTCATCGGGCACGGTAAAGCAGGGAGCGTTGAGCATCAGGCCGTATTCGGTGTATAGGTACTCGTCCACGCTGTCCATGGCGCTTTCGCCGTGGGCCTGGTCGGCTACACCGGACAGTACGGCCCAGGTGTTGCTCTCCATATGCACCTTGCCCTCGGTGTCCTGCTGGGTGCCGATTTTCCGGCCGTCGGCGGTAATGCCCCGGATGTACCATTTTCCGTCCCAGAGAACGGATTCACAGGCCTGCCGAACCTTTTCGCCCATGGCATGATACCGCTGGGCATCCTCTGTCCGGCCCAGACGCCTTGCCAGGGCTACGAAGTTCCCGATGGCCCAGTAATGGAGGAAGCTGACCATGGCGCTTTCGCCGCCGCCTAAGTTCAGACAGTCGTTCCAGTCTGCCCGAAGGCCCTTGCAGATGCCGGTGCGGCCAACCTGCCGGGCGGAGAAGTCCAGAATCCGCTGCATATGCTCGTAAACCGTGCCCTGCCCGCCGTCGGCGTAGGTGACAACCTCGTCGGGGAAGGCAAGGTCGCCGGTTTCCCGGATGTACTGGACAATGCTGGCTACCAGCCACAGAGCATCGTCGGCACAGGCGTCCTTGAGCCCGTGGACGATCTGGCTCTTATCCGGAGTGGGCACCACGGTGGGAGACTTGAAGGACTGCTGGGGCTCGTCGGGATCGAACCACCGGGGCTCGAAGAGATGCAGGCCGTAGCCTTCGTTGGTCAGGGCCCGAAGCAGCTCGATGATCCGGCTGCGGCATTTTTCCGGGTTAGAATGGGGAATCATCATGGCGTCCTGGGCGGTATCCCGGTAGCCCAGGCCCACCCGGCCGCCTACCTCGATGAAGGAGGTGAACCGGGAGAACATGACGTTGATTTCGCTCTGGTACAGGTTCCAGATGTTCAGCTCCGTATCCATCCCGGGGTTGGGTGTGGATACCTGAAGACGGCTGAGCTTTTCCTCCCAGAAGGCGGCAATGCGGGCAAAATCCTCGTCGGCCTTCTGGAGGGTATACTTCTGGCGCATAGCCTTGCCGGCCTCAATGCCGCCCTCGCCCAGGAGGAACAGAAGCCTTGCTTCCTCTCCCGGCTGGAGGGTCAGCTTCTTTTGGAGGCAGCCGCAGTGGTTGCCGCCCTTTTCGGCACTGCTCCGGCACACGCCGGTTTCCACCACCTGAGGGTTGCGCTCCGTGCGGTAGGGGCCGATAAAGGTGTCCCGCATGGTGTCGTAGCCGTCGGGCGTGAAGCTTCCGGTGAGGAACTGGAAGCCGGTTTCTTCGTAGTAAAGGTCGTGCTCAATGACCCCGTCCTCGCAGCGGCTGCCGGAGGCGTAGAGGCTCATCTGGAAGTTCTGATTGTCCATTTCCACATGGTGGAAGCTGAACTCCAGGTAGGAGAAGACGGAAAGGTTTCTTGCTCTTCCAGAGTCGTTGCGCAGACGGACGTCCCAGATTTCCACAGGGTCGTCCATGGCGACGAACAGGGTCTGATTCGCGTCAATGCCGCTGTAGTCGCAGTGGTACTTCACATAGCTCAGGCCGTGACGGCAGGAGTAGTGGGCCATGGGCTTTCCC
>Ga0129317_1002266_pt1 | contig 11479 bp, 11 predicted proteins | sample Cm1ome_FD_94430 | JGI IMG/M metagenome (GOLD analysis project Ga0129317, IMG submission 94430) | Eastern black-and-white colobus group fecal microbial communities from Wisconsin, USA - Cm1105 metagenome | ecosystem: Host-associated > Mammals > Digestive system > Large intestine > Fecal | place...
CGATCCTGGACCACCCAGTCCACAACAAAACCATCAAAGAAATAATCCGCAAAAGAAAGAAAATCTCCAGTATCGATATTCAAGTTACATGCCATATTTACATCATTTAATTCTCTACTGAAACTACGAAGATCATACTTTGCCTGTTCCATATTACGTTTGGCCTGATCCATTTTAGAATGTTTTAGCATCGTAGTGAAAAAGCCACCGCCAAACATATCTACCAGTCCCCAGTTCTTTGCACTGTTTAAGTTTTCTTTTGCTGCCTGAAGACTGTTCAACGCTCTACGCCCAGCTTCAATTGCTTCTCTTTTTTCTTTTTCAATATCATATCCCATTCGTTTTCTCCTCCTGATCCATTATGAACGTGACGTCACCAATGCTATAATGCCACCGACAATCAACAATGGAAAAGCAATGTACATCAGTCCACCTACAACCATACCAATCAATATCACCGGGAAGAAAATAACTGTGCAAAGTAGTTTCATAATTCCCCAGGATGCTCTTAACCCAAAAACAAAAAATTTTCCAACAAACCAAATCATACAAATTGTAAATAATAACGATAACATTTTTTACTCCTTTTGAAACTCATTCTGACATGTGTCTTTCATTTTTTCTGTTCTTTTTCTGCTAAATATTCAGATGTGTTCTTTATACCAAGCTTATTACTGAATGCCGGGTTTTTCTCCATCTTTTCTATTATCCGGATTAATCGAATTCTCTGTGCTGCTTCCATCTGATCACCCCATTTACATTCTGCTTTTTTGTTGATATTGTCACTATAACAAATTTATTTTTCACAATACACATCCACCATGAGGAATTGCAGCTTTATATTTCTCGAATTTTGAGAATTCTGTCTTTATATTTCTCTGCACGAATTGTCGTACAGGGTCACTTTCCTTTGTAATGTTTTGGAGCAAACTCATTATACATCAGAAAGCCCTGTACGATATTTTTTTATGAAAAAGTTGTAAAGTGGTGTAAAGATTAATGATCTTTGTATTGGCACCGAAAATATATTTATTTCTCCGCGGCTTTTCTTCCAGGATGGGAGAGTGCCGCGGAGAATTTTTTGCGAAGAAAGAATTGCTATAGCTTTTGTAATTCCGGGAAAACCTTTATCTAAGAAAAAAATACAATATTAACATGAATATCATGAATATAATATTGGAGGCTGTGAATATTCCCAAATACTTCCCTCTCAGATTCCTGTTTTCTTTTGCAATATATTTGAAACTTATCAGGCTTGCCATGGATGCAATCAGAGTGCCGAGACCTCCAATATTGGTTCCGACAATTAAAGCCCGGTAATTATCTGTAAAGCCGGATAAAAGAAGCGCAACGGGAACATTGCTCATAATCTGACTGGCAAGAACAGCAGTAAGTGTTTCCCTTCCTGCCATGATTCTTTCCAGAAAACTGCTGAATTGCGGAATCCTTCCAAGGTTGCCGATAAAAATAAATAATGCGATAAAGGTGGCAAGCAGGGAGTAATCCACCCTGCTTATATTTTCCCTGTTTCTTAGCAGCATATATATAAGAACCAATACAAGAGGAATCTGGTATGGAATGATACGTGCAACAGTGAGCAGGCAGATTGTAAATAAGATCAGGTAAGCGGCCAGGTATTCCATGTTAAGTTCTTTTCTGTCAGAGAATCCCAAAAGAGTTTTATCTTTTTCGGAACCGCATACGTGAGGTGCTTTGGCAGCAGCTACCTGTACCCATATCAGAAGAAGGATAAGTGCTGTGGCGGAATAGGGAAGCATCAGGGTTATTAATTCTGCCGCGGACATCCCTGCTCTGGCATATAGATAAAGGTTCTGCGGATTTCCGATTGGTGTGAGCATGCTTCCGAGATTAGCAGCGATTGTCTGCATTGCTACTATTTTAAGAAGCCAGTAATTGCCCAGTTCCTTTGGCAATTTATGCACAATGATCAGTGCAAGAGGAACAAAAGTAATCAATGCCACATCATTTGTGATCACCATTGACAGGAAGAAACATAAGAGTACCAACAGCCTGATCACACCCACAGTTCCCGATGTTCCCATCAGCAATTTTTTGGCGAGTATATCAAAAACACCAGCAGCCTTCAAACCAGCTACAATTGCCATCAAACAGAAGAGGAGCCCGAGAGTCCTGAAATCGATATAAGTAAAATAAGCCTTATCCGGTCTGACCCAGAACATAGAAAGAAGCGCCAGGATCACTGCAATTGACAAAACGGTTTCTTTCCTGAAAAAAACATATAATTTTTGTAACATAATATTTCCTTTCCGGTCTGATACGACCGCGTATAAGTATATCACAGAAACATCCAGAAAAAAAGAATCTAAACTGGAACTGCCAGCCTCCATGATCCGGCAGGTTATGCCTGAATTTCACAGCAAAGATCATATCATCATCCTTTGTGACAGCTGGTACACAAAACAGAATCTGGTATCCATCGTTGATGAATATCCGAATCTGGATCTGATTGGCAATGCAAGGATTGATTCTGTCATGTATGATCTTGCACCTGCACAGACCGGTCGTCGGGGACGTCCTGCCAAACATGGAAAACATCTTTCTGTTGTAATACAACTGTGACACCTCCTACATTACTAACATAACGCATCTGCAGAAAAAGCGTTAGGATGTCATCGTTTACACAAAACAAATCATCCTAAACGCTCTTTCTATTGATGCTGATCCAGCCACTCATCAAAGCTTTTCTTGGAAATACGGTACTTGCCACCGACCATCACCCAGCTGAATTTCTTTTTCTTGAGCAGCTCATAAATACACTGTCTGCTTACACCCAAAATCTCCTGCAGTTCTGCCACTGAATAACATCTCTTGTACATATCTGCCATCTCACTTTCTCTACTTGTTTATTCAGTTGCTAAATACAAAAAACACGGAGAACGTTTAGGCAAGGAAACAAAAAATTATAAAAATGTTGTTTATCCTTCCATGTACATGTTTCGCATCTTTCTGAGAATCGTATTAAGTCTCTGACTCAGTGCTCCTTTTGTAACACCAAGGATTTCTGCCACATCCTTCTGTTTCATATCATCAAAATAAATAGATTTAATGATGAACTGTTCCTGAAGGCTAAGCTTTCCAATCTTCTCATGCAGCATTCTGCTCTCCTCTTTCAGGATTATCATTTCTTCCATACTCATCTGTGTATCATCTGCCATATCGGCAATAGACAACCCATCGCTGTTTGCACTGAAAGCGCAATCCAGGATTTCACATCTCTTGGTTTTACGCTTCCATTTCTTATCTTTCTGATCCGCAGGTTCCTCTTTCTCTTGTTTATTTTCCAAATCCTGAAAATCTTCCATCTGATCATCTTCTTCTGACTCCGGTGCCCACTTACGGCTACGGTAAATTTCATTTCGATACTCGGCAAACATTGCCATTGCTACTTCCTTGGCGATCTCATAGAATACTCCATCAATCTTTGCATAATATTTTCCTTCGTATTTATATGGATGCTGTACGTACATCTTCTTTTCCTCCTGAATTTGAAATCTTGTTTTCTGTTTCAAATCCAGGGGCGGAGGTGCACGTGATCTGCTGATGCATCTGATCATGCCTGATTCCCTTCCCAATCACGCGGTCATAGACAGACCCGTGGCTTTGGCTGGAAATCATTGATTTTCAGGCATCAAAAAAAGCCCCATTGGGTGTTTAACCCAATAGAGCTTTAAAAAATTTTATTAAATTGTCCTGCTGATCTTCTACTTCCAGCATAATCATTGTATCAGTCGGAAGTATCAGGGGTATCCCAAATACAGGCTATAAAGTATCAATTACGCTTCTTGGAGTATCATTGTTTGAGACTTTGCAAACCATATCTTTCATAACCACTACTCTGGTTTCATTTCATATAAATACTTATTTGCTATAGGAATAAGTTCCTTCATTGAATGAGCTGTTTCTCCTCCATTTTGAACTTTGATTTCAAATTTTGTGTCTTTTCCAAAACTCATCATATGTCTGAGATTAATGGTGACATCTTTAATTCTGCCTATTTCTAATATCCATTTTGCACAGTTATCGCCACAGGTCGAGGCATTGAAAATCCGATCTGGTTCATTTAAAATCAACAACAATGTTTTCACTCCTCCTGACAGTCTTTCAGGAGGAATCTGCCCCAACACCGGACTGTTAATACATTCACCACTTAATACTTCTGAATCATCAATATCTTTATTCTTCTTTACACCAATCATATTGGCAGCCATACCAACGCATCGCTCCCGGTTCGCCTGCAGTGTGTCCTGCAGATCCTTTCCAACCTGAATATCTGCTTTCGTGGCTGGTTCAGATGGCTGACCTAAAAAGAAAACATCTCTTACAATTTGCTTTACCATTTTTTCTCCCTGTAGCTTTCATTCTACTTTTTCCAATTTATTATTTACATCGAAACAAACTTTGTCTCCTTCATTGATATTACGCTCATAGAGCCTGGCGTCCTCCGCTTTTACTGTCACTTCTTTTCCTGAAGAATCCACAAGAGTCACTATTGCCATGACTGGTGCATCATCCGGTCGTTCTTCACAACCAAAATTCAGGTCTTCATCGATTCGTTTTACTGTGTACATCATAACTCAATTCCTCTGGAGATAATATTAAGAATCAGTTTTCTACATACCTTCTCCGATAATATTCCATCGTACGATACTCAATAATATCTTTCATCTGATGCTTAAATGCATCAGCTTTAATTACATCTGCTAATTCATCTCGAATTCCCAGTGCATAGCCGTCCTTATCTATAAAAAATCCTTTACCTGAAGCTTTTAGAAACTTAATCGGCATACTTTTTGCCTTGCTTAAATGCTGTTTGTCTGTTATCTTCCGATACTCTTCGTATGAAGTTACTTTTGAAAAATCCTTCCAGTTCGTTCCTCGATCAAAGAACTTTTTCCAGCTCTCCACTACCTCATCATCTGTAACAGCCAGCCGTACATCTCCCTCGTTATAGAAACCGTACAGGATCGGCATCTTATACACTTTCTGCATATCCGTTGTTTCGATCAACTGCAGAAACTCTCTTCCAATTCCAGAGTAAATCTGAAGTTCTTCCACCGATAATTCATGAATTTCATATAAAAAATCCATATATCGTTTAAACGGATTTTCTTTCGAATGTTTCATACAGTATTCGTAAATATTATCATCCATATTCGTAAAAAGTTCCATACGTGTGGGAACTTTTCCATCAAGCAATTCTTTCACGCGATAATATTCCTGTTTAATTCTTTCCTGAATAGACAACGACTTTTTGTCCATTTCCCGAAAGAGATCGATCAAACGCATATCAAAATCCACGATACAGTCATCTGGATATTCAATTTCAGAATAGTCATATGCTGTTCTTTCTCCGACACAAGCACCACCGTTCAATAAAAACGGTGCACGCCCGGCCTTCTCGTAGTTTCCAATAAAATCAAGTACATTTACATACTCTTTTCCCTTGCTTATACGCAAACCACGACCTAACTGTTGTAAAAACACCGTAGGGGATTCCGTCGGTCTCAGAAACATAACCATATCAAGAGAAGCAATATCCACTCCTTCATTGAACATATCTACAGAGAAAATAACCTTTATCTCCTGATTCTTTAATTGCTCAATTGCCCGATTTCTTTCTTCTGAAAATTCTCCGTCAGCATTACTATATACCGCTACAGATTTTATGCCTCGTTTGCAGAATTCCTTTGCCATTTCCTCGGCATGCATTCTTGAACTACAGAAACCCAGGGCACGTTTGGAATGATATTTTTTGTAATATTTATAAATCAAGTCATATCGTTTTACATTGCCAATATATTTATCATTCAAATCCTTCTCATCATATCGGCCTTTTACCAATTTGAGTGTTGAATAGTCTGTTTCATCATAAATGCCATAATAATGAAACGGAACTAATGCCCCTTTATTGATTGCTTCCTTCAACGTAATCTCATATGGAACATTATAATCGCAAATTTCATAAATAGACTTTCCATCCATTCTTTCCGGTGTGGCGGTAAGGCCAAGCATAAACTGTGGTTTAAAATAATTCACGATTCTCTGATACTGATCTGTAACAGCATGATGAAACTCATCAATCACCAAATAAGTAAAGTAATCCGGCGCAAAATACTCCTCTGTCAGATATTCGCTTCTGCCAAGCGTTGCCACAGAAGCAAAAATCACAGATTTTCCTATATCCTTTTGTTTTCCATCGAAGAAACCATAGTCATCTGAATGACGAACATTTTTAAAGGATACCGCTGCCTGTTTCAGGATTTCTTCTCTATGTGCAACAAACAATACCCTCTCATACTTTGCAGAATCAAATGCTGCCAAATAGGTTTTTCCTACACCAGTCGCAGCATGAACCAAACCACGCGAAGCACCTTCTGCCCTGCTGTTTTCCAAAGCACAAAGCGCTTCTATCTGTGCACCTCTTGGTTGAAACAGCACTTCAACTTTTGTGTCCGGATCTGTCTGGTCATATCGTGCAAGATCTTTTGCAACTGCAGGTTTATGCCAGTTCTTCGAATACGCTTTTAATTCTGCATTATTTATCACATACGAATGATTCTTAAACAAATCCTCAAACGTTTCATAAAACAACTTAAAATTCTGACTGTCCTGGCTGCTATTGAAACGATAATTCCACTCAATACCGGAGGTTAATGCACTTCTGGAAATATTTGATGAACCAATATATATTTCACTTAAGTTCTCATGATGAAATATATATGATTTGGGATGAAACGAGCGGTTCTTATCGTTATAAAAACGCAATTCCTCCTTGTCACCCAATTCCTTTTTAAGAAGATATAATGCAGAAGGCTGTGTAATTCCCAAATAATTTCCAGTAAGAATCCGAATTCGAACACCACGATGCAAAGCTGCCTTTAAATCTGAGAGCAGCATTCTTACTCCTGATTCCATAAGGAACGATACAATAATATCAATCTGCTTTGCCCGAGCCATGCTAAGCTTTAACTGATACAGCAGATATCTGCTTCTATTTCTGTCTCCTGTCATGACATCTGTGGGTTCAATATGAAGTTCTTCTATTTCTGAATTTTCCTCAAAATTAGATTGAGCCATTTTTCTTCCCCTCTTCCCGGACGCACATCCGAAGTAATCCACTCTTCTTCTATCGTAAGTTCCGGTATCACTTTAATAAATTTGTCAAAAGTATCTTCTGTAAAATCTGTAAAATAACGACCATTACGCTCTCCTTCAAAATTACTATATTTGAAGGACGTATAAATCACACCATTATCTTTAAGTGCATTACACATTTTTTGGATTACGGGAAGAAGTTCCTGCTTTGGCAAATGCAAAATAGAGGAACATGCCCAGATGCCTTCATATTTACCACTCGCATCCAGGTCCTGAAATAGCATTTCTTTAACTTCTATTCCAGTAAAAGCACTGGCTAATTTACAAAGCTCAGAGGATCCATCCGTTGCCTCCACTCGATATCCCTTCTCAAGAAAATACTTTGTATCTCGACCAGAACCGCAGCCGAAATCTAATATCCTTGAATCTACCGGAAGCATTTTAGCAAACCGCTCCTGTACAACCGTAAAATCTACCAAACGAGTCCCCTGGGCAAACATATCCGCATTTTGATTATAATATTCTATTGTTTTGTCCATGAAATTTCTCCTCAATCTTTGCTTATTTCATGCACCTTCGAATTTTATCTATCAAAATGACGTCTGCTGGTAGCCAGGCAACACTATCTAACTGAGCCTTTGTAAGCCATTTGGCTGCCTCGGCCTCCTTTAATTCAAGATGGCCATTTGTAACTTCCGCCCAAAAACAATCCATCGAAAGGTGAAAAGTTGGATAATCAAACTCTATCGTATCAATCAACTCACCGACCTTAATTTCCGTATCCAGTTCTTCCATGATTTCTCTTACAAGTGCCTGCTGTGGTGTTTCTCCTGGTTCTACTTTTCCGCCTGGGAATTCCCACCCTCCTTTTAATTCTCCATAGCCTCGTGCTGTTGCAAATATTTTATTCTTTTCTTTTATGTTGTCGCAGATAATCGCTGCGACTACTTTTACCGTCTTCATGTATTTTATACCTCCAACCATTTATGCCGTAATATGTGACTGTAAATATCGTAATAAATCCTCACGTACTGCACGATGCATTTTCATAGTGACCTTCGTAATTGGTTGCATACGACCATGATTGTCCTCCTTCTGGGCATTTCTGGCTTCTAATACATCAAATTGCCCCATATAGTAGAAGCTTGTCTCCGCATCTGATTTTTTTACAAATAAATGCTTTCTTTCAGCTTCAAGTACATCCTTCATATAGGAACTATCCAGGTCTTTCCCAATCTGAGAATCCCATTTGAAAATCAGATCATCCTCAAAGGCATCCGCATAATCAGGTTTTCCTTCTACATAGTTTTTTTCATCCTGACTTTCTTCTTTATGATATGTGATAAAAATGAAGACATCATCACCAATTCGTTTCATACCATACATAATCGAAGATAAATCCTTGCCACAATTCATAAGAAGGCTTACATCTCTTCTGGAATACTTTTCATATAATACAAACGGCCCATCTACAATTCGCCCCGAAAAATACTTATCCTTATATCTGGCAATACCGACTTTTATAATATCTTCCACCTGTGTGCAGAACTGAATATGAGTAAGTCTTTCTGTGTAACTTTGCAATCTTCGGATCATTCCCAATCGATCATTTTCCAGAATATCAATCTGACAAAATTTCTGATATTCTGCTTCTTTACTCACGAAATGTCCCTGCAACACCTGAATTGCTTCATTAACCTGTAATGTGCTGATTTCAATTCCATAGGTCTTTTGATATTCTTTTATAAAATCTGCAGTCCCGATATGATCTCTATAAAGCAATTGATTTAATATTGCAAGTTCATCAGGACGCACTCCTGAGAGAACCGTTTTAGACAAATACTCCAGTGTTAATTTCTCCTGTTCATTTAAGTTATTCTTGTATTTGTCCTTTTCCATTGCCTGCACAAAAGCATAATATGTTTTATATTCTCTAATAATTACCAGTGGATCAATTTCCTGATTTTCATAGAAATCATACAGAAGCGGAACCCGTCCTAACCGATTCTTCAAAGCGACATAGCTTTCTTTGATCAGTGTTTTCATCCCTTTGATTTTGTCAATAGACTTAAATATCTTATCCTTGGAAATCTCATCAAAATGAACCGTTGAGGCACCTGGTATTGTACTATTTCCACTGATTACATATTTGCGGATTACATCAGCGTTATAAGAACGATCTCCTGATAAAGCTACCGGAATCATAAAGTTATTATTATAGTTTCCAATAAAATCCAAAATAACAACATATTCCTTTCCAGGCGCCTTTCTAAGACCTCGTCCCAACTGCTGAATAAATACAATCGGAGACTGCGTCGGTCTAAGCATAATAACCTGATTTACCTCAACAATATCCACACCTTCATTTAATATATCTCGTGAAAAAATATAATCCAAAGGCTGCATCTCTTCCGTTGTATCCGCTTCATCCATTGCCAATCTCTCAAATGCCTTCTGTCGTTTTTCTTCGCTATCAGCACCACTAAGAGCAATTGTACGATATCCCAGAGCATTAAACTTTCTCGATAATTCTTCACACTCCTTAACACGACTACAGAAAACAAGTCCCCTTACACGATCACCGCTATAACCATAATATTCCGACTGTTCAATCACATGCTTCACTCTCTCATCACTGGTAAGCTGATTGAACTCATCATCTGTCAGCTTCGTAGCCTGCAATGTTTTGTCATCCAGGGAAATAACCTCACTGACGCCAAAATAATGAAATGGACAAAGCAGATTGTCTTCCATTGCCTGCTGTAAACGGATTTCATGAGCAATCTGATAATGGAAAATCTCATATATATTTTTACCTTCCTGATTATCATCTCTTTTATCCGGTGTCGCAGTCATACCTAAAAACAACTTTGGATTGAAATAATCAATAACCTTTGTATAGATGTTGTTGGAACTATGATGAGCCTCATCCAAAATAATGCAGTCGAAAGCATCCGGCTGATACTGAAACAAATGTGCATCTCTATTTAAAGTTTCTACTGTTGCAAAAACATAATCCTTCTCGTATTCATAGGAGCCTGCTCCCACCAATCCCATTGTCACTTTCTTATCGAAAACTTTTTCAAAAGATTTTTTAGCCTGCTTCGCAAGTGTTACACGGTGAACCAGAAACAACACTCTTTTGAAACCAAGTTCTCGCATAGCAAATGCAGATGCATAAGTCTTTCCGGTTCCAGTAGCAGAGATCAACAATGCCCGCTCTTCTCCCTGCTCCAGAATCTTTCGCAAGTTCGCAATAAATCTCTCTTGCATGGAGTTTGGCTTTAATCTATATTTTTCCAGCGACGGGATTTCTTCACTTTTCGCGATCTCCCGCTGGTGTTTTATGATATTGTAGCGTTCTTTATAGACTTCATAAAAATCCTCGTATGGCAAAGCGTACTCACTATTCCAAAGACTGTGAAACTCTTCTACGATTTCTTCTGCAACCTCGCCACTTTCCGTAGAAATCAGTTTTGTATTCCACTCCTTATTAACCGTCAACGCTGCACTTGTCATGTTGGAACTTCCAATGATGATTCGATAAACTTCTTCTTTCTTGAAAATATATCCCTTCGTGTGAAAGCCATTTCCGGCTGCTTCCACGTCATACATTTTCAATGTAATATTTTTTAATCCATTGAGTTTCTCAAGTGCTCTCGGTTCACTGAAATTCAGGTAATTCGTCGTAAGGATCTGCCCCTTAACGCCCTTTTTCTCAAGCTCTTTTAGTGTCTGCAGGAGCGGTGTCACACCACCCATCGTGATAAATGCAACACTGATCTGAAACTGATCACAGCGCAGCAATTCATCCTCCACGGATGAAATAACCTTCTTTCCTTCTTCCGGATTATTCGACACAAATGCTGGCTTATACGCCAGATTTGCCGCAACGGAACCATTTATATAAGCGGCACTTAAGCCGCTTTTCAACTCATTGATTACATTCACATCCACTGATCCAATTCTTCCTCTTATTTTAAATTTCTTAAATGCCTATTAAAATAAATATCTTATTCATTATTATACCACCACTTTACAACTTTACAAATGATATCCCTGTCGCCCAACCAGCCGTTTTATGGCATTCACCAACCATGTAGATTTTATTCCTGTTTCGATGTTTTTGACGAAACTGACGTAAAATATCTGTTCCTGAATTTTCTGGCTGATGAAAAAACGGAAGTCCTGTACGCTTTCACTGCGGTATGCGGAAAAATTTTCTTCCTGATACGGCAGCAGTTTCATTGCGCAGTAGCTGATATTGATCAGGTTGACTAGCATCTCGATCCCTTTGCGGCTCCGCACCATGTAGCTGCAAAAAGACCAGAATGTTTTCTGC
>Ga0129317_1002269_pt1 | contig 11465 bp, 11 predicted proteins | sample Cm1ome_FD_94430 | JGI IMG/M metagenome (GOLD analysis project Ga0129317, IMG submission 94430) | Eastern black-and-white colobus group fecal microbial communities from Wisconsin, USA - Cm1105 metagenome | ecosystem: Host-associated > Mammals > Digestive system > Large intestine > Fecal | place...
AAAAGAGGGCAAGGCAAGTTTCGCATGGGATAGCAGAATGACGGAAGATCGTGCCCTCCGTAATTAAGGACACGAAATCGTAAAAATGAAACCTAAATCTCGGTTTTTTTCGATAAAATCAGAGATGTCAACAAATGCGGCATAGCTCTGACAGTGGCTGTTCGTCATAATCGCAACAGAGGCAGGCGTCGCGGATCACGACTTCGGTCATGATTTGTTCTGACGAATTGTTTTCTCAAACGGTAGGGGGAAAAATCGGGCTAAAACTTAACCGGTTTTGCAAAGATCGGAGCTTTGCACATATTCACTGTCAGCACGCCCATGCTAAATTAAAACATTTCAATATATAGGTCACTCAAAAGCACTTTTTTAGTAGTGATCATAAAAGTTTGTAGAAATAAATAACGGGCTGGTTGCTTTGCGACGTTCGGACCATCATATTGATGAAGAGACTGCCTTTCATAAATTCCGACACTCAGAGCCAATTTTATAAGCGGTTTCGGGAAAGTTGTAATAATTATCTGCGTATTCACCAAAGCCTCAACAATTATGAATAGTCTGCTTATCAGCTTTCAACAATGGGGATGCTGGCAAGCGAAACCACGGTTTCTGAACAGTAGCATGAAGAACCACTCTCATAAGTCCTGTAAAAATTGGCGAATTTCTAAGTGGTTTCATCAAAAAGACGCAAAATAATCATCGCCACGCATGACCCGGGCTGCGTGAAAATGTGCAAATCGCCACGCCGTCAGCGCCCAACGATTGACCTTATCCCCAACCTGTGGTATAATTGTTATATCGAACAAAATTCGCAGACACGGATATAAATAACCACGACCAAAGGAGCAATTATGGCTGAGATACTTGATATTGTTGACGAAAACGGAGAGCCCACAGGCGAGACCGTTGACCGTGAGACCGCGCATCTGCAAGGCGTTCGCCACAGGACGGCTCATGTGTGGATATTCAGAAAAAGGGACGGGAAGGTGCAGGTGCTGCTGCAAAAGCGTGCGGAGCATAAGCCCTCTTACCCCGGGTGCTACGATATTTCCAGCGCGGGGCATATCCCGGCGGGGGTGGACTACATTCCATCTGCGCTTCGGGAGTTGCAGGAAGAGCTGGGCGTGACGGCTTCGGCTGAGGAGCTGCACTACTGCGGCATACGCTACATCTGCTCCGATGATGTGTTCTTCGGCAAGGAGTTCCACGACCGTCAGGTGTCGAAGATCTACGCCCTGTGGAGAGACACGGACGAGGACGGCTTCACCCTGCAAGCCGAGGAACTCGACAGCGTTCTCTGGATAGACTTCGGCGAGTGCGTGGAGCGTGTGCGGAACAACAGCTTCAAGCATTGTATCCTCATGGAAGAACTGATGATACTTAAACGGTATCTGGTGGAGAGCGGTCAGCTTTTGTGCGATAGTTAAAAAACACTTTAAGGAGAAGCTATGAAAAACGGAATAAGACCCGACCCGAATAAAGTTCACCCTATCAGCGGGTATGACAAAGAGATCTATATCAAACCGACGATCAGTAACCCTAATATAATAGTAGGCGATTTTTCCTACATTGCCGACTCGGATTTTGAAAGCCACGTTACGCATCATTACGAATGGAACGGTGACAGGCTCATCATAGGCAAATTCTGTCAGATAGCGGCAGGCGTCGAGTTTGTAATGAACGGCGCAAATCATCAGATGAACGCTGTATCGACTTTCCCGTTTTATACGCTGGAGGGCTGGGATATGCAGCCGCCCGAAGCTGCCGATATGCCGCTGAAAGGTGATACTGTGATAGGTAATGATGTCTGGATAGGTCAGAATGCGGTGATACTTCCGGGGGTGCATATTGGCGACGGTGCGATCATCGGTGCAAACAGCGTTGTCGGACGAGATGTTCCGCCATATACTATCGTTGCCGGAGATCCTGCGAGAGTAATTCGCAAGCGCTTTGATGACGAAATGATCGAACTGCTGCTCGGATTTAAGTGGTGGGATAAAAGCATTGAAGAGATCAATTCGCTTATCCCCCTGCTGACTTGCAGCGATATTGAAAAAGTAAGAGCCGAGATCATGAAAAGATCGGAGTGAACGTAATTTCAGCATTCGTATGCGGACGAGAGATCATCGGAGGTGCATTGATTTGAACAGACTTATAATAGTTGAAGGGCTGCCTTGCTCGGGTAAAAGCACGACTGCAAAGCATATTGCGGAGAGTATCAAAGCGCATTTTTATGACGAGGGCAGCGGAGATCACCCTGCCGATCACGAATTTCATGCGTTTATAAAAAGTGCCGAGCTCAGCAGCTTTTCGTCGGAACAACAGGCGCTTATCAAACAAAAGTCTGTTCAAAGGGCAGACGGATATATCGTTCCTCTCGGCGGTTTCAGCGGTGAACTTTTTGACAGGCTTTTGCAGTATAAGATCTATGATTTTCTCCCCTGGGAAACGGAAAGCCCCGTGATGCTCGATAAATGGAGCGAATTTGTCCGCACCGCCGAGCCGCATGAACGGTATGTTTTCAACTGCGTTCTGCTCCAAAACCCCATGTGCGAAACGATGATGCGCTTCGGATTTGACACAAAAACCTCGGCGGATTATATACGCTCAATTTGCGAAATAATTGCTCCGCTGGAGCCGTTTGTTGTGTATCTTTATTCGGGCGATATAAGGAAGTCGATAGAAAAAGCCGTCCCCGAAAGAGGCTCGGCTTGGCTGAACAGTGTCATAGATTATCACTGCAACGGCGCTTACGGAAAGGCTATGCAGCTTTCGGGATTTGACGGCTATATATCGGCACTTGAAGAACGTCAGCGCAGAGAGATCGAGATACTGTGCAGTTTGAATGTTCGCCACATGATCGTCAATGACCCTCAGAAAGACTGGGACAAAGCCTATACGGAGATCGACCGGGAGATCAGCAGCATAACATAATAAGTAAATAAATCACAGCGGACGCTCCACACAATGAATAGGAACGTCCGCTGAACTTTTTAGGGCTATACTATTATATATAATGGTAATGGAATAATTCGTCAGAGCTGCATGGTCTTGCCAATAAGTCTGATTTTTAGTAAATGTTCGTGCTTGAAAAAAACGTATATACATAAGAATTTAGGCGATTTTTCCTTAGACCAAATCATTATTTTCATTAAAAACGGGCGCAGAAATCCCTAATTTTTAATGAATTGTACGATTTTATGAATATAGTGTAGTAAATTGCTGACAAACTCTTGACATTGGTTTTTTTTAATAGTATAATAATTAGGATTGGAAGTGTAATTATTTTTTTCGCAGGATTGCACATTTTGCGAAATGTTTAAAGGAAGAAATGCGATGGAACTTAACCCTTTTGAAAAAAAGATCTGGCTCGCATCCCCCACCATGCACGGCGACGAGCAGAAGTGGGTCGATGAGGCGATAATAACCAACTGGGTCAGCACGGTCGGTGCGAACATCAATGAGATAGAAAAGCAGATCGCCGAGTATGTCGGCTGCAAGTATGCTGTGGGTCTGTCCTGCGGAACTGCTTCGCTGCATCTCGCAGTCAAACTGGCTGGCGAAAAGCTGTATGGTATGCCTAAGCCCAACTGCGGAACTTTGCATGGTCACAAGGTATTCTGTTCCGATATGACTTTTGATGCAACTGTCAATCCCGTTGCTCTTGAAAAGGCGTTTGAGATATATCCCGATGTCAAGCTGGTGGTCGTGGCTCACCTCTACGGCACTCCCGGAAAGATCGACGAGATCAAGGCGGTCTGCGACAAGTACGGTGCGCTGATAGTTGAGGACGCTGCCGAGAGTCTGGGTGCTACTTATAAAGGCAAGCAGACAGGCACTTTTGGCGACTACGGCTGCATTTCCTTCAACGGCAACAATCTCTTATTTATAAAAGGTGAAAATATGGCGAAAACAGCGTAAAATCGGGGAAAATGCACATTTAAAATCGCCATAGTTTCGTTACATTTTCGGGGTAATATCATTGCATTATCAGGTATGAACACTTCCGACGCATCGGCGGAGAATTTACCTTTTGAGCTGAAGAAGGTCATTAGTATGTAAATTGTTGGTAGTATGTACATAAGAAGTATTGATGTATAAAAGTTGGCGGGTTGATATAAGCTGCTAAATATGTTAGCGATTGATATGAGCTTGCTGATGAATGAATGGCTTTGGGTAGCCATTTAGATGATGTTGCTATTAAGGATTATCGTTGTTGGTTTGCCGATAAGCTTTTATAGACTTGATCAGTTGGCTCGGATATTTAATATTTCATTTGGCAGTATGGTGCGTTGTTTTCGTGCGCTTATTACTGCCGTTGTCTCTATATTATTTATGTACATAATGGGACACACGGTTTTAGTAGGTTGATATGAGGGAGAGCGTTTCCTGATATGAGTCTGCTCATATTGTGTAGAACAGATGTAGTAATAAAAGGTCAATTATTTTAAGAAGGATATGTGGTTTATGGAAAAGAGAATGATTAGTTTTAGTCCCCCGGATATCAGTGTTCTTGAAATTCAAGAAGTCGCAGAAGCTCTGCGCTCAGGTTGGATCACAACAGGTCCGAGGGTAAAGCTGCTGGAACGTCGACTTGCAGCATATATTGAGACCGGCGACACTGCCGTTGATACTGAATCAAATAAGGATTATTACTCCAATCGTGTGGTTTGCCTGAATTCAGCTACTGCAGCAGAAGAACTGAACCTGAGAATTTTCGGTATCAAGCCCGGAGATGAGGTCATCGTTCCGGCATATACATATACTGCTACCGCTTCTGCCGCTGTTCATTGCGGTGCGACAGTGAAATTTGTAGACATTCAGAAGGCCGGAGACGATACCACTCACGCTCCAGAAATGGACTATGATAAGCTGGAGACGGCGATCACTGAAAAGACAAAAGCGATCATCCCGGTTGATCTCGGTGGTATCGTCTGTGACTATGATAAGATTTTTGAAATGGTTGAGAGGAATAAAAACCTATTTACGCCTCTCGATGACCACAGTAATCCATTAGCTGATCTGAGCAGCAGAATTCAGAAGGCAATGGGGCGTGTGGCTGTCGTTGCAGACTGCGCTCACAGTCTTGGAGCAAGCAGGATTGTAGGAGGCCGGAAGCTTTACTGCGGAGCGATTGCAGACTTTTCGTCTTTTTCATTCCATGCTGTAAAAAATTTCACTACTGCAGAAGGTGGTGCAGCTGCTTGGAAGCCAATTTATGGAATCAATAATTCGGAAATATACAAATTTTACCAGCTTTTATCACTTCACGGTCAGAATAAGGATGCACTTGCTAAAACTCAGATAGGTGCATGGGAGTATGACATCATCGGTGCGTGGTATAAGTGTAATATGACTGATATTATGGCTGCTATCGGATTGAGACAGCTTGACAGATATCAGGGGCTTTTGAAACGTCGTACTGAGATTATAAAGAAATATGATGCAGTTTGTGATGAACTGGGTATCAGTCACCTTGTTCACCATACGGATACTGTGGACAGCTCTAATCATCTGTATCTTATCCGCATTCCTGGAATCACAGAAGCACAGCGGAATGAGCTGATTGTAAAGCTAGCAGAGGCTGGTGTGACAACCAATGTTCACTATAAGCCGCTGCCGATGATGACGGCATATGGCAAAGATTGCAGTGATTATCCGAATGCATATGATTACTATCACAATCTGATTACACTGCCGCTTCATACTCTTTTGAGCGATGAGGATGTGGAGTATGTGTGTGCAATTCTAAAATCCGTAATGAAGGAAATATGCAAAAGAAGATAATAATTCGGATTATTCAGGTTGCTGTTGCTATTCTATATATATGTGTTATTTCCCGAATGACTTTATGGAATCGATCAGTTCATCATGATCACATCTTTTATGGTTTGTTCTGGGAACTGAGAGGACATATGTGGGGAGATATTATCAAGAACATTGCTCTTTTCGTTCCTCTTGGTTTAATTATCGGTGGTCGAAAAGGAGTTGTTATTGGCTTCATTCTCTCATGCGGCATAGAAGCAACTCAATATTTCACACGACTTGGATATTGTGAGATGGATGATGTGCTGAATAATACGATTGGTGCATTTATTGGCGTGGTTATTCATCAATTACTATACAAAGTTGAAGCTGATATTATAGAAAGGAACGATATGGCATACAAATTAAAGAAAGTATCAGTATATGATATACCGCAGCTTACAAAGGTCGCCTCTATTCTTAATGCTTGTGGCAAAGATATGGCAAAGAAATATGATCTCCATCATTGGGATAATCCATATATAAAGACATTTGCTATAGTGTGTATATGTGTCCTCAAAAATGAAGTCTTTCTATTATACAACGATAAGAAACCTGTCGCAACTTTTCAAATTAATGTAAAAAACGAAATTCTTCACTTTGAAAAACTTGGTACGCTTCCTTCTTCCGCTAGACACGGAATAGGTTCATTATGTATGAAGAAAATTGAGACTATAGCCAAAAAGCGAGGCTGTAATAAAGTGGTTATGGAAGTATATGAGCCAAGTCAGCATGCAATAACTTTTTATGAACATAAGGGGTATAAAAGTGTTGGTATGGTCGATACCTTGAAGTATAGGGAAATCAAAATGGAGAAGAGCATTTAAATAATGAAAAAGATGTTAGTTATAGGAGCTGGCTTCCTTCAGGATTTTGTAATACAGAAAGCTGTTTCTATGGGATATTATACATTGGCAGTTGACGCTGATCCACAAGCAATCGGTTTTACACACGCTCATAAGTATGCTGTGATTAACATTGTTGACGAGAAAGCATGCTTAGAATATGCAAAGCAAGAGCAAATTGATGGTGTCCTTACTGCCGCTACGGATTATGGCGTTTTAACCGCCGCATTTATAGCTGAAAGAATGAGACTGTCAGGTCTCAAATATGAAGTTGCACAGCTTATCAAGAATAAGTATCGTGTACGAAAATGCCTATATGAACATCATGTCGATGATACGGAGCAGGCGTTTGAAGTAGATGTTGAAACTGATATTGAAAAACTTGCTCATAAGCTAACTTATCCAGTTATGGTCAAACCATGCGATGGATCAGGTAGTCGCGGAGCAAGCCGAGTTAACAATGCCTCTGATTTATCAAATGCATGTCAGTTCGCTATGAATGGTTCAATCACACATCGTGCAGAGATTGAATCGTTTATTTATGGTACCGAGTACGGTGCAGAGAGCTTAGTTATAAATGGAGAGATTCATGTTCTGTCTATCATGAAAAAGTGGATGACTGAACCGCCATATTATGCCGAACTTGGTCATGCTATTCCATGTGGACTTCCAGTCGACATTGAGAAGAAGGCAAAAGACTGTGTTACTAATGCTATCAAAGTTCTTGGAATTAATCATGGATCTGTAAATATGGATATGCTGATAACAACGGATGGTAAGGTTTATATTGTTGATATCGGCGCTCGTATGGGTGGCAACATGATTGGACCCTGCATTATTCCTTATGGTACTGGTATTGATTATGTTGGCGCTATGATACAGAATGCGGTCGGAGACCCAGTTGATTTGAGCGTTCACGAGCATGAAGCAGTCGCAACGAAACTGCTTGCTTTTGAATCTGGGATTATTAAGAAAATGCCAGATATGAAAGTTCTTGAAGATAAATATGATGTAGAAATCTATCATCATATGACGGAAGGCATGGCAGTTAATGAATACCACACCAATCTCGATGGTTGTGGATATATCGTTGCAAAAGGAAAAACAGTAAACGAGGCCGAAAGCAAGGCTTTAAAAGTATTAGAGATTATAAAAACTGAGGCGTTTTGAGGTGGAAGAATGACTGATGAGCTTACAAATGCTGAAAAAGCATATAAAAAAAGCAAACGAAAAAAGAACTATAACGGCTTTTATCAATTAGGTATAAAGCGTGTGATAGACATTATTGCTTGCCTTATTGCTCTCCCCATTGTTTTTCTAGTAATGATTCCGATATGCATAGCAATCAAGCTTGAAGACGGCGGACCAGTTTTTTATCATTCAATGCGATTGGGAAAAGGATTTGAAGAATTCGGAATGCTCAAATTCAGATCTATGAAAGTAAATGCCCCTGATCTTCGTAACGATGACGGAAGTACTTACAATTCTAAAAATGATCCGAGAGTAACACGAATCGGCAAGTTTATGCGCGAAACCAGCATCGACGAGCTCCCTCAGATTTTCAATGTACTTGCAGGACAGATGAGTATTGTAGGACCAAGAGCCGGAGATGTAGAATCAAAGGAAACGTATCAAGAGGATGAAAAGGACAAGCTGCTTATTCGCCCTGGTATTACCGGTTATACGCAAGCGTACTATCGCAATAATCTGGGAGTGAGAGAAAAGAGACTCTATGATGCATGGTATGCACATAGTGTTTCGATGCTACTGGATATCAAAATATTATTCAAAACCGTAAGAACAGTATTGTTCCACGAGAATGTATATACCAATAAATAAGGAGTATTAGAATGGCTGTAAGTAAGAAAGCAAAAGGTCTATATATGAGATTCTTCGATGGTATTGAAACTTTTGCTGCAAACACTATATCAAATATACAAGAAGAACGGTACCTTAAAAAATATATTGATAAGGATGCGAAGCTGACGCCGGATCAGATTAGACAGATTAAAGAATTTTGGGCTCCTTATTGTAAGGTGTCTCCGAAGTGGGCTTTGTATTATTCATCCAAGAACGGAAGATTTGATCCTCGATATATCCCCAATACCCTATATTACACAATCATTGATCAGCATTTTAATGCGAGAAAACTTGGATATGGGTTCAATGACAAGAATTACTATAGCCGCATTTTTTCTAATGTAAAACAGCCAAGAACGATAGTAAGAAATATAGGTGGTTTGTTTTTTGACGAGCAATATAAACAGATTAGTAATGTGGCAGCGGTTAAAATGATTATCGCTGAATCTGAAGTCATTGTGAAACCGTCGCAGGAAAGTGGCAGTGGACGTGGAATCCAATTCCTTAAAAAGGATCAGATTTCCGAGATTAAGAAACTTATTCGCAGTCCTGAAAAGGACTATATCGTTCAGGCATTAGTCAAGCAGCATCCAGCGCTTGAACAAGTACATCATGGTTCGTTGAACACAATTAGAGTATGCACTCTCATGCTAGACGATGGCGTTCATGTACTATCTACAGTGTTAAGAATGGGCGTAAATAAAAGCCGTATTGACAATGTTACTGCTGGAGGAATATCTGCGGCGATTAAACCGGATGGAAAACTTGATAAGTATGCATATACATATTATACTGGCGAGCGGTTTGATAAGCATCCACAAGGGCTAATTTTTGCAGGCTATGAAATTCCATCTTATAGTAAACTGATTGAAACTGTAAAATTGCTGGCACAAACAATCGGAAATTTCCGTCTTGTTTCATGGGACATGGCTATCGATGAGAATGGTGATGTCCTTCTTATTGAAGCAAATATGCGTAAAGGTGGAATTAATCTTCATCAGTTTGATAACGGTCCCCTTTTTGGTGACTTGACCAAGCGAGTGCTTGATGAAGTGTTTGGAAAAAGGTGATGATATGCTGACATTTTTAGGTGATATAGCACTTATTTCTGCACATACACGGAGTGAGTATAAGCCCGATCATCAATATGTTTTTAATTGTGAATATGTAATAGGCAAACGTTTGGAAATGATGCCTGTTCCAGGAAAGATTAATTTATCTGGAATCGATTGCGATTTTCAAAAAATCTTTGGAAAACAACCTATTGCAGTTACACTTTCAAATAATCATATCAATGATTTCGGAAGTCAAGGATATGAAAATACAGTAAATTCACTTAAAAGGCAGGGCATAAAAACAGCTGCAGGTGAGTTACTATGGATAGGAAACATTTGCTTACTATCATATATGGATTTGGATTCAGGAAACAGATTGGATCGGGACTTTATCTTTAAAAAGAAAGTTGCGCATTATCAGATTAGAAAGGCTAAAGAGAATGAAGATGCTCGAATAGTAGTTCTTATTCATTGGGGGATTGAAAACGACCCAAATCCAACTAAAAGGCAGATTTCAAACGCTCACTGGTTGATTGATGAGGGCGTTGATTTGATAATTGGACATCATCCCCACTGCGTGCAAAAAGTAGAAGAATACAAAGGGAAATATATATTTTATAGTTTAGGAAATGGACTTTTTCCACCAATAAATCAACCTAGCCATTACGATAGCAATGGAAGACCTACTCGTATCTACAGATTTAAATGGCAGAAATGGAATAGAAAATCATATGCGGTAACAATAGACGATAACGCACAGGTGATTAAGGTTGAGACATTAGTCCAAACTAAGGATTCTGTATTGAAAAGCACTGGAGATGTTGATATTAACCGCCTCATTTTAAAGAAGGATTACCCGAAGTGGGTTTATCGTTTTAGAAAATATTATTTGTTTTTTATTAGCAATTGCTTTGTTGATGGTAAATTGTTCGATATTAAGGCGATAAAGGCAGAGATGAATAAATGAAAAAAGTTCTATATATAACAAACATAGCTGGAGCAAAATTTAGTATTAATTTTGTGGGTTCAGCGTTAGCAGCAGCAAAATCTTTAGGTATAGATTTTTATGTTGTAGCAAATAGAAGTGCCTCTAACCCTGAGCAGATTGCAGCTGATGAGAAAGAATATGGTGTACATCTGCTTCATGCGGATATTAGCAGGTCACCATTGTCGTTGTCAAATGTAAAAGCATATAAACAAATCTGTGAAATCATTAGAAAATATGATATCGACTATATTCACTGTAATACGCCGGTTGGTGGAGTGCTTGGACGTTTAGCGGGAAAAAAATGTAAAGTGAAAAAGGTGCTGTATCAGGCACATGGATTCCATTTCTATAAAGGCGCACCTAAAAAGAACTGGATTATCTATTATACAATAGAAAAGCTCTTAGCGAGATTTACAGATTGCATTGTTACCATGAACGCAGAGGATAACGTCGCAGCAAAACGGTTTAAGCGCAGAAATAATGGCCCTGTATATAATGTTCATGGTGTTGGTATCGACCTAAGTTTGTATGAGGGATTGGAACAGCAGCGTGAATCTAAGCGCCAGGAGTTAGGATTTACTGAATCTGATATTGTACTGATTTCTATGGGCGATCTTATCCTAAGAAAGAATTATACTGTAGCAATTGATGCCGTTGCTAAATGTGACAATCCAAAACTACATTATATCATTTGTGGTAAAGGTCCAGAACTTGATAACCTTAAACAAAGAGCCAAAGCTCTCGGCGTAGAACAACAGATACATTTCCTCGGTTTTAGATCGGACATTAAAGAACTGCTTGCGGCGGCCGATATTTTCATCTTTACATCACTGCAAGAAGGAATGCCACGTTCTATGATGGAAGCGATGGCAGCAGGCTTACCTTGTATCGCATCGAAAATCAGAGGCAATG
>Ga0129317_1002270_pt1 | contig 11457 bp, 13 predicted proteins | sample Cm1ome_FD_94430 | JGI IMG/M metagenome (GOLD analysis project Ga0129317, IMG submission 94430) | Eastern black-and-white colobus group fecal microbial communities from Wisconsin, USA - Cm1105 metagenome | ecosystem: Host-associated > Mammals > Digestive system > Large intestine > Fecal | place...
ATTCCATGTTCCCTGTGAGCACCATCTCCATGTACCATGCGTATCTTTCCCAGCCGTGGGCGAAGTAATCCGGCCTGATCGGTCGCACCTTGGGTTCCGGAAGCTGCTTCATCTGCGGCTTCTGCTCCCATTGCTCCTCGATGTCCTCGGTCTTTCTCTCCGGTCTGTATATGACATCGCCTATCATCTCGACGGCCACCTTGAATGCCTGGCGCACCGCCTTCATCTGGGCCCGTTTCTGCGCCATCTTCTCCTGAAGGGTGATGTCGTCCAGCATGATGTTCGCACCGTCATCCAGAAGCAACGGCCTCCATGGCTGAGTCGAGTCAGGGACACGGACGATGATGTACGACGGATCCCACGGGCTGAAGCGTACGTCCAGCGTCTGTCCGTCATTGCGCCATACACCGGTGTCATCCATCGCTGACCCTGTTGAGGAGAGAAGGGGACCGTTGTAGTAGCGGCTTCCGAGCTGTATGAATCCGTTGCGGACCTTGCGTCTTGTGCGGCTCATCATGATGCAGTCCACGTCCAGATCTGAAAGCTTCCGGTTCTCCTTCCAGCCCATGTCCTTGCGCTTCTGCAGGTAGTCACGGGGAGACATCCCCAGGGTGGAGTGCTCAGTGTTCTCGTAGCGCTCGAAGCACTCGGAAAGGGCCTGAGCGAACTCGTAGATGTCAAGCAGCAGATGGTGGTCCTTGTCCCGTTCGAGCCTTGCGCGTTCGACCTCGTTCACAGCAGCGGCTGCTCCTGGAGTGGCTGCATGGCCTGGAAGGTTCATCTTCTTCAGCATCTCCTCGATGGTCCTGAAGAAACGCTCAATGTCCTTTGCCTTGGCGTTCTTGACCTGGGCGAAGATCCTGCGATATGACTGCGGAGAGGGACCTGCATCCATGACGGAGCCATCCTCAAGCTCAAGTGCATAACGTCCGGATTTGGTGCGGTCCAGCTCGCAGATGTCATTCATCCCGGCACCCACATGCATCAGGTCCTCAATCACCTGTTCGGTCGCCTTGGCGCATTCCGGCTTTCCGTTGTCGTTGTATGTGTTCTCGAACAGACCGTGTCTGAAGATTCCGTTGCGAAGGCTCTCCTTGACGGTCTCAGCCGTGTAGGCGTGGGTCTCCAGAGCCACTCCATAGACCGTCTTGGTGCACATGTCTATCCAGCAGTAGCATTCCGGTCTGAGAATCACGCCTTTCTCGTAATCCGCAACCCAGTAGTCGAATATGTGCTGGTCCCCGATGATGATCTGGAACGGGCGGAGCCTTGTGCAGTCACGCCTGATGTAGAAGTAGTTGTCCAGGGCGCGGTTGCCGCCTTCAGCGAAGTCCAGAAGCTGCTTGTCTATGGTTCCTAGTATGGTGAAGGCTGTGCTCCTGGATCCGATGTTCCAGCCCATCTCCTCCGCCTTGACCTGAAGGTGTTCCCAGGCGTTCTGCTTGGAGCAGAAACCTGTGTCCCTCAGGGACTTGAGCATATAACCCTTCATCCATGCTATGGCCTCCTGATCGAACACCCTCGACACCGATGCCTTCTGGACGGCACCGAGGATCCCGTTGGTCTCGAAGTCCTTCTCATAGCGTCTGACGGTGGCTTCGGAGATCCCGAAGAAGAAAGCCACGGAGCTGTACTGCTCACCTTTCGGCATTCCCGGCGGTAGGTTGCGCAACCTCTGCAGGACGCTGAATTTCTGTTTGTCCTTCGCGGACAGTTTTCCCCCAATCGCCTGGAAGCTGGCAAGGGCGGATGGCCCATTGTCCTTCAGTGGGGTCAGGGCCTTCTCGGACTTCGCCTTCTGCATGCTGCCGCAGATCTCTGGCGGGACGGAGTCCGAGTCATAGAGCTTGGACTTGCCGTCCTTCATGGTCCATCTGATCTTCCCTTCGGCCGCAAGCATCTGGATGTACCGGACGCTCTTGCCCATCCTCTGTGCGAGTTCCTTTGCGCTCATCCACATACGCGGACCTCCGAAAGACGGGATCTGAAGTCCTCATAGAAGCGCTGTGCTTCTGAGCTGAACTGCTCCCATGAGCCGAAGCCCAGACGGGCGGCTATGTCCTCCTGTATTCGTCTGGACTTGCGTTGCCCGAGCAGAACCTCCTTTACGGTCTGCGGCGAGCATCCGGCTCCGTCGGAGAGGGCTGAGAACGTCCTTCCGGTTGCCCGGAGGATCAGATATGCATATGAATGGAGTGCTGTGTCTGGATTGCTCATGCCTTGCCTCCTGTTGATTTTTCAAGGGTCGGGAGGTAAAATGTCCTTATGAGCAAAAGACTTCCTAAAAACACTTTGAACAAGATGGTCTCTTTCATGTTTCCATCGTTCAAGCAAGCCTCTTCAGATGAGATTCCTGATGAAAATGAACTGCATGAAATCAATGTGGCCGGCTCAACCAATGTGCATACTGCTGAAGAGGGCAATGTGTATCGTCTTTTTCGAAGAGCTTTGGAAAAGTATCCTGTCAGCTCTGACAAGGAGCTAAACTCCCTTACATCCAAAGAACGAGCAGTCTTTGAAGACTGGTATCGAAAAGCACTGAAGAAATACTGTGCTCTTCTTGAACTGCATGGATATCCGAGCAAGGAAATGGAGTATTCGTATGCCACTTCAGCACTCCTTGACCCGGATACTTTCCATATGTCCTTTGAGGAACCTTGGAGTGATCCTTTTTCTCGCACTTCTGTATCCCGCTTCTTCGAGGAACATGACCATGTCCCAGAGATGATCTAGCTTTTTGTGGGCCTTTTTCCTGTCCTCAATGGACTTATCCACGTTTTTTTCTGATGTTTCCCAGAAGATGAATCCGTATACGTTTTCAAGCATCTTCTCGAACTTCCTGGCCTGTCTGTGTGTCATATGGTTTCTCCTTGATATTGGGTTCAGTAGGTGAGTGTGCCGGCTGCATCCCTCATGAGGAGCTCGGCGACGAAGCGGGTGACTTCAGGACGCGCTGCGTCTGAGATGTCCTCAAGGGCGGCCTTTGCGAGCTGGAAGATGGAGACCTGCTTCTGGATGGGGACCACCTTGGTCGTGTCCTTCTCATAGGCCTTGCAGAGGCGCATGTATGTCCTCGGATCGGCGTTGTAGGATCCGATGCGCTCTGCAAGGGTCTCGAGATAGGGCTGGTCGAAGAGCCAGATCTGGCCGCCTTCGTCTATGTACTGGTCAAAGCTGTCAGCCATGGCTATGCGGTTGAGCTGCGCCTCATGCAGCTCCTTCTGGTAGCGTGTCTCGAAAGCCTTGATCCAGCCTTCCGGACGCCAGGATGATTCCCCGATGTGTTCGACCACTAGCTGTCTGAGCCCCTGATAGCGCTGCTCCAGAAGCTCCTTGGCTTCCTCAACAGTCAGAAGACGGTCCTGATCCGGGAGGTATATGGCGAGCCAACGGTCCGCAGTGCGCTTAACAAGGCCGATGTCGTTGCAGTAAGACTCCCAGGATTGAACCGTCGGGACAAATGTCCCAACGGCTGAGCGACCTTGAGGTTCAAGTGCTTGTTTTGCAAGAAAGAGCTCTCTTACAAGCTCCAGACTGACCTTTCTGAAAGCAGAAACAAGGTCTTTTGTCCTTTCGACTGATTTCTCATAGTTCCACGGTTCCAGAATCTGTAATTCGTTTGCCATCTGTTCTCCTTGAACTCACTCAGAAAGTGGTTTAAGATTTGCGTGAGGTTATTTTTAACCTAATTCAGACCAACTCTAAATTTCGTTAGTGTCAACAAAAATTAGAGTAATACGAGGTGTTTTCAGCAATATTTTTGCTTAGGAGCGAAAAAATGATTGGACTCAGGCTAAAAGAGGTAAGGGAAGAACAGGGGATGTCTCAACAAAAATTTGCAGCAATTTTTGGAATGCCACAAACAACTTATGCTAAATACGAGAAAGGCGGAGGTGTTCCCGATGACTTCAAAGCCCAATTGGCCGACAAATACGGCATCAACCTCCACTGGCTCATCACCGGGCAGGGGTCGATGAACATGGGGGAGGGCTCCGGGGAATCGGCCCCTACGCATGCGCGCGCGAATGATGATCTAAAGGAGGACGTGCTGAAGGACAGCGTGGTCGTGGCCATGACAAGCCTCCGCGTCAGTGCCGGGCCGGGGCAGAGCTGGTCGGATGCGGATGTGACGGGCGAGAAGCTGTGCATCCCCAAGCGCGTGGCCAGACGATATCCCCGGAACTCGGACTTCGCCGGGGCCCAGGTGGTGGGGGACAGCATGGAACCGACGCTGCATGACGGCGAGCCTGTGGTGTACGTGCGCGAGTTCATCCAGGGCGACGGCATCTACGTGCTGGCTGTCAACGGGGAGCTGCTGGTCAAACGGCTGCAGTTCGACAGGATCTTCAACAGGCTCCACATCATCAGCGACAACACCAAGTACCGGCCTGTGGAGATTCCTCTGGAGGGGCTGGACAACGTCCGGATTCTGGGCAAGGTTGTCATTTGGGTGCACGGTGAGGTGTGAGAATGGATTTCAACGAAAAGAAGAATGCTGGCTGTCATCGATGCAACAACAAGGAAAATAGGGAATGTGATACCCGAAATGGTCTTTGCAATGTAACAAAATCTGTAATAGACAAACTTCCTGTCAGATGTGTGGGAGACTGGGGAAAACATAAGATATCCTTTCTTTCCAGATATATCGACATCGTGGGGAATGCCATGCAATACAAGTGGCATGAGCTTAATTACATCGAGGTTTGCTCCGGTCCCGGCAGATGCATTGACCGTGTCTCTGGTATGGAATTTGATGGGACTCCTCTTTCTGTCCTGAAAACTGATGGAGCGATTCACTACTCAAACTTTCTATTCATTGATTATGATTCAGAAGTCGTAAGTTCTTTGGAAAAAAGGCTTTCAGATTCTATTGAAATCAGTGAAGAACTGAAAAGAAAAGTCCATGTTTTTCAGGGAGATTACACAAAGCCTGATGAACTTATCCCGAAGATCAGGCGGTTTGTTGGATCTTCATCACTGAATGTTCTGTTTGTAGATCCGACTGATATCAGTGTACCTTGGGATACAATCCGAAAGTTGTCATCTGTGAGAGGTAAGGTTGATTTAATCATCAATGAGGCGATTTACACTGATTTCAATAGGAATTCGATGATTCCATATCAGGTTGAAGATTCTAAGGTCCAGGCAAAGTGGGAGTCGGCGTTGGGAATCCCAGGATTCTTCCGGAGTACAGAATATGTTGAGCTTGCCAAAAAGGGAGACAGACAGGCTATAAGGCAACTGTTCCATGGCAAATACATTGAGCAGTTGGGTAAAATCGGGTATAATTACTGTCAGGAGAATAACATCAGCGGTTTTTATTATCTGGTGTTTGCTTCAAAGAATGAGCGTGGTCAGAGGTTTTGGCAGCAGGCGTGCCTGAAAGACGGTTATGGTCAGAGAGAGTTTGACTTTGGGGCTTGAACATGGAAAAACGTGAGATACTTTTCGGAACGAAAGAATGGGCGCCGTTCAACTTCAACTTCATGAGCGGCTGCTCCAATGACTGCGTTTACTGCTATGCCAAGGATATGGCCATAAGGTTCAAGCGCAAGACTCCGGACACGTGGAAGGCAGAGGAGCCTGTGGGCATGTCCGGCAAATCATACTCTAAGAAGAGCGGAGACATCATGGTTCCGTCCTCTCATGACATTACACCGGGCAACATTGAGTTCGCAATGCCGGTTCTGGAGAAACTGCTATCCAACGGCAACAACCTGCTGCTTGTGACAAAACCTAACTTCGAATGTACCAAGCGCATTGTCAATGCATTTGAAAGCAGGAAGAAGCAGTTGAAGTTCCGCTTTACAATCGGATCTGCAGCCTCTTCAGTGTTGAAACTTTGGGAACCGGGTGCTCCTGATTTTGAAGAGCGGCTGAAATCGTTGAAGTATGCCTTTGAAAAAGGATTCTCCACAAGCATCTCATGCGAACCTCTTTTGGATGAGCATTTCGATGATCTCTACGAAAAGGTGTCACCATATGTGAATGGATCCATCTGGATTGGGAAGATGAATTCAGCCGTAAAGCGGGTAAGGGACAACACTGCAGGCACATTCCCGATGGAGAAAGTCCAGGAACTTGTGGAGTCACAGTCAGATGAGAAGATTCTTAAGCTATTCCTGAAGTACAAGGACAATCCTCTGGTCGAGTGGAAGGAGAGCATAAAAAAGGTTGCTCTAGCCCATGGCTACGAGATAAACGACAGAGTAGCTTTTGAGGAACAATGAAAAGGCTGAAAATCAGGCCCGAATAGGACTGGAAATTACTGGAAATTACCGAAAGTGACACAGGGTTACGGAAAAAATACTATATTTTAACTTAACAAAGGTTAGATTTAACCTGTGCAAACCTTGACGAATCCGGATTCGTGAGCTAATAATTTCAGTGCAGGTACATGTTACGCTGTATACCCGGGTAACCGAACGTGAGTTTAAGTGTCATGTAAGGGCACCGGCCCCGGGGGAGTAAAGTCCTGCCGACCCCTCATCAATTGAATGAGGATTTATGCAAGAGATCTTACCCCTTGAACAGGTCTCCCAAGATCCGGGAAGTGCCAGTTCGGGGGTACTTTTTTATATGGAGGAATCCATGGGCAAGACTGCAATACTCGTTGATGGAGGATTCTACCGTAAGCGAGTTTCAAAGGAATGGCTGACGTATACTCCAGAGGAATCTGCCATGGCACTGGTGAAGTATTGTCACAGGCACCTTTCAGAGCATTCAGGGACGCATGAGTTATATCGAATCTTCTATTACGACTGTCCACCGATATGCAAACAAGTCTTTGATCCGTTGACTGGTAAGAGTTTGGATTTGGGAAAGCAGGACACATTCAAAAGGATGAATGAGTTTCTGACCTCTCTGAAAGAAAAACGTAAGGTTGCATTGAGACTGGGCAATCTGGACATAGAAAACACAGTTATCACCTTCAGCTATGACACTGTGAAACGTATCTGCAATGGTACGTTGGACAAATCAGGGCTTGATAAGAATTGTATGCAGCTTTCGGTGAAGCAGAAGGGCGTGGACATGAAAATCGGTATCGACATTGCCTCTCTCGCATACAAGAAGCAAGTTAACCAGATTGTTCTTATTGCAGGAGACTCCGATTTTGTCCCTGCCGCAAAGCTTGCACGAAGGGAAGGAATAGACTTCGTCCTGGACCCATTGGGAATGAATCTTTCCCATGACAATGCGTTGTTCGAGCATATTGACGGTCTTAGGACATGTGGGAATCCATATTGGTCCGAGAACAAGGATCGCAAAAACAAATAATACTGTTGAGAATACAGACCAGACCCTCTTGGTAAAGTGATACCAGGAGGGTTTTTCTATGTCATACATTGCAACGAAACTCGTGATACTGGTACCGATCCTGAACTCTCTGGGTCAAGTGATCAAGAAATGGCTCTTCCCGGATGATCCGAAGAAGGTTTCGGATTCCAGGCTCAGACATGCTTTCCTCAGGTTATTTCCGACCAAGAAGCATATAACAATCCTCATCCTGTCCATTGCGTTCATCATGTCCACAATCTGGGGCTTTGTGAGATCCGAGTACACGGGATGGCGCCTTGTTGTGGATGCAATTGTCTATGAAGGTATGCTGCAGGGTCTTATGATCAGGCTCTCGGCCATGGGTACGTTCGACACCGTCCATGCCTTCAGAAAGCCAGTGAAGGAGGAGGGCTGTGAGTGAGAACTTCAAAGAGACTTTCAAAACCGTCATTCTGGCGGTTCTTATTGTGCTGTTTCTTCCTCTTGTGCTTGTGTGCTGCATCCTTGTGGGCAGACGTTCCTCCGGATCCGGCCACTTCGAGGCGACATACATACGGGACATTGTTGATCGGAACGCTGTGCGCAACAGGGCGGAGATGGAGGAGCTTCTGGACGTGGTTGCCTCGTCAATCGGAGGGCTGACAAACCCGAAGAAGCTTTCAGGCACATTCAAATCCGTCAAGGGTGTGACGATCCACCCTGATACCGTCAAATCATATCTTGACTATCTGGAGGACTCGTTTCTGATAAGCAAGGTCAGAAGATATGATGTGAAGGGAAAGCGCTACATCAATACCGCATGAAGTACTACTTCTCAGATTGCGGTCTGCGGAATGCAAGACTCGGTTTCAGGCAAATCGAAGAGATACATCTCATGAAGAATATAATTTACAACGAACTCTGCAGGCGTGGATACTCTGTCGATGTGGGATGCGTGGAGGATGTCTTCACATGTGAAAACGGCAAGCGCACCCAGAAGCAGCTTGAGATAGATTTCATATGCAACATGGGGTCGAAGAGGATGTACATCCAGTCCGCACTTGCTCTCCCAACGTTGGAGAAGGTCAGGCAGGAGCAGAGATCACTTCTGAAGGTTAATGACTCATTCTGCAAGATGATTATCGTCAAGGAAGGCATATCACACTATAATGATGACGGTGTTTTGATTCTGAGGTTGTTTGATTTCCTGCTGGGCAGGACGGGAGAAGCGATAATCTGACGAGGGTCTATGCAACCCTATGGACAGAATGTCTCTGAAAGAGCAGCAGAGATGGAGGTGGACATGTGTGTTAAATGCGGCGATGGAGGACATCCGAATATTGAGAAGGTGGACAAGGTGGATATGGTTTATGACCTTTCCGCTGTCTGGAGTGTTGCAAAAGAGGTTTTTCCTTATTTTGACCGCCTACCGTTTGACTGGGATGAACAGTACCGCAAATATTTGGGAAAAGTCATCGATGTAGAGGATACGTCTGCTTTCCACGATTTGATGGAGGAATTCCTTTCAAGCCTGAATGACGGACACACAAAATACATCCCTCCTGCAGAATTCAGAAGAAGCGCTCCTTTCAGCCGTCCAGCAAAACCTTCGTTTTCTTTTTCTGACGGTGTCCTGACAATAAAGATCAACGAATTCATTGCTGACCATTCAGCGTATGTACGGAATCTCTTGGAAGAGAACGACGGCATTTCCCTTGTCAGGTTGGACATAAGAGACAATATAGGCGGAAACACCTATTACGGAGCGAAAGTTGCGGAACTTTTCATCTCAGGCGTCTTTCATGCTTGTCGGAAGTGGACACAGGCATACAAGGCATCCGATTTCGCAGGTGCGAGCCAACTTCTGTCCGACAGCGAGGAAACCTTGCAGGAGTATATCAGGAATGGTTTGATTACGGAAAACGAATTGGCGGAAGCTAGGAGGATAATTAGCCGAACGAACTACAAGGAGTATGAGGATTCCTGGGGGTCCGAGAAGAACAAGGCGATCTACGATGGCCCAATGGAGGTTCTTGTTTCCAACAATACTATTTCCGCCGCTGAGGACTTCGCAGCTATGTTCAGAAGCAACAGGCGTGCAGTCTTGATTGGAGAACCGACCTATGGATCTACGGGCACTCCATGCATGGTGAATCTACGTTGCGGAGGTCGTGCCCAGGTGGTTTCCGTTGGATATCGTCTGCTTGACGGAACGGAGTTCATTGGGAAGGGCATCATCCCGGATGTGTTGAAGGGCCAATAGGGAGGGGTCGAGGAATTCACCGTGGGAAACATACTTTGCCGATGAAGGCATTCCGAGGAAAGAAGACCGTTCCCAAGGATTTGAAAAGGCCTCTCTATTCGAAACTAGGACACGGACAGCTATCAGGCAACCCCAATGTTCATTACCAGTTAAGGCTGTCTTGATTGAGGAGAAAGTCTTCAAGAGAGAGGAAAAGATATCCTTTGTCGTTGTGGTGTCGGACTATGCTTCTTTCGGTTATGATTATTTTCTTGAAGGAATCAGAGATGTTGTCCAGGGATTTCGTTTCTTGCAGAAGTTTATCCTCACTGTATATGTCATATGCAGATTGTATATAGAAACGTTGGCTCCCTTCGTTTGCAACGAAATCAACCTCAAGTTGCTTCCTTTGGTTCTTCTCCCTTGTTTCAACCACTCCAACATCTACCTTATATCCTCTGTATCTCAATTCGTTGTATATAGTGTTTTCCATGAGATGTGTAAACTCTACCTGCCTAAAGCCGAGTTTGGCGTTTCGCAATCCTGTGTCCTCAAAATACACCTTGTACGGTGTGGATATGTATGATTTGCCCTTTACGTCATAACGGAGAGCTTTGTCGATTATGAATGCATCCTGTAGATACTTTATGTAATTGGAGATTGTGTCTACAGACAGGAGAACTTTCTTTTCTGATATGAAGCGTTTTTCGAGTTTTGCAGGATTTGTCAGAGTTGAAATCCCAGATGCAATGAAGTTCATCAATTCATTCAGCTCCTCTGTGTTCCTAATGTTGTTGCGTTCGACGACATCTTTGATGAATGTTTTCTCCAACTGAGAGGAAAGATATTTCATTTTTTGTCTGTCGGACTGCGCAAGAACCGTTCGGGGAAGGCCTCCGTATGTCATATACTCGAAAAGTCTTTTCGAAACATCACCTTTCAAATAACCGTAGAATTCAGAGAAGGAGAGTGGCATTACATGGATTTCATCTCCTCTTCCTCTGAATTCCGTGATTACATCGGATGAAAGGAATTTCGAATTGCTTCCCGTGACGTAGATATCAAGGTTTCCCTTGGATAGATATCCGTTCAGAACATATTCGAAAGCTTCAAGCCGTTGAACCTCATCGAGCAGGAGATAATATCTTTCCTTTGGGGATATCAATGTCTCCAAGTATGAGATGAATTTTTTGTAGCTTACTTTTCTTTTGTCCTTTTCGAGTTCAATTAGATCTTCGCCTATTTTTGCAAGGTCGGTTGCTGAATCAAATGCGAATTTGATTATTCTATCTTCCTTGACACCTGATGATATGAGGTGTTCATGGAATATCGAATTCAGGAGGAAGGATTTTCCAGAACGGCGTATGCCAGTAATGATTTTCACTGAGTCGTTCCACATTCGTGATTTCAATTCTTCAAGATAAAGATCTCTGTTGATCATATGCAATTCCTCTATTCGATTTTTCCGGCAATAATGTCACTTTTTTCGAATACCCACATATGATATAGCCTTGACTGCAAGCAAATCAAGCTCCTATTCGATTTTTCTGGCAATAATGCCATTTTTTTCGAATACATAGGTCATGAAACTTCGTTGGTTCCATGGCCAAGCTTCCTCATTTCCTCTGCGATTATCCCAGCTGCTTCGTCTACGAGGTCCTCTGTTACCGTTGCCATGAGGGAGACGCGCAAGAGACATTCGCCTTCAGGAACTCCTGGAGGGAGGACCGGGTTGACGTAGACCCCGTTGTCGTACAGGTTCTTGGCAAGTTCAAGGGTGTAGTCGGCCGTCCTTGTCATGATTGGGATGATTGGTGTGGGGGAGTCCACTATCTCTATGCTATGGCTGCGGAACGAGGCTCTTGTATAATCGGCTATGGATTTGAGCCGTTCAACGATATCGGGCTGTGATTTGAGGTGTCTTAGGGCGGCCAGTGCACTTGCCGTGTTGGCCGGCG
>Ga0129317_1002276_pt1 | contig 11413 bp, 12 predicted proteins | sample Cm1ome_FD_94430 | JGI IMG/M metagenome (GOLD analysis project Ga0129317, IMG submission 94430) | Eastern black-and-white colobus group fecal microbial communities from Wisconsin, USA - Cm1105 metagenome | ecosystem: Host-associated > Mammals > Digestive system > Large intestine > Fecal | place...
TTAAATATACTGAAAGCCATTCCTAAAAGAATAGAAAATGTATCTTCCAAACCATCAGATACCACAGCTGTTTTTACAGAATACACAGACTCTGCACTGAATATCATGTACATATATTTTATAAAAAAATCCGATAAGTTTTTGCAGATATTTCAGAATAAGAGAGTTATGAGGATATTCAAATTTTTAGGTAATGACTTGGCAGCAGTCTTAATTTCAGCGTTTTGCCGCTCATTACTGTCAAACAACTCTTCAAATGCAAAAGTACAAATTATTTTTCAAACCGCCTAATAACCGCCTAAAAAACTCTGCGTTTTAACTCTTTGTGAGGATTTTTCAAAGGTGTGAAAAGCAAGACTTACAACAGGCTCACAGCATCCCATATTCCAGCATCTTCCGATAGAGTGTTGTACGTCCGATGCCCAACAGACGGGCGGCGGTATTTCTGTTGCCGTTTGCTTGTTCCAAAGCACGGCGGATACGTTCCTTTTCTTGTTCGGTGTCTTTGAGGGCAAAGACGGTGGAAACAGGTTGGTCTTCGGTGCATAGTTCCAAATCATTCTCGGTTATCATGTCGCATTCTGCATGGAGGACAGCCACCTGTACCCTTTGTTTCAACTCACGCACGTTTCCCGGCCACGGATAGGTTTGCAGAGCTTTCCGTGCGGATGCGTCAAAACCTTTAATGTCGCGTTCCAGTTCCCGATTGGAGATTTCGAGGAAGAACTCCGCTAACGGCATGATGTCCTCTTGGCAATCACGAAGCGGTGGTACGGTTATCGTGTACTCTTTCAAGCGATAGAGCAAGTCCTCACGGAAACGCTTTTCGTCGGTTGCCTTTTGTAAGTCCTCGTTGGTTGCCGCAACGATACGCACGTCAGCGGTCTTGTCTTCCTTTGCCCCAATGGGGCGGTAACGGCGTTCCTGTATGGCTCGCAAAAGCATCTGTTGGGTTTCCAACGGCAGGTTGCCTACTTCGTCAAGGAACAATGTGCCGCCATCGGCTTCCTGAAAATAGCCGATTTTGTTTGCGTCCGCTCCCGTGAATGCACCCTTGACGTGTCCGAAGAATGCGGATTGTGCCAATGTTGGGGATAATGAGCCACAATCCACTGCCACGAAAGGCTTGTCCGCCCGTTTGCTCTGTGCATGGATGTGTTGGGCGATATGCTCCTTGCCCGTACCATTCTCGCCTAATATCAGTACGCTCATACAGGTGGGCGCAACCAATCGGACACGCCGCTTAATTTCTTGATATGCCGCTCCTTGACGGACGAATATAGGGATTTGGCTCGACTTTCTCTGCTCCTGTGCATTGTGCATGGAGCGTATGAGTGGAACGAGCCTGTCTGCAACCAACGGCTTGGGGATGTAGTCGGCAGAGCCGCGTTTCATGCTTTCCACAGCCGTATGCACATCGGCATAGTCTGTCATGACGATGAACGGCTGTTTCTTTTCCTCTATGCGCATCCAGCGCAACAGGTCTATGCCCTCGCCATCGGGCAGGCGCAGGTCGGCAAGTACAATATCATCATCTTCAGCCTTTGCAAGCTGTTTCTTGGCCGTGGAAAGCCGATATGCCTGTACGGTGTCGAAGCCGCCTTTCTTCAAGAGGTTGCAGACATAATCGTTATAGATGGGGTTGTCTTCTATCACAATCACTTTCATCGTTCGTCCTCCTTTTATCTTTTAGCTTGTTCCACAATCTTATTGCCCATAGCCAAAACTGCGTCCACTGCACGCAGAATATCGTTGTCGGGATATTCTGTATCAGAATGCAGAAGCCGATGAAGTTCCCATAAAGGCTTGTCCGCACGGATTACCGTCCATGAGCTACGCAGCCGATGTACCTGTATATCCAATGTCTTGCGGTCGCACCGCTCTCCGGCATCGCTAATGGCTTGCATATCCTTTTCAGTTTCGGTTATCAGCTTGTCGAGCATAGCCACCTTATCGCCATACATCAATAAAGAAGTTAGGTCGGGGTATTCATCCTTGGAAGACTGCAAAGAAGAAAGGCATTTCTTCGAAACTTCCATCAGTTCAGACAGACCGAACGGTTTGAACAAACAGGCAGAAAAGCCATGCGCCAGCAGTTCCTCTTCGGTGCAACTTCCCGATGCTGTGGCGACTATCACGGGGATGGTCTTCGAGTTGCCAATGTCCGATGAGCAGAGAAGTTCCAGCACTTCGTAACCGTTCGTTTCCGGCATTTTCAGGTCGGTAATCAGCAAGTCATAGTTCTTGGTACGTATGGCTTCCATGAGGTCGCCCGTAATGGGCATACATATCCCTTGCCATAGAAAGAAGAATGTCATTATCATCCAACATAATGACCGAATAGGCACGTTCAAAGTAAGGCTCGTGGTATTGCTCTTGCACTTTCTTCTTTTCGGTGCAAACAATATCAGCGGTTTGCATGGGCAGTTCTATCGTGAAACAACTGCCCCGACCTTTCTTGCTTTCCACTCTGATAGTACCGCCCAACATATCCACGATGCGTTTCACTATTGACAGCCCCAATCCGAAACCATCTTGTGTGGCGGCATTGGAGAGCCGTTCAAATGCTCCGAATACACGTTGTTGCTCTGCTTCATCCATTCCGCTGCCTGTATCTTCAACTATGATGTAAAGTGTCTTATCTATATGGTGCAATTTCAAAGACACGCTTCCGGCTTGCGTGAACTTGATGGCATTGGAAAGCAGATTGCCGCAAACTTGCATGATGCGCTCCTTGTCGCCCATCAGAATAACATCGGCATTGCACTCCACGGTTAGGCACAAGTCCTTTGCTTCTGCCAAAGGAGTAAATTCCGCCGATAGAGCGTCTGCCACGCCCTGCAATCTGAACGGGGCGGCATTCATGCTTTCTTTTCCACTATCCAGCCGAAAGAAGTCAAGCAGCGTATTCAACATGGCAATCATTCGTTGCGATGCCTGCCGGATATTGCCCGAATAGCGTTCTGCCTGCGTTGTGTTTTCTCCGTTAGCTATCAGTTCCGCATAGCCATGTATGGCGGTCAAAGGTGTACGCAGTTCATGGGTGATGGTGTGCATGGCTTTCTTGCGTGAGGAAATCAGTTCCCTGTTCTGCATATCTGATTCATGGAGTTGTCGAATTAGGCTAACGGTCTTTGCCTTGTACCGCCTAATACGCTGGATGTCACGATGGATGATGATGTACGACACAACCAAAAGAAGAAAAAGAAAACCCGTCAGTCCTCCGATTTGCAGGAACGAGCGTTCACGCATGGCGGTTATCTCCATCTCGCGCTTTTGTAAGTCTTCTTGTACTTTCCTGTCCATCTGCTCGATAAGCGATTGCAGTTGCCGATTCAGTTCGCCGTTGCGCATGGCGAGGCTGTCAGCGTGTGCCGACAAGCGGCAGCTTTGCGCCTGTTGTTGCGCAATCTCCTTGCGGTTCAGCGAGTGGAGCATGGTGGTTGTGACGGTCGGCTTCGGCTTTTCCTTCTTACCGAACAAGCCTAAGAAACCTTTGCGTTTCGTTTTCTTCGGCTGTTCCTGTGCGCTTTTCTGTACGATTACAGGTATTTGACGGGCTATCTTCTCGTTGAGGGTCTGCTGTTCGTCAAGGACCTGAACTATCTGGCGCATCTGCTGTTCCTTATCTTCCAAAAGCTGACGCACGCTGTCGATGCGTTCAGTCGGATACATCGTTATGAAACGACACAACATACTGTCAATTTCCATACGTTTTTGATGGAAACTCCTTATATCGTTTTTCTTCCACCCAAATATAGTTTCGCTAACAAAAGACAATTCAGTCAATCCACTATAAAGTTTTGTTGATTCTTGACGTATATTTATTATATAATTGTTTTTCTTTTCTATATTGTTAAATTCTTCCCATTCTACCCAATATAGGTACATAATAGCAGTTTTCAAAACGGCAATAACAATATTTCCGATTCCCAACAACCTCTTGTTTATTAATATTGTCATATATGTTTTTAAACCTTTAGGATTCGTGATAATATCCCATTCCCCAAAGTTAAACCGATAAATAGAATAGCAGAAGTGATAAATATATCTCCAATCCCTACAATCGGAGAAATTATACCTCCGGCAATATAACCTATAGCTCCGAAAAACGCAGATGCGATTCCTGCATTTTTACGTTCTGAATCCATAGCAAGTGTCGTAGTTGCCGTACACATAGCTCCTATAAAAAGATATAAGAGGAAAACTGCTACTTCATATAAAATAAAACCGAAGTGCAAGAAAAGAGTTGCTGCTAAAAATACGGAAGATATAATCATTCCGATATTAGAGCAATATACAACTTTGTGCATGTCCTTGAAACGAGATGCCAAACCTGCCGTCACACCAAGAGCTATAGCATTTACACCAAATGTAAGGCTGATTTGTTCGGCGGAAAAACCATACTCGTTCATGATGAAAGGACCTGAAGCAAGATTGACAAATATCATAGCCATAATAAAACCGTATTGCATGGTAGGGATGATGTAAAACCTATTCTTTGCAATTCTCTTTACATCATAAAACAATGATGTAAAATTCAAACTAATACGGTTGTGTTGTAATAAGGATTCTTTTAAGTGGATAGTTCCTGCGAGCATTATCAATCCGATTATAAGCAATGTTATAAATACAGCTTTCCAACCGTATGCTCCAGTCACAAAACCTCCAAGCATAGGAGAGAGTACGGTCGATACACCGTTTATCATTCCGATTATCCCGAACATGCGAGCCAAAGCAACGCCGCTGTAACAATCAGCAGCAATAGATCGGGATATTACAACAGCTCCAGCCGCTGCAAGTCCTTGAAAAAAGCGCATGAATACGAACAATTCTATTGTAGGTGACAATAAACAAACTATTGTAACGCTAAGAAAAAGGAGCAGTGAAAGCAGTAGTGGTACTTTTCTGCCATAGCGGTCGCTGACAATGCCAAACACAAATTGTCCGACAGCGAGTCCTATCGTGCATGTTGCCAGTGACATCTGTACTAATGACGGAACAGTATGATAAAACTCGGCTATTTGTGGGAACGATGCAAGATACATATCCATCACGAATGGTCCGAATGTACTTAGCAACCCGAGAAAGCCCTCTAAAAACAGTTTTGAATTTGTCCTTTCTTCTCTTACCATAATCAATATATTTGTTTCAGGGCGCAAAATTAGTTGATTTATAGCAGAGATGCCGTTGCATTATTTATCCAATATATTTCATTTTTAGAACAAACGGCATTTAATCCCGAAATAATCACTAATTTTGCATTTTGTCAGAATCAAAACAACTGAATTTATATGTTATTGCAGCCGTCTGATAAATTACAAATACGATATTTCGAGACAGCGTTTTCGGAATATGAAGACCGTCTATTACGTTTACGTCATGGAATCTATATGGCAGTTATTTCTGGTACTGCCACTTTGGAGACAGGAACAGACACCTATCATCTTGTTTCACAAATGGAACTATCATTCATTTCCGGTTGTATCATACGCTGTTCAAATCGTTCTGAGGATTTCCGTGTGAGAGTGTTTACCTATACATTTGGACTGCTGACCCAAATATCATTGCCGATAGACCATATCTACTTCGATTATAATGAAGCGCATCCAACCTATATTCATACGCCAGACAAACGTAGCCAGCGGACATGGCATGAACTGTTGTTATGGATGGATATGGCGAAGATGCTTTTTGCCGATGGAGCAGACATAAAATTTCAAGAAATGCAAGAAAAAACATTCCTACAAGGTTTTTGGATGTGGAATTTTGGCACAATACAGGAACGAGTTGAAACAAGTAAAGGATTTTCCAATACCCAATTGATTGTACATCGCTTTATTCGTATGGTCAAGGCAGAAGCTGTCTGCCATCACCGTGCCGACTATTATGCGGATAAATTGAATATAACACAACGTTACCTTAATAAAATCGTGTGGCAACATACTTGTGGGCGAACTCCCAAACAGCTTATAGATACACAGTTAATTGCCAGAATAAAGGAGAATTTGTTGGATACGACCCTTTCCATAACACAATTAGCATACTCGCTTAATTTTCCAGACCAATCCTATTTGAGTCGATTTTTCCGCCGTCATACAGGTATGTCGCCAGCACAATATAGACAACAGCGTTCGATATACAACGATTTATGAACAGTTTATAATCCCATACCGCGTCTTTGCTTTTTCTTCTTCCTGCGAAGAATCTCCGCCATTTCCTGATTGGCTTCCGCATCGGCGGCGTTGTATGAAGAAATGCCGTTCAACAACCCGAACGAACCGCTGAAAAACTCGCCGTGTTCCGTGGCAGATGACGTTGGAGTATTAGCCTGTCCCAACCCATAGCCTTTTGCCGCTGATGCCAGTTCCATGTATTCTTCGCGTCTGTTGCGCTGCAATGCTGCGTCAATCTTGGAATAGCTGAAACGCCTGTCCACCTTGGAGCCGTTGAAACGGTAGCCATTCTTGGTGAAGACCACGCCCTGTATCTCGTCCGTCTGTCCTCTATGCTTGAAATGCACCTCCACGCCTTGCCGTTTCAAGTTGGCGACAAGCACGTTCCAGTAGCCGCACCTGCCGACCTCGGTTTTAAGGATGTCATAAAGCTCATATTTCGTCTTGTCCGGCTCTTTCAGCCGCTCACGCTTGACGTTATCCTTGCCGTTTGCAATATGTAGCCCATGTTTCTGCGTAAGTTCCTTGCATATACGGGTACTGCGCAACCGCTCGTTCCTGTCCGAAATGGTGTTGCCGCTGTTGTCGATGTGGTTGAAGGCGATATGCACGTGCGGATGCTCCTTGTCGAAGTGCCGGGCGATGAAGAACTGCGTGTCACGTATGCCCATCCGCTCCATGTATTCAAGAGCTATGTCCGCCATGACGCGGTTCGTCAGGCGTGGCTCGTCCTCCTTGGAAAAGCTCAATGCGATGTGTCCGACAGGCTTCGCCACCTTGTTATTCATCTGCCATTGGACGTTGAAACTCATGGCGATGGTGTCCTTGTTTTCCATGAACAAGCCATCGGCTGCCACTATCTGCGTATTCTTGTTCTTGTCGATTATGTAGTCCACCACACCCTTGAAGTTGCTTCCCTTTGTGATTTTTGCCATCATATCCCTATCTTGTTTATGAGTTCGTGAATCCGTGCCACCGCCACCTTGCAGTCCCAACCGACTTCGGAATACCCTCCGGCGTTCGCCTTGCGTGCAAGCTGGTTGAGGTTGTTCGCCATGCCGCAGAGCTGGCGTACATGGTCAGTGTGTTCTTTCGACAGCCGTTCCCTCACATGACCGTTTCGGAAACACTCCCTCATGTATTCGCTCGGCGATGTTCCTGCATCATGCGCCTGTGTCAGCAGACGGAAATAGTCGGCTGCCGTCAGTTTCACTCCTATACGGTAGTTCAGCCTTTCCGCCATTTCCTTTTTCGGGCGACCGCCCTTGTCACGTTCCTTTTTCTGTTCCATGCTATCTTTGTTTACTGTGAATACTGTGTATAGACCAACGGGATGCCCTCCCTGCGGCTTGGGAGTGGGGAGCAAGTGGTTTCGGTACGCCCGAAACACAAACTTGCTCCCTCCCAATCCAAACAGGATGAGTTTTGAGCAACTCCCGTTTTCCCCCGTTGGGCTTACTTCTTAATCCCTACAATTTACGCCATGCCTCGATGTCCTCGCCGTAGGCTTGCAGGTGGTGTCCGATGATGTTCTCCACGATGCCCGACACGCTCATGCGGTTGTCCCCGAACAGCCCGACGATGCGGTTCAGGCGGTCACGCTTCTCCCGGCTGATGAACACGGGCTTGCGGTCGTCAATCCTCGGCGTGTGCATGAACGCCTCCTTGTATTCGTCCAGTGATGCCTTGCGCTGCTTGCCGCTGATGCGCCGGGCAGGCAAGGGGTCGGCAACGGGTTCAGCCCCTGTGACGGTTTCCGGCTGTCCGTCCTTGCCGGATGGAATGCCCCCGTTTTCTTCTTCCCGTTCCGGTTTCAAGGCTGTTTCCTGCCTCATGGGGACATTGCGCCCGAACAAGGCATCCAGCATCTTCTTCTCTTCTTCTTCACTCAGATTGTTCTTTCTTCTCATTGTCGTATGGTTTTAGAGATTAATACTATGTGGTTCTGTGTATTCTTTGCACACTCTGCCACTTGTCGGATGCAAAGGAACTATGCAAAGGACAGATGGGCAAGTAAACGGAGCGGACGGGGCAATTTTGTGGCGGTTTGCGGTTTTGCCCTACGAACGGCGGTGTCGGCTTCTTCGTCTTGCCATCTGCTCATCATATCCCTGTTTATGCCTTATCGGTGTCTCTGTATGTGGCACACCTGTGCCAAATGCTGCCAGTTCTTTGAAATCCATACGTTTACGGGAGAACCGCCTTATCTTAGCGGACGGAAACGAAAACAGTACTAATATTAATAATGTATAGCAAGATGGAAATAGTAAGTATCGAAAGACAGGTGTTTGAGCGGATGGTTGCCAAATTCGAGGCATACGTCCGCAAAGTGGATGAAATCTGCCGTGACAACGGCGAGAAGAGGATGGGCGGATGGCTCGACAACCAGGACGTGTGCCGTATGCTGGACATCAGCCCGCGCACGTTGCAGACGCTGCGCGACAACGGCACGCTGGCATACAGCCAAATCTGCCACAAGACCTATTACAAGCCAGAAGACGTGGAGCGCATCCTGCCTGTGGTGGAGGACAGGCGCAAGGATGCCCGATACCGGGGCAAGACCATTTGAGAAATTCCTATATGTAAAACCGCTAAATCCAAAACAAGCATGAATGAACTGATGACGCATGAGAATGAATGGGTGCTCCGTTTCGACAGGAGCCTCGACCGTATGCTTTCCGCCCTCGACAGGCTCGGCAAGGAAAGCCGCCCCCTGCTGAACGGGGAGCGTTACCTCACGGACAAGGAGGTGGGTGCAAGGCTGAAAGTGAGCCGCCGCACGTTGCAGGACTACCGCAACGCCGGGCGCATCCCCTACATCCTGCTGGGTGGCAAGCTGCTCTACCGTGAGTCGGACATCGAGAGGATGCTCGTGGAGGGCTACCGACCTGCGACTGCCCGAACATGACGGGTGGCAACGTGACAGAAGAAGGCGGAACAGATGCCCGATGCAGGGTGTTGTTCCGCCTTTTGGCTATGCTGATGTGGTGGCTGCGACAACGAAAAGAAAAACTGTCCTTGCCGTATCTCAACGGCAACATTCCCCGGATGAGGATTTGTTGAGGACAGGCAAGGGCGTATATTGCTTATATTCAGAATATATCTTCTCTTTCTCAACAATTCAACAAAAATAAGGGAAGAAAGCAGGGAAACAGCATGGCAGCATGAATCGCCATGGCCATTCCCCACGGGACTTGCCACAAGATGAAAACCGTTGAATTGTTGATGACAGGGCTTAACCGACTCTCTTGCAATGATATACCACCTCAACACCCTCTCAACATACCGTCTGTCCTCAACGAAAGGAACACGATAGCTTTTTCTTCTTTTCGTTGTCGCGACATCCTTTCCAGCAGGGCATCGCGGACAATCCTTGCTTGTGGGGTGTTGATGCGGAATGCCAACGCCGTGACCATGCGCAGGCTGTAGCATTCATCCCGTTCCCCGTGCGTGCGTACGAACATGGCACGGTCGCATCCGATGTGGCAGACACCGCTCCTGTACACCGCCCTCACCGCCGCCCGGAGCGTGGGCGCGATGACACGGAACAGCCCGACAAGTTCCGGCTCGCTCATCCATATCCCGCCATCGGGGATATGGACCGTGCCGTTTTCACTGACGGTTATGATATTCCTGTTCATTGCCTTGCCGTGTTGAAATGTTCCCCAATCCTGCTTTCAAGCTGCGATATGTCATGGTCGAGCTTGGAACTGGTCACTTTTGCGTAAATCTGCGTGGTCGTGATGTTCGTGTGGCCGAGTATCTTGCTCACGCTCTCTATCGGCATTCCGTAATTGAGTGCCATCACTGCGAACGAATGCCTCGAAAGGTGAAATGAGACCCGTTTGTTGATGCCGCACATTTCGGCAACCTTCTTTATCCGGCGGTTCACCGCGTCGTATGAGCCGATGTTGAACAGGTGCGTGTCTTTCCTGAATGGCTCGTGACGTTCGATTATCCGCAGGGCTTCGTCCATCAGCTTGATTTGGAACGGCACTTTAGTTTTCTGCCGCTTCGACACGACCCACTTCGAGCCGTTCATTTCCACGATATTCTCCGTTGTCAGGTTCTTGATGTCAATGAACGAGATGCCCGTCAATGCCCCGAACAGAAATAAGTCCCTTGCCTGTGCATGGACGGGGCTGTCAAGTTCCACGCTGGCGAATGCCCGCAGTTCTTCTTCCGTCAGGTACTCCCGCTCCTTGAAGTCCGGGTCCACATGGTACTGCGCGAACGGGTTGCGCGGTATCTTGCCGTTGTAGTGGGCGGTTGTCACGATGTGTTTCAGCGGGATGGAATAAATCCACACGGAGGACTGCGCAAGTCCCGCCTCGTTGCGCAGGTACAGGCAGAAGTCCCGGAGGAAGTCCTCCGTCAGCTCGTTCATGGAAATGTCGCTGCGCCTGTACTGCGCCTTGATGAAGTCCGCCACGTACTTCCTTACGGTGAGGTATTTCTGGTATGTCCGTTTGGAGCGGTCTTTTCCCACCCGTTTGGCGAACGCCCCATTCTCCTTGTCAAAGGCGCGGAGCAACGTCTCATATTCCGTACCGATGCCTTGGTAGGCGTTGCGCACCATTTCGGCGGTCACATACGCCTCGCGGTCGGAAATCCTCTGGTAGTGCTTGGCAATCTGCGCCTTGATGTTGTCAAGCGCGGCGTTCACCGCCTGCGCCTCCTTGCTCTTGCCTTTGGCGCGGTTGCCCTTGGCATCCCAAAGCGTCTTCGGGATAGTCTGCTTGCAACTGAACTGCGCGATAGTCCCGTTGATTGTCACTCTCCCCATGATGGGGACAATTCCGTTCTTCTCCTTGCTTGCGTTCACGTAGAACACGGTCTTGAATGTTGCTCTCATACTCGTTACTTTTGTTTGGTGCAAAATTAAATGTTGAGAGTCGTAAGGCAGCAATCAAGACTTATGCAGAACACTGAAATACAAACCGTTGCGGATAGAAATGCTCCAATGCCCTGGTAATGGTTTGGAAGCGCAACCGTTGCAATGTTCTTCCCATGCCACGGATTACGGCTGTATGCCAACCGCAGCATTATGGGGCAAATGTCACTGACCGTCAGATAAATACCCAAATTCGCTCATTTCTGCGTTTTTATCGAAGATTTTATAGAAAAACAGGGAGATATTTTAATGGTAACTTCAAATGTAAATATGGAGATTCTAGACTCATTCAATAAAGCAGGCATTGATTTCGCATTCCCAACACGAACGATTTACGTTGAAA
>Ga0129317_1002277_pt1 | contig 11410 bp, 13 predicted proteins | sample Cm1ome_FD_94430 | JGI IMG/M metagenome (GOLD analysis project Ga0129317, IMG submission 94430) | Eastern black-and-white colobus group fecal microbial communities from Wisconsin, USA - Cm1105 metagenome | ecosystem: Host-associated > Mammals > Digestive system > Large intestine > Fecal | place...
ATATTCTTATATACTATTATGCCCAGAACCGCATAATTATTACTCTAACCTCACACTAAAATGGACTTATTTCATATTACTCTTAATTATATTTCTTATATATAATTGATTTACGTTGATACTTAGTGATACCATTTTTCGTCAATTATTTTGTATAAAATATACAATTCAATAAAACAAAAAGAAAAAAACGCCATATTAAATGACGATTTTAGATATAAAGTTAAATTGTTACTATTCCCTTTACTCCCATTCGGATAGTATCATATAATATCAAACATATTTGTTCACATATTACATACTATTTAACTATTTTTAGCTTGTGTTATCTCAATTATATTGACTATATGAGCTAATGGTATCAAAACGGTAGCAAATTTTTAGCAATTTCTATTCTATAGTTTCATACATTACCTTTATAGTTTTACATTAGTCAAATAAAGTGTTTCTAGTTCACGAAACATTTTTTTGATTAATAATTCCTCATCAGTATTTGATTCAACTAAATCTTTTAGTTTACCAAATCCAGTACATGCACATCTCTCTGCTTCATCATAATTTAATTCAAGATTGCAGTAATCATCTATTTCATCGTTATTTTTAGCTGTACCTAGTTTTACAATATTCAATAAAGATTGGTCATAAGTTGTTTTAAGATCTTTTAGCAAGAACAAACCTTCCTTTGCACTGTCAAAATCAGTTGGATCATCTAAGCCATATGCAACAGCTAATTTAAACAATTCTAAATTACTTAAATTATCTAAGCCTAATGTTTTAATGTCATGATCAGATAAAGCTTTATTAAATTGTTTATATTTTCTTGGGAAATATATTCTATCTCTATTTGTCATATTAATTCTATACTCCTTCCACTTCTGATTCATCTTCACTTAAACATAATTCAATAATTGATGCTGCAGTATCTTCATATACATTTTTTACCTCACTAGAATACTCATCAGGTGTGAAAAGCATAATAATTTGTTTTTCTTTAGATACTTTTAATAATTCAGTAGCCATTTTTTCTCTGTTCTCATCAGATACTCTACCTAAAGGTGAGTCAATAACCAATGGACAGTTTTTACCTGAAGCTTCGTGAATAGCTAAAGTAAATGAATAAGCTAATGCCATGTATTCAGTTGCACTTAAAGAACCAATCATTTCTTTATTGTTCATATTAAGAACTGAAATTTCATATTTATCATTTATACTTAATGATTTGAATGTATGTTTTTTCCATATCATGGCATCAAACATACGCCATGTACTTTTTTCAATCTCATCTTTTACCACTAACATGATTCTTTGTTTTATATTTTCATATGCAGTTGTTACTCTTCTAAGCAATGCAACTTGAACAGATAATTCATCTTTAGCATTTTTTGTTTCTTCTTCTTTTTTTAATTTCTTTTCAACATCATTTAATCTATCTCTATCTTTTTTATTAAAAGCAATGTTTTGAGATATAGTAGTTCTAGCTTCTTGAATTTTATCATCATAATATTTACTATCTTTTTCCGCTTGAGCAATATCCTTTTCAAGGCTATCAGTTGAGTAATTTGACAAATAAGAATGAATACCATTTAACTCTTCCTCAACTTCTTTTCTTTCTATCTTTAGAAATTTTTCTGTGTTAAATAAGTTCTCTTTTTCTTTTTCGAATTTCGATACTTGGTTAATCATTATTTCTAGACTTGATTTAATCTTCATTAACTGATGTGAAGTTCCTGTTGAGACTGATGTACTTTCTAATAAATCCTGTAGATATTTAATTGCTTTATCATCAATTTCACTATTACAAACAGGACAATTTTCAAGATGGTTATCTATGATTTCTCTAATCTCTTTCTTATTAATATTTGGTGGTAATTCATTATGTTCTTCTTTATAACATATCATATCATAAGTTTTCTTAATTCTTGGATAAAAACGTAGCAAAATCATATAATCATGAATAAATGAATATTGGTTATTTCTTAATACAACTAAGGCTTCATCATTCTTCTTTAAATTTTTTTCTAAATCCAACTTTCTTTGTTGCTGAACTTTAATAGGAGTGTAGTTATTTAATATTTCATCTGCTTTAACCTTTTTCTCAATATATTTATTTATATCTGATTCTAATTTTTTATTAGCTTCATCTCTTGCTTTTATGTCTTTTTCTAAAGTGATTTTTTCTTCAAAATAGTTTGTTTCACTAGGCTTCTTACGATTTAATTCTCTAGATTTTTTTACAGCTAATGAATTAGTTCTCTCTTTAGTATTTTCTAACAAAGTAACTTGCGAAATATTAAAAATAGATGTTTGAATGGTTTCAGCTTTACTTTTTGTAAAATAATTTTTTAAATTTTCTCCATCAAAGAAATAATAATCAAATATCGATCTGTTAAAATAAGTATCCACAACTTGATTACACTCACCAACGTTATCAATGATTGAACTGTTAGTGTTATTAGACAGATTAGTAATGGCAATGTTAAATTTTTCTTGTTCGAACATTGTTTTTTTATTTTTGCTTATAATATTAAAATTCACTTTATATTTATGTTCTCTAGTAATTACAATAACTTGGTTAGTATCATCATCTTTCATTGTGATTCTAACCGTAACTATTACATTTCCATTTTCATTTGTATTTTCAACTGTTTTTTCATTAGGTAAATTTAAGGCATTTTCTGAATCAGCCAAATACTTTTCTTCGCCATATAGACACCAAGTGATCGCATTTATGAAAGTTGTTTTTCCCGTACCGTTTTTTGCTTTTAAAATATGTAAATGACTATTTATATTACGTTCAAAATCTATAGTTACCTTTTTATATTGACGATAATTTGTTAATTCTATTTTTGTTATTGATACACCCATTATTTAGCACCTCCAGTCTTTTTTATGTGTTCTTTTATTTCATTTTCAAATAATTGATTATTTCTATGATTTCCTTTGTCTTCGATATTTAATAACTCTAACAAGAGTTTTTTTAATTCATCATTTTCATTTAAATTAGTTATTTCATCAGTGATCTTTTTACTTATTGACATCTAGTTCAACTCCTCTCATCTCAAACATCATTTTAACTACATCATAATTCACTGCATTTTGAGCTATCACATTTGCTCTACGGCCTTCTTTTTCTAGTATTTGTCTTGAACTTTCACTGCCATCATTAGGTGCGACAATAATATCATAAATTATTGAAATGTCTTTATTAGGACTTTGACGTATTACTCTTCCTACCCTTTGTATATATTCTCTAGGATTAGTACTACTTGCTAATAAAATAGCTATTCTTGCGTTAGGAATATCTATTCCCTCATCTAAACATTTTAGTCCCAATAATATTTGGCATATGCCATCCTTAAAATTTTTTATAATATTTTGCCTTTCTGTTAAGCCCTCAGTATTAATTTTTTTAGTTGCAGATTCTTCTTCAGTAATTTTTTCTCTTACAATTCCACAATGTGCCAGAAATTCCATAACTACATTAATTTGTTTATCAGTCACAAAAGTAATAGTGTCCTTTATTCTTCCTGCTTCTTGAAGCTCATTAATTATATCTTTATATGAATCAATCTTTAATTCTGCATTTTTCAAAATATTAGCTCTTCTTGTGTACAGTGTATTTAATTCTTTTTCATCATATTCTTCTTGATTTTTAACATATATAATATATTGAGAAACTTTTTTATATTTTTCCATTTCATTTTCTGTCAAATCTACAAATACCGGTTTATATAAATATCTGTTTAAAAACGGTTTTCCTGTAATAGGATTTATCGTGTTAAGTGCTTCAGCAATTGTAAATTCAAATGATTTATTTCCAAAATATTGTCTTATTAAATTAGTTCCCTCGTCATCAAACATTCTTTCCGGTGTTGCACTTAGACCAATACGATAATTATAAATTGGTAATAATGCGTTTCTTTGTTTTGCTGAGCCAATTCCATGTACTTCATCACAGATAAACAAAATATTTAGATTCGAACTACTACTGATCGCTTTAATAAATTTTGAATCTGAAGCTGTAGCATGAGTGGTATAAATAATACCTGTAGAATACATCCCAAAAGAAAAATCTAAAATAATCTTTTCTAATTCTGTAGCCCATTTATTGTTTGATCCATCAATAATCATTTGAAAATCCACATTAATTTTTAACTCTTCAACATCTGTCTTCCATTGTCTCGATAAAGTCCCCTGGGGTGTTGCAATTATTGTTAAAAATGACTTGTTTTCCTTTATCAATTCGGTCATGCATCCTAAAGCAGTTCTTGTTTTACCAGTACCAGTAGCCATTTCCATTAAAATAGATCGATTATTCTTTTTCCATGTTTCAACAGCTCTTGATTGATGAGGAAATAAAGATAGTTTTAATTCATTACTGTTTCTTCTTTTTACAAATCTCCTCATTATTGATAATTCATTTATATCTTTAGGCTTTCTTCTAATTATCTCGTCTTTCAAAGCTGTAGGAATATCATACACAATAGCATAATCGCTTCTGTCATTATTCCAAAATTCTACAAATTTCTTCAAATCATCGTGAAGATATTCATTTTGACCATCTACCCATGACTTAAATGTTTTAAATTCTTCAATATTATTTAACCAACCTTGCGCTGTTTCATTAACAGAACCACTAAATGAAACCATATTATTTTCATTATCCACCGTAATACCTACTTTTTGATGGAATAAGCTATGTTTATTATTTTTGTTAACTACTATTTTAACCTCTAGTTTATCATTAGCCAAAAGCCAAGCAAATAAGCGTAAATGATCATTCTCATTAATATCATTCAAGTCAAAATTTTTATATAATATATTCGAGTTTGTAAACTCACTTTGTTTTAAAACATTATAATCATCATCTGATAATTCTGGAGAAATTAATAATTTTATTTTACCACCATTAGAAACTATAGCTTCTACACCACGCAACGCAATACACAAACTAGAGCTACTAAAAAAGCCAGCTATTCTATAATAATTAATCGAATTTTCTAATATAGGTATATAAAAATCATTAATCAACTCATTTTCATGCGATCCTGTTTCATAGGATCTTTTTATTTCTATATCTTTTAAGCTCATAGTACTACCACATTATGTTATTAATAAATGAATCAGTATTCCCATCGAATATTAATTCAAATAATTTTTTAACATTACTCCTTCTTCTGATTCTCGTACTCTCAGATAAACAGTTGCACTCATCCATGTAATAAACGATTCCTTTTTTTGATTTTGCAATCAAATTTTTTATTACAGGATCTCTTAATCCTAAAACCTTTAAAATTTTAATTTGCTGATCTCTTTCTAGAAAAGCAAAGCATTCTCCAAACGATGTATTTTTCACAATTGAAGGTTTGTTATCAGTTATAGTTACCAAGTCAAAGTCTCGCCCCAACTTTGAATGATTTTCACCATATTTTGTTGCCGCATTAGTCTCTTCGCTTCCTACTAATGCCCTTCCAATTTCAGGATACGATAATCCATCTTTTTGACCATATAATATTCTTACTAAGTTATATGTTCCATTTTCAAAATTACTAAATTGAATAACTTTTGAGCAATTTAACTCAGATATATAATTTTCATCTATCATATCTATAATTTTTTTTAAATTATAATTTAAAAGTATTCTACAAAATACTTCAACTTGTTCATTATTTCCAGTATGTAAAGTTCTTAAAGTATAATCTTTCTTTTTTAAAAATGCTTCTAAATAATCAATGTCATCGTCATTGTTATTTATCACATCTAACCAATCATCATAAAAACTCATAATCTTATCTCCTAATAACTCTTCATATCTTCATATCGCATATCAAAGTATTTCTTAGCAATATCAGGAAATTTTTCTTCAAATTCTTTTAAACTTTTCATAGAGGAGCATAATGTATCTTTTGTTTTGTGCAATTCTTGATTAGCTTCACAAAATTGTCTAAAGCTCATTTTCTTTACAATACTTGGTTGATTAGTCCACCTAGCAATTGTAACATATAAAGATCTATACTTAGAATCTTTCCAAGGAGCATCATTTTTGTTTTGGTATCTCATCACATAAGGCAAACATTGGTATCTAAATAATAACTCAATACGTTTAAAACAATTTTCAATATCAATATGATCTGTAGATTCAAAACCAACTAATACATAAAATTTTATGCTATTCTTATTATTTTTTTCACTATGTCTAATCATTTGTAGCTTTTTATGTATTAGATCATAATCCGAAATATTATCGAAAGCAAAAGTATAATCACCATCATATTTAGAGCCAAATAACATATCAGCTTTTTCTTGAGTTAATAATCTTTCATCTAATCCTTGTTTAAACTTAAATGATCTTTCAGTATCAATTAATTGTTGTAACATTTCTTTCCAATTAGGGCATCCAAAGAAGTTATCATCTAATAAACAAATTTTCTTTCTAGATTCATCAAAAAATTCTTCTAATGGACTATGATTAAATACACGATCATATTTTTGATTTACACAAAAAGGGCATTTTCTAAAGCATCCTCTTGTCATAAAACCAATACTATATTCAAGATATTCTCGGAATTGAACCATATAAGCTCTTTTATTAAATATTTTCTTTTCCTTAATCGCCTTTTCTTCAGCTTTACTTAATTCATTACTAATCCATTCATCATACAAATGATAATCAGGCATATGATGTTCAATTTCTTCAGGTAAATTTGGTGCTTTTGCAAAGAAAAAACCGGTTCCTCCAACATGGATATTTGAAGGTAAATCAGTCTTCACATTGTCCATATCAACACCTTCCTCAAGCCATCGAGGAACAGGAGTATCTGTAAAAACTTTCGAAATATATACTTCATCATACTCTTCTAGATTTTCATAATCCAATTTTAATTCTACTTCTGCTCCCATTTCTTTCCAGTATGCAGAAAGTTTTTCACAAACTAAATTTGGAAATCTATGTTTTTTTCTACCAATTAAATCTGCATCTATAATACCTATCTTCATTATTTCACACCTATCTTTTTATTGTTTGCTGATTATTATGCTTTTTTATTTAAAGTAGCATAAAAAATTTTTTTATATAAACAGAATCTTTTATTTTTTGTATTGAATAATATCTCCAAAGTCACAATCCAAACATTCACAAATTCTTTCTAATACTGCTAATGATACTTCTTGCTCTTTTCTCATTTTTGTCATTGTATTTGGAGCAATATTTGCTTCTTTCCTAAGGTCTGAAGCATTCATTTTTTTATCAATTAATAATTTCCAAAGTTTATCATATGAAACAGCCATCGTACTCTCCTCATTTCTATATATATTATTATACGCTTTAATTATCGCTTTCGCAATAATAACTCGCAACATCTTGCGAAATCACAACATAATTTTATATGATATTTTAATTTCATGAAGTGATTATATAACATTCATTCAAAAATCCACCTAGTACCTTAACATATCATATTTAGATTTTTTTATTATTTCAATTGTATCGACTAAGTAAGATAATAGTGTCAAACTGATAACAGTTTAAAATTTGATGAAACCTTTGTGAAACACTGGCTCAATCAAATCACAGTCTGGCCAGACAACTGCACAGTAAAATTGAAATCAGGTCTGAAAGTTGATATTGATAGATAGGCATAGATGAAAAAGGCTCCTCACCACTGGAACTAATCCAGTGATGGGGAGTCTTTTTTTAGTCTTCTTCAGTGTAGTCACAGTTTGAGCATTCCCAAACTTCTCCGCCCCAGTGCAAACAACCACCACATTCAGGACAAGGACGAACTTTGTCGTCATCTTCTAATTCATCTGAGCAGTACGGGCAATAACTATATTATGATTAATCTTATACCTTATCACAAAATGGACATATTTGCATAACTGAAACCTCCTTTCCACCATACCATCGATTAAAAAACTTAGTCGTTATCGTTCTGAGAAGATGTGGTTAATTCCATCATTTTCTGCGCATATATATCATCATCAATTTCTTCGTTGGCATACTGTTGCATAAGCTCATCAATCTGTTCTTTCAATTCATTTCTTGTCATTTTTTCACCGCCTTCTAACTAATCATCATTTGACAAATACCATCCGTGCTCTCGGTGAGGTAAATTGAGTGGAAATCTACTGGAAATTGCATTAACCACATCAATATGTATACCGTAAATTTCGGTGTGCTCACCCGAATCATAATCCAGTTCGTCTAGTAATGATTCCATTTCACTTGCTGTTTCACGAAGCTCATCTTCTGATGCTGTTTCCAACCAACTGCTTGTAACATACGAAAAACGTCCCATAGTATTTTTCCTCCTATCGCTTGTAATTTGATATATTCTTCAATAATTCTTCTGACACAAAATAGGGATTATTATCGTCATTAATTTTCTCTATCAAAATGACATCCTTGTCTTTTTGAAGCACTCTAAATTGGTCTCCGATTTTAAACTCTAAACCTTCATTGCTAATCCCATCTGCAGTTACAGAATATATTATTGTATCTGATGTTTCATGTAGTTCTTGCTTATTTGTTTTCTTTTTTATTTTTCTAGCAACAATCTCACCACCTTTATATATCGTTGCCCCTGCCACTGCACCTGTTCCTGCAATTATTCCAACAAGAATTTTAGGGCCTCCGACCTTCTTAGCCGCAGTAGTCAACCATTGATATGCACCTAGATTACTCATTTTCTTTACCTCCTTCATCTCGTCTATCATATCTCAATTCTTCCTTTAGTAACTCATCATAATTTTTATGACCGCCAAATACAGAAACTGCTTCAGCTATAAATTCACAATCCTCCTCTGTATATTCGCTAGTCTTTATCTTCGCAATATCACCGACCAAAAAACTTGATGAATAGAAGCGTGAAAATTGTTTGGTGTTCATTTCATCCTCCATACCCAAAGACTGCCATAATACATTCTGATTTTCATATATCAGTTTGACCATTAACTGAACATCAGGATGATTAGCACCCAATGCCTTACGCTTACAAATCGCTTTAGGTAGCACATGTTCTGCAATCAGCAAATCTATATCTATAGTTTTTATCATTTCAAGCATAGATATCATTCGTCCTAAATCACTGGTATCCCATTCCTCAGTAGGCTTAGATAATATAGTTTCTGCAAGTTGCGCATATGATTCTTCTTGTGGATCTCCAGAAATGTTCCATCTATCGATAGCATTTTTCTGAAAATCATCGAATTTTATATCCCCCATTCTTTTAGGTCGTGATGGGAAACGACCAGTTAATTTAATGGTCTTTGCATATCCTAAGTGTCGTTTCAGCTCCACCATTTTTTCTTCCAACTGCACCACCTTTTGAGATATAGAAGTATCAAAATCAAATTCTTCATTAGAGATCATTTCTACAATCTCCTTAATCGAATATCCCATTCCCTGTAAAACTCTTATCATCCAAATACGATCTATATCATCATCGTCATAACTTCTATATTGACGTCCCTTGTTTTCTGGCATAAGACCTGCTTTTTCAAACACTCGAAGTGCTTTTCTTGTGACCCCTAAGTTATCCTCAACCCATTTAACCTTATAGCCCAATGCTATCACCTCCTGTTGCAGTAATTATACAACATTGCCCTTAGGACAAAGCAATAGTTTTTTGAAACATTTTTTAATTTTTTTTGAACAAAGCAACGAAACTCACGTACATTTTACGTTTAACATATTTATTAAAATAAAACATACTGTAAAACCATAGTTACTACTCCTATCTCATTTATTTAGAAATTTGAAACTAATAATCTAAAAGGTAGAATAAATTTCAAATTGTTGGGAAGATACTCCTCTTGTAAGACTAATTATACGCTTATTTTTTTAACAAAGTCATTAACTATCAATTATAGAAAAAGAACTCATGATGAGTTCTCAATCTTTTAAATACAAATAAGTTCTTTCATAATAATTTCTTTCACAACATTTGATGTTAGAATAAATAGCGTACAAGGTAAATGACAGAGAAAGTCAATAATGGTACAATGTCATATGAATTATTTAAGAACAGATAAGAGAGGTAAAAACATATGGCAAAACATATTTATGATAAAGAATTTAAGGAAGAAGTTATTCAGTATTGTTTAGACCATCCAGATGAAAGTTATGTGAGTATTGGTAAAAAATTTAATATTCATGATACAACAGTTGGAGGGTGGATAAAAAATTATAAGAAAAATAATAATGAAGTCATCTGTAGAGGAAGTGGTAATTATTCAAGTGATGAAGCGAAAGAACTTGCAAGATTAAAAAAAGAATTAAAAGATACTCAGGATGCATTAGAAATATTAAAAAAGGCTATCAGCATACTGGGAAAATAAGCAAACAAAACATCTATGAAAGTGTAAAATCATCCAAGAAAAATGATGATACAATTTCCATATCCAGTGTGCTAGATAAATTAGATGTTAGTAAATCAGGTTATTATGATTATTTAAAAAGAGGTCCAAGCAAAACGAAAATAAGAAGAGAAAGAATTACTGAAGAAGTAAAGAGAATTCATACGGAATCATTTGGAATATATGGTTCACCCAAAATAACATCTGAATTATTGAAACTAGGTGAAAAAGTAAGTCAAAGATTCGTACATCAAATTATGAAGAAAAACAACCTCAAAGCCAGATATATTAAGCATTGGACTAAAACAACAATAAGCTTAGATTTCTCTTCAAAGCTTGAAAACCTATTGAACAGACATTTTAATCCAACAAGGCCAGATTGTGCATAGTGTACAGATATAACTTATATATGGACACAGACAGATGGATTTGTATATTTAACAAGTGTGATGGATTTATACTCAAGAAAGATAATTGCATGGGTATTAACAAAAACAATGGAAGCAGAAGAGGTGCTACGATGTATAGAGATAGCAAAAGAAAGAAGAGGAATTAAAAATCCATTAGTGATCCAAAGTGATAGAGGAGTGCAATTCACATCGGCAAAATATGCAGAGATAACAAATAAGATGATTACAAGTTATTCGCATAAAGGAACACCATGGGATAATGCATGTATAGAATCATTCCATACATTGATTAAAAGAGAATGGTTAAACTTCTATAAAATTGAGAATTATAATCATGCATACAAATTAATCTTTGAATACATAGAATCATTCTATAATACGATAAAAATTCATTCACATTGTGGATACTTATCTCCAAATAATTATGAAAAACAATTTACTTTAAAATTAACTAATAGCAATGACACAACTTATTTAACAAATTCAGTTATTTAAGTTGTCCGAAATCTTGACATAGTACCACTTTTGTATTCCTCGTTGTTTGCTCTCTTGCTTGGTAAACTATGCATGTAGTTAATGGCGTCCTTTTGCAGACGCAGAGCTTCCTTCCTTTGTTGCTCATTCCAATTTTCCCAATTTGCTCG
>Ga0129317_1002280_pt1 | contig 11391 bp, 11 predicted proteins | sample Cm1ome_FD_94430 | JGI IMG/M metagenome (GOLD analysis project Ga0129317, IMG submission 94430) | Eastern black-and-white colobus group fecal microbial communities from Wisconsin, USA - Cm1105 metagenome | ecosystem: Host-associated > Mammals > Digestive system > Large intestine > Fecal | place...
CGTTTCTTTCACATCCTTGTTCATGTCCTCACTCTTCCTTTCTCCGTTCAGCAGTTCACGGATATCGATGCCGTAATAGTCAGCCAGTTCGATAATAATACTGATGTCCGGCATAGTCCTGCCCGTTTCCCGAACTTAAAGATATTGGTTATGTATGAGTGCCTGTGCCTGATTGCATAGGCACTCATATCTGTTATTTTACTCAATTTTACCGATAAAGCGGTAGTAAATGTCAATCTGCTGTTCTTTCATGCCATCCTCACCGGTGGTTGCTTCGTGAATCACGATTTTCTCAATCAGTGCGTTCAAAAGCTCTGCTGTCAATTCGGTGGGATTAACATACTGCTTGACCAGCGACACCCATTGTTCCGCATCGGTAGTTGTCTGCTTTTCAGCCGCCAGCTCTGCGGTGAGCCTTTCAATCTTCTCGGTAAGCTCCTGCTGTTCGGTCTGATATTTCTGAGACATCATATTGAAATTGTATTCCGTGATACGCCCGTCCGACCAGTCCTCATACAGCTTTGCAAATTTGCGGTCAACTTCCGCCCTGCGTTTTTCGGCTCTTGTCAAATCTGCACTCTGCCGCTTGGAAGAAGCGGTACGCTCCCTTTCTCCGGCTTTCAGAAGTCGGTTCAGCAGTTCCTTTTCGTCCAACTGTGCCTGTTTTGCCCAATATTGGATTCTGGCAAGGACATACACATACAGGGTGTCGTAGCGGATGTAGTGAGCAGAGCATCGTTTCAGCCCTTGACCGTATTGACTGCAAGTATAATGGCTGTACGGTTTCTTGTTCTGGCTGTTTGTACCAAAACGCATCGACCATCCGCAGTCCGAACATTTTACCAAGCCGGAAAAGATTTGCGTAGTAGCATCCTTTTGCTGTCTGCGGCGGTTGGCGATCTGTTTCTGCACCTGTTCAAAAACTTCCTTAGAGATAATGGCTTCATGGGTGTTTTCTACCCTCAGCCATTCCTCCTGCGGCTTGCGTACCTTTTTCTTGTTCTTGTAAGAAATATTGGTCTGCTTGTTGTGTACGCTGTTGCCGATATAGGTTTCATCTTTCAGGATGCTCTTGATCTGCGCCAAAGTCCACGCATAGGCTTTTTCTTCCGGTGCGTCCTCGTAGATATGGGCAAACTTCCCATACCGCTGATAATTCAGCCAACCGGGAGTGGGAACCTGTTCATCCACCAGTACCCTTGCAATCTTAGCGGCTCCTGCTCCATTGAAAGCGAGGGCAAAGATTTTCTCGATGATCCATCGGGTTTCCTCATCGACCACGATTGCGTTGTGGTTTTCCGGGTCTCTGAGATACCCCAACGGTGCGTAGGTGAAAGTCCGTTCTCCGGCTGCGTGTTTGGCATGCAGGGCAGTTTTGACCTTGCGGCTGGTGTCCTTGGCAAACCATTCATTGAACAAATTTTTGAAAGGCACAAAATCGGACAAACCTTTCTTGGAATCCTCATTCTCGGAAACAGCGATATACCGAATCTGCTTTTCCGGGAATACATATTCCAGATAGTAGCCGACCATCACATGATCTCTGCCAAAACGGCTAAGGTCTTTCGTGGCAATGCAGTTGATACGCCCTGCATCCACATCCTCCATCATTCGCTTGAAGCTCGGTCTTTCAAAGTTAGTCCCACTCCATCCGTCGTCGATATACTCGGACACCACATGAAGTCCGTTGTCCTTTGCGTATTGCTGTAAAATGGTGCGCTGGGTTTCGATGGAAACGCTGTCGCCATAGTTTTCATCGTCACGGCTTAATCTCATATAAAGTGCTGTATTGTACGGTTGTTTCATTAAAAATCCTCCTTTTCGTGAAACAACCCACGCTTACAATACTACCTGCCTATATTATAGCGTAAGCGTGGGCTGGATTCAATGCGATTGTGTTAACAAATCATCGAATTTTGAACGGTAGCGGTACTTCCTGCGGAAAAACGGACAACATTTTCAATCAGCTTGTCCATCGGCTTGTCCTCGGAAGCGAAATACTCAGATACTTTGATACGGGTATTACCGCAATAAAAATACTTCGTACCGTCAGGCATCGTGACATAGTACGAAGTATTTTCAAGGGTTGGTTCAATTTCCTTAAAGGTGTCGAATGTGCCATCGGGCGGCAGCTCCATAGGCTCGTAGCAATCGCAAATGTCGATAAACGCACAGGCTTCAATAAGTTTCCATAACGGGAGATCGCTGTGCATCATCTTGTTAAGCTGGGTAACGGTATAGGTCTTGTTTTTCTTCATAGGCAAAATATCCTTTCTTATCGGTGAATTTCGTGTTTTTGTGTACTGCGGTTGGTGTACTCCCTCAAAATCTCCGGCGGGATGCGGTCTAAGATGGCGCAGGCGTTGGCGTAGTCGTTTTGCAGCTTGGCTTCCTGCAATTTTTTGAGGGTGCTCTGCTTCTCGCTCTTTTCCAGAGCAGCGGTCAGCTCGTCATTTTTCTTTTCCAACGCTTTCTGCCTGGCATCTGCCGTTTTGAAGCACTTTTCGTACTTTTTAAGCTGGGTTTCCATCTCTGCAAGGTCGGGCAGATACTTGTCCAGAAAGGCCATGACCTGTTTGCTCTTTTCCTTGAAATTGAACACCGTCATATCGGAAAGAATGACATCCAGCTTCTGGGAATTGCGGGTAATGCGGGACATCTGCTTGAAAATCCTCGTGGGGATGTGGTCACGCCCGGTCTGGCTGGCACTTTCGCCACGCTCCAGATCGGGATATTTCTTTACCATGTGTTCCCAATACTTGTCCTGCCATTGTGTGAGCTTCTTTTTGTTGCCCAAAATCTCTTTGGCACATAAACGCTTATCCTCTGTCAGCGGCACAAAACAAAGGTGCATGTGCGGTGTTTTCTCGTCCAGATGCACCACGGCGGATATAATGGTTTCGGGAGCTTGGTTTTGTTTGATGAACTCCAAGGCTTCCTTGAAAAACTCCTTGATTTCTGCCCGTTTCTTGCCCTTGAAAAAATCAGGTGTAGCGGTAATGAGAGCTTCCACCACACGAACACTGTCGGAGCGTGTGCGGCATTTGGCTTCTGCTATCTGCTTTTCGGCTTCTGCCCGGTATTTCCGTTCCGGCTGAACAAGGTGGAAATTCAGATGTGTACGGGTAGGGTCAATGTCGGGATTGCTTTCGTATTTCTCCTTGGTGCGCTCATTGTGGGCTTCAATGCCGCTGATCTCAGGCCCTTTATACTTGGCAAAGCGCATAATTGCGTAATGAGGTACTTGTGCTGCCATCAGCGGTCACCCCGCTTTCTCCATACGATTTCAAAGCCCAGCACCTCGGCAAGCTGTACCGCTTCGGTGTAGCGGAGTGATTCCCTTTGTAGCTTGTTGGACAGATTGGAAACACTGTCCGACCATCCGTATTCGTCTGCTAAGAGGTCAACCACCTCCTGCATGGTCATTCCTTGCCGTACAATGTACGACTTGATTTCATTTCTCAAATTGGATTTCATATCTATTTTCCGCCTTTCTGCGAAAGGCACCAATGCGTCATGAAACCTGTTGTGCTACTTTCGCGTTTCTATTCTTATTTCCTTCTGATATGATTTCTTTAATAAGACTGACACACTACAGAACACGTGGAGGTGAGTGGCGGGGCTGTATAGCGGCGACCTCGTATATCTATATGTTGTCGGTCATCCGTTAAGGCATCAATGAATGGCGCATAACGTAGCCCGTAAACTTATCTCTTCCAAAGTCGACTCGATTTTGCCGGATGACCAGTCACTGTCAGTTTTATTGCTACAAAATATCAGGAGGTTATTTTATTGTCGTTTAAAATTATCAAAAATAATTGCTGCGGACTTGATGTCCACAAAACATGGATTTATGCCTGCATCGGTATTACCGATTCTCACAGCCGAACAGAGTATAAGCAAGCTCGCTTTTCTTCCTTTTCAAAAGGGTTGCAAGAGTTGTGTGACTGGCTTGCAAAATATAATTGTACGGATGTCTGTATGGAATCAACCGGCAAGTATTGGATCCCTGTTTTTAATATTTTAGAGAAAAATAACGTCTGGGTTACTCTTTCTCATCCCAAATACACCAAGCCTCAAAAAGGAAATAAGACAGATCGTAAAGATGCAAAGTGGATTTGCGATCTATATATGTGCGGCATGGTAAAACCTTCCTTTATTCCACCTGCTGACATTCGCGAGTTAAGAGACCTTGTAAGATACCGATATAAACTCACCTGTATGATTACCGGCGAAAAGAATCGTGCTCAAAATTGTCTTACCGTCTCTAACTTAAAACTTGATGATGTCTTTTCCGATGTATTTGGTAAATCTTCTCGTTCTATTACAGAACAGATTTTACAACACCCGGGGGAAACTTTTGATGTAACACCTTTCATACACGGCAAATGTAAAACTCCTATTGAGGAAATACAAGCTGCTGTTGATGGTGCCATTTCTACAGAACAAGCTGTGAAGCTCAGACAATGTCTTAATCACATTGATGAATTAGAAATACACAAAGCAGAAATAGAACAGGAAATCTTTCGTCTCAGTGATAAGTACGAAGAAGCTCTTACTCTTATTCGAACCGTACCAGGATTCGATAAGAACCCACTGACTGCCATTCAAGTGCTCTCTGAGATCGGAGGCGATATGTCTGTCTTCCCCACAGCTAAAAACCTCGTATCATGGGCTGGATGTTGTCCTCGTAACGACCAAAGCAATCGCAAAATCAAATCGACTAGGATTTCCCGTGCTGGTTCTTATTTTAAACCAGTATTGGTACAAGTTGCAAATGCTTTAATCAAATCCAAGAAACATCCTGAGTTTACTACTCGTTATCGACGTATAAAAGCACGTCGTGGTCACAAGAAAGCTATTATTGCTATCTGTCGTATGATCCTGACCGCTATCTGGCACATACTTACAGATTTAAAACCTTATACACCAGAAGGCTTTCTTGAATCACGTCCTGTGAGTGAATCAAAAATATTGACTACTTCACAGGCACTTAATCTACTTAAGCAACGAGGATATGTCATCACAGATGACGAAGTTTCTGCTGTCTGATTAGGTGTTGTGTCTATATTTACTTTTCAAAACCACCTCTTACGATGGTTTATTTGTCATGCCCTTTATTCTTTGGCTGTCCTCTACTTATTTGTTTCAAACTTTTTTTCCTCCATAAATTCGTAAAATAGGTTTTCTGTGCGGTGAATTGCCGTCACCGACAAGCATTATTTTTGCTGATGTTGTTTGCTGTTTAGATTTTCTGCGGCGTAGTCCTGTCCACAGCAGCACCCTATCGGGTTTTCCGTTTGGTGAGAGAGCGGCTCGAACAGGAAGAAACACCACTATTTCGTAAATGTGCTTCACCATTCCGCAAATCACCGAACGATGATTTCTGTACTTCCAGTGGTGTACAACTTTGCTGATTTCACAAGGCTTGATTTGGGGCGTCTGAAAATCGTCCTTGCTTTGAACGCTCATAATAGCGGTGAAGTTGAAAACTGCCGTACGTACTGTACGGTACGTACAGCACTTTTTCACTTCCTTTACCATTTCAAAAACGAGGACTTCGCCAGTACCTCAATGCCCACAAATCCCCGCACCCGCTTTCCTCCGGCATAGATGTTATTGGTGGCTTCCACATTGTAGAGCCGCTCATTCTGTGCAAGCTCGGAGCTGAGCCTGTTTGCCGACATGGGCTTTCGCACATTGTCCTCGCACCACAGCTTGTAGGCTTCGTACAGTGCCTTGGAGCTTGCTTCTGCATCTGCCTTGAACCGGATATAACCCTCGGATTGCAGAAATTCAATCACATTGTTACTGCTGCGCTTGACCGTTTCCACATTCTCATGGGCTTTGGTGCTGATAGTAAACCGATAATTGTTTGCCAGCAGCCGATGCAGTCCCTCCAAGCACCACAGGAAGATGCCCTCCATCTCGGACAGGAGCTTTTCCACGAGGAACGGATCGTCGGTGCGGTCAGCGGGTCTGTCCTTAGTGGTCAGCACGATTTGACGGCGAAAGAAACCGTCGGACTGGTCATGCAGGGCGGTCAGTGCACCGTTGCCGAAGCATAAAAATCGGGCATAGAGCTGGCTCTGATAGCTCTGTACGCCCTTGCGTTCCAAATCCATTTTGCACTCGGCGGTGACAATGGACTTGATATAGTTGGTTTTGGGCAGGGCACTCATATCCATATCATCGTCCACCATAAGCAGCTTGTTTTCGAGGTCTGCCCGGCTGAAACGGTTGTTCTCGATTTTCTGAATACTGGTGGTGTTCATGCTGTCCCCAAGAATGGTACGCATCACAAGCCCGATGCGGCTTTTGCCCTCGCCGCCCTTGCCGATGAGCATCAGCATCTTCTGCCCCTTGGTGGAGGGGATCAGGCAATATCCCAAATACTCCTGCAAGGTGGGAATATCCTCTGGCACCAGCAGATCGGACAGAAAGTGCAGCCATCGTTCCGGTTGCGGTGCATTAGGATTGTAGTTGACCCTCATACGGTTGTTGCAGTAGGTCTTGTCCTCAGTAAATGTGCCATTAAGGAAATACGTGCCATTTGCCACATGGATGCGGTCTGTTTCAATGGGCAAGGTGTCAGAATATGCTATCATCTTCACCGCTTCAAAGAGGCTTTTGGCTTTCTTAGAGATACCGATGGTCTGGCAGTCCATCACATCTTCCAGAACCAACTGCTGGATTTTCCCCTCGTCCTCGATGAGACCGTCCACGGTAAACAGCCGCCCCCGAATACATTTCATAGGATGCCGTTTCAAAAACGAATAGCAAAATGCCACCTCGTCAATGGTCTTTCCGTCAAACCAAGAGGGTCTTTCCATACAGTCAGATTGATTGTTCGACATAGTGGCTGTCCTCCTTTCGTGCTTTTTCCAAATGTTTTTGTAGCCTTTCTAATTTTCCATCGGTCAGCAGCATCTCCATGACCTCGGTACGCTCATAGGAATCACCCAAAATCTGCAAATCCAGCAGATATTCCACATAATCGAGCTTGTGACAGGCTTCCACAAATCGGTCATGAAGTTCATCCTCCATCGTTTTCGGGGGATACAGCTGCTTCCATTCTTGAAGCAATCTGTAATACTCCATGAGTGCAGAAAAGCACAGCTTCTCATTTTCTCTGAGTCGCTGTGCTTCGCTTTTCTTATTCGCTTTTTCCAGCATTGCCTTGGTGGGCGGCTTGTCCATCGAAACGCCGAAGTCGTATGCCAGCTTCTTCGCCGCATCGTACAGGGACAGTCCGTAGAGTTTCGCCGTGAAGTCGATCACGTCTCCATGCTCGCCGCAGGCGAAGCAATAGTAGTGGTCATCTGCCACATACAGGCTGGGATTGCGGTCATTGTGGAATGGGCAGAGTGCCATATTGTTATATCTGACCTCCACACCGTACCTTTCTGCCGCTTCTTTCATGTTGATGCTTGTCTTTACGGTTTCAAACACACTCATTCAATTCCTCCTCATTTTTTGATGATAGGGACGATTTTTCATCCCCTCGTGTATATTATGAGAGAATTTGAAAAAAGGGGGCTGATGGCATGACAAGCTCGTTTCAAAAAACATGACAGCGGATTTTCGTCGAAAATGACAGTAGAATAGAATTTCGGTAGCGGCTACCAATATTCTTTCTGTGCCTTCGGAAACAAACCTATGTATCATTTTGATACTTTGAAACATTTTCGGTAGCCGCTACTAAAAATATTTCTAACCCTCTATATTTCTTCACATTTGTATGGTATAATGTTAGAAAACAGAAAACATGACAAGGAGGGCAAGACGGATGGAAGAAGAAAAGCGTGGGCGTGGCAGACCGAAAATTGACACCACAATTACCGAAACCGGTGCGCCCAGCAGACGACAGGCGATCAACGCCATGTATATGTATGAGGGTGTGCATCTAATATCGGTAGCGGCTACCGATATTCCAGACAGTGACCTGCTCTGGCACTCGGACGATGCAACGCAGACAGCTACAAGCAAGAACGGTATCTTGGAACAACTTGGACGGATGCGTGTGCAAGACCGTTATAAAGCGGAAGATTGCGTGTATATCGCCAATCTCGCCATTGCCGCCTTGAAGAACGGTAAGACCTCCCGTGAGATTGAGAAAGCGATTCGCAATATACGGATAACGAACAAGAAAGCCCAAGCAGACCCCGACAGCGAATGGCTGCACCAGCAGGCAGTGAAAGCAGCCGATGTGCTTTACAAGATGGGAGGTGCATTTAATGAGCATCCTTGACCAAAACCTGTTGACCCTTGACTTCTGGCAGGACAAAGTGACCTATGCAGGACACACCCTGCCCACAGGCAGCATCGGCTGTGCCGCTATGACCATCTCCGATGAAGAAATCGGGCAGTTTATGCAGTTTGCCGTTCCTCTGGCAGCGGTGGTGGAACTGATAAAGGACGGAACCCCTACCGCAGAGCATTTCACGGCGGCAAAGGAAGGTGTTTTGAAAATTACACAGATGATGCGTACCATACAGCCATTTTCGCTCTTAGACTTTCCTGCCGATGGGTATGACATTCAGCGGATTTTCACGCAGGAATATACGGACAATGCCATTGCCTACATAAAGGCAACGCAGGAAATCGGTGTAGCTGCCGCCCTTGACGAGCAGTACAAAAAGGGCGTGGGCATCGTAAAACTGATAAGCGAGCTGGCGCAGCTTGGCGGCACTCTTATGATTTACAAGCAAGGTATAATTGAATTTGCCCACAAGCTCCATGACAGCAAGCGAACGCCGGAGGGATATGCTGAAACTTTTGCAAAGCATTTCTCTGATACGCCCACTCTGTCCTTGAATAATCCGATGTGGATGCAGTTGACCAATACCACCATGCAGTATGTGTCCGCTGTCATGCCGGAGAAAGAGCTACCTCAGCTCGTCAAACGGATGCACTATGTTTCTTTTGTGGGAATGTTCCGCTCTGACCTGTTTGAGGGGCTGTGTGTCGGTCATGCACCGAGGAAGTGTCCTATCTGCGGCAAGTGGTTTCTGACCACAGACGCAAGACTGACCAAATACTGCGGAGGGCTTGCGCCGGGGGACAAGCTCGGACGCACCTGTCGTCAGATCGGCAATCTCAAAGGCAGAGAGCAGCGAGAGCTTGCGGAGGATCATCCGATCAGGGCAATCTACAATCGCCGCATGAATACGATTACGCAGTATCTCCACCGTGGTACGCTTGACGAGCAGACCGCCACCGTGATGAAAGCACTTGCGAAAGATAAATTGGAACGAGCGATTTTTGATGTAGCCTATGCCAAAGGAAGTTATGAAAAAGAAATGGCACAGACTGCTCTGCTGAATGAAGCAAAAAAGAAAACTTGAAGTTGGAGGTGTTTGAAATCAATCTTAAAGCAGTAAAAGTAAGCAAGAGCTTAAATGAATATAATGAAATCAAAAGTTTGATTTGTCGAGTGTTCCCAAAGAATGAGCAATTTCCTATGTGGTTGCTTCATGTGTTAGCAATTAGAAAATCTGTGGATTTTTCTGCTTATTATGACGAAGAATCCTTTTGCGGAATTTCATATACTGTGAATAGCAATGACCTTGTGTTCGTTTTGTATCTGGCGGTAAATGATAAAATTCGTTCAAAGGGTTATGGCTCTGCAATTCTTCAACACCTAAAGCAGAAATTTCCAAATAAAGTGATTGCATTAAACATTGAACCATTAGAGCCTGATTCAGATAACTATTCACAACGAGTAAAAAGATTTGCGTTCTATGTAAGGAACGGATTTATTGATACTGGATGTCAAATCACGGATAATAGTGGCAATTATCAAATACTTGCAACAACAGATAAGTTAAAGATTATGGATTATAAATCCGCCATAAAGAAGTTATCGTTCGGCTTTTATTCGCCAGAGGTTAAATCGAAATAGTTTTGTAGGCAACAGAAAAAATCATTTTCAAACGAGAGGAGGTGCGTCCAATGTCCGAAGAACGCTTCTGGAATACCGATGAATATGCCAGTACAGCGAAATTCACTGTGCATGATGGAGCTATGACCATGCGGCAGGCTGGGCGCATCTTCCGTCTTGACCCTGAGCCGCCCAAGGTGGAGAACATCAATGACTACATTGTTTCTGCTGTCCGTGAAAATGATCTGAATTACTTTACATACTTTCTTCACCACTACGAGCCAAGGCTGAACAAACGAGTGTACCGCTTTCTGCTGACCGAGGGCCTTGACCGATATGACCCTCTGCGTTTTCTGGATTACAAGCTCAGTTGCGTTCTCGCCCTGTTGGAGTGCTTACCGAATTATGACCCCGGCAAGGGCGCAGACTTCTTAACCTATGCCCATTACTTCATCGGCAACGCACTTTTAGATTGCCGCAGACATGAAGAAGCAGGCTCATTCAAATCTCTGGACGAATACAAAGCCGCCCGTGGCATTGCGTGGCTTTACAACAATTCCGGCAAGAACGCAAAGGAAGTCATTGCCGAATATGCCAACCAGCAGAACTGCACCGAGGAAACAGCAGCCGAGTATCTGACCCTTGCAAGGCAAAACCGCAGCCGTGTACCGTTCTATGCAACCATACAGGACGAGGACAGCGAGGAAACCGGCGAGGATGTTACCCGTGACGATAGTTGGAACTACGCCGACATTCTCTGGAACGGCATTCGTGCCGATGCGGTGCAGGCCGCCTTTGACAAGCTCAGTCGAAAGGAAAAGTTTTTCCTTGAAAAGAGAAACGCCATCTGCATGAACTGTGGACGGGTGATGCCGTGGGACGAGCGTTATTCGTTTGAACAGCTTGCCACCGCTTATGAGTACAGCACCACCAGCGGTGCAGAGCGAGCTTACAAAAAGATCGTGGACAAGCTGACCATGCTTCTGGTGGATGCCGGTGTTCTCGGTGTGATGGAATTGAAGCTAATCGACAAAAACAAAAAAATCGCCGTCGCTGTGTACGAGTACAAGGCAGTACATCGGTACGCAAACGACGACGATGGATGGGGCGAAATCCGTTTTGACTTTTCGTGCGGAACAGCGCAGATCGTAAAGCTGGCAGACGGCGATATGAGCAGAACGAATGTGTTTGCGAAAATCGCAATCCGTCAAATTCTGGACCGCTCTATGAGTGAGCTTCCGAAGAAATTGACGATTCCCTTTGAGTTAGAAATGGAGAAAGCACGATGCGAGGGGTAGTCGCTGCGGCGGGTTTTTATATACCTCTTGCGCCCCCGTTAGCACAGAAAATCTTTCCGCACAGCTTCAAGATTTTCAATGCCAACTACACACGAACAGCCGGATTTTGCTCATGGCAAATTCCTTGTCTTTTGTAGCTTTCAGCCCACAAAATCCGCCTGTTCTGCTGCCGCCGAAAAGTGTCTGTCGAGCGTGGGACAGCCCCTTTCC
>Ga0129317_1002287_pt1 | contig 11348 bp, 9 predicted proteins | sample Cm1ome_FD_94430 | JGI IMG/M metagenome (GOLD analysis project Ga0129317, IMG submission 94430) | Eastern black-and-white colobus group fecal microbial communities from Wisconsin, USA - Cm1105 metagenome | ecosystem: Host-associated > Mammals > Digestive system > Large intestine > Fecal | place...
TGTGATGCTTCGGCCTTATGCCAGAAGATAAGTCAGATTACCCTTTGGCAGTACCCTGACTTCTGCCGAAACCGGGAGCCTAAGTGACATTTCCTATGTGTTGCTCTTCGCGGTGAACGCGGAGGGCATTTTCTTTTGTCTGCAACGGGACGAAGGGGGAAACGGAATGAAACATCAAAAGCCCGTAATTCTAGCCGTGAGCTTCGGCACCAGCTACAACGAAAGCCGTGAGCTCACCATCGGCGCTGTGGAGAAGGCCCTGGCCGCGGCCTTCCCCGGCTGGGAGATTCGCCGCGCCTTTACCTCTCAGATCATTATTGACATTCTGAAGGAGCGGGAGGGCCTGAAGATCGACAACGTCACCCAGGCCATGGCCCGGCTGGTGCTGGATGGAGTGAAGGAGGTCGTCGTCCAGCCCACCCATGTGGTGCCCGGGATCGAATATGATGATATGGTTGCGGATGCCGCCCGGTACGCGGAACAGTTTGACTTTTTTCGGGTGGGCCAGCCCCTGTTGGCGTCAGACAAGGACTACGATCACCTGATCGCCATACTGGCAGAGGAAACAAAGGAATATAACCGGGAGGACACCGCCCTGGTCTTCATGGGCCACGGCACCGAGCACGCCGCCAACGGGGTCTACGGAACGCTTCAGGAGAAGCTCCATGACGCGGGACACCGTAACTTCTTCATCGGCACCGTGGAAGCGACCCCAGACCTGAGCGACGTCCTGGCCATGGTTCAAAAATCCGACGCCGGGAAGGTTATCCTGCTGCCCCTGATGATCGTGGCCGGTGACCATGCCAATAATGACATGGCCGGCGATGCGGCGGATTCCTGGAAGACAGCCTTCGAGAAAGCCGGTTACCCGGTGGAATGCCTGCTCAAGGGCATGGGTCAGTATCCCGGCGTGCGGCAGATGATCGCAGACCACTGCCGGGAAGCCATGGAAGCCCCGGAACGGCTGGAAGCCGCCCAGCTTCGGGACGGCACCTATGAGATCCGTGTCAAATCCAGTGCCAGCATGTTTAAGGTAACAAAATGTGCCCTGACCGTGGAGGATGGGAAGATGACCGCCCTTATGACCATGAGCGGCACCGGCTACGGCAGGCTCTTCCTGGGTACCGCCGGGGACGCGGAGGCGGCCGCCGCGGAAGACTGCATTCCCGCCCTTCCGGACGGGAATGGGAACGTGACCTTCCGGGTTCCTGTCAAGGCTCTGAACGAAGCCCTGGACTGCGTCGCCTGGAGCGTCCGCAGGGAGAAGTGGTATGCCCGCAGCCTGGTTTTCCAGTCCCGCAGTCTTCCTGCGGAAGCCTTTGCGGCAAGGTAAGCGGTCAAAGATCCCTTGCGAATTGGGAGAAAATCATATGGCTGGATTGCCACCAAAGGGCAATCCAGCCATTTTTTCAGGAAATTTTACATTGCGCTCCGCTTCTGCTGGGTGGCGTATTGGTACGGGGTCACATGCTGGAACCGCTTGAATACCTGAATGAAGTAGGACACATTTTCAAATCCACAGTTCCGGCACACCGTCTGCACCGGGTCTCCGTTTCGCAGCATGAGACAGGCCTGAGATACCCGGACGCTGTTGAGATAGTTCATGTAGGTCATCCCCGTCTGGGCCTTAAACCGGCTGCAAAAATGGTACTTGCTGTACCCCGTCAGGCCCGCTGCCTCATCGATGGTGATTTTCCGGGAGAAGTTGTCGTTGGTCCACAGGATCAGCTCCTGAAGGCTGGAGGTCTTAAATTTCGACCGGGCCGGAGCCGCCTCCCGTTCCCCATCCACATGCCGGGACAGCAGATCCAGCAGTTCCAGAATTTTGGGCAGACACTCCGTCAGCTCCCCATCCCGGTCGATCAGCGTCTCCACAATGACCTTTCCCTTTTCATACTCCGGGCACAGGTATTGCAGCTGCCACAGGTAGCATCCCCGCAGACTCAGAAAGTTGGGGATATTCAAATACCGATCCATCTCCTGTAAGCAGACCTTGATTACATACATGATCCCATCCCCGGGAAAAATGTGGTTGGCGTGGAGGGTATAGGGCGGAATCACAAACAGCTGTCGCCCCTGCAGGGAAAATTGCTGGTTGTCAATCACAATTTTACCGCATAAATCCTCACACAGTAAAATCTCAATGGTATCCGCGTAATGGAGGGGAACGTTATCCTCGGAATGGAAACGTTTCACCCCAATGGTATAGGGCATCTCCGGTGAGAAGTAGAACTGCTCCTCAAAACCATTGGGCATTCTGTCATCATAAAAGACACATTGCATAATCTATTCTCTCCCTTCCCCGCCTGTTTTGGCAGTGCCTCCAAATGCTTCTGTCTTTCCCTTTGGAAACCTTTCCTTCTGTCCCTTCCTGCTGCCCGGAATCCCGCAGCGGAGGTCATTTTTCTTTCCCCTGGGATCTTTTGAATTAGGATACCACAGGATTCGCAATATTGCAATATTTTTTCGAAAGATTCTCCCTTGTATCTGTGACAGTTTTCCGTCATAATATTCTTATCACCTCAAACAGAAATCAGACAAAACAATTTATGATAAAGGAGACTGTCTTTTATGAAGCGTTCTGAAATCAACAAGGCTCTGAAAGAGCTGGAAGCCATGTGCGAAGAATACCGCTGCTATCTGCCTCCCTTCTGCCATTTCACTCCGGCCCAGTGGCAGACCATCGGTCATGAGTACGACGAGGTTCGGGACTGCATGCTGGGCTGGGACATCACCGACTACGGCATGGGCAATTTTGACAAGATGGGCTTCTCTCTCATCACCATCCGCAACGGCAATCGGGCCATGGCCGACAAGTACCCCAAGGTCTACGCCGAGAAGCTGCTGTACCTGAAGGAGGGCCAGTACGCTCCCAACCACTTCCACTGGTATAAAACCGAGGACATCATCAACCGGGGCGGCGGAAATGTGCTGATCCGGGTCTACAACAGCCTGCCCAACGAAGAAATCGACTACGAATCCGATGTCACCGTCCATACCGACGGCCGTACCTACACCGTTCCTGCCGGCACCCAGATCCGTCTGACTCCCGGCGAGAGCATCCATGTGCAGCAGTATCTGTACCACGACTTCTCCGTGGAGGAGGGCACCGGCCCCGTGCTGCTGGGCGAAGTCAGCCAGTGCAACGACGACAACACCGACAACCGCTTCAATCCTCCCATGGGCCGGTTCCCCGCCATCGAGGAGGACGAGGCACCCTACCGTCTGCTGTGCAACGAGTATCCCGCAGCCAAGGACTAAGAGGTAACGATCATGATTGATGTTGTGGCTCTGGGCGAACTGCTCATTGACTTTGCCTGCCTCAGTACCGATGCGGACGGCTATCCCACCATGGCCGCCCATCCCGGCGGCGCTCCCGCCAACTTCCTTGCGGCGCTCACCAAATTCGGTGCCAAAACCGCTCTGATGGGCAAGGTGGGCACCGACGCCTTCGGAAAAATGCTCCTGGGAACCCTCCAGAAGGCGGGAATTGAGACCCGGGGCATTGTGAAGTCCGACGACGTATTTACCACCCTGGCCTTTGTCACCTTCGACGATCATGGTGACCGGGAATTCTCCTTCTCCCGGAAGCCCGGCGCGGACACCTGCTTAAGCTTTGACGAGCTGGACTTAAGCCTGATCGATGAAGCCAAGGTCTTCCACTTTGGCACCCTGTCCCTGACCGACGAACCCGCCCGTGCTACCACCCAGCAGGCCGTGGCCTACGCCAAGTCCAAGGGAAAGCTCATCACCTACGATCCCAACCTGAGAAAGCCTCTGTGGAAGAGCATGGAGGAGGCCAAGGAGCAGCTGATCTGGGGCCTACAGCAGGCGGACGTGGTGAAAATCAGCGACGAAGAGGTGGAATTTCTCTTTGGCCTGGGCGTAGAGGAAGGCGCCGAATACATTCTGAAGAACTTCGGCGTGAAGCTGGTGTTCGTCACCTGCGGCCCTGACGGCTGCTTCTTCAAAAATGCGGCTGCCAGCGGCAAGGTTTCCTCCCTCAACGGTATTCACGTCATTGACACCACCGGTGCCGGCGACATCTTCGGCGGCAGCGCCGTTTGGAAGCTACTGCAAACCGGCAAGGCTCCCGAAACCCTCACGGAAGGGGAGCTGAGGGACGTTGTCTCCTTTGCCTGCACCAGCGCCGGCATTTCCACTACCCGCAGCGGCGGTATTACCAGCGTTCCCGAATTTAAAGAAGTTCTGGGCAGGATGTAAACGCTATGAACCTTACCATTCAAAACCGATTTCTCACGGTCACCGTCTCCCGGAAGGGCGCTGAGCTTCAGTCCATTCTGGGTGCCGACGGCACCGAATACCTGTGGCAGGGAGATCCCGCCTACTGGTCTGACCGGTCGCTGACGCTTTTCCCCTATGTGGCCCGGCTGACAGAGGGAACTTACTTTATGGATGGGCAGCCCCATCACATGGCCTTTCACGGCATCGCCCCTTACCGGGACTTCACGCCTGTCTCTCAGGAAGAAGATCACCTGACCCTGGAGCTGAAGAGCGACGCGGAAACCCGCCGGGAATATCCCCGGGAATTCTCCTTCCGCATCGTCTATGCTCTGGAAGGCCCCACCCTGAATGTCACCTACCAGGTGGAAAACCGGGATGAGAAGACCATGTACTTCGGTCTCGGCGGCCACCCCGGCTTCCGGGTGCCTCTGAACGGCGGCAGCTTCGAGGACTACCGTCTCCGCTTCGGCGAGCCCTGCGACCCCATCCGGGTGGGCTTTACCGAGAAATGCTTCCTAAGCGGTGAGGATGCTCCCTATGCCCTGGAAGACGGCGCCATCCCGCTGCGCCATGACCTGTTTGATGAGGACGCCATTGTTCTGAAAAACATGGCCCATACCATCACCCTGGAATGCCCCGGGGACAGCCGCAGCGTCACGGTTACCTATCCCCAAATGGATTATCTCGGTATCTGGCATATGCCCCACACCGACGCACCCTATGTGTGCATTGAGCCCTGGTGTTCTCTTCCCTCCGCCCAGGATAAGATCGCTGTTTTTGAGGAGCAGCCGGATCTGATTTCCCTGGCCCCCGGGAAAACCTATCAAAACACATGGCGCATTCAAATCACCTAAAGGAGTATCCTATGAAAATTCAGAGCTGGACAATGGAATATGACACCTATGAACCTCTCCCCTGTCAGGCTCCCTGCACCATGTACAGCGTCCTGCTGTCAGCAGGCAAGATCCCCGATCCCTTCTACGGCACCAACGAGCGGGAGCTTCAGCATTTGGGAGAAAAGGACTGTGCCTTTACCGCGGTATTCACCCCGGAACCGGAGCTTCTGCGCCGGGAGCATGTGGTTTTAACCTTCCATGGTCTGGATACCCTCTGCACCATCACCCTGAACGGCCATCGGCTGGCCCGGGTGAAGAACATGCACAGAACCTACGTCTTCCCGGTCAAGGATCTGCTGCTTCCCGGAGAGAATACCCTTCGTCTGGACTTCGACGCTCCCGTTCCCTATTTCACCCGGGAGCAGCAGAAGCATTACCTGTACATGAACGATGGGGACACCATCCCCGGTACCGCTCATCTGCGCAAGGCCATGTACCAGTCCGGCTGGGACTGGGGCCCCACCCTGCCGGATATGGGCATCTTCCGGGAGGTAGAGCTAAGTGGCTATGATACCGACCGGCTGAAGGATATTCTCGTCTCCCAGCGCCACGAAAATGGGGTTGTGCGCGTTGACCTCCGGGTCTCCACCGCCCACAACGCCGGATGTGAAGTCTACGCCTCCCTGGGCGGCCAGCGTGTCCGCCTGGTTGACGGCGAGGGCACCCTTACCGTGGAGCATCCCAAGCTCTGGTGGGTGCGTGGCTACGGTGACCAGCCCCTGTATGACCTGACGGTAGAGCTTGTAAAGGATGGCCAGGTCATCGACACCGCCCTTCGGCGGATTGGCCTTCGCACCCTCACTGTCAGCACCGCGAAAGACCCCGACGGCAAGGGCAGCGAATTCTGCTTTGTGTGTAACGGCGTGAAGATCTTCTCCATGGGTGCCAACTACGTTCCCATGGATAACCTCCTCGGCCGGGTAACGGACGAACGTCTGGACACCCTGATTGCCCAGGCGGTGGACGCCAATTTCAACACCCTCCGGATCTGGGGCGGCGGCTATTACCCTGAGGATCACTTCTACGATCTGTGCGACGAGTACGGCATCCTGGTCTGGCAGGATTTCATGGTGGCCTGTGCCAACATCTGGCTCACCGATGAAATGGAAGAGGAGTTCCTCCAGGAAAGTGCCGACAACCTGTCCCGGCTTCAGCACCATCCCTCCCTGGGTCTTCTCTGCGGCAACAACGAAATGGAGCTGATGATCCTGGACGGCGCTCAAAACACAGAGCTGGTGCGTCACGATTATCTCCACCTTTATGAGCGTCTCCTGCCTCAGCAGTGCCGGAAATACGCCCCCGATACCTTCTACTGGCCCAGCAGTCCCTCCTCCGGCGGTGGCTTTGATGACCCCGGCAGCCACAGCAGAGGTGACGTCCACTACTGGACGGTGTGGCACGGTCTGGTGCCCATGACCTCCTACCGGCAGCTCCATGTCCGGTTCTGCTCCGAGTACGGCTTCGAGAGCTTCCCCTCTATGAAGACCATCCGCACCTTCTGCCCGGAGGAGGAGATGAACTGCTTCTCCCGGATCATGGACAACCATCAGAAGTGCAAAGGCGGTTCCGCCAAACTATTATGGTACTTATCCGAGCAATACCTCTACCCCAGTGCTTTTGAAAACCTGGTTTACGCCTCTCAGCTGCTGCAAGCAGATGCCATCCGCTACGCGGTGGAGCATTTCCGCCGGGAACGGGGCTACTGCATGGGCTCCACCTACTGGCAGTTCAACGACTGCTGGCCTGTGGCCTCCTGGGCCAGTGTGGATTCCTGCGGCAGATATAAGGCCCTCCACTACGCCGCCCGGAAGTTCTACGCCCCTGTTTCCATGGGCCTGTTCCTGGAAAACGGCACTCTCACCGTGAACGTCTCCAACGAGACCATGTCTCATTTCCAGGGCCGTGTGGTGCTCTCCCTGAGAAAGGGCGACTTTACCCTGCTGGATCAGGTGACACAGCCGGCTTCCCTGGCGGCTCTCACCTCCCGGGATGTGCTGACCTACTCCGTTTCCGCCGAGAATCCCTATGACGTCTACCTCTGCGCCGAGCTGTACGATGAAAACGGCACTCTGGTAGCCCGTGGCGCCGAAACCCTGGTGCCTCCCAAGCACTTCGCCTGGAAGAAGCCCCATATCACCGCCAGCTTCCGTGAGATGGAAGACGGTGTGGAAATCCAGCTGACCAGCGATGTGTTTGCCTCCGGCGTTTACCTGGATTTCCGGGACTTTGACCTGGTTCTCTCCGATAACTTCTTCCCTCTGACCGACGGCAAGCCCTATCGGATCACCGCCAAAACCAGCCTCAGCGCCCGGGAACTGGAAGAAAATCTGGAAATCAAAACCGTTTATGACATTCGCTGACCACAGTATTACGAAAGGATGGTGTGCATATGTGCCGACTGCTCATTGTAGATGGTGACACCAGCAGGTGCGAACGGACGAAACGTCTTCTTGACTGGTCTGTCTATGGAATTTCCTCCGTTATGACCGCGAATTCCTATTTGGAAGCCGTGGATAAGGCAATTGACCTGAAGCCCCAGGTGGCTTTGGTGGATCTGCGTCTGGGCGAGCATATGGGCTATGAACTGGCCCAGAATCTCCGGGCCATTGGTATGAACATCACCTTCTGCGTGACCTCCGATGTGATGACCACCGACCTGGTTCTCGCCTCCATGCGGGCCGGTGCTCAGGAATATCTGACCTATCCCCTGGACGGAAAGGCCCTCCGGGCCTTCCTGGAACGAACGGTGGCCTCTCCTCTGCCCAGCCGCCGTTCCAGCCGCTCCCGGGAGGGCATGGATCCGGTGCTGGGCGTCAGCTATGACAACTTCTCCACCGTCACCCGGAAGATCATTATGGTGATCCGCGGTGATTACCGTTCTCCTCAGACCCTGAGCGCCATTGCCCAGGAGCTGAACATGAGCAGCAAGTACATCGGCCGGGTCTTTCTGAAGGATACGGGCATCAAGTTCTCCGAATACCTCATGTCCTACCGGATGCTGGAAGCGCGGCACCTCATTGTCAGCACCCAGGAGAAGATCTCCGTGATTGCGGGGATGGTTGGCTATGTTCAGCTCAACAACTTCTACACCCATTTCCGGAACTATTTCGGTGTCTCTCCCAGCGCTCTGCGGAACTTCGAAGCCCTGCCGTTGCCCGGGGATGCCAAAACCGCGTCAGGAGGCAGTTATGCAATCTCTGTTCAGCCTTGATAACCCCGTTATCCATTTCCTCAGCCAGGTGGGAGACATGATCATCGCAAACCTCCTGTTTCTGATCTGCTCCATTCCCATTGTGACCATCGGCGCCTGCTGGGTCACCCTGCATAAGATCACCCAGGACATCGTCAACCAGGAAGACCAAATGCTGTTTCGTACCTTTTTCCGGGTCTTTAAGGAGAACTTTAAGCAGGCAACCATTGCCTGGATGCTGCTGCTATTGTTCCTGGTGTGTATGTTCGGAAACTACTTCCTGATCATTTCCTACACGGCAGGCAGCACACAGACCATTTTAAAGGTCATTCTGGCGGTAATCGTGGTATTTGTGCTGGGCATCGGTGCCCACCTGTTCCCTCTGATCGCCCGCTATGACAATGGGTTGCGTCAGCATTTTGTGAACGCCGTTGTGCTGTCCGTGATCAAGCTGCCTAAGACGCTGCTGATGGTGTTTGTGAATCTGCTGCCTCTGGTGGTTGCTTATTTCTCCCTGAATACCTTCATCAGCACTCTGGTTTTCTGGCTCTTCATCGGCTTCTCCTTTGCCTGCTTCGTGGCAAGCCAGCTTCTGGTTTCTGTTTTCAAGCAGCTGGAAGGAAACAAAAAATAATCGTCCTGATAACGCGTTCGGGCTGTCTCTTCAATCAGAGACAGCCCGTTTTTTATTCGCTTATACCGTGAAACTGCCTTCCAGCCAGGTTTGCCCGCAGTCGCAGAGAAACCAGTCAATGTTCCCCGGAACCTTTCGCTTTGCCATGCTCAGATCCCACTGGCAAAGGCTTTCTTCCGGAATGGAGATGGTCAGCATCGCCTCTTCCCCGGGCTGCAAGTACACCTTTCGGAAGCCGCACAGCTGCCGAATCCGGGAAGTGACTACGCCTTGGGTACGATGCAGGTACAGCTGAGGCACTGCCCAGCCCGGCCGCTTCCCGATGTTGCGCACCCGAAAGGTCAGCTCTGCCCTGTCCCCGTCGGGGTTCTTCAGCCCTTCATAGGAAAAAGCCGTATAGCTCAGTCCAAACCCGAACCCATATCTGGGACGGCTTCCGTTATAGTACCTCCCGGCCTGGTAGGAATCCTTGGCATTGTAGGATACCGGCAGCTGTCCCACATGATCCGGCAGGGATACGGACAGCCGACCTCCCGGCTCCGTCTCTCCCAGCAGCAGGGAGGCGATGGCCTCTCCGCCGGTGAGCCCCGGGTAGAAGCTGCACACGATTGCATCGGACAGCCGGTGAATCTCCTCCATTTCATAGGGCCGCCCGCCGATGATCACCGTAACCAAGGGCTTACCCAGCGCCCGAAGACGGCGCAGCAGAGCAAGCTGCCCGCCGGGAAGCCGCAGCCGGCAGTCGTCCACGTTTTCTCCGCAGTCCATGGTAAGGGTATCCTGGGTTTTCAGCGCCCCGTTGGCGTCAAAGCTGCCTCCGGCAAACCGGCTGGAAGAGCCGCCCACCACAGCGACCACAACGTCGCACCCTTCCATCTCCCGGACGCAGCCTTCCACCATTCCCTCGTCCTCCGTGAACATGGGGCAGCCGGGATGGAAGCGTACCTTCGTTTCTGTCCCGGCGGTCAGCGCTTCCATTCCTTCCAAGGGCGTAATCCCCGATTCCGGTCTCACCGGCGGGGTATAGTCGCCCAGCTGGTGATACAGGGCGTGGGCATTGGGGCCGGTGATACCGATGGTCAGGCCCTGCTCCCGGTTCAGGGGCAGAAGCTCCCCTTGGTTTTTCAGCAGCACCAGGCTTTGTCGGGTCAGCTCCCGAATGGCAGGGCTGTCCTTGGGAGTATAGCGGCAGTAGTCCCGGGTCTCCGGGAGAAAGGGGCTGTCAAACAGGCCCCGGCGGAATTTCACCGTAAGGATCCGTTTTACCGCCTGGTCAATCCGCTGCATGGACACCAGTCCCCGATCCACCGCTTCCTCCAATCGTCCGAAGGCCGTATCCCACAGCCCCATATCCACTCCGGCATTCAATGCCAGAGCGCCGGAAGCCACCCGATCCCCGGTAACCCCGTCCAACTGGTCAATGGCCACGCCGTCGGACATGACGAAGCCCTCAAACCCATACTCCTCCCGCAAAAGCTTCGTGAGCAGATCGTAATTTCCGTGACAGTACACCCCGTCGATCTCGTTGTAGGCCGCCATGAAGCCGGAAACCCCAGCCTCCACGCAGGCCTTAACCGGCGGCAGATGAATCTCCCGCAGCTCCCGCCATCCGATTCGGGCGGCGCTGGCGTTGACACCCCCGGTGGTCTCTCCCTGACCGCACAGGTGCTTGGCAACCACGTCCACGCCCTGACTCTGGATGCCCCGAACCACCGCCCGGGCCATTTGGGCCCCCAGGAAGGGATCCTCTCCGAAGCATTCCTCGCTTCGGCCCCAGCGGGGATCCCGCAGTACGTCCAGGGCCGACACCAGAGCCAGATCCACGCCCATGGCAGCCAGCTGCTTTCCGCTGATTTGCCCGGCCGCTTCCACAAGCTCCGGAGCGAAGGTACAGCCCGCGGCCAGATTCACCGGCAGCAAACAGCCGTCCAGGGCCTGATGCCCGTGGGGACACTCAGAGGAAAACAGCACCGGAATCCCCAGCCGGGAATGTTCCATCACATAGGCCTGAAGCTGATTTCTGGCCTTGACGGACAGGCTTCCTTCCAAACCCGTTTCAAAGTCCCTGCCCGACCAGGGATCCGCCCGGTGAAGACCGTATAGGGTGCCAAGGCCGCTGTACCGCTCCACCTCGTCCTTCAGCTCCCGGGTGAAGGTGATCTCGTCACCCTTTCTTTCGTAAACGGCAAAGCCGTACAGCCGCTGATTCAGCTGTCCCACCTTCTCCCGGAGGGTCATGTGGGCCAGCAGATCCTCTGCCCGTTTCTCCGGAGACAGGGCGGGATTTTGATAATCCATCATAGAATGTCCTCCCAACAAGGAAAAGGGCGGCCTAAGCCGCCCTCTGGCCGTCGAAAATCCCCTTTGGGGCTTTCCGACGGAA
>Ga0129317_1002288_pt1 | contig 11344 bp, 7 predicted proteins | sample Cm1ome_FD_94430 | JGI IMG/M metagenome (GOLD analysis project Ga0129317, IMG submission 94430) | Eastern black-and-white colobus group fecal microbial communities from Wisconsin, USA - Cm1105 metagenome | ecosystem: Host-associated > Mammals > Digestive system > Large intestine > Fecal | place...
AGGGTGGTTACCACGTCGATGAGCGGTCCGCTCGCTGTCTGGGCAAGACGTCTTGTCACGCCCGACTCCTTAAGCAGGTTTCCGAAGAAAAGCATACCCAGCAGAGGAAGTCCCGAAGGCACTATGAGTGCGGTGCACAGGAATCCCACGATAGGGAATATGATTTTTTCCTTCTTGCTCACCTTGCGAGGCGCCTTCATCCTTATAAGCCTCTCTTTCTTAGTGGTAAGTGCCAGCATTATAGGCTTTTGAATCACAGGCACCATGGCCATGTACGAATAGGCCGACACTGCGATGGCACCCATCAGTTCAGGGGCCAATTTCGAGCTCAGGAATATGGCCGTAGGACCGTCCGCGCCACCGATTATGCCTATTGCACCGGCTTCGGCAGGTGTAAATCCCAGATGTAGCGCTATTATGTACGCTCCGAAGATTCCTATCTGTGCCGCCGCGCCTATCAGCAGGAGCTTAGGCTGGGAGATGAGCGCCGAAAAATCGGTCATGGCACCTATTCCCAAGAATATCAACGGAGGATACCAGCCCTGTTTAACTCCTTGATAGAGAATGTTAAGCACAGAGCCTTCCTCGTAGATTCCTATGTTAAGACCATTCAGAAAAGGGATGTTTCCCACTATTATTCCGAATCCGATAGGCACCAAAAGCATAGGCTCCCAGTGCTTGACGATTCCCAGCAGTATGAAAACTACACCTATGATTATCATTATCAGGTGCGGCCAAGTGAAATTGGCAAATCCGGTATACTGCCAGAATTGTGAAAGTCCGTCTATGATTTGTCCCATTACTCGAGTACGATTAGAGTTTGACCTTCCTGCACTGTAGCGCCCCTGTCTACCAATACCTTAGCTACGGTGCCATCCTTTTCGGCGAGAATGTCGTTTTCCATTTTCATCGCCTCCAGCACGAGAAGCTTCTCGCCTCTCTTTACGCTTTGGCCAGCGGCCACTGAGATGCTCAGGATGGTCCCCGGGAGCGGGGATTTTATGGCCAATTCGCCCGCGGAGATCGTCTCTTCGACAGGGCGTGGCTGCTCTGCCTGCATTACTGTCGGCTTCGGTGCGGGTGCTTTTCTTGAGATGCTCTGCATTCCTTCTTTTTCGATACCTACGCCGTAGGGCTTGCCATTTACGCAGACATTTGCCTGGGTATCTGTCAAACTATTGATTTCAACCTCGTAGAGGTTCCCGTTTATGGTGATTTTATATTTGTTCATAATTAGGATCTTTTAGGGGTTTTTCTAAAATTATGGGATGGAGACGACCATTCGCTAGGCTCCGGCGTCTCGAATGTGATGCATCGACCTGAAAGGCTTTTCCCTGTGTGCAGCTCGAGCGCTATGGCTATCGCTGCAGCTATTTCGCTTTCTTGCGAAGGGCTGGCCTTCGGCTCAGACTCTGTCGCTTCGGTGGCGGCGTGGGAATTGGCCTTCTCCCGAGTGAATATGTAACCTACCAGCGAGTAGACTCCCCAAAGCACCAGCAGGCAGAAAAACACCGTGCTGATGGCGATGGCGCTGAGAATCAGGCCGTGCGGGTCGTTTTGAATGTAAAGTATCGTCATAATGGCAGGTTGTCGTGTTTTTTAGCAGGAAGGTCCTGTCGTTTGTCCGTGAGGCTGCGAAGCGCCCTTATGAGGCGGAAACGAGTCTCGTTAGGCTCTATTACATCTTCGATATAGCCCCTCTGGGCAGCCTGGTAAGGGTTGCAGAAAAGGGTGTCGTATTCTTCTTCTGTGATGTTCTTCAAGATGCCGACGGCTCCCTTGGCCCCCATTACTGCGATTTCTGATGTAGGCCAAGCGTAATTTATGTCGGAGCGCAAATGCTTGCTACTCATTACTATGTATGCGCCGCCGTAGGCTTTTCGAAGGGTGAGCGCGATTTTAGGCACAGTGGCCTCGCCATAGGCGTAGAGGAGCTTGGCACCGTTAGAAATGACTGCGCCGTACTCCTGCATGGTTCCCGGCAGGAATCCCGGCACGTCCACGAGCGTGATGAGCGGGATGTTGAACGCATCGCAGAAGCGCACGAAGCGGGCGGCCTTGCGGCTGGCGTTTATGTCCAGCACACCCGACATCTCGGCGGGCTGATTGGCCACAATTCCCACGCTCTGTCCACCCATGTGGGCGAATCCTACTATTATATTACGCGCGAAGTTCTTATGTACTTCGAAGAATTGTCCGTCGTCTACGATTTCGCCGATGACCTCGTACATATTATACGCCTTGTTGGTGTGGTCCGGGATAATGTTATCCAGTAAGGTGTTGGCTCTGTTTTCTGGGTCCGTGCAAGCGATGCGAGGTGCTGTCCGGGTGTTGTTTGACGGCAGGAAACTAAGGAGCGTGCGGATGTTTTCGAGAAGGGCCTCCTCGCTTTCGCAGGCGAATTGGGCTACGCCGCTCTTAGTTGAGTGTACGGCAGCTCCTCCCAGTCTTTCCTGGTCCACGTCTTCGCCGGTTACGCTTTTTACGACGGCCGGGCCCGTGAGGAACATATAAGAGGAGTTCTCTACCATAAAGATGAAGTCGGTAAGTGCAGGGGAGTATACAGCTCCGCCGGCGCATGGGCCCATTATGGCGGAAATCTGAGGAATGACTCCGCTGGCGAGGATGTTACGCTCGAAGATCTCTCCATAGCCTGCCAATGCATCTATTCCTTCCTGGATGCGAGCTCCGCCGGAGTCGTTAAGTCCTATCACAGGAGCCCCTGTCTTAAGGGCGTAATCCATTACCTTACAGATTTTTTCGGACATCGTCTTCGAAAGGGAGCCTCCGCTCACGGTGAAGTCTTGGGCGTAGACATAGACTATTCGGCCGTCTATGGTTCCGCGTCCCGTTACTACTCCGTCACCGTCCGTATGGTTCGCCTCCATGCCGAAATTAGTACATCTATGATGAACGAACATATCGAATTCTTCGAATGAGTCCTTATCCAAAAGAAGCGCAAGACGCTCTCTGGCAGTTAGTTTGCCTTTAGCGTGCTGCGCCTCTATTCTCTTTTCGCCTCCTCCTAGAAGGGCCGAGGAGCGTCTCTCTAAAAGTTTTTTCGTCTTTTCGCTTTGTATGCTCATATCTTCTTAATTCTGTTAACCTTTTTCGTAAACCTGTTATCCCGGCAAATTTAACAAAAATTTTTCAAACCCCTTCGTTCGGCGGGGTGTCCTGGTTTGGGGCAGGAAAAGCTTGGGAAGCGAAGCAATCTTTTATCAGATAAAAATACAGGCTTTGAACATTAGTACAAAGCCTGTATTATAGTTTAACACTACATTATAAGTATTCGAGATTATCAAGCATTCGGGTAATGAGAGTGCGGAATCCGTCTTTAAAGGCAGCATTTTGCTGGTATTCGCGGTAGAGAGACATATCGCCTTTACGCTTTTGTCGTATTATGCGATCGATGATAGTTCCCATAGCTTCTTCGACGGCTTGTTGGTCAGGGTTGCCTATTACAAGTTTCCGGTAATTCTCGTCAGCGGCAATTGCCTTTGCAATATTTACCAGTTTTTCCTTTTGATCAGCAGGCGTGGCGTCCCAGCCATTGAACCAATGCTCGTTGAATTCTTTGATAATTTCGTCAAGAGGATCTTTCACAGGATCTTCGCCAGGACCCCCATTAACCATAGTGGGTTTCAGGGGATCTATGGTAGATTCACCTGCATCGAGGACGATGGTTTCATTGAGGGCTGTGCGTCGGAGGCCGTAGGTATTGAGATCTACGGAATCCAGCAGGTCCTTGATGTCATCTATGCCTGGCCCGGAGACAATTAGCTGAGGGATGAGGAGTCGGAGGAACCAGAAGAGTTTTTCCCAGTCCTTCACTTCGTAGTTCAAAATGGCAGCGACGCGTGAGTAAATCTTGACAAACTGCTTACACTTCATCTTGAAATCGGCTTTACCATTTTCCGGCCAATCTATCTCATTATTAAAACGATTAGCGGCGGCGTCTATGATTGGCGCAAATTTATCGGCCGGAGCGCCGTGGATGTAAAGTTCGATGAAGTCGTTCACCTTTTCCATATCAAACACGTCGAAACTCAAAAGGGTTGTTTTAAGTTGATGAAGAACATTAACATCAGTGGCTTCGGAAAGGGTAGTGGCCGTATAGAACGGGTCAAATGCTTTCTTGATGTCTTCTTGAGTATTATAGAAATCTAAGATAAATAGGTCTTCGCTCAATTTCCCAAGTTCCGGTGCGGAACGGTTGAGACGGGACAGAGCCTGCACGGCGAGGACGCCGTCCAAGGGCTTGTCGATATACATAGCAGCGAGTTTGGGTTGGTCAAAGCCTGTTATGTATTTGTTAGCTACTACGAGGATGCGGTTCTCGTCCTTGTCGAATTCTTCGGCTGTCTTAGTATCAGGGAATCCGTTTATCTGAGCTTCGGTATAATCGCGACCACCTACATTCTTCGTTCCAGAGAATGCTATTAGGATATTATATGGCAATTTATTTTCTTTTTTGATTTCACAAAGTGCCATATAGTATGAGATAGCACACTCGATATCCTTAGTTACCACCAAAGCTTTGGCGTGGCCCTTAAGCTTGTGGTTGCGATACATTTTGGCGTCGAAGTGCGTGAGCATTACTTCAGCTTTGGCCTTTATTGTTTTGGGTTCACGTTCCACATATCGGCGGAGCATCTTCTGAGCACGTGCTGTTTCGTATTCCGGGTTGCCCTCAATGCTTTTGGTGAGCTCATAGTAGCTGCGGTAAGTTGTGTAGTTCGTGAGCACATCCAAGATGAATCCTTCCTCGATGGCTTGCTTCATACTGTAGAGGTGGAAGGGATGGAACTTGCCTTCGGAATCCTCTGTACCAAAGCGCTCCAGAGTTTCTTTTTTAGGCGTCGCGGTGAAGGCGAAGTAAGAGCAGTTCTTGCTCATCTTGCGGTCCTTCATCAGTTTCTCTAGCAATGCGTCGGTATCGCCGCCTGTTTGATCAGCGTCTTTTTGCACTGCGACATTCAATTTGTCCGCTGCAATTCCGGACTGTGATGAGTGAGCCTCGTCGATGATGATGGCGAAGTTATGGTCGCTAACGTCAGCAATGGTATCGCAGATAAAAGGGAACTTTTGAATGGTGGTGATAATGATGCGCTTTCCCTGCTCGATGGCCGTTTTCAGTTCCTTGGAAGAATCCGCGTGAGCAACAATTCGGTCACTGTGACCGAAGGCCTTGATATTGCCGGTGATCTGTTTATCCAGCAGTCGTCGGTCGGTAACGACGATTGCGGAGTCAAAAAGTGCCAAATCCACTGCCTTTGCCCTGACGGCATCCATAGAATCCGGACATAAGCCTATAAGCTTATAAGCCAGCCAAGTAATGGAGTTGGATTTGCCGGAGCCGGCGGAGTGCTCTATGAGGTAGGTCTTGCCGACGCCCACGGATGCTACATCAGCGCTCAATTTTGATACGACGTCCAACTGGTGATAGCGTGGGAAGATAAGACGCTTAGCATTACGCATAATGTGCGGAACCTTCTCACCTGTTTTAGCCTCGCCGTAATCGAACAACACATAGTTCATCAAAATATCGGCAACTGTGTCTTTTTGAAGAAAGTAATTCCAAATGTATGATGTCTTATAAGAGCCGTCTTTGCTGACTGGATTGCCTGCTCCCTGTCCGTTGGGAAGACCCTGGTTAAACGGCATAAAGAAGGTATTCTTCTCGGCTAACTTCGTAGTGAAGTACACCTCATCCTTATCCATAGCAAAGTGTGCCAGACAATGTCCGTAATTCAGCAAAGGCTCACGTGGACTGCGCTCTTCTTTGTATTGCTTCTGGCCGTTATATTTGGCCGTCTGATAGGTCCATGGATTCTTGAATTCGAAAGTGAAGATTGGAAGACCGTTGATGAATACTACCATATCAATTTCGTATCCGGGATTTAACAGGGAAAATGTTTGCTGACGGGTGATGGAGAATTGATTCTGGGCGTATTTGGCGTGGCTGGCCTCACTGTCAGAGGGTGAAGGTTTCGGAAAAAACAAGGTAAGGTGTATGTTCCCCACATCGATACCATCTCGGATGAGTTTGATGATACCGAAATTGGTAATGTCGCTGCCGATCTGATGCTCTACATCAGCCTTAAGGTCTTTGCCGAGATACTCCGCCAAGACATCTCTCTGAGAGGATTCCAGGAAGGACCAGAGACGGCGTTGATCTATGGCCAATTTGCTGGGCATATCTTTGGGACGACCCCAGTAGTACTGGTCAGCGCCAGGGTTTTGTGCATCAATATCTTCATTGCCGGTAGCTTTCCGTTCCTCTACAGTACTGCCCACCAGCGCTTTTTCTATTAGGCATTCGAATGCCTGTTCATTGGTCTTAGAAAGCATTATTTTATCTCTTTTTTAAGTTCATTCAGCAATGCCAGTCCCTTTGCCGTAAGTAAATACTTCTGTCGAGGATGTCGTGGCGATTCCGGATATAACATTCGCACATACCCTTCCTCGATGGCTGGAGAAAGATAGAGGCCCATAAAATTCTCTCGGTCTTTTAATTCCATTTCAGTCATTATATCCCTGACAGACAGCTGCCGGTAATTTATAGTGATTACAAGTTTTATGGTATTGTCATTATCAGGAAGTAACTTGTCGGGTACTTGTCGGGTACTTGTCGGGTGCTTGTCGGGTATACTAGCCACGGTAGACTGATCTGATATGTTGGGTTGTATGCTCCATTCCGAGGATGGATTGATATGAAGGTATCGGTTGCGTAAGTCCCAGTGCTCACCTAAAAGCAGGTTCCGGAAGAAACGTTCCAGATATACTGGAGTATAGTCAATACCCTTCACGGCATTCCTGTAATTAGCACGGACCAAAGCATTTCGGAAGTACCAGGAATGCTCTGCAAACATATCGTTGTTTACCTTGAATCCGATGTCCCGCAAATAAAGGATTGTAAAGACGGCCGTCGTGCGTGTATTGCCCTCGCAGAAAGCGTGGATCTGCCAAATGCCGGATACAAATTGAGTGATGTGAGTGATTAGCTCATCGGCCGATAATCCTTTGTAACTAAAACTACGTTCCTGTTCGATGTCGTAATCCAATGCCCGGCGTAAATCTTCCCAATTCAAGTAATGGACCGTATCGTGTTCCAGTACCCATTCCTTTTTGGTGATATCATAGTCACGTATTTTGCCGGCATGCTTGAATACGCCGTCGAATATTCGACGGTGTAGAGCTATAATGCCCTGTGAGCTGAAATCAAGAGACGCTGATGAAAGGATTTTGGTAATGTTAGCCGATACTTTATCGGCCTCCTGCATCTGATCATCATCCGGTTTCCGTGACTGCTTGGACTGATAATAACTCTTTATCAGTTCGCGGGCTTGATCGATATCGATTTCTCCTTCGATATGCTTGCGTGCCGTCTCCTTCAGATACTCGGACGTCTTCAGCCCATCGACCGCCTGCAGGCCGATAGCTGTCCGCCAATGGCCCGCTTTCTCTATTTTATCAGGCTCTCCTTGCCTGATATATTCGTCGAAATCTATATAGTCGTCTTTCATCTCCCTGATACCTAAAAAACCTTGACTTTACCTGTGACTACGTCGTTAATAATGATTTGCTTGCGCTCCTGAAGAAATGAAACCATGCTTGAATGCTGTTCAATAAACGAATCTATTTTTTCAAGTTTAGGCTTAATTCCGGCGACAATCTCGCGCTGTTCCTCAATTGGCGGGATTGGCAATTTTACGGCGTTCATATTGGCCTGACTCAATTTTGGTTGTGCTGAACCAGTGATGAAAAGAGTATAATCAGCGGCCTCTAATACAAGCGCCATAAAATCGTAATCGTTTCCTCTGGGCTTTAATATGTGAGCATGATTATTCACCCAGAATTTTCCTTCTGCTTTATATACTAAGGGAAGATTCCTCAATACGAGGTTAGCACCATCCTCTCCAATTAATAGGACCTTATCATCCACATTATAATGATCAATCCTATCAATGACGCCAGATGCCCCATAATAGTCGTATTGAGGGTCATTACGGTCACGTTGGTCTGCCGTGATAGGTTGCCTTAGATTATCATGATTGGTCGCCGTATAGCGTAATTGCATCAATTGCCAATGTTCGGGGATTGCACCTATCCACGCTATCCCTGTTTCTTTATACTTGACATTCGGATTAAACCCTTTTGTAACTGCATGATTAATAACAATCTTTTTCCTCTCGTTCAGTAGGTTTATCATACGCTGCTGCTGGACAATGGCTTCGTCTATCTTGGCAGTGGCGGCATCGAGGTAAGGGACAATTTTCTTTTGCTCGTCCAGGGGAGGAAGGATAAAAGGAATATCTTTCATGGAACTTGGGTCAAGGTCCCACTGGTCCACTCGTATTCCTTTTGAATACTGCATAAAGAAACCAATATACGCCTTACTCCTAATTGCTTGAGAGAAAAATTGAGGATCAACGCCTCTTAGTTTGCAAGTAAAATATGCTGGGCTGACTATTCCTTCGTATTTTGAGACTCCATACGAGCCTTGCCAGGATTTCATTTTATTTATCACAAAGTCTCCAGACATCAAATGTTTATAACCACTTAGATCGTCGGGAACATAATTATGGTTTTCTTCCTTATCATCTCTGTCGCGAAGAATTACGCCTTTTTCGCGTGTGACAGAAAGAAGTTGTGCATTGTCGAAACCTTTTTCTGAAAAAATCGTCAAAAAGTTTCGTAAATGCTTAACTTCCCAGTGACTCGGAATCTGCCCAATCCACTGAACACCACTATCCTTGTATGAACTGTACTTATCCATCTCCTATAATAGTTCAAACAGTGACTTGATATAGCCTTGACTTTTCTGGTCCAGGTCTATGATGTCGGCCTGATTTTCCTCCAGCGTGCGGAGCGGAACAGGCTTGTAGAAATACTTGTTGAAGGAAATCTCGCAACCAATTTTAGTGGGAGCGATATTGATCCACGCATCATCCACATAGGGGCGTACCTCTCGCCGGAAGTATTCATAGATGTCTTCCTTCACAGGGATCTTCTCTGTATCACGCAATTCGGAATCCGGCTCGTATTCTATATACTTACCCTTCGCGGAAGGTTGATAGCCATAGTCGGCAAAGCACTCGCGTGAAACCTTAAAGATGCTTTCCAGCGCCTCCAGGTCTTTCGCATCGGCCTTGTGCTCTTTCTTTACCACAGGTCGTGCCGTAGGGTCGGTGACGGACATAGCGCGAGCGATGGTCTTCAGTACTGGTGCAGATAGGCCTAGTTTCAGTTTCTTGGCAGCAGTGTCAATCTTATCGGCAAAGATGGCGTAGTCCATATAGACATCGTTTCCTACTTCCTTGTGTAGCGACTTGGCGGCCTCCATTAGGGCTTTGCGCTCTTTCCATTTGGCAGTAGATACTAGGTTGGCCAGCTTCTTGTCCTTCACCTTAATCTCGTTCTCCTGCAGGTATTCCTTGATGTCTGTCATCTCGGATTCCAGCCCAGTGAATACCTTATCTTTATATGTATCGTACAACCACTTGGACAGCTCCAAGTTACCTTTGTCATACAATAGTTCGTCTATACTGATAGCGTTAAACTGGCTACGGAGACGCAAAGGACGTTCTATAGTTACGCTGTAATAGCGGAAGTCATCGCCATCGAAAACTTTGGAGACGACCTTGTGGTCGCCCTCAACGATTTCTTCATCGGTGAAGTTCCGATGGGCACGGAGAATCATTTCTCGTGCATGGGCATCGAGGGTACAATTGCGGCTACCCTGGTTCTTTCGGAGTTTTTCAAAAGCTTGAGAGGCATCAATTAATTGAATCTTATCCACACGATCCCATGACTTCTTGTTAGTAAGAAGCCAGACATAGGTGGAGATACCGGTATTGTAAAAGATATTGTTTGGTAGTTGGATGATGGCCTCCACTAGGTTACTTTCCACAAGGTGGCGGCGGATGTTGCTCTCTCCGCTTCCGGCATCTCCCGTAAAAAGAGAGGAGCCGTTGTGAATGGAAGCGATGCGAGCACCCTGCGGCTGAAACTCAATAGGTTTCATCTTGTTTATTTCTTCCAAGAGGAAGAGCATCTGGCCATCGGATGACCTAGGCGTGCAATCCAAAACTTCAGCCTCACCTGCAAAGTTCATCAGCGTGAGACAATAGCGCTCGTCCAATAATTCTTTCTCGTGATAAATCTTCTTCTTGTCTTCTTTCCAAGATTTGCCATAAGGAGGATTCGTGAGCATAAAGCCGAAAGAATGGTTTGCAAAATGATTCTCGGTAATAGTGTTACCTAGGTGGATGCCTGATGGGTCTACACCTTTGATTATGGCATCTGACTTACAGATGGCGTAGGTTTCCGGGTTAATTTCCGTGCCAGCAAGCTGAATGGCATCAGGACTGACGCCCAAACCAAGCAGGTATTCTCGTCCCTCAGTGAGCATACCACCGGAACCGCAGGCCGGATCATACAATGAAATAATCTGAGGAAGGTTATCCTTTACCGGTTCGAATACAAGTTGAGCTAGTAGAGTGATGGCATCACGTGGAGTGAAGTGCTCTCCTGCTTCTTCGTTGTTTTCTTCATTAAAGCGACGGAGTAATTCCTCGAAGATAGAGCCCATACCTATATTTGTAAGAGCTGAGATACGCAGGCCATCGGGTCCGATCACTTCTTTATCGGCAAGATTAATGCGAGAATCAGTTATGCGCTCAATAATGGCCAGCAAGCGGTCGTTATCGGCGAGTTTCCTGGCTTTCGTAAAGTAGTCAAAATTCTTTAGCACATCACGAACATTCTCGCTATACCCATTAAGGTACTCGGCGAAATTATCGTATAGGAGGTCGTTATTGTCGGATGCCTGGGATTTCAATCGATTCAGCGTCCACTTACTGGTGTTAAAATAACTAAGGCCGGTGATATCCTTTATGGCGTCTTCATCTAGGATTTCCAATTTCATTTCGCGCTGGGATGCCACTTCTTTATCTACATTTTCTTTAGTGGGCTCCAAAAGAGCATCCAATCGGCGAAGTACGACCATTGGTAATATGACATCACGGTACTGGCCACGAAGGAATACGTCGCGGAGCACATCATCCGCGATGTTCCAAATTAGGCTTACCATCTGACTGTGTGAATTGTCCATATCTAAGAGGTGTTATTTACATGCATATACTGTATAATTACACAAAAATAACATTTTTATTTATAATTATGTGCCCCTCGCCTAACTGCTTCTTTACGGAGACTAAACTTTCATCTATGTAGAAGTCGTTGTGGTAGAGGCATTATCCGATTCAGCGAGTCTGCAAGTACAACCAAAGCAACAGGGCGACCTTTGCTGCGAGCGATTATCGACAAACGAGATGGC
>Ga0129317_1002291_pt1 | contig 11331 bp, 9 predicted proteins | sample Cm1ome_FD_94430 | JGI IMG/M metagenome (GOLD analysis project Ga0129317, IMG submission 94430) | Eastern black-and-white colobus group fecal microbial communities from Wisconsin, USA - Cm1105 metagenome | ecosystem: Host-associated > Mammals > Digestive system > Large intestine > Fecal | place...
TGCTGATGTGACGAAATAACCACATGAGCAAAATGAAAGCATCGCAGATGCGATTTTGCGAATGTGGTTCTAGATAGTTGCATGGAGAGAATGAGAAAAGCGAATCGTGCTTGCACGAATGAGCCTTTCGATATGCTGATGTGACGAAACAACCACATGAGCAAATAACAAGAGAACTTGTTATTCAGGAAAGCATCGCAGATGCGATTTTGCGAATGTGGTTCTGGATAGTTGCAGAAGCAGAAAGGAGAGTAATGAGAATGTATCAGGCAGGACTGGTATTGGAAGGCGGCGGAATGAAGGGTGTATACACCGCCGGCGTACTGGACTTTTTTACGGAAAAGGGAATTGATTTTTCCCACATCTACGGAGTATCCGCCGGTGCATGCCATATGTGCAGCTACCTGTCCAGACAAAAGGGACGGGCGCTGAGTGTCAGTGTGGATTATCTGGATACGAGACGGTATTGCAGCCTGGAAAGCTTATTGACCAGCGGAGATTTGTTCAATGTGGATTTCTGTTATCACCTGATTCCGGATTACCTGTATCCGTATGATTACGATACCTTTGAAAAATATCCTGGCAAGGCCTACAGCGTGGTGACCAACATCGAGACGGGACAGCCGGAGTATCTGCGTGTCCGTGATATCCGCAAGGATATCGACAAGATCCGGGCATCCGCATCCCTGCCGCTGGTGGCACGGAATGTGAAGATCGATGGGAAGCTGTATCTGGATGGTGGCATCAGCGATGCCATTCCTCTGGAGAAATCTATTCTGGACGGCAACCGGAAGAACATCTTGGTCATGACCAAAGAGGTGGGATTCGTGAGAAAGCCAGCATCTGCGTCACAGCTGGGACTCATAAAACTCAGATACCTGAAATATCCTAAAGTATATGAACTCATGGCAGACCGACATATCCGTTATAACGAGTGCCTGGACTATATTGACAGACAGGAGAAAAACGGTCAGGCTTTCGTGATCAGACCTCATAAGAAGAGTGATGTGGGACGGATAGAGAAAGACAAGGACAAACTGATCGCATTATATGAAGAGGGCTATCAGGAAGCAGAGAACTGCTATGAAGATCTGCTGGCATATCTCGAAAAATAAAAGCTCTGATTCGTCAGAAAATAAAAAAGATAGGAGAAACAAAATGTTAGAAATTATCAAGGCAATTATCTACGGTATCGTGGAGGGCATCACCGAGTGGCTGCCCATCAGCAGCACAGGACATCTGATCCTGGTGGAGCGTCTGATTCCCTTTCAGGAGACCAGTGAAGGCTTCTTCGATATGTTTGATGTTGTCATTCAGTTGGGAGCTATCCTGGCGGTAGTCGTTCTGTTCTGGAACAAGATCTGGCCTTTTTATATGAAGAAAAATCAGCAGACAAAAAAAGGTGGTATTGTAAGATCTAAAAAAGATTTTACGGTAGGAAATGTGGCACTGAGCATGGATGCTTTCTGGATGTGGGTGAAGATCGTTGTAGCATGTATCCCTGCGGTCGTTTACGGCCTGCTGTTTGATGATGTGGTGAGCGAAGCCTTTAAAAAAGAGATCGGAACCAGTGGAGTAACGGTCCAGGTCATCGTGGTAGCAGTTATGCTAGTACTGGTCGGTGTATTGTTTATCGTGATCGAGAACTGGAACAAGAATCGTGTACCTACCACCACAACACTGTCACAGTTGACCTACAGAGATGCATTGATCATCGGTTTCTGCCAACTGGTGGCTGCGGCACTGCCCGGAACATCCCGCTCCGGAGCTACGATCCTGGGTGCTATTATGATTGGTATATCGAGAACGGTGGCAGCGGAATTTACCTTCTTTCTGGCGATTCCCGTTATGTTTGGAGCGAGTCTTCTGAAGGTATTGAAGTTCGGATTTGCATTCACGGGAATGGAGCTTGCCTGCCTGCTGGTCGGTACAGTGATATCCTTCATTGTATCCCTGTTCGTACTTCGTTTCCTGATGGGATATATCAAAAAGCATGACTTTAAAGTCTTTGGATGGTATCGTATTGTGCTGGGTATTATCGTATTGCTGTACTTTCTGGTATTCGCATAACAGTTGACAATTATAGGGAAAAGGAATACACTACCCTTATCGAGCACCGAAATGCGGTACTTGTGAGGAGAATGAAAATGTTTTTTGTACATGATTCGTACAGAAGGGAGACGGTAACATGGCAGTAGTTAAGAAAACTGTAGCACCTGTAGCAGCTAAAGTGGAAGCGCCTAAGGCAGAAGTTAAGAAAGCAGCACCGACAACTCCAGTTAAGACAGAAACCAAGACCGCTGTGAAGGAAGCTGAGAAGGCCCCTGTAGCAAAGGCAGAAGAAAAAGCACCTGTAAAGGCAGAGGTTAAGAAGCCTGCAGCCAAGAAGGAAACAGTTAAGAAAGAGACCAAGAAGGCAGCACCTGCAAAGGCAGAGGCTAAGAAGCCCGTAGCCAAGAAGACAGAGTTAAAGAGTGAGATCAGCGTTCAGTTCGGTGGAAAGTCCTACTCTCAGGAAGAACTGCTGAAGATCGCCAAGGACGTATGGAAATACGATCTGAAGCAGAAGGCAGCTGACCGGACCAGCGTAGAGCTGTATGTAAAGCCCGAAGAGAACATGGTTTACTATGTAATGAACAAAGAGATCACCGGAAGCTTCTACATATAAACTATTCAGAGTAATAAAAAATAAGTATATATACGTTGAATGCTTGCATTCATAAGGATATATACTTATTTTTATATTACGAAGTAACCCTATGAGCAAAAGGAAAGCACCGAAGGTGCGGTTTTGCGAATAGGGTCTGAATAGTTTACCAGGCCCCAAAGTTGAATTTACCACTTTGGGGTCTTCGTATCTATAAAAATGTTAAAGGATGACAGAATGCAGAAAAAATCAGAAAAGATTATTTTTACATTATATCTGTTGGGATTCCTGGCACTGGCACTTACACTTGCACTGTTGCAGCCGCTGGCCAACACACCGCCGCTGTATGGTAATCCGCCGGATGAACATGCGAGATATCTGATCCCGCAGTTTATCTGCAAGTATGGGAAGATCCCTACGGGATGGGAGGAAGAGGTGCGGATTCCGGCCTACGGATTTTCCTATGCTCTGTATAACGTATTTCCCTATATCGTGCAGGGATATCTCATGCGCTTTGTGAGCCTGTTTACGGAATCGGAAGTGGTACTGCTCTATACCGCTAGACTGGTGAACGTAACCTTTGGCCTGCTGATGGCAGTAGTGGTATATTTGATTGGAAAAAGAGTGCTCCGGGATGACCGATTCCGTTGGCTGTTCTGCTTTGCAGTAACGTACCTGCCGGAGGGATTGTTCCTGCACACTTATGTGAATACGGATTCCTGCTGTATGTTATCCACGGCCATGATGGTATATGCTCTGGTATGCGTATATCAGGATGGTATAAATCTCCGCAACAGTCTGTGGATGAGCGGTGGTATTATTCTGTGTGCTCTTTCTTATTATAATGCTTACGGATATATCGTAAGCTGCATTTTACTCTTTCTGTTGTCCTTTTTGCAGAAGAAGAAAAACGGCGGCTATTTCTATGACTGGAAGAATATGCTGAAATACGGCTGTCTGATCGCCGGAGTAGTTCTGGCGGGGATCGGCTGGTGGTTCATCCGCAGTTATATCGTTCTGGACGGAGATCTGCTGGGACTGGCCACCCGGGAAAAGATGGCGATCCAATATGCGGTGGAGAGTGTCAATCCGCTGACCATGCAGACTTATCAGTCCATGGGTTATACGGTGCTGGAAATGTTCCGGGAACGCTACACACTGTCCGGTCTGTTCCACAGCTTCGTGGCAGCTTTCGGCTCCATGTCCATCTACGGAAGCATCTGGCTGTATCGGGCGTATAAAGCATTTTTTGTGCTTGGCACCGCGGGAAGCCTTCTGTATGTGATCTGCTATAAGAAGCGTCGCAAAATATCCGGAAGAGAATGGTTCTTCCATATTAATATGCTTTATTGCATTTTTATGCCGGCATTTCTGACGATTTATTATGCATACACCACGGATTATCAGAATCAGGGACGGTACCTGCTCCCAGCGCTGCTCCCCCTGATGTATTATATGATAAAAGGAATTCAAAAACTTTCGGAACTGAAGATCAAAGGCAGAACCTTTCCCCGGTGGCTGGTGAATACAGGGGTTGCGATATGTTTTCTGATCCTTGTCGGAGGCACAATAGATATGGTATATGTACGGGCACTTCCCGTATATCTGGAGACAGGACTGGTACTGAAATAGTGCCGGTCCTTTTTGTGTATACGATGAGCCAAGTACAGATTTGTGCTTGCACAAGAATCTGTATTTGGCGAATGAGGCTCTGAATAGTTTTTTTTAATATTTTGTTTAGAATTATTTTCGGGAAAATCAGTTGACAATAATATCCTGTAGTGATATTTTAGGGTAAGAAGATGTTAGCACTCCTTTCAGATGAGTGCTAATAATCCCAAAGGGAGTGATGGAATGCAATTGGATGACAGAAAAAGAATTATATTGCAAGCCATTATCCGGAACTACTTGGAAACGGGAGAGCCGGTAGGCAGCAGGACCATTTCAAAATACACAGATCTGAATCTAAGTTCGGCGACCATTCGTAATGAGATGGCGGATCTGGAAGAGATGGGTTATATCATACAGCCGCACACTTCCGCAGGAAGAATTCCTTCCGATAAGGGATATCGCTTCTATGTGGATACCATGATGGCCACCAGAGAGCAGGAAGTCAATGAGATGAAGGATATGCTCTTAGAGAGGCAGGATAAGCTGGAGAACCTGTTAAAACAGGTGGTGAAGACCCTGGCTCAGAACACACAATACGCCACCATGATCAGTGCTCCGCAGGTACATCGCAACAAGGTAAAGTTCATCCAGCTGTCCCGGGTAGATGCCGGACAGATTCTGGCGGTCATCGTTGCCGAAGGTAATGTGATCAAGAACAATATCCTGGCGGTGAATCAGGAACTGGATGATGAGACACTGCTGAAGCTGAACATTCTGTTGAATACCCACCTCAATGGATTGTCCATGGAGGAGATCAATCTGGGAATGATCGCAGCAATGAAGCAGCAGGCCGGAATCCACAGTGAGATCGTCAGTGAGGTGATCGATGCTGTGGCGGATGCCATCAAGGCAGACGAGGACCTGGAGATCTACACCAGCGGTGCCAACAATATTTTCCGGTATCCGGAACTGGCAGATCAGTCCAAGGCAAGTGAACTGATCAATGCCTTCGAAGAAAAACAGCAGCTGGGCGGTCTGATCCAGGAGTCCCTGGCAGATGAAGGCAGCACAGGTATTCAGGTGTACATCGGAGACGAGACACCGGTACAGGGCATGAAGGATTGCAGTGTTGTCACAGCTACTTATGAATTGGGAGAAGGCATGAAGGGAACCATAGGAATCATAGGTCCCAAGAGAATGGATTATGACAAGGTCATCGGAACCCTGCGAACAGTGCAGAACCAGTTGGATGACCTTTACAGCAAAGAATAGACAGATTCCAGAAAGGAAAGTAAGAATGGCAGAACAGGAAAAGGAAATATTAGAGGAAGAAATGGAACAGGATCTTTCCGAAGCCGAAGAACTGAAGGAAGAGGAAAATGAAAGCGAAGAACCTGAAAGCAAAGAAGACAAAAAGGCAGCAAAGAAACAGGCAAAGCTGAATAAAAAGGAAGACTCCTACAAGGAGAAGATCGATCAGCTGGAAGACAGAGTAAAACGTCAGATGGCAGAATTCGAGAACTTCCGCAAGAGAACCGATAAAGAGAAACAGGCCATGTTCGATACCGGTGCCAAGAGTGTGATCGAGAAGATCCTTCCGGTAGTGGATAACTTTGAAAGAGGTCTGGCAACGGTTCCCGAGGAATCCAAAGAGGATCCTTTTGTAGACGGTATGAACCGCATCTACAAACAGCTGATGACAGAACTTGAGAACATCGGTGTGAAACCAATCGAGGCAGTCGGACAGGAATTTGATCCGAACCTTCACAACGCAGTAATGCAGGTGGAGAGCGATGAGTATGAATCCGGTGTCGTAGCCCAGGAACTTCAGAAGGGTTACACATACCATGACATGGTCGTAAGACACAGCATGGTAGGTGTTGTTCAATAATTTGATTATCACATATTTTTGAGAATAGAAACTATAAAATGAAAACAGAGAATAAAAACAGGAGGAAAATATTATGAGTAAGATTATTGGTATTGACTTAGGTACAACCAACAGCTGTGTAGCTGTTATGGAAGGTGGTAAGCCCACCGTTATCGCAAACACAGAAGGCGCAAGAACCACACCCTCTGTTGTAGCATTTACCAAGACCGGTGAGAGACTGGTCGGTGAGCCTGCAAAGCGTCAGGCAGTTACCAACGCAGAGAAGACCATTTCTTCCATTAAGAGAGATATGGGTACCGATCGCGGCCGTACTATTGACGGCAAGAAATACTCTCCTCAGCAGATCTCAGCAATGATCCTGCAGAAGTTGAAAGCAGATGCAGAGAGTTATCTGGGTGAGAAGGTTACCGAGGCAGTTATCACAGTTCCTGCATACTTCAACGATGCTCAGCGTCAGGCAACCAAGGATGCCGGTAAGATCGCAGGTCTGGATGTAAAGCGTATCATCAACGAGCCTACCGCAGCAGCACTTGCTTACGGTCTGGACAATGAGAAAGAGCAGAAGATCATGGTATACGACCTTGGTGGTGGTACTTTCGATGTATCCATCATTGAGATCGGTGATGGTGTCATCGAAGTACTGGCTACCAACGGTGATACACACCTTGGTGGTGATGATTTCGATAACAAGATCATTCAGTGGATGCTGGATGAATTCAAGAAGGTAGAAGGCGTAGATCTGTCCGGTGATAAGATGGCTATGCAGAGACTGAAGGAAGCAGCTGAGAAGGCTAAGAAAGAGCTGTCCAGCGCAATGACCACCAACATCAACCTTCCTTTCATTACCGCAACTGCAGAGGGACCCAAGCACTTTGATATGAACCTGACTCGTGCAAAGTTCGATGAACTGACCAGAGACCTGGTTGATAAGACTGCTATCCCCGTACAGAACGCTATGAAGGATGCAGGCCTGAATTATTCTGATCTGGGTCAGGTACTGTTAGTAGGTGGTTCTACACGTATTCCTGCGGTACAGGATAAGGTAAGAGCCCTGACCGGTAAAGAGCCCAGCAAGTCTCTGAATCCTGATGAGTGCGTAGCAATCGGTGCTTCTATCCAGGGTGGTAAGCTTGCCGGTGATGCAGGTGCCGGTGATATTCTGTTACTGGATGTAACTCCTCTGTCTCTGTCTATCGAGACCATGGGTGGTGTTGCTACCAGACTGATTGAGAGAAATACAACCATTCCTACCAAGAAGAGCCAGATCTTCTCTACCGCTGCTGATAATCAGACCGCAGTAGATATCAACGTAGTACAGGGTGAGCGTCAGTTCGCCAAAGATAATAAGTCCCTCGGACAGTTCCGTCTGGACGGTATTGCTCCAGCTCCCAGAGGAATCCCTCAGATCGAGGTTACCTTCGATATCGATGCCAACGGTATCGTAAATGTATCCGCTAAGGATCTGGGTACCGGCAAGGAGCAGCACATCACCATTACCGCAGGCTCTAACATGTCCGATTCCGATATCGAGAAGGCTGTCAAGGAAGCAGCTGAATTCGAAGCACAGGATAAGAAGCGTAAGGAAGCTATCGAGGCAAGAAACGAAGCAGACTCTTTCGTATTCCAGACCGAGAAGGCTCTGAATGAAGTAGGTGACAAGGTACCCGAGAGTGACAAGACTCAGGTACAGGCTGATCTGGAAGCTGTTAAGGCTATTCTGGAGAGAACCAAAGACCAGGAGATGAGCGACAGCGATGTAGATGAGCTGAAGGCTGCAAAAGAGAAACTGACCCAGAGTGCTCAGTCTGTATTCACCAAGATGTATGAGCAGGCTGCTCAGGCACAGCAGGGTGCACAGGGTGCAGCAGGCCCTGACATGAATGCACAGGCCGGTAGCAATGCTGGATCTAACGCAGACGATGATGTGATCGACGGAGATTTCAGAGAAGTATAATTAAACTTCACAAATAACGCAAATCGTGGTATAACAGTAAATGCTGTGTAACAGTGATTGCGAATAACAGGGGGCACAGGGTATGCGAAAGCGTGCCCTGTGCATAACCGTTTTTAGATTTAAATGACAGAGGTGCAAAAATGGCAGAGCAGAAGAGAGACTATTACGAGGTCCTCGGTGTAGATAAGAATGCAGATGATGCTGCAATTAAAAAAGCATACCGGGTACTGGCGAAAAAATACCATCCCGACATGAACCCCGGAGACAAGGAGGCAGAACAGAAATTTAAAGAAGCTTCCGAGGCTTATGCCGTGCTGAGTGATCCCGAGAAGAGACGTCAGTATGATCAGTATGGCCATGCGGCATTTGACGGTGGCGCAGGAGGTGCCGGTGGTTTCGATTTCAATGGAGCTGATTTTGGAGACATTTTCGGAGATATTTTCGGAGATATCTTTGGCGGCGGCAGAAGCAGAGGTGCCAGAAATAACGGCCCCATGAAAGGTGCCAACATCCGTACCAGTGTTCATATCACTTTTGAAGAGGCAGTTTTCGGCTGCAAGAAAGAGATCGATCTTACTGTAAAGGAAACCTGTAAGACCTGTAACGGCTCCGGTGCGAAGCCCGGAACCAGCCCTGAGACCTGTACCAAGTGTGGTGGTAAGGGTCAGGTGGTATTTACCCAGCAGTCTTTCTTCGGTACTGTGCGTAATGTACAGACCTGTCCCGACTGTCAGGGTACCGGTAAGGTGATCAAGGACAAATGCCCGGATTGCCGTGGTACCGGATATATTCCTATGAAGAAACGTTATGCGGTGGATATTCCCGCAGGTATCGACAACGGACAGTCTACCCGTATGCCGGGACTGGGTGAGCCAGGTGTCAACGGTGGCCCCAGAGGCGATGTGCTGGTAGAAGTGATCGTAGGTCGTCATCCTATCTTCCAGAGACAGGATTTCGATATTTTCTCTACCGTACCTATTTCTTTTGCAGTAGCGGCATTGGGCGGCGAAGTGCTGATCGATACGGTAGACGGCAAGGTGGTATATGATGTAAAGGCCGGAACCCAGACCGACACCAAGATCCGTCTGCGCGGCAAGGGTGTTCCTTCCTGGAGAAATAAGGATGTCCGCGGTGACCATTATGTAACACTGGTGGTTCAGACTCCCGACAAGTTGAAACCGGAAGCAAAGGAACTGCTAAAGCAGTTCGATGTACTGACCGGAGATTCCCTGAATGCTGTGAAGAAAGCAACGGAAAGCGGAGAGGGAGAGTCCAAGGAGAATGACTCCAGGGACGGCAAGAAGAAAAAGTTTTGGAAGTAAAAGTTAATAAATAAAATTCCCCGTAGCCTCGGCTGGGGTAAGAAACGCGGCACGCTCGTGCTCTATCGCAGAGCGTAGCGGCACTGCTTATTCTTACACCCAGCCGGGGCTACTGGTTTGTTGGGAAAAAGTGAAAGGTATCTTTGAAGGCCAATGATATAGAATACAGTTTGGTTTTTTTGTCAAAAGGCAGGGTGAACGGTTTGACAGAATGGGCAGAAACGCTTACAATTCAAGTAGTTATGCTGTCTGTGACACGAAGGAGCCTGCAGGATGGAGAACCGGAAAGAGGAATTTCTGAAAATTGTATGTCAGAGTTATCTGATCGTTATTCTGGCAGTGCTGCCTCTTTATTATATTCCCTGGAATGGATATTATAAACTGGGTGATACCAAATATTACCTGTATCGCAATGTTTCACTGCTTTGCCAGGGGATCGCATTGCTGGCAATGTGTGTCTTTGCTGTAAGCAGCCGGTGGACAGGGGAACATCGGATTTTTGCCAGATCTCTGGCTGAAGTAGTGAAAAAATCGGTCGATAAATGCAGAACACATGCGGTAACGACGGCGGTCTGCCTGTACGGAATCTGTGCGTTACTCTCTGCAATCTGCAGCCCCTATGGCAGCATCGCGTGGAACGGAGAGCGGGAATGGTACATGGGAGCTGTCACGATCTGTTTGATGATCGGAGGTTTTTTACTGACGGCGAAGTACGGAGGTAGTTGTAAAACGGCGATATGGTTAGGAGAGGCGGCTTTTGTGGCGGTCACCCTGATCGGTCTGTTGCAGAAGCTGGGCTATGATCCTCTGGGACTTCTCAAGGGTTACGTTGTGGGGGACTGGGAGTTTACCCATATGTTGACCACGCTGGGGAACAGCAACTGGCTCAGCGGGTATTACAGTGTGATGTTTCCCTTTTCCATGACGCTGTTTCACCGGGCAGTGGAAGCGGGGAAAAAAGGTCCCACACTGCTGGCAGGAACGTGTAATATGTTGGCCATGATGCTTCTGCTTTTACAGGGAAGTGACAGCGGTGTGATCGTGGCATGCACAGTCATGGGGTTGTGCTTTTGGCTCGACCGGAAGCAAACCGGACATTGGGAAGCATATTTCCTTTTTCTTGCAGCGGTGGCGCTGGGAATGTGCCGTTGGGGTAAATGGATGTTATATCTGGGAACGTTTGACATTCTCCTGCAGGATGGCATCGCCAAAAAACTGGCAGTCTGGCAGGGATGGATTCCGGTTGCAGCAGGATGTCTGCTGCTTTGGGGAGTCTGTCGCAGGATTCCGGAGAATAAGAAAAAAATATTGCAAGAGGGAGTATTGTGTTGCGCACTGGCAGGAATAGCGGTAGTGCTGGCATGGTATCTGCATCGGTTGTCGGTAATCGATTTTGCGGAATGGGGCAATCGCCGGGGAAGATTGTGGCAGATGGCATGGATGGGTTTCCGGAAAGGAAATCTGCATCAGAAGCTGTTGGGAGCAGGCCCGGATTGTTTTGCATCGTATCTGGGAGAATTGTTGCCGGGAGGCACGGTGCTTTTTGATAAAGGATATTTTGAAGGCTCTGTTTTTACCAATGCACATAATGAGTGGCTCACCACACTGGTCAATATGGGACTGCTGGGTGTGGCTGCCTATGCAGCTGTTTTTATCACGGCGCTGCAGACATACAGGAAGAATTTTCTCGCAGTATTGTTACTGCTTACCTACGGGATACATTCCCTGATCAGCTTTCAGCAGGTGCTGAATGCGCCGCTTTTCTTCCTGATACTGGGATTGTGTGAAGCGGCGGCCCGGGGAGAAAAGACCAAAACCAATCAAATGGATACGGATGAGGAGTTGCTAGAAGCTATATGAAAAATATTTGGAAGATTTTTACCGGAGATCTGAAAAAACTGGTGAA
>Ga0129317_1002293_pt1 | contig 11326 bp, 12 predicted proteins | sample Cm1ome_FD_94430 | JGI IMG/M metagenome (GOLD analysis project Ga0129317, IMG submission 94430) | Eastern black-and-white colobus group fecal microbial communities from Wisconsin, USA - Cm1105 metagenome | ecosystem: Host-associated > Mammals > Digestive system > Large intestine > Fecal | place...
GCTTCCATCTCGGCAATCCATGTCCAATCCACACAAAGCATAGTTTTGAAAGTTCCTCTAAATCTTCTTGATTCTACCCTCAAGGACGGCAAGTTTCAATGATTCTTGGAAGAAAGTTGGAAAACCGTGAATGGAACTCGCAGCTTTTGCGTATATGTCTTGTATGAAGAGAAGAATACTTACAGCAACCATCATTGCAGCAATGGCGATTGCAACCCAGCAGGCCGTTGCAGGAAGCCTCGTGGAAGTCGAACTTGCAAAGGCATCGGGTTCCAAGACACCCAACACTCTCACCCTGAAGACCGATGTCGGTGTCGTTCGCACGTTCTTGGAAATCACACAGGACGAAAGCAAAAGGATTGAGTTGAAGGCACCTCCGTTTGCAAGCATCGACGTAAGCGGGGTCCTGTACATTGGGGAACTTGCCGCAAAAGGGCTGTTTGCCTTGATGCTGGATTCTTTCAATGGCCCAATCCCATACAAAGGCTTTGGAAAGAACGGCAACATCTCCATTCCAAGCAACCTTTCACTTGCGCCAAAGCTTTCTGGAATGGCGTTATGTGCAGAGAATCTGGACGTTGTGGCCCTGAACCCAGTGTTCAATCCAAACTCCCCCTTGGGATTTGGCTTTGTGATGGGAAACGAACGTGCATTCGTTTCGTTCCTTACGGCATCTCAGAACAGCGTTCTTATGCTCAAGACAGCTCCAAAGCTGCAGGTCGATTGGAAGTACCTTGGATATGGAAGGCACATGTTCTTCTCTATGGTGGGGACGTCGTTCAAAGGAAACGTCTCTTCCCTTGGCGTGGAGGGATCCTTTTTCCTTCAGAACGCATGGGACCTCCTTCTTGGAGGAGGAACAAGCGTTGGAATGGGAGCGAAACTTGAACTTGGAGACATGAAAGTAGAGTTCGACCGCAGACTTGGAGGTGTGGGAGTGAAGCTGAAGGCCCTTGATGGAGAACCAAATCCCATAGAGGCCCTTTCCATTTCATGTTCGCTTGGGCGTTCGTTCACCTTGGGATGTTCGTATTCGAGGACAAGCTTTGCGCCACCTCTATATGGAGGGTTTTCCCAAGAGCACCTCATGGAGTTTGGAGTGTCGTTCAAGTATGAAGGGTTTTCGATTTCCTGCATGAACCGCACCCACTATGAAACGGACAGAGGCAAAAGCCCCTACTCCATCATTGAGGTTTCATGGAAGTACATGGATGCGAAACTCAAGTTATCTACAAGGATGGAAAGGCCTCTGGATGGAAAGCCAAACCTCAATGAGTCGTTGTTCTCTTTACTGGACTCCCATGCAGAGCTTAAGGTTGCAGACGGAAAAGTATCCATGGTTTTCAAATCAACTATTCTGCAAAACCCTCCATACAGGCTGGAAATGACCATAGACCAGGAAAGGACGGTTTCTTTGAAATTGTCTGTCAAACCATGACGAAGTTGTATTATATGTTTCTAGATATAATCAGATGCAATCAATGCAATCTCAGAAGGCTAGAAATTCGTGACAACATGGAAATAGATCGTCGAGGTATAGAGTCCCGCTACAAGATCATTCACATTGCCCGTCATCTTGACCTTGATGTCTCCCGAATCGTGCCATCTGACGAGGTCTCCATGTCCTGTCGTCGTACTTACATAATCTGGATCCACAGCATGGTACGTGTTCAGGATTCCTTCCGTCGTGCCAAAACCAGTCCTTCCATCAAAGACCGTTTCCTTATTGTATTCATTTGAAACGATCTTTGCCTCGTATGCAACGCTGTTGTACTTGTTCAATACAGAGGGTATTCTGTTGTTTTTGGTATACTTCAATGAGAATCTATCCTCGTCTGGAAGGGAACCGCTCCCACTTTCAGTAGAGGATAGGAAAAAATAGACCTTGCCGTTTCCTGCTCCTACAGTCGAAGTTGTGAATCTGTAGGATGCGACGATCTGCTCTATAACGTTAGCTTTAAGCGTTTCGATATCAAGGGAGCTGGCGGCAGCCGTAGGGATTACGTCCAAGATGGCTGAAAGGGCTTCTGGAGAGGAGCCATCCGCTCTATAATAACCCAAAAGGTCAATGTAGTAGGTGCTAGATCCCCCAACGATGTCCTCGTTCTCCACTGAGACAGTTATGCGTGACCTGTAGTTGTCCTCGTGTGGTGTCACAGTATATGTAGCGCCACCAATGACGACCTGCCCGTTCGCATCAAGGGACGAGTCCATGACAAGGCAGATATCGAACCATATCGACTGATAATCCTGCATTGCAGAAGCCGGAATCGTGAAAGAAACAGACCCGGAATGATTGTCGCCAAAAGCCGAGGACAACCCCAGATGGGATATCTTCTTACCATTTACCTGGAGTGTCGTATGCCCACTTGCTCCATTTCCCCTGATTATAAGGTCAACTCCAAAAGGTCTGGAAAATCTGAGATCCGTTTCATCCAGCAGGTAGAGCCAATGTCCGGAATCAAGGGAGAAGGTGAACGTAACGTCTTTATCAGTATTCTGCACTCCCAAGGTACACAGCATTTGATTGTCATAATACTTGTTGTCACCAGTACTTGGATGTGGGTTGGAAGGATTCTCCTGTGCCCAATCCGGATCGTCTCCATGGGCAACGTAGTTATTAGAAGCAAGATTGACAAGGAACGAGGAGGAAAACTGCTTCATGAAGACCGTGGCTTCGGAAAACGCCATGAAAGAGCTTAGAACGATGATTGAAAGAAACAGGCATAGCCTTTTTGTCATATCCAATTCTCCTATGACCCAACGACCTCTATGGTGACCGTAGATGAAAACACACCACCTGGCCATGAGTCCTTCACGGCATTGGGGTAGTCGAACAGCATGAATCTGACATCCTGGGAGTTCGAAAGTATGGGATAAACCTGTCCACTCGTTCCCGTGCTTACGTTTTCAAGAACCTTCTGCGGGTTGTAGTATTCGTCTGCTTCGTCTGCGTAGTTACTGGAAACAATTATGTTGCCCACTTCCGTACCGGATGCCACACCGCTATCATCGAATTTGGAATACTTGTATCTCAGGCATAGGTAGTAATGTATTTCAACAGTCTCACCAAGATTCTTCAAAGGAGTGGTGCTTACCTTTATGGTCACAGGTGCATACGTCGATGCTATCGTCCATGTTGCTATGCGCCTACCTATCGTAACATCACTGCCATTGTAAGCCACATCGCTTCCCATTATGTCAAAGGGCATTCCGTATCCTTGGTTATGCTCAGGCGTTTCGTCCCTTATTGGCTGAATATCCACCATATGATATTCCCTGATGAACCCTAGAAGGTCAATGCCCTTCGTATGTCCTGTGACATGGAGAATTTCAGAGGCGAAAACCTGACTTAGCGCAAACACAAGCGCAACAGCAAGAAAAAGACGCTTCATCATGTTGTCACCTCCATGGTGATGACAATGGTCGAAACGTAATCGACGTTGGGGTCAATGCTGGCATAATCGGATGCTTCGACCTTCAAAGAACCATATATGTTCGCTTCCAAAAAGGTATTCAGCTGAGATATCGGGCCTGGCTGAATTGTAAATGGCTCGTACGATGATCCATACCAACTTTTCTGTTCTCCTTGTACGGAACATTCCTTGAATGCCATTACAACTCCATCATTTACAACTGAAGTCACGTCAGGTGAAAACGAGAATCTAAATCTGTAGGTGGTGAATAATCCCCCACTGACTTCTTTCCAATCCTGAGTCTCCGTTAAGACCTGATATGCAGCTTTTAGTTTCTTGCTGTTTTCAACCTGATTTATAAATGGTCCGAATCGGAAGGAGAACTTAACTTTGTCCCCGTAGTTGGACTTTATATTCACGACAAAAACCTTGGAGAAGTCCGCAAGGGTCCCGTTGGAAGCTCTTGTCGATACATCGAACAGCTGCCCTATGCCTGATACTGGTGTCTTATCGGTGTCGGACTCGTAGAACGAAGCCGTGACTTCAAAGGTACCAGTGGTTACAGTGGGAACTTTCTTGAATGCCTCTATGGTCATTGAAGTTGTGGACACGGAACTATCCACTGCAAACAAGAGGACCAACGGGAGGAGAAGAACTAAACAGCATAGCATAGCCTTGGTATTCATATTAGGGAAACCACCTCAACAAGCAGGTCGCAGCTGTATTCGCCAGGGATCACAGCATCAAGGGACGCTGTATGGAATTGGAACGAAAATGGGTACTCGTATGCTCCCGTAGAGGCTTGAGCCTCGAACGACACCGTAGCCGCAGCGGAGACAGGGATCCTGTCTACAGTTTCCAAGCCAAACGCAAACCTATGAGGAGTATAGCCATCGGCATCATACATCCTGATGTCATAGGTCAGCATTGTATTGGAAATCCCTTCTACGAATGGGTTGAATGTGAGTTTTACACTGACATGATGATTCGTATTGACCACCATCTTGAACTGAGGATCATTGATTCCCCTCTCTGTGTTTATCTTCATCGTATCAATCGTCTTATCGTTCAAATCAATGAAGCGCACCGAAGAAAAGGCCGCCTGGTACTTGTTTATCTTGAGTCCAAACGACACGCCCTCCCAACCCAGCGAGTCGTCTGCATTCAACGGCATTATAACGAGAAACATCATGGAAACCAAAACCAGTGCAAATGAAAGACTTCTTCTATTCAAAACAGCGCCACCCAAACATGTACATATCCTAAAAGAACATAGCGAAAGATTCCGCTAAGTTTCGTAAAGACGTATATTACTGAAGCTGCACGAGCAAGGCTGTTGTTTCTACAACACATTGGATGTTTTGGTCCTAGCCAAAACTCCAATTCTCAAGGTTTTACACTGTTTTTACATGTTGGCAATATACATTGACACTCCTTTCTTGGTGTGCTAAGTTCCTATTGTCGTTTGGATGCTTTGCCTTCCATACGTCACCGGGCAGTGGCGCAGGGGTTTAGCGTACAAGTCTGGGGGACTTGGAGTCGCTGGTTCAAATCCAGTCTGCCCGAAAGAAAGGCCGTTGCATATCTTTGGAATGCAGCGGCCTTTCGCTTTCATTGGAGGTCCTTTGCCCCATTCCCTCCAAGGACTTCGTCAAGCTTATGCTCTATGCGCTTCATCCATCGTATGCGTATGGCCATGTTCGACAACACAGCACCTGCGATAAACATGAGAAATCCGCCAACAAGGACGAATGCAGGCTGCAGGTTGTTCAAGGAGAAAGGCTGTCCAATGTTCATTAATACAAGGACAAGGCCTGAGACCGCCAATAGAGCTCCAAACGTCAGAAGAACAATGAACAACATCTTTCACCTCCCATCAAAAAGAAAACAGTATGACATCGTTGCCACCACCGCTGTACATTGGGGTCTGGTCATCATAACCATCGTTTTCAGTGACATAGCTGACAAGGTTCTGGAACGTAAGCCGCCCGTTCCTTGCAGCCGTGGCGCTGCCGGTATAGCTTTCACCGTTCCAGCCCAATGCCTCCAACAGCGCCACGGTGAAGTAGCCGTGTGTTCTGTCGTCAGAACCAGCTGTTCTATACTCAAACGACTCCTCATAGTACCTTGAAGCGCTAAGACAGAAAAGAGAGGCGTCTATGTCTATTTTGTCGTTCTCAAAGAAGAGCTGCGCGGCACTTGCATTCTTGTATTCCTCTTTGTCAACGCTCACATAGCCTGGCCTAACAATGCCACCAGAATGACAGACATCGGCAAAGATGAGCTTTATACCCTTTATCCTGGATACATCATCAAGGAAGACCTTGTGAGAATAGAACTCACACTCATCTCCGTTGTTGGCGCTTGTGATGAAGTACGTCCCTTCAGCCTTTCCGTATTCAGCCTTCGTTCCAACGCTTGCATCATAGAAACCATGGCAGCTTACGAACACGACTGTAAGATCCTTTTCCGTGGAGATGTCTGCAATTTGTGAGATTACTTCTCTGAAATGGGACATTGTTGTGTCTGTATCGGGGTTCTCTATGGCGTTTTGGATTTCATAGCGGAAGTTAACACCCGTCCTGTCATGGTTCTTTCCAAGGATGTAATGGGCATTGCATTCCAAACCCGATTCCTTTGCCAAAGCCTCGAATGCCAACCCTACCTGGGTGGCATCATTGACTGTGCCGTAGAGTGGATTAACACTCTGCCCATGCCATAGACTGCCCGCATAGTCATTTCCATACACCAGGATGTTGACACGCTCGATGGAAGGTCTACCGTCCTTGGTTTCATAGATGAGTTCACATGAACAGGCAAGTAGGAGGACTACCAGAATCATGGCGAAAAAGAAGGCAAGTCTTCTCATCTTCCATCCCTCTTGAAGCCTGCTATTGAATAGTCCAAACGGAGTCCGCAAGAAAGGCGAAGAACAAGGGAATCGGCCTTTATGAAGAGAGCCATTGGGGTTGCAAGTGACAGCCTTACGGATTTCGATGTCACAAGCGGGATGTTTGGTGCGATTTCCAGCTCTCCGGCGATGAAAGAGGCCTTCGTTTCTCGGAACTCGCATATAAACAGCTTTGCCGCGGTTGAAAGGTCGAATGAGTCGAAGGAAGCGTTCCAAGCCAAGAATGCGCCCACCCCGTGGTAGGCTTTGAGCACGGATGAGCCAAACGCAATGGAGCGGCTGACACCCACAAAAGACACTCCAAGTCCAACATGAACACCTCGAGAATCCGCATTGGAGTCCAAACCTATGTCAATGACCTTCAAATCCACGATGTAGCCATATGAGGTCCTTAAGGGAGGCATCTTTACAGACGGATCGCCTGGGTATTGGGAGAGGTAGGCCTCGGTTGGAATCGTGAATGCACCTCCAAAAGAGGCAGTGATTCCCGGTCTGCTGTCGAACGACACACCAGCCCATGCAAACGAAATGCATACGCAAAGCAGAAGGATTGATAGAATCAGGCCTTTGGGATACCTCGAATACCTCATGCGGTAATTGTAATGAAAAACCTTTGCATCCGCCACTGGTTTTTGAAGCCGTTTGATGGTAGTCTTCCTGTGATAACCTAGAACTACGGCTATATGAACTATGACTGACTTGGTTGACTTCCATTCGCATTTTCCAACTCCAAACGCCATTGTGTGCACAGCATTCCCTCCAATAGGTGATGTTTCGCAGCAGGATACATCTTCCAAGGAACGCACGCTCATGTATTTCGAGGGGCTTCTTCCCCAGTACTGGAGCATTGAAAGATGGGAGGTTCTGAAAACATGTCTTTTGGAGCCTGGCATTCATCTAGGAGAGGTTGGTTTGGATAGACGTTTTACGGGTGATGTCTCTTTGGACCAGCAGTTCGAAAACCTCATCACGATGCTCCAGTATGCACGATCGCTTCACAAAAAAGTGACGATCCACAGCGTACAGGCAACAGAACTCACGATACGGGCAATAAAGGAGGCAACCCTTCCCTCCTTTTCCGTGCTATGGCATGGCTTCACTGGCTCCAAGGAGACTGCAAGGCAGTTGTACGATTCTGGTGTGCTTATAGGCATTGGGCCACGCTTTCATGGAGACTTGCCTGCCATAACCACCGCAAATCCTTCTTGGGTTCTTGAAACCGACTATGAAGGTACGGATGAAAACCAGTATAATGAAATCCTATCGTCGTGCTATGCGTCAGCGGCAAAAAGGTTGGGCATGGTTTTGGACGAAGTAAAGGAGCACTGCTATGGACAAGCGCAAGCTTTTGCGGATAAGCCGATTCCTAGGAGATGAGGCAGTTGATTCTCTCTGGGACAGGTTCGTAGTGGTCGTAGGGGTTGGAGCCGTTGGTTCGTACAGCCTTGAAGCTCTGGCCCGCAGCGGAATTGGAACATTCAGGCTCGTGGACTTTGACACAGTGGAGTACTCCAACATCAACAGGCAGCTTGTAGCTTTGGAGTCAACGATAGGGAAACGCAAGGTTGATGTCGCTTGCAGCCGCATACATGACATAGAACGCGAAACCAAAGTGCAAACGCTCCCTGTTTTCGTGGACGAATCCACGATTGAACAGGTATTCGCACCGTTTGAAGGCAAGACACCGGACCTGATAGTAGATGCAATAGACAGCGTGAAATCCAAGTGTCTGCTTCTTTCGCAGGCATACGCAAGGAATATCCCCGTTGTTTCATCAATGGGAGCTGCACTGAGAAAAGACCCATCATTGGTGCGCACCGGAGACCTGATGGACACCTGGGGGTGTCCATTGGCAAAGCAGGTACGCACCAATGTACGCAAGCAAGGTGTTGGAAAGGGTATAGACGTTGTGTTCTCACCTGAGGTCGTGGAGTTCACATATGGTCAGGACGGAAGGCAAAAGGTTCTTGGAAGCCTCCCTACCCTGACAGGGATCTTTGGACTGAACCTTGCACACCTTGCATTGAACAGGCTCCTTCCAACCCCAATGAAAGGCACGGCATCTGGAAAGCCAAGAAGCTAACAGATTCCGCACAACGAAACCTTCACTCTAGGTATTCTCGTATCATAGTATCAATATACTCTGTGCTTAGATGCTTGAGCGAACTTTCAAACGACACTATAAGGTTCTCTCCCAACACTACATCGCTGTCTGCATATTTCTCAATCTTCTCTATGGCATGGAAACAGTAGTCGGGGTCGTCCATCATTCCAAAATGCTCCCAGAAATACTGTTTTCTCGTACGTTTGTTCAAGATTCTGAAATCAGGGCTTGTCATGCTACCATCGCTACATGCAAAAAGCGTTTCGTAGTGGTATGGAATGCCTTTGGAATATAGCCTGTCGGCGATTATCACCTCACTTTTCGACCTGACCCTATCACCCCTTTGGGTTACATATTTTGAATGGACTCCACTGTTCCACTTTCCAAAATCAATGGACTGCCATCTCTTTGCAAACTTTTCATCGTTGCCTTCATACGGCTCGACATATTCCTTGAGTTCTGCAGGAAAAGATGAATAGACATCCGTCACATCTTCCAGTTTCAAAAACCTTTCAAGAACATCGATGCATTCACTAAGAGCTTTGATTCGCTTTCCAATGACTCCCCTTAGTTTCTCGTCATAACGCTTCTGCGCCAATGGGGCAATGATATCAGTTCGTGTTCTGCTGATATACTCAGGAGGGTTGTCTTTACCTTTGTAGATTAGATATTCAGTACACTTCTTGCTGTTTCTAATCACCAACGAACCTTGGACTTCATGATGTACAGGAACAAGTTTCTCCCTGTTCTTCTTCAAAGACGCCAATTGTCTCCCCAATTCAGCGGCAAGTTCACTCAATTTTTTCTTCTCTAAATCCATTTTCAACCTCAAATGAAGAAACTTTTCTTCCGAAACATCGAAAAAAATGAGTTTCGGAAGAAATCGGTCTCTAGCGGAACTTTCAAAACTATCCTCTCCAACAAAGCACTCAATTCACAGTCACGGTGGCGCTGCCTGATGTACCTGCAATGCTGCATGACACTATGACATCGTAGCGATTGGAAGTGCCTGACGAAGAAACCTTCAAATCGCGGGAGAAGCCTACAGCCTCGCCGTCACGGAACCATCGGTATTTCAAATCGGACTCGGCAAGACCTGCGGGCAAGGTGTCGCAGCGTGCATTTAGAAGGAATCCGGTGCCTGTTGGCGTGCATGTGGCATAGACTGGTATGGGAATGCCTATTGAGCCTCCAATGGATATCTCAAGCGAGGTCGGGCAATCCTCAAGGTTGACCACGCCTATTGATGTCTCGTTGGCCACGACCCTTATGGCTTCAGCACAGCCACGGCTAAGCCCAGCATCATCGCTCACACGCACGGTCAAGGTGTAGGATCCAGCTGCAAGCTTCTGTGAAAACGAAAGGCTGCAGTCGGATGTTTTTGCATCCAAGAACTCCTGACGTCTGACACCTTGGGGATCCTCCAGCACAATTGCAAAACGAATGTCCCTGCAGCTTGAGATCGAAGCCTTCCATTTGAAGGTCAATTGGATGGAGCCTTCCCCTGTCAAGGTGTCAAGAAGAACATCGACGCGGTTGGAACCCGATTCAAGACAACACGAAGCCTTGCCTACGGCCAGTTCGTTGCCGTTTTGGTTGTACGCCTTTGCAACTATTGACCACTGTCCGGAAACGAGGCCTTCTACGGATACACTGCTCTGCTTGGAATGGACAGGTCCAAAGGCGGAGTTTCCAGGGCCTATTCCTTCAACCGAATAGCTTGATATTTTCATCAGGTTTGGCTTTGGCGCTATGGTCTTGCCTGCGTCAAACCCAACTTCAAGTCCTAATGGGTTTTCAGAGTAAGTCTTGGTTATGAAGTCATCAAGCGAGAGTTGAAACGACACGCTTGTACCTCCTGCAACCGAACCTGCGCCACCGCTCGTTCCGTTGTTAGACCCTTTGGAGGATCCGGACGAGCCATCGTCGCAGGACACCAATGCAATGGACATGAAAACCAACAAAACAACCGAAACCAACAGAAAAAGGTTGGAGACAGCACCGATACAAAAACGAAATCTCTTCATTAGAACCTCCTTAAAGATGTTTTCGTCACTGAAGAGGAAGATTCAAAGCTCGTTCTTGGAACGCTTTGAGACTCTGAACCAATGTCCTCTATAAAGTGAATACAAGAAACCTCGCGTTTCCATTCACGGATTCAGGAAGTTTTTTAAAAAGACTCCACATGACGACCCGGTATTTGCAACTAACCGCTCCGTTGGGTATACTTTGCACAGACGAAACAACGGGAAACCACGAAACGAAACCACAAACGAAACGATGAGTGGGCGCAACGGCAGGAGACGAAACATGGCACAGGATGAATTGAATCTGAGTATGTTCAAGGCTTACGACATAAGAACCAAGGAAGAGAAGCTCAATGCAGGAATCATCAGGAGATTGCTTTCAAGCGTTGCATGCTACATGAAGGACACCCTTGGATGCAGCACCATTGTCATGGGCCACGATGCAAGGCTGGGGGTTCCTGGTCTCATGCAGGAAGCTTTGGACATGTTCCCCTACTTTGGTCTTGACCTCATAGTCAACCCGCTCCAGATCTCCACGCCGCAGTTCTATTTTGCATGCATGCAGAACCCCAAGGCCTGCGGAATCATGTTCACAGCGAGCCACAACCCAGGTGAGTATGTTGGAATGAAGATGATAATGCCGCCAATGGCGCCAATCACCTACGGAAGCGGACCTGAAGGCGGTATTGCAAAGATAAAGGAACTGTACATAGGAGACAAAGCGCCAAGCTTCACTGCAAACCTTGGAAAGGTCACGGTCAAAAGATATCTTGACCAGTACATGGACTACTCAATGGAGCTTGCAAAGACCGGCATACACTCGCTTGACGGCCTTGATATCCTATGTGACTTCCTAAGCGGAGCAGCC
>Ga0129317_1002294_pt1 | contig 11326 bp, 9 predicted proteins | sample Cm1ome_FD_94430 | JGI IMG/M metagenome (GOLD analysis project Ga0129317, IMG submission 94430) | Eastern black-and-white colobus group fecal microbial communities from Wisconsin, USA - Cm1105 metagenome | ecosystem: Host-associated > Mammals > Digestive system > Large intestine > Fecal | place...
AGGCGGGAACTTGTCCTTGATCCTATTCCATTGTTTTTCGCTTATTTCATGCCTCTTCATGCTCTCATTTTATTACATCGTCGTTTTTCACTCAATCGCAAGGTTTTAAAACAGACTATAGGCTCTCCTGCTAATTTCCTCAATCCTGCATTTTCCCATGGAGGAATTCTTATGACTCGAAACCGTGGGTATTTTTACATGGTGATTGCCGCGTTATTATGGAGCACTGCCGGAGTCTTTCTCAAGATGATCGACTGGCACCCTCTGGTCACCAGCAGCTTTCGCAGTGCTATTGCGGCAATGATCCTTTGGGCATTTCTCCGGAAAGAAAAACTGTACCACCTGCAAATCGATTGCCACACTCTATTGGCTGGATTCTGCCTTGGGATTACCACCGTCCTATTTGTGATAGCCAATAAAATAACCACGGCTGCAAATGCGATCATGCTGCAGTCAGTCAGCCCCATCTTTGTCCTGATCTTCAATGCCGCCAGAACAAAGACGCGCCCACTAACCAGCGATCTTTTGGCCGTCTCTATGGTCCTTTTGGGGGTCTTTCTATTCTTTCTGAGCGACCTTGCGTTTGGCAACATTCTGGGGAATTTGTCGGCACTGCTCAGTGGTGTTTTGTTGGCAGGAGCTTATGTTTGTACAGCAGATGCCTCTAATTTGCATGCAGCAATGAGCGGTGTGCTGCTTGGGCATCTGCTCAGTGCAGTGATTGGTCTTCCGTTTCTGCTGATGACACCAATCCTTTTTACTCCTTCCTCCGTCGTTGCGATTCTCTTTCTTGGCATTTTCCAACTTGGGATTTCCTATGTGCTCTTTTCTTATGCGGTCCAAACCTGTGGGTCACTTGCCGTTTCACTTCTAAGCATGCTGGAACCGATTTGCAGCCCTATTTGGGTTGCACTTTTTGTCGGAGAGATTCCCGGATCACTCGCCCTGCTTGGCGGTACGCTCGTTCTTATTACACTCTTTTTACGCTATATTGCGCACACTAAATGATCTAAAACTTCCTTCGGAACAGAAGCAAAACCTTCTGCAGCTCTGCGCCCATGTATGGCAGCGCCACAGAGTATATGACCAATGGGACATGGAAAGCCGCTACCCTTACGGTCGTAATGTGTCTGCTTTATTTGTGGGTCCTCCCGGCACCGGTAAAACCATGGCGGCACACGTGTTGGCCAATTTGCTGGACATCCCCCTGTATCAGATCAACCTTTCCCAGGTAGTTGACAAATATATCGGCGAGACGGAAAAGCGATTAGAGGAAATTTTCAATATCGCGGAAAATGCAACAGTATCCTTTTCTTTGACGAGGCCGATTCGATATTTGGTAAACGCAGTGAGATTAATGATGCCAAAGACAAATATGCCAACACCGAGGTCTCCTACATTTTTCAGCGAATCGAACAATATGATGGTATCGTTGTTCTTGCCACTAACTATAAAAAGAATATTGACGAGGCCTTTATGCGTCGTATGCGCTATCTCATCGAGTTGGCGTTGCCCGGAGAAAGCCTGCGCGGTGAGATCTGGCGCAGTGCCTTTGCCCCGCAGGTGCCTTTGGACGGTGTGGATTTCGAATATCTGGCCCGACAGTTTGAGCTGTCAGGCGGGTCTATCAAAAACATCGTACTAAACGCCTCCTTCCTGGCTGCAAATGAGAACGCTCCTGTAGGTATGCGGCATATTTTGAGTTGTGTTCGAAACGAAAATGCCAAGGTAGGCAAAACCATGCTCAAGCAGGATTTTGCTGAGTACAGCATTCTTATTTGAGGCAAACACCGCAGCACTTCTATGTTAAAAGGCGCCTTTTTTGATATCCCGATTGATGATTCGGATTTTTAATCAAATTTTGCTTGATAGCCAAATTGTGGAGAAGGAGGAGCAGCGGCGTGGGCGCGCTCCGATTTTTCCAAAGAAAAATCGGAGCAAGCTTTGTATCGCTTGCTCCGACGTGGTTGGGCTGGCGGGATTCGAACCTGCGGAATGCCAGAGTCAAAGTCTGGTGCCTTACCACTTGGCGACAGCCCAAAAGATCCGAATATGAAAAAAAGGCGTTACGCCTTTTTTCATATTCGATGTGGGGTGGATAATCGGAATCGAACCGATGACCTCCAGGGCCACAACCTGGCGCTCTAACCAACTGAGCTATACCCACCATATAAAAAGGGCGGCAAAAAGGAAAACGAAAAATTCCACTGCAAGACTTCCGGCATGAGTGGTGCGCCAGAAGGGACTCGAACCCCTGGCCTACTGCTTAGAAGGCAGTTGCTCTATCCAGCTGAGCTACTGGCGCATAAAATGGAGCGGGTGATGGGAATCGAACCCACGTAGCCAGCTTGGAAGGCTGGAATTCTACCATTGAACTACACCCGCACACTGTTTTAACAGCGTTATCTATAATAGCAAATCACGGTACATTTGTCAACTAAAAATTTTCCGTTTGCAGTAATTTCTGAGAAAGATACAAATGATAAAACATGCTTTGAGCCGGTACGGTCTGAATAACACTAATCCGAACAAAGGATGAGCTTCCTGCCCGGAGGCTATAACGAACAGGAAGCTCCGCCCTACCATTTAATCAGCAGTCCTTTGCCGATTCCCCACGGGACTTTACAAGATAAAACCTCCGCTGTACCAAGCCGATCGAAAGGACTTGTACCGGCAGCATCACCAGAACCTTTGTGATTCGTGCAGGAAGCAGCGCGATATATCCTTTTCCCGTGAGAATCGCCACCCAGAGCGTATCAAAAACAAGCTGCAGAAGCAAAACGGTTGCCGCCGCACAAAAAATCTGCATCCATCCAAGGGATTTCCCGGGACGATAGAGAATCATGCCGTATGCAATTCCGCAAAGGAAGCAGGTTGCTGTAAATCCGGGAAAATAGGCTCCGATCGGAAAAAGAATCGCTCCGATAAAATCGGCGGCGGCATATCCGACACCGGCGGCCAGCGGCCCATAGCGCATGGCAATCATCGCAATGGGCAGGAAGGAAAATCCGATTTTTACAATCGGAGTGGCAATGGAGAGAAATCGGGACAGCAGGATTTCTACTGCGATGAGCAGTGCAATGGTGGTGATTTTCCGTACTTTTTCTGAGCGCATAAAAATTCTCCTTTCTGTGTCGTTGCCACATGATAAGGAGAACTTCCCTGTCTGTGGCAGCGGATGCGAAACGACACCGCACAACCGCAAGGGCTGTTTCGTCCGGCGGCAACCTCCCATCCGCCGACACTTAACGCGTCGTTTCTACTCTGTCATGACTTTTATTTATTTTTACCGTCCGCGATAAGGCGGGCGGGAAAAAACGGACACAGCGGCACGAACCGCTCCGGCCTGATACAGCGACCCAAAGGCGCAGATGGCATCCTTTGGGGATGCAAGGCTTAAAATTCGCTCTACTCCCTCTGAAACTGAATTGCAGCTTTCTGCCTGAGCTCCCAACGTCCGCAGCTCGCCAGCGAGCTGCTCTCCCGGCAATGCGCGAGGGCTGTCAGGGGTTACCGTAACAAAACGGACTGCCATCGGCAGAAACGGAGCAAAAACATGCTGCCTGTCTTTGTCAGCCAATACTCCAACTAAAAACAAAAATTTGCGGCCGGGCATAAGTTCAGCAAGGGCATCCGCAAGGGCTTGTGCCCCCTGCGGATTGTGTGCGCCATCCAAAAGAAAGAGCGGTTCGTCCAAGAGAAGCTCAAGCCGCCCCGGCCATGATGTTTTGGCGAGTCCGCATCGAATCGCCTCGTCGGAAATTTGCCAGCCGCGTCCACGCAGCGCCTCAAGCACGGTCAAAGCAGCGGCGGCGTTCTGGAGCTGGTGGCGCCCAATCAGCGGAAGCGTGAATGGCTGCCCGCGATAAAGGAATTCCAGTCCATGCAGCGTCATGCGCGGCTTCTGAAGAAGCTTCTTCGGATCAGCAAGCCGCAGCGGACACCCTAACTCCTCGCAGCGCCGCCGCAGGACCTGTTCCGCCTCCGGGGCCTGCCGGGAAAGAATCACGTCGCATCCAGGCTTAATAATTCCCGCTTTCTCAGCTGCAATTTCTTCCAAGGTATTGCCAAGAATGCCGGTATGATCAAGAGAAACCGGCGTCACCACCGCAGCCTCCGGGCGGGGAATTACATTGGTGGCATCCCTCAGTCCGCCCATTCCAACCTCAGCTACAACAATGTCGCAATGACTGCGCAAAAAATATTCCAGCGCGGTGCAAACCAACATTTCAAATTCAGAAGGGTGATCCTCCATCCGGTCGGCAAACCCGCCTGTAAACGCGGCGTTTTCTTCAAAGTCTAGGTCAGAAATGGGAATCCGGTTGACCTGAATCTCCTCATTCATCCGTTCCAGATAAGGGGAAGTAAAAAGTCCAACGGTCAGGCCCGCCTCGATCAGAGCCGAAGCAATCATAGCCGCCGTTGAGCCCTTGCCGTTGGTTCCGGTGACATGAACAAATTTCAGCTGTCGTTCGGGATTTCCCATCAGACGGAGCAGCTCAAAGGTGCGCTCAAGCCCAAGACGGCTGGCCTTCCATCGTGGGTCGCAAAGAGATTCAAGCCCCTTCTCTGCTGAATTTTCATTCTTCACCAGCCGCACCTCTTTCCGCAGAAGAGATTCTTTTCACCTGCATTTTCCCACGAAATGAACAAGGTGTCAAGCCCCATATGGTTCCATTCAGGCCATAATTGACGCAATTGAGACGACTTCGTCAATGCCTGTGCTCCGCGCGGACGCAGGTAAAAGAAGTATAGGTCCATTGCTTCAAAAATTCCAGCTGCTCCGGGGTGTGAAACCAGTGCTCCCCGTTTGGCATCACCGTCATCTCGCAGTGAAACCGGCATGCAAATTCTTCTGCCGTGCTCCGTTCGGTCAAAGGCTCGTTTTCTCCGAATAAAATCCGCGTGGGAAATTCCCATGTTGCAATTGGATGCCGCTCTGCGTACAGCAGATATTCCCAGGAAAGCGTATGTCCGAAATTTGTATCAATCATTTTCTCCTGTTCCAGCCGTTCTCTTGAGACATCCGCCCAGCGCATCATATTGGCAATGAGATTGTGCATATCCAAAATCGGAGACACAAACAGGCAGCTTTCCAGCCTTTCTTTTTCAAAAGCAAGCATGGAAAACCACGCCCCGATACTGTTGGCACGAAGGGAAATCGTCTCCCACTGACGCTTGGACACATCCATGACTTCGGCCAGCTCCGGAACCACATGCCATGGATCGAAACAGTTTGTTTCCGCCCCGCGCTCCCCATGTTCCGGCAGGTCGATACTCAGGACCTGCCAACCGTAATTCACCGCGATTTCAGCAAAGTCTTCGGCCTCTTCTTTACAGCCATGCTGACCGTGGACATACAGATAAAGTCTGTCGGACGGCACCCCCCAAAGAATCGATGGCATTTTTCCAATAAGGATTCTTTTACTTTTCATGAGTTCCCCTCTCGACATTCTAATTATATTAGTTTATTTACTATTTTAATTAGTATTATAGTTTTTGATTTTTCCGATGTCAAGCTGTTTCAAAACAAATTACAGGACTTTTGCGATTGACGAGTTTACCTGAATCCGCTAAACTAGAAAAAAAGAACGAAGGAGACTGTCATGCGCGTTACGAAAGAGGATGTCATACGGGCTGCATCGGACCTTGCCGACCGGCAGGGTCTGAACGGAGTTTCTTTGAAGTCGGTTGCGGAACGGCTCGGACTTCGCACGCCTTCTCTTTACAATCACGTTTTGAGCCTGGATGACCTGCTGCGCGATATGGCACACCGTGGGATGCGGGAAATAAACTGTCGAATGACCGAAGAGGCAGTTGGCATTTCCGGAACCGAAGCGATTCAAGCGGCATCCCGCGCCTATTTCGGATTCATGATCGAACATCCGGGGGTCTATGAAACCATCCAATGGGCAGTTTGGCATGGCAGCGACGAAACAGCGGAAATTTTCAGCAGTTATCAAGCGCTGCTGGCCAAGCTGATCTCCTCCTGCGGAATGGATCAACACTGTCTGGAAGAAATCACAGACCTGCTCGCAGGGCTTCTGCACGGCTATTGCACCCTTCAGCTCGGCTCTGCGCTGGACGATCCCAAACGTGCGGAAATAGCACTGCGCGGATGTCTGGATACCGTTTTGACCGGCATCTGTGAGAAATACAACCCACGGGGAAACCCGCATAAACAACAGTTGGGAGGAAGCTGAACATGCACGTTTTGGTTGTCGTGGATATGCAAAAGGGTTTTATTGATGGCTCCCTTGGAACAGAGGAAGCCAAAGAAATTGTTTCCAGAGTCACAAATCGAATCACCTCCTTCGATGGATGGGTTCTTTATACCCGCGATACCCATGAAGAAAATTATCTGGAAACACAGGAAGGCGCCAATCTTCCTGTACCACACTGCGTTCGAGGAACCGACGGCTGGTCGCTCTGCCCCGAGGTAGCCGCCCTCTGCCGGGAGATACCGGTCGATAAGCCGACTTTCGGCAGCGTTAAGCTGGGCGAACAGCTCCGCGCTGCCAACGAAAAGGAAACGATTGAATCGATCACTTTAATTGGCCTCTGCACAGATATCTGCGTAATCTCAAATGCTCTGCTTCTCAAAGCGTTTCTGCCGGAAACCCCTATTTTGGTTGATGCCTCCTGTTGCGCGGGCGTTACCCCGGAGAGCCACCGCCGCGCCCTCGAGGCCATGAAGGTATGCCAGATCCAAATTGAAAACGGGTAGAAAAACACCCTGTACCGGAAATCCGGCACAGGGCGTTTTGGCATTTACAGGCCGTTTTCGGAGAATGCCGGAATCCCGGCAAAGCCCTTGGAAAGGCCCGTGTCAGTGGGGATATAATCGCCCATCTGACGGTCATATGCAAGAAGTCGATGACGGAGATTTCGCTCCGGCGCGTCTGCTCAAACTTCGGTCTGCTCTCAGAAGCCCATTCGCCGCTGATTTCCGCGCCGCAATCACACCGCCTGCGGCTCTCTGCGCTGGAAGATCCATCGGGCACTTACACGTCCTCATCGATTGGTTCACAGTGGATCACCGAGACTTGAAATGTCAAGAAAAATTTGAAATTGATTCCGAGACGGGAAATCTCTTCCGGCTCGAAAAATAAAGGGTTGCATTTACGCTTTGTTTTTGATACAATACAGCTGTTATTTACATATGTCATGACATATTCACATTCCATAACAAGAAACGGAGCGAGCTCAAATGAAATTCAAAAATCTTTTTCAGCGTATTTTTATCGACGGTCTCGGCGGAATGGGCCTTGGCCTTTTTGCCACACTGATTATCGGCACCATTATTCAGCAGGTGGGTACGCTGATCGGCGGAACAGTCGGAAGCACCCTGTTCCTGCTTGGGAAAATTGCCGCCGCTATGACCGGCGCCGGTATCGGTGTGGGTGTTGCCTACAAATTTAAGGAATCCCCCCTCGTTGTCGTCTCAGCAGCAACTGCCGGTATGGTAGGAGCCTTTGCGGGCAATATTGCAAAAGGCACCGTATTTGTCGATGGTGTAATCCATTTTGCCGGTCCCGGCGAACCTCTTGGCGCCTTTATCGCGGCTTACGTTGGAATTGAGCTTGGACATCTGATTTCCGGAAAGACCAGCGTGGATATTCTCCTCACCCCTTTTGTTTCCATCGTCGGCGGCTCGGCGGTCGGGCTTTTCGCCGGCCCCCCTATTTCGGCTTTTATGACATGGCTCGGCTCGCTGATCAATTGGGGCACCGAGCAGCGCCCCTTTTTGATGGGGATCATCGTTTCCGTATTGATGGGAATCATTCTTACTCTGCCGATCAGCTCCGCGGCTCTGGGCATCGTTCTGAACCTCTCGGGTATCGCCGCAGGCGCGGCAACCGTCGGATGCTGTGCCAATATGATTGGTTTTGCAGTAGCCAGCTACCGCGAGAATAAGGTCGGCGGCCTGCTTGCACAGGGATTGGGCACCAGCATGCTTCAGATTCCCAATATCATGCGCAAGCCGATTATCTGGCTGCCCGCCATTGCAGCGAGCGCTGTTCTTGGCCCCGTTTCTACCGTCGTCCTCGGGATGACCAGCAATGCGACCGGCTCCGGCATGGGTACGGCAGGCCTCGTCGGACCGATCATGACCTATCAGACAATGACAGCTTCCCTTTCCCCTGCTGTCGTTCTGCTGGAGATGGCGGTGATGTACTTCATTCTTCCCGGGATCATCGCGCTGGGTGTCTCAGAGTGGATGCGCAAAAAGGGTTGGATTAAGGCAGGCGACCTGAAGCTCGAGCTTTAAGAAAATTTTTCGTTGAGCCTCCGCTGTTTTGATAAATGGCGGAGGCTTTTTTGTATCGCTTTTACAAACAAAATCGCTAACTTTTCTGGCGAGAATAAAAAGCTTTCGCTTCAAGAATCGGGCAAAGTGAGCTGCTCACAAGAAGCTTACCACAGTGATAAGGGCAACCAACCATGTACGGGCTGTGAAGTAAACGGCGGAGGTGCGAAAATGCTCATACTTTCGGGGTGAGAACAGGTCTGCTCTCTCCCCGGACTGGTACGGCATCAGCCATCGCCTCTTTTTCAGGCGTTGTCCTAAACGAACCCGTACCGGCACGGCATCGACGGCAGGCGGTATTGCGCGGATGGTGCCGCCCTCCGTTCACAGATGCGCCGCTCACCGGGCAGGCTCGTGTATGTTCAGAGAGATGAAACCGAGAGGCGCTCACTCGCCTGCGAGCTGTGGTAAACGACGCAGATGCGAAAATATGATTTTGAGAGAAACGCCCATATTTCGCCTTCCTAACTCTCGCCCAATTTCTCCGGCTTGACCATGGCCTATTCTGAACGATTTGGGAAAGCGGGTACTCATCGAGTCTATTTTCCTCTTTCCTCCAAAGAAAAAGCTTGCATTTTGTTGACTTTATGCATAAAGTTGCGTATAGTATGAAAAGATAGTATTTTGGTAGAATATCTCCAGCAAAAGAAACGAACAGCTGCCCATATTTCGGATGGCTGAGGAGGAATCCAGGATGTTAAAAGCAGAACATCTGCATTATACCGTCGATGATCTCGGCGCAGAGGAGACGATCATTCACGACGTAAGCTTCGCTGTCGAGGACGGCGAAATTCTTGTCGTCACCGGTCCAAACGGAGGTGGAAAGTCAACGATTGCCAAATTGCTGATGGGCATTGCGCAGCCCACCGGCGGACAGATCTTTCTCAATGGTCAGGACATCACAGACTTGTCAATCGACGGGCGCAGCAAAGCGGGAATCGGCTTTGCGTTTCAGCAGCCGCCCCGTTTCAAAGGAATGACGGTGCGGCGGCTTTTGAGCTTGGCTGCGGGGCGCGAGCTTCCGGAAAAGGTATGCTGCGACCTGCTCAGCAGCGTTGGACTCTGTGCGCGGGAGTATCTCAATCGCGAGGCTGACCAGACCCTTTCCGGCGGTGAGATGAAGCGGATCGAAATCGCCACTGTTTTCGCAAAAAAGCACCAGCTTTCCATCTTTGACGAGCCGGAGGCCGGTATTGATCTTTGGAGCTTTTCCATGTTGGTCCGCCAATTCGAAATGATGCAGCGCGAGCGGGATGAAAGCCTGCTGATCATCTCTCATCAGGAGCGGATTCTTCGGATGGCCGATCATATTTTGGTGATTGCTGAAGGAAAGGTGCAAAACTTTGGCACACGAGACGAAATTCTGCCGCAGATTCTTGCCGGGCAGAATCAGCCGGCGGGCTGCTTCTGTGTCCGCCGCGGAGAGGAGGGCTTCCACCATGAAGCTTGATCTGACCACAGAAAAGATGCTTGAACAGATCGATGCACTCGGCTTTTCCCAGACAGGAGCCTTCAATCTGCGCTTTAATGGTGCAGCGCTTGGTCACAGTGACAGCGAACATATTAAGATTATCAAGAAATCTGACCGTCCCGGCATTGACATTCTGATTGACGGCGCGGCAAACGGTGAAGAGGTCCATATCCCGGTGGTCCTTTCGGAATCCGGTCTGCACGACGTGGTATACAATGATTTCTTTATTGCGGACGGCGCAAATGTAACGATCGTCGCCGGCTGCGGTATCCACAACGACGGATGCGACCAAAGTCAGCACGACGGAATTCACACCTTCCATATCGGCAAAAACGCAAACGTCACCTATCTGGAAAATCATTACGGGGAAGGAAGCGGCACGGGCGGCCGGGTTTTGAACCCGGTCACACAGGCCTTTGTAGGTGAAAATTCTGTCTTTACCCTCAATACCGCCCAAATCCGGGGAGTTGACTCGACGGTTCGGGAAACCAATGTCTCGCTTGGCAGGGAAGCAAAGCTTTTTGTCTCGGAAAAGCTGATGACACATGGCGGCCAGCACGCCGAATCCAACATGACAGTGGAGCTCAACGGCGAAAGCAGTTCCGCCCAGATTGTTTCCCGTTCGGTGGCTAAAGACGACTCTCAGCAGGTATTTCATCCCAAAGCCATTGGAAAAAATCTTTGTAAGGCACATATTCAGTGCGATTCGATTATTATGGACCGTGCTCAAATCCGCTCGATCCCAGAAATTGACGCCCGGCATCTCGACGCGCAGATCATACACGAGGCTGCTATCGGACGAATCAACAATGAACAGCTCATCAAGCTGCGGACCTTCGGCCTTTCGGCGGAAGAAGCCGAAGCGGTCATTATTGAAAACTTCCTGAAATAATTTTTGAACCGCCGCAATCAAAACCACGTATAAACGCGTGGTTTGCACCAGCCTCAAAAGAGCATATTACCGACCTGCCTCTAAACAGGCTCTGAGCATTTTACATGCATCACTTGCACCGCAGCTTCTAAAGCAGGAATGCTCTCTGATTGGCCTTTCTATTTCTCAATGATTTGTCATTTCACTGCGCCCAATGCTTAAAACAAAAGCTTTTTCATTGCCGCCAGCTCTGCTGGCGGTTGTCTGGGGTGCAGCACAAAGGCTCCGCCGCCCAATCTGGGCGGCGGAGCCTTCTTCATTGAGAGAGGAACCCTTCGGTTCTTCCGAAGGAAAGCCGCATAAACAGACTTTCGCTTCAAACGCAGGGCAACACAAGATAGCAAAAGGCAAACTAAAAATCAGCAGGGGCTTTGTTGGGCAAAAGTCCTGCATATTTACGAGCGGCAGGACAGGCGGTGCAGGAGAAAAATTTTGACGCGTCTTGATCTCTTCCGCTGAAAACTCCAATAGAGCCATCACGCCGCCAGCTTAGAGTCTGTTTTAAAACCATCAAAGTAACCAAACAAGGATACAGGCAAGACAGACAACAGCGTGAAAATAGAGTGCTTTCTTCTCATATCTGGTGGCAAATCTGGTGGCAAAACGGCGGTTG
>Ga0129317_1002296_pt1 | contig 11324 bp, 8 predicted proteins | sample Cm1ome_FD_94430 | JGI IMG/M metagenome (GOLD analysis project Ga0129317, IMG submission 94430) | Eastern black-and-white colobus group fecal microbial communities from Wisconsin, USA - Cm1105 metagenome | ecosystem: Host-associated > Mammals > Digestive system > Large intestine > Fecal | place...
AGCTTCTTGTGGGCTTCGAAGTCGTAGTCCTGGGGAAGCACGCCCGCAGCCACGAGCTCTTCGGAAAGGATCTGAACGAAATCGAGTAGGTTTTCGGGGTGGTTGTTGCCAATGTTGTAGACCTTGTAAGGAGGGATCGGGAGGCCGTCTTCGCCGGTTTTCTTTTGTGGAGCCTTGTCCATTACGAGCGAGATGCCCTTGACGATGTCGTCCACGTATGTGAAGTCGCGTTTGCAGTTGCCGTAGTTGAAAATCTCTATCGTGTTGCCTTTGATGAGCTTGTTGGTGAACGAAAAATATGCCATGTCAGGTCGTCCTGCGGGGCCGTAGACGGTGAAGAACCTAAGTCCCGTGGAGGGTATGTCGTAGAGCTTGGAGTATGCGTGGGCTAAAAGCTCGTTGCTCTTTTTAGTTGCAGCGTAAAGAGATACTGGGTTATCAACCTTGTCGTCCGTAGAGTAGGGGACTTTCTTGTTCGAGCCGTAGACGCTTGACGACGAGGCATATACCAAATGCTCCACGGGGTGGTGTCTGCACGCTTGCAGGATGTTGTAGAAGCCAATGATGTTGGATTCCATGTAGACATCGGGATTGGTGATTGAGTACCTCACCCCAGCTTGGGCTGCAAGGTTCACGACCACGTTGAAGCCATACTGCTCGAATAGGCCCTCCACAAGGTCCCTGTCCGCAATGTTGCCCCTAACGAACGTGAAATCCCCACCCAAGGCCTCGATTTCCCCAAGCCTGTATTCCTTGAGCGACACATCGTAGTAGTCGTTCATATTGTCTAGACCGATGACCTTGTCGTTCGTCGTCTTTATGAGTTCCTTTGCAAGGTTCGATCCTATGAAGCCTGCAGCTCCTGTGATAAGTATGGTTCTTTTTTCCATGTTCGTTGCTTCCTTTTTTGCTATGTTCTGCATTCGTTTTGGCATCAGTCCCTTTGGAAGAGATCTCTTGTGAAGACCTTGTCCTCTACGTCTTTGAGACATTCGTTGAACCTATTGGCTATGATGACCTGACTTGTCCTTTTGAACTCTTCAAGGTCGTTGACTACCTTGGAGCCAAAGAAGGTGTCCCCATCCTTGAGCGTTGGCTCGTAGATTATGACTGTGGCGCCTTTGGCTTTTATGCGTTTCATGACTCCTTGGATGGAGGATTGCCTGAAGTTGTCGGAATTGGATTTCATTGTGAGCCGGTAGACCCCTATGACGCAGTCCTTTTCGTGTTTGTTGGAGTAGTCCCCTTGTTTTGAGTAGTCGTAGTAGCCTGCCATCTGTAGCACCTGGTCCGCTATGAAGTCCTTTCGTGTGCGGTTGCTTTCGACGATTGCCGTGATCATGTTCTGCGGTACATTGTCGAAGTTCGCAAGAAGCTGCTTCGTGTCCTTTGGAAGGCAGTATCCGCCATATCCAAAAGAGGGGTTGTTGTAGTGCGGTCCTATCCTTGGATCCAGACACACTCCGTCTATGATCTCCTTCGTGTTGAGGCCTTTTGTCTCTGCGTATGTGTCAAGTTCGTTGAAGTATGATACCCTGAGCGCCAGGTACGTGTTTGCAAAGAGCTTGACGGCCTCGGCCTCAGTTGAACCCATTATGAGTGTTGGAATGTCCGTCTTTATGGCTCCCTGTTGCAGCAGGCTTGCAAACTCCTTTGCTTTTTCCATTGACTTTTGGCTTGTCGTCTTCGCTCCCACTATGATGCGGCTTGGATACAGGTTGTCGTAGAGGGCTTTTGATTCCCTTAGGAACTCGGGGCTGAAGAGGAAGGTGTTGTTTGCGTGTCTGTCGTGGAACTTCTTCATTAGAGCTGCCGTGTAGCCCACTGGAACCGTGGATTTTATGACTATTGTGGCGTTTTGGTTGACTTTGGTCACAAGCTCCACAACGTTCTCCACCGCCGAGCAGTCGAAGAAGTTCCTTTTCGTGTCGTAGTTCGTTGGTGCTGCTATGACTACGATGTCCGCATTTCTATATGCCGTCTCTCCATCGAGTGTTGCAGAGAGATCCAGGGCTTTTGTCTTTAGGTATTCCTCTATGTAGTTGTCCTGAATTGGGGAGATTCGATTGTTTATCTTGTCCACCTTGTCCTGTATGACATCCACTGCAACCACATGGTTATGCTGCGAGAGCAGCGTTGCAATGGAAAGACCTACGTATCCCGTTCCTGCTATGGCTATGTTTAGGCGTTTGGCAGGGGGCTCTGGTGCTTTTGGGGTGATTGCGGTTTTCGTTTGTTCTTCCTTGAACAGGTCCGTTGGTTCAAAGCCCAGCGCCTCGCCAAGCCTTTCCAGCTGTGCGATGGATGGAACATATTCCTTGTTTTCAATGCGTCCTATCATTACGCGGTTTATACCTGTGTTTTTTGCAAGATTGGCCTGTGTCAGACCAAGTACCTTTCTTTTCGTTTGTATTGTGAGGACGAGTTCGTCTATGGATAGTCTTTTCATTGCTTTCGTTCCCCTTGGCACCCCTTTTGTTCCTGTCGTGCAATTTTAAGTTGCATTACTTGGCTTTGCTACCTTGGTATGAATACCATTTTGGGTTGTGGATGTCAATGGTTGGTGTGTTTGCAGTGCGTTTGTTGAAAAGTGTTCCACTTCAAGTTGCTTTTTGCTTTGAAAGTTCTCTGCAAAGTATGCTATACTCGTCCTTGCGTCTTTCAGTTTTGATTGGTTTTGATTTTTTGATGTACGTTGGAGGTGGAGTTTTATGAAATGTTTGGTCCTTGCTGCAGGCTATGCCACGAGGTTGTATCCGTTGACGGAGAACTTTCCAAAGCCGCTTTTGGATATAAAGGGGAAGACCATCCTTGATTGGCTTTTGGATGATATAGACTCTTCTGGTCTTGTGGATGAGTACATCGTCGTCTCGAACCACAGATTCATCGGTTTTTTTGAGGATTGGGCGGCGAAGTGTCGTTTCAAGGTTTCGGTTGTGGATGACGGGACCTCTTCCAACGAGACCCGTCTGGGTGCGGTCAAGGATATACAGTTTGCCATCGATTCACTTGGCCTTGACGATGATTTGCTTGTGATTGCAGGCGACAACGTGCTTGATTTCAGCCTGTGCGGTTTCATGAGGTATGCGTTGGAGAAGGGGTCTTCCTGTATCATGAGATACTATGAGGCTGACGAGAAGCGCCTTCAGAAGTGCGGTGTCGTGGAGCTAGGGGAAGACGATTTAGTGCTGTCTATGGAGGAGAAGCCTGCCTGTCCAAAGTCGCACTGGTGCTGTCCTCCATTCTACTACTACACACGCGAGGATTCTGCTCGTGTCAAGGACGGCATTGCAACGGGTTGCGGGACCGATGCCCCTGGTTCCTACATTGCTTGGCTTTCCTCCGTTGTGCCTGTGCATGCAATGGAGATGCCAGGCCGCAGGTTCGATGTTGGAAACCTTGAGGGCTACAGAAAGATCTGCGAGGAGTATGAGGGGATTGTGAATAGGGTTTGATTTCATGCTCATGCCACTTGTAGCATGGTGAATATTCGCTAAATTCGTTTTTATGTTGAATTTTGCGAATTTTCACTGTATGATTGTGAATGAAAACGTTGGAGGCGGTGGCTGTATGGACTTCGAGACAGAGGAAATTGAATTCAAATCCTGCATTACAGGGGATTTGTACAAAGAGGTCATAGCCTTTGCCAATACCAATGGTGGTGTAATCTATGTTGGCATAGATGATGAAGGCAACGTTGTTGGGCTGGACAATGTAGATGAAGAATACACCCGTATCACCAATGGCATTCGGGATGCGATAATGCCAGATGTCACCATGTTCGTTCGTTTTACGCTTCAGGAGAACAAGGTCGTTCGCATAGCTGTGAGCGAGGGTTCCAATAAGCCGTATTATCTAAAAGCGAAAGGCTTGAAGCCCAGTGGTGTATATGTAAGACAAGGTTCTTCAAGCGCACCAGCTTCTCCTGACCAGATCAGGAGAATGATAAAGGATAGCGATGGTGATGTTTTCGAGGAAATGCGTTCGATGAACCAGGATTTGGTATTCGATTCGGCTGAGAAGACTTTCGCCAAGTACGGAGTGGCTTTTGGCTTAGACAAATACAGGACTTTGGGGATTGTAAGAAATGGTTTGTATACTAACCTTGGTCTCATCCTGTCTGACCAATGCTTGCATACGGTGAAGGTTGCGGTGTTTGGAGATGATGCCAAGACAATATTCAAAGACAACAAGGAGTTCGGTGGCTCTGTTTTCGAACAGCTTGAGGGTGCATTCGATTATCTGATGCTCTGCAACAGAACTGTATCTGAGATCAAAGGATTGGAGCGTGTGGAAAAACAGGACTATCCTGAGGCTGCACTGAGGGAGGCCTTGCTCAATGCTCTTGTCCACAGGGATTATTCGTTCAGCGGAAGCATCATTGTCAATGTGAACGAAAAAGAGATTGAATTCATTTCTCTTGGAGGTCTTCTGCCTGGGCTTTCTCCTGATGATATTCGTTCTGGGATTTCCCAGCCGCGGAACAAGGCTCTTGCGGAGGTTTTCCATAGGCTTCGCCTGATTGAGAGCTATGGCACGGGAATCAGAAGGATCTTTGGACTTTATTCAGAGTGCCCTTTGCAGCCACGCATTGAGGTTACCCCAAATACGTTCAAGATTGTTCTTCCTAATATGAATGTAGCTTCGAGTTTGGTTTATGATGGTTCCATGGTTGGTCATGGTTCATTCGCGTCAGAGCGGCCGGCACCCTATACGACAGGTCAAATGCAACGGATCGTTGACTTCATAAAAGAGAAGGGGCGGATAACCGATCTGGAGATAGAGACACTGTTGGGGCTTAAGAAGACCAGAGCCTTCACTATTGCCAAGCGAATGCGTGATATGGGTTTGATAGAGGCAGTCGGTCGGGGTGATGGAAAGGTGTATGTCCTGAAATGAATCTTTGCAGCATCCAAAAGCCTTTCTCTTGTTCAAGGGTTCGACTAGTCTTTCTTTTCTCTCAAATAGCTTTATTATTGAAGCCGGTTTTTTTATAATTCACATATGAAAAAGAAGTGTTTTCTTATCCGTCTTGGGGCTGTTTCTCTTGGTTTTGCTGGTATCTTGTTTTGGAAGTGACTTTGCGGATTTAAAAGTTTCCGCATCACAAACGCAGTCTTCTGCTAAAGCGATTTACAATACGTTGGAATACAATGTTGATAGTGAATTGTTGAAGGATGAGGTGAAAGGAACTCCGGAATTTGTCGTCACTCCATCGACGTACATATTGGATATCGATAGAATCAGGCTTTTTAATCCAATCGACAAGGAAGATGTTACAAAAGGAGCAAAAGAGTCTTTCGAACTGATTTCTGTAACATGTTTTGACTCCGGTTATATTGTTCCAAAGCGTTACAATATGCTTAGTTCCAAGGGTATAGCAACTTTTTCCCTTCCGATAAGTCTTTTGAAAAAGAATTGGCACGGATTGTCCTTGATGATTCGTCCTGGTGGAAACGAAGGTACGAATGGAATGTGGGCTGGCAGTATCATTGGAGTTCGCAAGGATGGTCTTCCTTCTGGCGTTGATGAGAATAGTATCGTAAACACCGTAGGCCCTCTTCCTTTTGGAATAGAATATCCCGATGACTGTGTATGGTTTTCTTTTTATGACCTTCTTCCTTTCAACCTTGGTGGTATGCTCGCATACATTACGTTTTCTGATTCTGCTGAAGAAGTCCATCTTATAAACCCATTGGGAGAGGATGGGTTCTGGAAATATGGCGCAGAGACCTCTGGAGGAAACCAATCTGGAGCGATATTCCCTATGGAAACGCTTAATCTGAAGAATATGGTTGTTCCTGAAATTGTGATTTCAATCGATACAAAGGATTTGATTGAATTCTATAGGACTGATGATGGAAACTACTATGCTGCATTTACAAAGGAGAATCCGTTTCCATTCCAGGTTTTTGTCGATGAATACGATCCCAGCGTGTACCTGTATTCAGAACAGGCTGTTACCGATATAGATGATGCTGCTCCTTTCGACTGTTTTGATTATGCAATGACTACAAGAACTGGCTTTTGTCATATTCTTGTGCATACACAGGCCAATTACTCTGGAATAAGCTTTGTTGAGGTGTTCAGAAGCGAAAAGGATGTGTTCGATGAGGATGCCAAACTCATATATTGGGGTAATGAGCTTAGTATAATCGACGAACTTCCTTCCAAAGATGACAATGTCTATTACTACATACGAACTGTTAACCTTGCTGGTGAAAAGTCGAGTGTGAAGAGGTTTGAAAGAATAAATACAAGTTGTTATTGATTTACCTGTCTTGAGATGTCTATGAAAAATCTGATTGTATTGTTTTTGACTGCCTTGATGACGATAGGCTTTGCCTTTGGTGTGGAGTTCTTTGGTGGTCCATTGTTTGAATATGATGCAAATGGTTTTCGCTTTGGCTATGATGCAGGTGCCAACTACGGAGTTGATTTGGGAATGAAGTACTCTTTCCTGTATGCCAATGTATCAGCTTCGATTAAAAATCTGTCGTTTCTTTCTTCAAGAATTAGAACCTCAGTAGGTTTTGCTTTTGATTTATGGCGTTTTAGAACGTTGGTTGCATTTGGAAGTGAGTATTCGTTCGTTGTGGACAATGGTTGTGTTGCAGTTTCTTGCGGTGGAGTTCCTTCCGGGACTCCATTGGCATCTCCCTTGTTTGTTAGAGTTGGATGTTGCTTCCTTTGTGATTCCATGTGTTTTGGAGTTGTTTGTAATTTATCGACTCCTATAATTGCTGCAAAGAACAACCTTCCTGATGTATTCAAGGTATTCAAGGATGAAAGGCTTCGAAACTATTATCTTATGTCTTCATCCGTTGCGTTTGTTGTACAATGGAGATATCGGGATTAGCCTTCCGTATATTCAACCCTTGCAAGCGTCTTGTTTGTGTTCTTTGGGATTGCGGGTATCGTTTCGTTGTACAAGAGGGCGATTGCAAGCGACTCCCTGTAGTGGCTGTTATACGTTACACAAAGCCTATAATTCTGCGCTCCAACGAGGTCAACCGGTGTGATTTCAAACGTGGTGAGTTCTTTTAGGATCGTTTCCATATCAAGCCATCTTGGTTCAAGTCCAAGCTTGATTTCTCCTTCGTCATAGTTTGTGTTTGTTGTGCCTGTTATGGCTGCCTTGCAGTAGTAGTCCCTATACATGAAGTTTCCGTAGTGCTCGTCTATCACTAGGAAAGGTTCCTGCGGTTCGATTATGAGTCCGCATTCCTCCTGGACCTCCCGTATGGCGTTCGTCTTTGGCGTTTCACCTTTTTTCATGCCTCCACCAGGCAGGAGGTATTGGTGCCGTTTCCCCAGGTATGAGAACAGTATCGTTCCATCCTTTTCTATGATTGCACGCGTTCCAGTGCGGATTGTCTTTGGCTCTTCTGCTGTCCTTTCGCTTGGGGTGGGGCCGTAGAATGTGATTTTCTTCATGTTCCTCGTTCCTCTATGATTTTGGGTTGATGATAGCATTTTCGTTGACGAATAGAAAGGTTTGATGTTATACTGAATAAAAATTCACTGAAAAATTTTTCAGTAAAATTAAGGAGCTTGTTTTGTTTAGAGGTAGGGAGAAGGAAATTGCAATTCTGAAGAAACAGTTTTCTCAAGACAAACGTACAGCTGTTCTGGTATATGGGAAAAGAAGGATTGGAAAGACTACCCTTATTCTGGAGGCTTCAAAAGCATTTGACGGTGTAGTCGTTTGTCATACCTGTGTGAAAAGTTCATATGAAGGGAATTTGGATTTGCTGGCAAGAAGCATTTGTCTTGGATTGGGTTGCCCTGTAATTGGATTTGCAACGATATTCGATCTGTTTGATTTTGTAAGAATGCAAAACAAAAACATTCTTATTTCCATGGATGAGTATCAGTACTTCAGACAGTCGAAAAGCGGAGATGAAGTTGACTCCTTCATGCAAGTTGTTATTGATGCGTTGCCAACGAATGTAAAGCTCGTTTTATGCGGTTCGTACATATCCGTGATGAAGGAGCTCCTTTTGGAATCCAATCCTTTGTTTGGACGTTTCAGCTCAGTGATTGGCTTGGAAGAATTTGACTACAAGGACTCTTCGTTGTTCTATCCAAGTGTTCCAATTAGAAAAAGGATTGAGTTGTATTCCGTTTTTGGGGGGTCTCCTTTCGTCTTGGAAAACCTAGAGGTTGATGAATCCATAGAATCCAATGTCGAGAAGCTTCTTCTTGAACCTAACAGCATTCTCAGGACTCACATCGAGAGCGTAATGTTGAAAGAAGTGCAGAAAGGTTTTGATACTAGAATTCTGATGATAGTAGGCAATGGAAAGAAGAGATATTCAGACATTGCAAAGGGTTTGGGTGGAGTTGACAATGGTTTGCTTGATAAGCAACTTAAGTCTTTGGTTTCCATGGAAACGTTGGAAAAGAATTTCCCAATAAACAAAAGCCATGATAAGAAGAAACAATTCTATGAATTGTCGGACAACCTCATGCGTTTCTACTTTACATATATCTGGGGCAATGACAGCCTTATTGCTAGATTGGGCAGTCATGGATTCTATGAGATGTATATCAAGGATAGTTTGACTACATTTGTGAGCTTTAGATTCGAAAGAATTGTCAACCAGTTCTTTTCAAGATGTGTGAAGGAAGGAACTCTTAAAGGAGTTCTCGATATTGGGTCTTTCTGGTACGATGACAAGGAAACCAAGACGAATGGTCAGTTCGATTGCGTTCTAAAGACATTGTCTGGATACAATGTATATGAATGCAAATTTCTTTCGTCTCCTATGTCGCTGAAAGATTGTGAAAAGGAGGCTTCTCAGATTTCATTTGTCAAAGGAATTGAATTTGCGAGAGTTGGATTTGTGAGCTCTTCGGGTTTTGATTTTGATTCTTCAACGTTCGATTTGATAAATGGTGAAGAGTTGTACTTGTGATTTTCACTTCGAAATGTGCTTTTTTAGTGTGATTTTTGGGATTTTGGGGCATCATTTTTGTTTTTATTCCCACAAAAACGAAAGTTTTGCTTGGTTTTTGGGATTTGTATGGTAAAATGAAGTAACACAGCAGACGGGGGCGAGTCTTTTGGCGCTTTAAGTTGTTTGGGGTGGTTACTGTTTGATATGATTGTGGAGAGGTGGGCTCCACGGTCATGATTTTCTTGTAAGCGGGTCTTGGCCCGCTTGTTCTTCCAACATGGTCCAAAATGGTTCAAAGAAGCTCAAAGTTGGTGTATGCTTTGGTTGTATGCGTAGATATGATTTTGCCATTGTTGGAGCCGGTGTATGCGGTGCATGGATAGCCTATGAGCTTTCCAAGAGAGATGTAAGCGTCGTGGTGCTTGAGAAGGAATCCGATGTCTGCATGGGTACCAGCAAAGCCAATTCCGCAATAGTACATGCTGGGTATGATCCCATGCCTGGTTCCTTGATGGCCAGGCTCAACGTCCGAGGCAACGAACTGATTAGGCTTGTCCATGATGAAATGGCCATTCCGTTCAAGCAGGTAGGCTCCCTTGTCGTCGCCTTTGACGAAGAGGGCTTTGGTGTCATAAGAAAGCTTTATGAGCGTGGCGTTTCCAACGGCGTTCCTGACCTTGAGCTGCTGTCAAGGGAACAGACCTTGGCCATGGAACCCAATCTTTCGAAGGGGTGCAAGGGTTCTATTTTTGCTCCAACAGGTGGCATATGCTCGCCGTTCGAGCTTACTGCCGCCCCTATGGAGATTGCCATAGTAAACGGGGTGGAGCTGGTTAGGTCGTTCGAGCTTTCCAAGGTTGAAAGAAAGACTCGGCGAGACGGAAAAGATGTTCTAATTCTTAATGATTGTATTGAAACTTCATGCGTTATAAACGCAGCAGGCGTTCGTTCTGCTGAAGTTGCTGCTCTGTTTGGAGACGATTCGTTCAAGATACACCCTAGAAAAGGCGAGTACTCCCTTTTGGACAGCAATGTTGGAGGCCTTGTCTCCCATGTTATCTTTCAGCCTCCTACTTCTCTTGGAAAGGGCGTCCTCGTTACGCCTACCGTAGACGGAAACATCCTTGTTGGGCCTACGGCTCAGGATATAAGGGATTGTGATGATACCACCACAACGACAACGGGACAAAAAAGGGTGTTCGAGAGCGCAAGGGTATCGGTCCCTAGTGTGAGCGAGCGTGATGTGATAACTTCGTTTGCGGGCGTGCGTGCAGTCAGCGATTTCAGGAACGCAAGCGGTGACGAAGACTTCGTGATTGGTTTCTCCAAGGTGGATGGCCTTTTCAATGTTGCAGGCATTTGTTCGCCGGGGCTTACGTCGGCCCCTGCAATTGGAGAGTACGTGGTGGAGCAGCTTGAGGGGCGCGGCTTAGTGGGGCCTTTCAAGGCAAAGTACGAAACCGGTAAGAAAGTTGTCCGCTTCATGGCTCTTGATGATGACGGCAAGCGTGCAGCCATCAAGGACAATCCTTTGTACGGTAGGGTGATATGCCGTTGCGAAGGTGTGACTGAAGGAGAAATCGTGGATAGCATTCGTAGACCATGCGGTGCTGTTGATATGGATGGCGTGAAGCGTCGTGTTCGTGCTGGTATGGGGCGTTGCCAAGGTGGGTTCTGCACTCCTCGTGTCATGGAGATCCTTTCTCGGGAGCTTGACATACCTTATACTCAGGTGTCCAAGTTTGGTCGCAGGAGCTGGATGGTTCGTGATAAGAAGGGGGCTTGCGATGATTGATGTTCAAGTCGCCGTGATTGGAGGAGGACCAGCGGGTCTCAGTGCCGCTTTGGAGTGCTGGAAACAAGGACTCAGGGATATTCTTGTGATAGAGCGCGACAACATGCTGGGAGGAATACTCAACCAGTGCATACATGCGGGTTTTGGACTCCACGTATTTGGGGAGGAGCTTACCGGTCCGGAATATGCACAGCGGTATGTGAATATGGTCAAGGAAACCGGGATCAAGGCGCTTACGGACACTATGGTTACTTCGATCGAACATGTAAGGACTCCTGACTTGGGAGTTGGTTGCTCTGTAAAGACCGATGTCCCAGAGGGTTGCATCGTTGTAAGGGCCATGAACGCACGAGATGGGCTTATGGACATCAGGGCCAAGGCGGTTGTGCTTGCCATGGGATGCCGTGAGCGTACACGTGGGATGCTGAGGATTCCTGGAACCCGTCCTGCAGGGGTGTATACAGCCGGAACGGCGCAAAGGCTTGTAAACATAGAGGGCTTCATGCCAGGACGAGAGGTCGTTATTCTTGGAAGCGGCGATATTGGGCTCATAATGGCTCGTAGGATGACGCTTGAAGGCGCGCATGTCCATGGCGTGTATGAGGTCATGCCAAAGTCAAACGGCC